>Ga0075425_100005728_pt1 | contig 12951 bp, 10 predicted proteins | sample SoiMethybrSBSTD4_FD_75300 | JGI IMG/M metagenome (GOLD analysis project Ga0075425, IMG submission 75300) | Bulk soil microbial communities from a Populus tree surrounding site in Tennessee, USA - Soil MetaG P. TD hybrid SBSTD4 | ecosystem: Environmental > Terrestrial > Soil > Tree plantation...
GACCGCCGGCGGGACGTCCCGTCGGCGCCTTTTCCGTGTTGATCTGGAAGCTCAAGCCCCACGTCTTCGGCATGCCGGGGAAGAACTCCGCGTCATTCGACAAGGCCGGCGCCGCCGTCTTCAGGAGTATCACCCGGGAGTCGCCCATGGCGTTGTGGGTCATCAACTCGACAGTCGCGGGCTTCAGGACTTCGTTGCCGTCGGCCTTGCCGCGGTTGAGGATCAGGCGCACGAAGCGCAAATAGTCTCCGGCCGTCCCGTAGATACCGCCGCCGCCCATCTCGAACTCGGGCTCCTGCGGGATCTCGAGATCCATCTGCGGTGTAAACGCATCGTTGTCGCCGCGCTGGTGGACCTTGGCGAGACGCTCGCGCATGGACGGTGTGATCTTGAAGCCGGTACTGGTCATGCCGAGCGGCGCGAATAGGTTCTCCTGCAGATAGGAGCCAAGCCTCTTACCACTGGTGGCCTCCACCATCTTGCCGGCCCAATCGATGCCGATGCCGTAAAACCACCTGTCGCCTGGATCGAAGAGCAGCGGCGTGCGCAAAGCTGCGTTCTGGCAAGTGATGATGCCCGGAATGTTTTTGGCGGTCTGATACTTGCCGAGATCGACGCTCCAAAGGTCGTAGCCGAAGCCGGCGGTGTGCGTCAGCAGATGACGCAGCGTGATTGGGCGCTTCGGCGCGCGCGTGCGCGGCTGTCCTGATGCGTCGAAACCCTCTAGCACCTCGATGCTAGCGATTTCCGGCACGACCTTCGCGGCAGGCGCATCGAGATCGAGTTTGCCCTGCTCGACGAGCTGCATGGCCGCGGTCCCTGTAAGCGCCTTGGTCATCGACGCGATCCACACCACGGTGTCCATGGTCATGGGCGCCGCCTGACCAAGGATGCGCTTACCATAGGCGCCTTCGTAAAGGACCGAATTTCGATCGGTCGCCATCGCGACGACGCCGGGTACATCGCCGGCATCGGTGGCACCCTTCAGCAACGCATCGATCTTACCCTTGCGTGCGGCTTCGGCGGATTGTGCGCGGGCGCGTGGCGCGGCCGCTACCGTGAGCGCTGCACTTCCCGCAACCAGAAACTTCCGACGGCTGGTCGACATTGGCGTTCTCCCGGTGAAGTAAATGATCTGCTGCTGCTCAATTCTATTCCGTGAATACCGTCACTCTATCATGTGAATACGGCCTCGGCACGATCAGGCGGTGCGGGAGAATCGGAAAATCATCCGCGGCCCTCAGATACCGCGCAGAAGCACCGTCTGAGAGCGATGGTCAGGCACTATACCGAGCGAGCCAGCTCGGGCTCACGTTCAGCGGAAGTCATAGGGTCCCAAGATCAGTCCCCGCGCGGTTCATAGCATCGGCGGCGGAGATTCCTCGGCCCATGCGACCGGTGAAATCCTAGGGGGACGTCGGTAAGTACCCTGCTCGATCTCGGTAATCGCCCGTTCCGTCGCGGCGATGGCCTGGTGCGCGTAGGGTCCGAGGTGGAGATAGAGCGAAAGGAGCGAGACTGTTTGTCGGACGGCCGAGGGATTGGCCTGATAACAGCGCATGAAGGTTGCCCACAACTGATCTCGCCATTCCGGAACGTGACTGACGATCCGCCGTACCGTTTCAATCCCGTGCCGTCGGCGGAAATCGTCCGCCGGGTAGTCCTGCTGCGGTTTCCCAGTCCACTTCAGCCTGGTGATCAGCCGCTCGACCCGCGCGCAGAAGGCATCTGGCTCGTAAATACGCCGCAGCACCTGGCAGTAGTCCTCAAGGATCTCCCGTCGCGCGCGCACGGTCTCGAAATTCAGGCCCTGCATGCACTGATCGCCAAGACCGTCGGGATGATAGTCATGGTTCTCGTGGAGCCGATCCTCGCTGATCAGCCGGCGTGTCATCTGGGTGTTGGGCAGCGCGGACAGCAGGCCGACCATGGCCACGGGGATTGCCGCATCCTCGATGAAGTCGGCCATCGGCGCCGCCACCGACCGGGTTTCGCTGTCGAACCCTACGATGAAACCGGCGGTGACCATCATGCCGGCGTTGTAAATCCGCTCGACGCTATCGGTGAGACTGCGGCGGGTATTCTGCTTCTTCTGCATGGCCACGAGTGTGTCGGGATCGGGGCTCTCGATCCCCACGAACAACGTGAAAAAGCCGCAGGCTCGCATCTGCTCGAGCAACGCGGCGTCGTCGGCAATATTGATCGACGCCTCGGTCGAAAACTCGAACGGGAAGCCGTGCGCTTCCTGCCACGCCTTCAAATGCGGCAGGAAGGCTCGGACGGCCTTCTTGTTGCCGATCAGGTTGTCATCGACGAAGTCGACATGACCGCGGTAGCCGAGCGCGTAGAGAGCGTCGAGCTCGGCCAGCATCTGCGGCGCCGTCTTGGCGCGGGGGACTCGCCCATAGAGTTCGATGATATCGCAGAATTCGCAGGTGAAGGGGCAACCCCGGGAAAACTGCACGCCGACGAACAGGTAGTCTTCGAACTTGAGCAGATCGAACCTGGGGATCGGCGACTTTGTGATATCGACCTTGTACTTGGGAGCCTCAAAGTCGCCGCTGCGCTCGCCGGCCTCCCAGGCCGCAATGAACTCAGCAATGATCCCTTCGGCCTCACCCAGTACCCGGAAGTCTGCGGCTGCATAGATGTGCGCGCTCGAGGTAACGTCCGGTCCGCCGACGGCAACCGGTTTGCCATGTGCCTGCGCCCGCCGAATTAAGCGCAAGCTGTCCGCCTGCTGGAACAGCATCCCCCCTGTCATCACCAGGTCGGCCCAGTCGAGATCGGCGTCGTCGAGCACCTCTGTATTGCGATTGACAAGACGGACCGTCCAATGCGCGGGCAGCATCGCCGCCAGCGTAATCAAACCCAAGGGGATGGTGGGATAGCGCGCGCCGAGTAGTTCGGCGGTGATCGAGTAGTTCCAAAACGAAGCGGCGCTGAAGCGTGGGTACACCATCAGCACATTGCAGCGCGCCGGCTCTGTCATTTGACCATCACTTGCGTCAGACGTTGCACAAGCCAGATGCATGCGATCTGGCTAAGACTTGGATTTGCTGCTGATTGTTGGTTCCCCCGGGCGCCCAGGCGCCCCCCCAAGCCTTTCACACAAGAGTCGAGCCTGAAAGTCTAGTGGGCCATCGTGTCGATGAGCGACCCATTGTGGGGCGTTTCAGCCACATTTGCGGCTCGAAAAGGGCAGGTTCGCCCGGCCCCAAGGCGCTGATGAATGCGCGGTAGGCAGCCACTCGCCTCCCGTGGACGGGACGGGCCGGTCTAGTTTTGGCTACGGCGCCTGAGTGCAAAGAACGCGAGGCGCGCCCTAATGTTGGTCCAGCTTTGGCTGGCGGCTCGATGATCACGGTCGCAGCCAAGTGAAAAGCCTGGAAAGGTCGACCCCCGCCCCCGGCAATCAGAAAGCCATCTCCAGAATATAAAGCCCGCCGGCGTGGCGATCGATGGCATATACAATCTGGCGTTCATCCACGAAAACATCGTTGAGCTGAATGGCTCCGGTCGGCGCACCGCGCGGTGCGGCCGGCACGAACGCGGCCACTTCGTTGGGGCGATATGGATCAGAGATGTCGTAGGCACGCAACCCGCCATTGAAAAATGTGCCCAGAATGATCCGATCGGAGTGCCAGGACGTCGGGCGCGGTACGTTCTCATGGATATTGTGGGCGCCAAAGCGCCCCCCACGGCTGGCATAGTCTTCGACATCCGTGACCGGGCAGGTCGCAATCGGCACTGGATTTGTTTCTTCACGACCGTCGAGGATCCAGATCAGCTTCGGCCAGTCCTGGGCGCCATCGACCACGGACTCGTCGGTCACGATCAGCAGCTCGCGCTCGAACAGCGGCAGCACCGTGTGCGTGAAGCCCGAAAACGGCGGCGAATTATCCCAGCGACAGAGCGGCTTCGGGTTCGCCCGGTCGGCGATGTCGAGAATGAACATGCCACCGTCGATATAGCCCAGATAGCAGCGGTCGGGTCGCTGCGGATAGACGTTCGTATTATGCGCACGGAAGCCCATGTCGTAGCGCGGCGCCTTGTGACGCACGGGAGGCGCAACCGTGTCGCCCACCCGTGTTCCCGGCATCCACCAGCGGCTCACTTCCACCGGCTTTGCTGGGTTCTTGACGTCGAAGGCGCGATAGAACTGATCGTCGAGCGGGTTCGTGGGGGCAAAATCCGGCGCTCCGGCCGCCATGTGAACGGTCTCGCCGTCGCAGAACCACAGTTGATGCACCCCGCGCGAGCCCAGCCCTGAGGCATCGACGAAGGCGATCGACTTCGGCGTTTCCGGCACGGAAATGTCGAAGAGCTCAAACCCCGCCGGCTTCTGCCCGTGTTTCTGTGTCTGGTAGGCGACAATCATGAGATCGCCCACGGTTTCCAGGGAATTGGAGCGCATGTGGCTCTCGGGCAGGCTCGTCTGCACGACGACCTTGGGTGCGCGCGGATCGGAGACATCGACGCCTGTGAAATTCTTGGGCGCAGTTTCGTGCGCCAGCCAAAGAATGCGCCGGCCATCCCTGGCGATCTGGATCGACATGCCCTCACCCATGCCGCCGAAGCCGTTGAGCTCATGATGCGCGAGAGGCTTAAAGTTGCGGACGAGCGGTTCATAAGGTTTCGTTGCGGCGCTCATGGTCTGTTTCCTTCCTTGCAATCCCAGCGGCGGTTTGTTTTGGCGCTCACGCGCGCGCCTTCGCCATGAACTCGGGCCTCAACGCCTTGCCCCAATCGGGCAGCGCGGAGATCTTCTTCTCTTTCAGCAGCACCTCGGCATGGCGCTGCAGGTAGGGCTGCAGATCTGGCGGAAAGCCAGGCGCCACATCGACCGTGGCGAGCGCCTTGCGAAAGGTCTCTTGCGACATGGAATAGCCCTTGCCGGCATAAAAACCGTAGATCGTCTCGGCCACCTTGTCGGGTTTATCTTTGAAGTCAGTTGCGACCTCGAGCCAGGCCTTGAGGTAGGCGACGAGGCTATCCGCACTCTTGCCGAGGAAGTCCGGCGTGGCGGCCATGAACACCGGCATTGGGTCGACCTCTCGGTAGTCCATGATCGTGCTGGCGAGGCCATCGGCCTCGGCAATGGCGTTGTAGGGCTCGACGTTGACCATCGCATCCACGGTCTTGGCGACCATGGCCGCCACCATGTTGTTCACATCCATACGGACTTCCTGGTAATCGCCTTTCTTCAGGCCCGCGGCTGGGGCGATTTGATCGACAAATATATTGCCAACGGACGATCCGGTCTGGTTGGCGACTTTAAGACCCTTGAGCTGTTCTATTTTGGTGAGCCCCAAATCCTTGCGGGCCATGACGCGCGTCGTGCGGCCGACATGCGCAATGACGGCAATACCGATCAGCCCGCCCTTGTCGTGGCCAAGAATGAAAGAAGGGCCCGCATAGGTGCCGAGATCGACCTGACGCGCCACCATTTGTTGCATGGTGAGATTGCCGGACGGCACGCCAAACTCCTCGGCCTTCAGGCCATGCCTTTCCAGAGCGCCCGAGCGCAGAAGATAGTAGGTCGGCATACCCCACAGATTGGTCTGATAGCCCTGGCGTACGAGCGCGTTCTGCGCCGTGGCGGCACGCGACGAGGCCAGTCCAAGCGCCAATGCGCTCGCTGCGGTGAGCATGTGTCGCCGGCTGATGCCCTGCCCTCGTCTCATCGTCTCCTCCCTCGAAACGCGATTTTCTCGCTGCGGTCTCGTCGCCAGAACCAGATTACCCGAACCTCGAATGTTCGTGCGTCGTTCGACTCCGGGGCTAGGCCTTCGGCTCGGCAGTCTGGCTCAATTGGCGCAGCAGCTCCTTTTGATAATCGATGAATGCGACGCTTAGGGGATCGCGCGGTCGAGCCAGCGTGATCGGCACCTGGTATTTCACGGTGCCGGGATGCGGCGTCATAACCAGCACGCGATCGGCGAGATACACGGCTTCGGAGACGTTGTGGGTCACATAGACCACCGTTTTGCGGCTGGCCTGCCAGACGTCGACCAACAGGCGCTGCATGTCGTCACGGGTCAAGGCATCGAGCGCCGCGAACGGCTCGTCCATGAGCAACACCGAGGGGTCGTAGGCAAGCGCCCGGGCAATGGCGACCCGCTGTTGCATGCCACCGGACAAGTGGTGCGGGTAGGCGTTCGCAAACTTTTCGAGCTTGACCAGGCGAAGCTGCTCCAACGCGATCCTCTCACGCTGCGGATTGGAGATGCCCTTCATCTCAAGGCCAAAGGCGACGTTTCTAAGCGCCGTGCGCCAAGGGAAGAGCTGGGCGAAGTCCTGAAAGACGATGCCCCGATCCATGCCGCGCCCAGTGACGGGCTTACCACCAATGCGAATCTCACCGGCGGTCGGCGCCAGGAAGCCTGCGATGATATTGAGCAGCGTGGACTTGCCGCAACCGCTGGGTCCCACCAGGCAGACAAACTCGGACTGCGCGATGTCGAAGGAGGCGCCTGCCAGCCCCAGCACGCGGCCCGCAGGGGTGTCGTAGGTCAGGGAAACATCGCGGAGCTCAATGTGGGGCATGCCGCCTTCAACCCTTGCCCGCCCGCACCATTCCCCAGCGCTCAACCGTGACACGCTCGAGCGCGCCGAACACCAAGCGCTCGAAGGCAAACCCAATGAAACCAATGACGGCGAGTGCGGCGAGCATCACGTCCGCTTTCAGGAATTCCTTGGCATCAAAAATCACCCAGCCCAAACCCCAGTCGGAGGCGGCAAGCATCTCGGCCCCCACCACAGCGATCCAAGCGCGGAGGAAGGCCTGGCGCAAGCCCGCGACGAGGAACGGGAAAGCGCCGGGCACGATAACCTTCCAGAACAGCGTACCTTCCCCCGCGCCCATTGCGCTACCGACGCGCAGCCAGAGAGGGTTGATGGCACGCACGCCCGACCAGGCATTGATCAGCATGGGAAAAATGGCAGCATAGCAGACGATACCGATGGCGGTTGCGTTACCGAGACCGAACCAAAGGATGAACAAGGGAACCCAAGCGAGTGAGGGGATCGGCATCAGCGCGCTGGCAAGCGGCAGAAAAAAGCCTTCGACTGGGCGATAGCGGCCCATCAGGATTCCGAGCGGCAGGCCAATGCCGACGGCAAGCGCCAGCCCCGTCAAAACCCGATAGAGCGTGGCGACGGCGTGCGCCAAAAGCGTTCCATCCAACACGCCATCGATCAGGGCGCGCGCCACCGTCGCAAGCGTCGGCAACAGCGCAGACGCAAAAGCGCCGCTTCGGGCAAGCCCCTCGTAGAGGAGTGTGGCAAGCAGCAGCGAGGTCGCCAGCCGGCGCAGCGACCGTATGCGCTCGGCGGGTGTGCTCATGTCATCATCCCCCAGCGCACGACGGTGAAGTCCTCAAGCCGCTTGAACACCAGCTTTTCCAGGCCGAGGCCGATGACGCCTATGACCAGGACCCCCGCCAGCATCACATCGGTGTTCAAGAACTCGCGCGCACCAAAGATCATCCACCCCAATCCCCAGGGCACGGCGGCGAGCATTTCCACGCCGATCAGGATGCGCCAGGCCTGAGCCAGCCCAAGCCGCAGGCCGGTCAGGATGTGGGGCAGAGCACCGGGCAGAATGACCTTGTGGAACATGCGTCGATCATCGGCGCCCATGGCCAGCGCAGCCCGTACCCACACGTCCTTCACCGCCTTTACGCCGGTCCAGGTATTCAAGATGATGGGAAAGGCCGAAACAAAGCCCACCAGCAGAATGGTGGAAACGTTGCCGAGGCCGAACCAAAGCAGAAACAACGGCGCATAGGCGACGCCAGGGATTGGCGCGCCCATACTGACGAGCGGCAGTACCAAGTCCTCGGCCAAGCGCCATCGGCCCATGGCGATACCGGTGATGACCCCGATGACGGCGGCGAGCGCAAAGCCGCTGGCCAGCCGCAGGACCGTATCGGCCGCGTGGTGCGGAAGCACACCCGAGAGGGTCAGGCGCAGCAAAGCGGAGGCCATGGCCTCAAGTGGCGGAAATAGGCGCGTGGGAAAGATCTCCAGATGCGCAACGATCTCCCAGAGCGCGCCGACAACAATGAATGGCAGAGCCGTTGCGGCAAACGCGGGTACGCGGGCGGTCGACCACCGTCGCGCCTTGAAAGGCTCCGCCGTCGCTGAGCCAACACTCTTTATCCCATCACACTTCCCAACTGCGAACCGGCATGCGCCTCCGGTGGGTCCCCCAGGGACGCGTGGGCGAACCATGCCATAGAGGGCCACCATCCTGCCATGCGAGCGCGGCCACAGATTGCCTCCGATCCTCCGAGATCATTTACAACGGCCGGGCGAGCCTGTGACAGGCCTCACGCGCGCCGTACGTGGATCCCGTGGCAGATAGGCCTATTCGGCCGAGACCACGGTTTGAGGGACAAGCAAGCGATTAGGCTCGCCCGAACACACGCGCCAGCACCAGCATTGGCAAGACCTACTCGCCTGGACGGCAACCGCCGATCACATATTTGGAGCGCCGGGATACGTTTCCAGCCAACACGCTTATGTCTCGCCCGCGTCGTCAGCTCAGGGCATTGCGAAGACAGCCGACTTTGAGGGCCACAACTGTCAGCGCTTCTCACGAAAACCTGGCGAAGCCTGCGCCACGGAAGCGGGGGTGAGCGAATTCCAAAGAATGGCCTATCGGCGTCGCCTGACCCGAGGCGTCCATGGGCTCAAGCAGATTTGGCGCGCTTTGGTGTACGTGACCAGCGTCGCGCCAAGTCCGCGAGCTGCCGTTCGATAAGCAATAAATTGACGGCGTTCGGATCGAAGTCTGTGTCGTAGAATTCTTTGAACTCGGCATGGCGCTCATGCCGCGGATCGGCAATGGCTTCCAGGAACTCGAAATAGCCCGGCGGCCCACCGATGTCTTCAGGTGGGCAGCGACCGGTGGCGTCTAGGAGGCGCGGATAGAGCTCCTCCGGCAGAGCCTGCCCAATGCGCTCTATTTTGATCGTGTGCTCCCAGCCATCACCATAATCGTAAAGATAGGTGAGCCTTTTGGCCCCAGTATCTTCGAGCACAGTCGCCAGCGTTGCCTTGCTCGCATCCAGTGGACCATCGCTCCACCCGGGATCCGGAATGCCCCACCCGACGTCGCCGGCGCGGAACTCCCAAAGATGGCTGTTGGTCCATCCCACCGCAGCCTGAAGCACGCCATGCAGGCGGTCCAGGCGAATACCGAATGGCACCTCGATACGGCGGATCACCGCTGGCTCGACATCGTCGAGGGTAACCTTCAGGCGTGCGATTTCGGCAGAAGCAATCATGTTCACGAGCTTACGCCCGGCCGAGCCGAGGCCCAAACTTAGGCCAACCGCTCGTCCACAGCCTTTGCTGGATCGGGCCGCTGATTGTCGGGGATGGATAGGTCGCTGCTCGTCGCTAGCCTCTCTCGAACCGCGAACAACAGCGCACCCCTCATAACGGCCTGTCCAACTCTATGGCATTGAGTTGCCTAGCTCCTATGGCGCAGTTTCCATGGCCGCCCGAACCTCAAGGCCAGTAGGAGCTCCAGAACCCGGGTGAGCTCAGCCCATTCTTTTGAAGTTTCCCCCCGCTCGCCTTTGCTGACCTTCGGCACCTGGGCCGGCACCAGCACTGCCTTGCGAAACTGATCGCGAAGCAGCGCGCGCCGAACGCGGGCACCTTTTGACGTATATGGGTCTCCCGTATACCATGGCTGCATGCCCAGCTTCGAATGGGGCCCAGCCAAGGCGGTGAGCAAACTCGAAAAAGCACCGCGGCGTCACGTTCGAAGGAGCGATCCACGTGTTTGGTGACGAACAAGCGGATCGATGAGGTGGATCCAGATCCAGACGAGGACCGGCGCAGGATCATTGACCTGGCAGCTAATGGCCGACTTCTTGTCGTTGTTTACGCAGAGCCAGAAGACGATTGTATCCGCATTATATCGGCCAGAAAGGCTACCATGCATGAAGCAAAAGCGTATGGTCAGGGTTGAACAACGGGCCGGCAAATACGTGCAGGTCCTGCCGGACGGGACCACTCGACAACTCAAGCGCAGGTCCAACTGGGCCGAATTCGACGCTCTTGACGACGCGGAGGTCCGCAAGGCAGCCCTGGCCGATCCGGATGCTCAGCCGCTCACTAAGAAGCAGCTCGCCAGAATGCCGCGCGTTTCACCGGTGAAACGGCTGCGCTGGAAACTGGGACTTTCGCAGACCGAATTCTCGAAGCGCTTTCAAATTCCCGTCGGCACCCTGCGCGACTGGGAACAGCATCGCACCGAGCCCGATCAGGCCGCTCTATCCTACCTGAAGGTGATCGAGGCCGACGCCGATTTCGTCGCCCGCGCCGTCGGAGCTTGAGATCAGTTGGAATCGGCGACAGCCATGGGATGCTCCTTAAGAACACCAACAACTCATCGTCATAGGCTCGGAAGGTGCCCGTGGCGCCACAAATGAGGTGCGGCTATCGCGATCAATACAAGATTGATCAAGGCTGCGCGCCAGGAGCTTCCAACCTCTGCCCCTGATCTTCGCCACGTGGTCGCCCCGGGCGCGGGTATTATACAGCACCCGCGACGACGATCAAACTGCCCCCTGTGGATAATCGACCTGCTCGATGTGACGCTTTCAGCGCTCGCCGTTGGCATACACAAAAAGGGACGGGATCTTGGCTGACCCGCTCGTTCTCTTGTGCGCCTCGAAGTCTGGCATCATAGAACCTCAACCTCTCGAATTTCTGGGGCGCTGGCTGAGATCTTCGAGGCTGAGCCCGATTGCATGCTGTTTTGACAAACCTTTTGGAGACGGAGCGACGCAAGGACATGGCAACGAGGGAAGAATTCCTGCGACATCTCTGGACGGGCATTATTAATCCCGTCTTTCGCGATCAGGCGCTGGACAACATGATCAGTAATTTCAAACGCACCCCGGCCGGCCCCTTCGGGAATACGGGAGCAGCGATCGAGCGCCTGCTGGCGGCCGGCATTGTCCGGCGCGATCTCAGTCTCGTTATGCGCCTCGTCGCCTACGAGGCGGTGTTCGGCACGCTCTATGCCTTGAGCGATCCAGGCCTCGACGGGGATGATGATGCCGGCTCACTCTATGAGGAGCTGCTGATGGCTGATCCGAGCGGAAGAGAGGCCCGCCCGGGCTCCGAGGACACGGCGAACAATTAATCGGCACAGGCGATACCGGTCAGCGGCCGGACGCTCTGGCTGCCCGCACCACGGCCGGTTGGCGGCGGCGCCGCGCGCCGCTATCGGGACCGGCTTTAATAGTAGAGATGGAGCCCTCTCGTCCGGTCGAGTCAGCGCCAGCCAGCCATGGCATGCCCCTGCCGTGTCACCAATCCGAGAGTTCGTGATTCCAACCTCGCGCTCTGCGGCGGCTTGCTTGTGAGCCAAGGTCCACGCGCAATTGCCAGAACGCTGCCGTTTTCCACGCGCCGTGACCTCCGCCGATGCTGAATTCAGTGGATCGGACTGCGGTTGGCAGCGTGTCGCGGGGGTGTATCATTGCGCCGCTGCGCCGCTGCGGCAGCAAGAAAGAGAAACGGGGAGGGCGCATGACGCTCGTCATTCACGGCGCGACGGTCGCAACGGTTGATGCCGACGACAAGGTAATCTACGACGGCGCCGTCGCCGTTGACGGGGACCGCATCGCCAGCGTCGGGCCCAGCCGCGAGGTGCTGGCCCGCTACCCCCGGGCAGAAAAAATCGATGCCAGCGGCAAGGCCGTCATGCCAGGCTTTGCCAACGTGCACACGCACCTCCACATGACCTTGGCGCGGGGGATCTATGAGGATCTCTCCCCGCCCCACCGTCCCCCCTTCACCAGCGGCCTGGCGCCGCTGCCCATGCCGGCGCTCAACCCCGATGAGCTCTCGATCTTCTGCCAGCTGGGTGTGCTCGAGGCTATCCGCTGCGGTACGACCGCCATCCTCGAGGATGCGACGGGGATCGAGACCTATGTGGAGGATCTTGCCGCAACGGGCGTGCGCTTCCTGTTGACGGAGCGGGCCTGGGACAAGGCCAAGGGCTCGATCGGCGACCCCGCCCCGTTCGAGGTCGACCGCAAGCTCGGTGAGCGCTGCTTGGCCCGCATCGAGGCCTTGCACGGCAAGCGCCACGGCAGCGCCGATGGGCGCATTCGCATCGGCGTCTCCGCCTGGGCTCCCGACATGTGCTCACCGGAGCTCCTGCGCGACGTCCGCGCCCTGCAAATAAAGCTCGACACCGTTGCAACGGTCCACCTCAACCAGATCTGGGGGGAGGTCGCCGCGGTCAAGGCCGAGCGCGGCTGCCTGCCGACGGAATATCTGGATGAAATCGGCTTTCTCAACGATCGGCTCATTGCCGCGCACTGCCGCTGCATGCAGCCGCAGGAGGAAAAGCGGCTGGGCCGCGCCAAAGTTTGGGTCTCCTTCAATTCAGCAATCGCGGCCCGGCGTGGCTTGAGCCCGCGCATTGCCGACCTCGAAGCCTATGGCTGCCGGATCGCCATGGGCTCCGACAACATGGCGGAAGACATGGTCGAGGTGCTGCGCACGGGGCTGTTCATGGAACGGGTGCGGCGCCAAGACGGCCGGCAACCCACCCCCGAGCACGTCCACCGTTGGGCAACCGCCAACGGCTATCGCGCCATGGGACTTGCCGATGGCGGCGCCCTCATCGCTGGCAACAAGGCCGATCTCATCGTGATCGACCTGCAGCGGGCGCACCTGGTTCCCGTTATGCGCGTCGTCTCCGACTACGTGCATCAAGGACAAGGACGCGACGTCGAGGCGGTGATGGTGAATGGCCGCTGGATCATGCGTGGCGGCGAGGTCCTGACCATGGACGAGGCGCGCATCGTCGCGGAGGCGCAGCGGCTCGGCCAAATTGCCTGGCGCCGCCTTTTCGACAGCCGCCCGGATCTGGAGGTCCCCGCCGGTTTCGCGCCCTGCTGAAGCTGC
>Ga0075425_100005729_pt1 | contig 12949 bp, 11 predicted proteins | sample SoiMethybrSBSTD4_FD_75300 | JGI IMG/M metagenome (GOLD analysis project Ga0075425, IMG submission 75300) | Bulk soil microbial communities from a Populus tree surrounding site in Tennessee, USA - Soil MetaG P. TD hybrid SBSTD4 | ecosystem: Environmental > Terrestrial > Soil > Tree plantation...
CCGCCCACCCGCCCGACCTTCTTGAGGTCGGCGATGTTCGAGATGCCCAGCACGATGGTGAGGAAGATGATCGGGCCGATCACCATCTTCACGAGCTTCACGAACGTGTCGCCCACCGGGCGCAGCGCGCGCCCCAGGGCCGGGTCGAGCGCCCCCAACAGGGCGCCCAGCGCCACCGCGCACAGGACCTGGAAGGTGAGGTTGCGGGCGATGCGCTTCATTCCGGAGCCAGGGGGGCCATGAGCGGCCTACTCGGACAAGGCCTGCGTGAGCTCGTCCCGGTCCGCGTCGCTGAGCTTCTTCGAGTTCTTGGCCAGCCGCTCCGCCAGGTCTTCCGTCCCCGTGAACGGCCGCGCGCAACCCGGGTGCAGGTAGCCCGCGCCCGCCCGCGTCATGCCGCCCACCTCGACCTCGCGCTCCACGGCCACGCGCAGCGCATCCTTGGCGATCGGGTTGCCGCAGTGAAGGCATTTCGATCGACCGGTGGGGGCGCGCTCGGCGTAGGGATAGGCCACCGCCGTCTCGTCCGCGCTCGAGAGCAGCTTCTCGATCTCTTCGCGGCCGGGGACCTCGCCTTCGAACCGCGCCAGGGCCTCGCGGACCGGCGCCGGCCTCTTGCGGGCCGCGCAGGCCAGGTGGTGCCAGGCCATCTGCATCTCATCCGAGAAGGCGCTCGGCTGCTCCTCGCCGAAGCGCAGGGCGCCCTTGTCGATCGTCTGGCGGCAGGTACGGCAGCGCGCGCGGCCCGTCTTCGCGACCTCGATGACTTCCGTCATGCCTGTCCTCATAACGCGTCGGGCCGGGCGATGCAAGAGGCACGGCGCTTGCAATGTGAGGGGCAGCCAGAGACCTCAGAAAGGGGACAGTCCGATGAAACAGGCGCAACTGACGGAATTGCTGTACCAGGCGCTGGAAACGGAGAAGGGCGGCATCCAGGTTTACAAGACCGCGATCCGTTGTGCACAGAACGACGACCTGAAGGAAGAGTGGCAGAAGTACCTCGAGCAGACCGAGAACCACGAGCGGATCCTGCTCGACGTCTGCACCGCGTTCGGGCTCGACCCCAGCAAGGAGACGCCGGGCCGCAAGGTGGTGCGCCACATCGGAGAGTCCCTGGTCAAGGCCATGGAGATGGCGCTTCAGTCCGGGCCGCCGGAGGCCGCGGAGCTGGTGGCGGCCGAGTGCGTGGTCAACGCCGAGACCAAGGACCACCTGAACTGGGAGCTCATCGGCCAGTCGATCGACAAGCTCTCGGGAGCGCAGAAGAAGGCGCTGAAGGAGGCCCACGAAGAGGTCGAGGAGCAGGAGGACGAGCACCTCTACCACACGCAGGGCTGGGCCCGCGAGCTGTGGATCCAGTCCCTCGGGATGAAGGCGGTGATCCCGCCCCCCGAGGAGGAGAAGGACGTGAAGACGGCAATCGGCGCCGCGAGAGCGAAGCAGTCCCGAAAGGAAATGCTCTAAGGCAAGCCGAGCGCAGAGCACAGCGGCGTCGCGTAGCGGCGGCGCTGTGCGAGGGGGGTTTCAGGGGGGGAGCTCACTCCGATCGAAGTGAGCAGTGAGTTCTCCCCCTGACTAACTAAGCAAGCCCAACGCCTCGCTGCGCAGGCGGCGCCGTGCGAGAGCCGACTCAGCGTGCGACCGTGAGGTCCTTGCTCGGCGCCCCCGGCCGGCGCTCCGCCATCACGCGCTCGAAGCTCTCCCGCAGCTCGGGCAGGTTGGCGGCGAGCACCGTGAAGTCGCGCTTGGGCAGGCTCAGCGCGTCCATGGCCTCGACGCAGCGCACGGTGGCTCCCCGCGTCGTCTGGTTGAGGAGCGCCATCTCCCCGAACCAGTCGCCGGGTCCGAGCCGCGCCAGCGGCCGGACCCGGCCGTCCGCCTCCCGCCACACCTCGGCCGCCCCGCTCAGGATCACGTAGACGCGATCGCCGAGGTCCCCCTGGCGGAAGACCTCCTGCCCGGGCTCGAAGTGCTCCTGGTGCACTCCTCCGGAGCCGCCGAGCTTCAGCTGCACGAGCTCCGGGGAGAGCAGGAGGTCGAGGCTCCAGGCGGAGGCGACACGGAGCTTCCGCCCCCAGCCCGGCAGCTTCATCAGGTAGATCGTCCGCCAGAAGAACCAGGCCACGAAGCCCGAGATCTTGATCCCGCCGGGCAGCTCCGCGACCGCGGAGCGGCGCCCCAGCGATCCCATCTTGCCGAGACCGAGGAAGTCGAAGGTGCGCAGGGGCTGGCCGCGCAAGGTGGCCAGGATGTTGTGGGCCACCACGCCCCCCTGGCGGATCGCGTGTTGCGCGGTGGGCGGCGATGGCCGGCCGTCCTTCATGGGCAGGATCGCGCCGTCGCCCAGGGCCCAGACGTTCGTCTGGCCCTCGACGTTGCCGTGCCGCGTGGACAGCAGCTTTCCGTTGCCCGCCTTGGGCAGGTCGAGCATCTGCAGGAGCGGATGCGGGGACGAAGGCACCGTCGACACCAGCGTCTTGGTCCCGATGCGCTCCCCACCCTTGAGGATGGCCTCGTCGCCGGAAGCGGCCTCCAGGTACGTGTTGAACCGGATCTCGACGCCGCGCTTCATGAGGATGTTCTGGGCGAAGACGCCGAGGCTCTCTTCCACCTCGGGCAGGATCCGGTCCTGGCCGTGCAACAGCACGATGCGGATCTCGCGCGGATCGAGAGCCGGATAACTGCGCGCCACCGTACGCACGAAGTCGTTGAGCTCCGCCGCCACCTCGACGCCGGAGAACCCGCCCCCCGCCACCACGAAGGTGAGGAGCTGCTTGCGCAGCCGCTCGTCGTGGCGCTCGATGGAGGCCTCGTCCAGGGCGCGGATCACGTGGTTGCGGAGGTTGAGGGCGTCGCCCAGGTTCTTGAAGGGGAAGGCGTGTTCGGGCAGGCCGCGCAGGCCGCGGAAATCGGTGACGCTGCCCAGGGCGAGCACGAGATGGTCGAAGGGCACGACGTGCGGCTGGGCGCGGAAGCCCGGGCTGCACACCACGACCTTCTTCTCGAGGTCGACGGACTCCACCTCCCGCACGTGGAGGTCGGTGCGCGGGAGGAGCCGCCGAATGGGGCTCACCACGTCCAGCATGCCGATGGTGCCGGAGATGACCTCCGGCAGCATGGGCTGGAAGACGAAGTAGTTCTCCTTGTTGATGAGGACGACCTCGAAATCGTCCCGCCCGTCCATGCCCTTCTCCAGGGCCATGGCCGTGTAGATGCCGGCGAAGCCTCCGCCCAGCACGACGATGCGCGACCGTTGACGGCTATTCGGCTCGACCATGAGGATTCCCCTCTCGACGGTGCGGATTATGCCAAATGACGGCGGCAAGGGAAGGAATTGTTTGAGTTCCAACAATCGGGGCGGTGGCGCTCAGAATCCGACCCTTATTTCGCCGCTGAAACGGCGGCCGCCGGTATCGAACGGGGCCGCCGGCCGGGAGGCCACGATGCGCGCCGCCTCCACGGCCACGCGCAGCCGCCGCGCCGGTGACCAGAGCGCGGCCGCCGTCCAGGCGTGGCCGTCGTCGTCGTCGGGCTCGGCGGTGTGGTCGCGATCGACGTTGCGGAAGACGTCGTAACGTCCAGTCAGACGGGCCCGCGGACCCCCGAACGACGCGAGCACGTAGGCGGTGCGGAAGTCGATGTCGACGTGCGCTTCATCCGCCGGCCCCATTCCCGTGCGGCCCGCCATCCCGTCCGCGGCCAGGGTGAAGTGAGGGCCGGCGGACAGGGTGACGCCGGCCGCGATCAGCTGCGTCCGCCACGCGTACTCGCCGCGATGGAGCCGGCGATCGCCGGCGTTGTCGAGGGCCCACACCTGGAGTCCCGCCCTCGGTCCCGCCGACCAGCGGACTCGCGCCATCCAGCCCGGGCGCCCGTCCAGCTCCGCCGTCGGCGTCGTCCCCGAATGCTGCCGGTCGAACCCGCCCCCGGGCTCGAAGGACGCGAGTGGTGGCAAGGGCATACGCTCGCCGATCGTGACCAGCCGGTCTCCGAGGGTCCATCCCCTCCAGGCCAGCAGCGCCCCCGACGTGTCCGCGCCCGCGAGCACGGCGGCACCCACCTCGAGCTCGTGATCGCGGTCGCTGCCCTTGTGCACGAGGGTCGCCTCCAGCGCGGTCGGGCGCAGCTCTTCCGCGATCCAGGTGTCGAGCGCGGAGAGGGTCAGCGTAAACGGCGAGGACCACAGCGGCCGCGTGTTCTCGAAGGAAGTGGAGGGGAACAGTGTTCCCAGCCGCAGCCGCAGCCCGGTGGCGGGGGTCAGCTCGGGGCTGAACTCGACGAACACCTCCGTGACTCCCGCCCGCGCCTGCTCCGTGGTCGACTCGTAGCGCGCAAGGCCGTGAATGCGCACGCTCCAGACGAGCGACGGCCGCCACTCCAGACGGGCCTGGAGCTCGCCTCGTCCGGATCGCGCGAGGTCGCGCCCGCCGGCCTCGGCTCGCCCCGGCTCCGTGAAGCGGCCGAAGCCGCCGTCCAGCCAGGAGGGCGGCCCGTCCACGAGCACGCCGCGGCCAAAGAGGAATCCCGTGAGCTTCAGCTCGTCGGCCGACGAAGGCGCGGCGGGACACACGCCCAGCGCGAGGGCGAGAACCGACCACCGGCCGATCGACTTGAGTTGCATGGAGGGAGGTTCGTGGATCCGGATCAAGGGGCCGCTGCGCGCGTCACTTCCCACTCGACGAGAGAGGCGGGCAGATCCCAGGCGACCATGCGTGCGCGGTCTCCCGCCTTCAGCTCGAAACCGGCGGCGCACACGCCGGAAGGAGTGACGTAGGCGAGCACGCGTTCTCCCCCGCGGCCGGTCACGGTCTGGCCGTCGGCGGGCACGATGAGCGACGTGGACCACTGCGGCCCCGGCTTCACGACCCGCAGACCCGGATAGGCCTCCGCTGGATGCGGCGTCTGGAGGTTGCGGCCGCTGCGAAAGCGCTCGACCCGGGCCGCGTGCCCGCTCAACTGCGGTCGTCCCGTGCGCGCAGGATGGCCTGCACGAGGTCCTCCGGCACGCCCGCGGTGGCCTCCTCCGCATCCCTGAGGGCCGCCTTCGCCACCACGGCGGCGGCCTGGTAGGTGTGCATGTACGCCACGCAAGGAGGGCATTCGGAGAGATGCCGCTCGAATCTGGCCGTCTCGTCCGGGTCGAGCTCGCCCGCCAGATAGCGATCGAGGAAGTCCACGACGTCGCGGCAGGTGATCCACGGGATCATCGCCGCACGGCCTCGAAGCGATCGGCGAGGAGTCCACGCAGGGCCTGGCGGGCGCGGTGGAGCCGGGTCTTGACTCCGGCGACGGTCAAGCCGAGGGCGCGCGCCGTCTCGTCCGTGTCCAGCTCCTCGATGTCGCGGAGCACGAGGACCGTCCGATAGTCCTCGGGAAGCCGGTCGATGCAGGAGCGGATGTAGTCGCGGTTCTGGCGCCTCTGCAGCAGCGCCTCGGGCGGGGCGGACCACTCGTCGGGCTCGCGCACGTGATGGCCGTCCTCCAGGAACCCGGGCAGGAGATCCTCGATCGATTCCTCCGGGCGCCGCCGGCGCGCGCGCATTCGCATGAGGGCCGCGTTCACGGCGATCCGGTGCAGCCAGGTGGACAGGCGGGCCGCGCCCGCGAACCCGTCCGCGGAGCGGAAGGCGGACAGGAAGGCGTCCTGGACCGCGTCACGCGCGTCCTCTTCGTGGCGCAGGATGCGCCGCGTGACCGCGAGCAGGACCGGTCCGTGCCTGCGTACGATCGCCTCGCAGGCGGACGGATCGCGCGCCTTGAGGCCCGCGACGAGCGCCTGTTCCGTATCCTCCGTGACGCGTTCCGGATCGCTCACCGTCGGTGCGGCCCAAACCTAGCACAGCCTTTGGATGCCGCCCGCTAGCGATTGGATTCGCGATCGACCCCGAAGCCCGGCCGCGGCGCGGGGGCGCCCTTGGCGCGCGTGATGAACTCGGCCTTCGCGGCCAGGGTGGCGGAGGCCCGCCGGCTCTCGTCGCCCAGCACCACACAGTCCAGGCGCAAGGCCTCCCCCACCGACCAGGCCTGGAAGGGGCAGCCGCGCGGCGCGTGCGGAGGGTCGCCGTCCAGGATCTCCGAGACGTGGCCCAGCCCGCCCTCGTCGAGGTGGCGCAGCAAGGGATCGAAGAAACGGCGGCGCGCCTCGCGGCGCACGTCCAGCGTGCCGCCGCGCACGCGCACCCAGGCCTCCACGAAAGGACCGAGGAGCCAGGGCCAGACCGTGCCCTGGTGATACGCGGAGTCGCGCTCGCGTACGCCGCCGTCGCAGCGCGGGCGGTAGCCCGGCTCGTCCGGGGCGAGCGTGCGCAGCCCGCGCGGCGTCCAGAGCAGCGCCTCCACCGCGTCCACGACCGGCCGCGCCATGGCGGGGGCGAGCAGGCCGAAGGGGAGGCCACCCACGGCGAGGATCTGGTTGGGGCGGAAGGTCGGGTCCGCCGTGCCCGGGCGGTGGCCGGGATCGACCACGTCGTGCAACGCGCGCGTCTCCGGGTTCCAGAAGCGCTCGCGGAAGGAGCGCAGCCCGGCCGCGAGCGTGCGCGGCCAGCGCTCGGAGTACGCGGAGGCGATGGTGAGCGCGTTGAGCCAGAGGGCCTGGACCTCGACGGGCTTGCCGATGCGCGGCGTGACCACGTGATCGCCGATGCGCGCGTCCATCCAGGTGAGCTGCACTCCCGGCTCGCCCGCGGCCAGCAGCCCGTCCCGGTCCAAGCGGATCCCGTACCGCGTCCCCGCGGCGTAGCCGTCCACGATCGCCTCCACTGCCCTCTGCAACACGCGGCGGTCGGCCAGGGAGGGGGGCTGGCCGGCGGCGGCGGCGCCGACCAGGTACTCGTGGACCGCGATCACGTACCAGAGCGAGGCGTCGACGGCGTTGAATTCCGGGGCGTCGCCCTGGTCGCGGAAGCGGTTCGGCAACATCCCTTCCGAGACCGACCCCGCCCACTCCAGGAGGATCGAGCGCGCGTCGTCGAGCCGGCGCGCGGCCAGGCAGAGGCCGCGCATGGCGATGAAGGTGTCGCGGCCCCAATCCGTGAACCAGGGATAGCCGGCCACGATCGTGCGTCCGCTCCCGCGCTTGACGACGTACGCGTCGGCGGCGCGATGGAGAGGCGAGAGGAAGACCGAGCGCCGGCGGCCCTCGGTGGCCCTCAGCTCCCGGACCACGGACGCGGCCGCGCGTCCCTCGAAGGGGAGGGGCGCGTCGTGCAAGCGCGCGGCGAAGACGAGCTGCGCCTCCCCGGCCAGGAGGTCGAAGGTGAACGTGCCCGGCGCGGCCAGGTCTTCCTCGAAATCGAGCCCACGCCGCCGCTCCTCTTCGTAGAGGAAGCCGCGATACCAATGCGGCTCGTGCGCGTACGCGCCGTTCGAGAGAGCGACCACCCCGGGAACACCGGCGTAGGGGCGCCAGGTCACGCGCCCCGGCTCCAGGTCGGCGTCGAAGCGGAAGTGCCCGTTCTCGTGGTGCAACGCGTGATAGTCACGGCCGGCGAGGAACGGCCGCACCACGAGGCGCGTGTCCGCCGCGGCCCCGGCCGCGCGCCAGGTGAGGACGGTCGCCGCCGAGCCCTTGGGCACGAACAGCTCGTGGTCGAGGCGCGTACCGTCGTCGAGGACGAAGGACCAGCGCGGCCAGGGCCGGATCGAGAAGGCCTCGAGCCGGCGGCCGCCCAGGGGAGAGACCACACCCGGCCCATAGCGCTGCGACGTGATGGGAAACCGTCCGCGCGGCGTCTCCACCCACGCGTCCATCCCGCCGACCAGGACGATCCGGTCGGCGGGTGGGTGCCGGGCGGCCAGAAGCAACGCATGGTAGCGCCGCGTGCGCAGGCCGCCTACGGTGCCGGAGGCGAAGCCGCCGAGGCCGTCCGCCTCCAGCCACTCCGCCTCCGCGCCCGCCGCGGCGGGCGGTCTCTTCGTCAAGCGGCTCCTCTCAAGCGGCCTCGGCTCCCGGCGGCATGGCCTCCGACGGCTCCCCGTCCCGGGTGAAGCGGCGGAAGAGGAGCCGGTCCAGGCTGGCCGCGCCCGGCCCCGCGAGCACGAGCCACCCCAGGAACAGGAGGTACACGAACGGCGTGACATCCGTGAGACCGGAGTCGCCGGCTCCGCGCAAGGCGTCGAGGAACGTCTGTTTGTCCGCCGTCAACAGCGCCACCACCATCGTGGACGCGAGTCCCGCCGCCACCAGCCGCGTGGCCAGGCCGACGATCAGCAGGATCCCGCCATAGAACTCCAGACGTGAGACGAAGGCCGCGTTGAGCTGCGGCATCGGTATGCCCAGGCTCGAGAAGAACTCGACCGTGCGAGGGAAGTTTTCCAGCTTACCGCGTCCTGTCAAGAAGAAAGCCTGCCCGATCACCAGGCGCGTGGCCAGGGGAGCGAGGAAAGCCAACGCCCCCAATACTTTGAGTACAAACTGAATCGGGGACCGCAACCGGGACGTCAGCGTCATCGGGACCTCCTGCGCGCCCGTGGGGCGCGTCGTCGGTCCTTGGATGCCGCCGGGGGCGGATGGATTCAGCGTGGGGCCCGGTGGAGGCGAAATCGCCCGCCCCTCCGCTCTCCCCCCGCCGCGCGGATGCTACGTTGGTGGAAAGGAGCAAGACACCATGAGCCAACTGCTGCGCGGCGTGGCCGCCGGTTACGGGGCGAAGAAGCTGGGAGGCGGCTGCTTCAGCACGGTCATCGTGTTCATCCTGCTGTGGTGGCTGCTCGGCCACTTCCGGATCTTCCAGTAGAGTCCGTCCGCGCCAGCAGGGCGACGGGGAACTGCGCCAGCATCCGGCCCAAGGAGGCCGGACCGCCGGCCACTTCCTCGCCCGTGAGCTCGTTGCGCCAGGCTCCCGCGGGCAGGAGGATGCGCGTGTCTCCCCACTCGCCGCGGCGCCTCAGGACGAAACGAGGGACCACGGTGACGACTTCCCCGCCGCGCGCGAAGGCGACCACGTGGTCGGAGGCCGGTCCTTCCCCCGCCAGCGGCTCGTAGGCGCCGTCCGGTCCGAACGCCTGCGGCCGCGCGCGCCGCAGGGCCAGGGCGCGCGTGATCAGCCACAGCTTGGGCAGCCCCTCGTCCGCGCGCGCCATCACCTTCGCGACGGGCAGGCCTTCCAACTCGCCCAGCAACTGACGCCGTCGCGCAAAGTCCACCGGCCGCCGGTTGTCGGGGTCGACGAGGCTCAGGTCCCACAGCTCCGTGCCCTGGTAGATGTCGGGAACGCCGGGGCAGGTCAGCTTGAGCAGCACCTGGGCCAGCGAATACGTCCTCCCCGCATCGCGCACGGTGGCGACGAACGATTCGAGCTCGCGCCGGAACGTCTCGTCGGCCAGCACGGCGTCCACGAATCCCTGGAGCGCGGTCTCGTAGGCGGCCTGGGGCGCCGTCCAGCTCGTGCGCGCCTTGGCCTCGCGCGCCGCCTTCTCGATGTAGGCCTTCACGCGCTCCTTCTCGATGGGCCACGCGCCCACCACCGTCTGGTAGAGGAGGTACTGGATGTTGCCGTCGGGCGGCTCCGCGCCCCAGTGGCGCCGGTGGCGCTCGAACCAGCCCCGCGCGACGGTGGCCCACTCTCGCGGCACCTCGGACAGCACGCCGATGCGCGCCCGTACGTCTTCGCTGCGCTTGCTGTCGTGGGTGGACGTGGCCAGCAGGCCCCGCGGCCATTTCCAGTGCGCGGCCTGGCTGGCCTCGTGGAACTCCTTCACGGAGAGGCCGAAGCGATCCGGGCGCCCGCCCACCTCGTTGAGGGAGACGAGCCGGTTGTAGCAGTAGAACGCCGTGTCTTCCGCACCCTTGGCCATGGCCGGCCCCGTCACCTGCTGGAAGCGCAACACGAACTCCGTCTCGCGGTCGCCCGGCACCTGCCGCAGCAGCAGCTCGCGCAGGAAGTCGAGGAGGCGGCCGTCGAACTCGGGCCGATGCGCCCGTACGGCGTTGATGGCTTCCGTCACGTATTTCACGTCCTGCGCGCTCGCCCCCTCCGCCTCCGCGCTCACGTAGGTCCGGTAGACGGGGAAACACGCCACCAGCTCGCGCACGACCTCGTGCAGCTCGTGGCGCGTGTGGTCGCGGTAGTCGCGGTGGCGCTCGCAGACCTCGACGAGCTGCGCGGTGAGCCGGTTGACGTCGCTGCCCAGGACGTCGCGCAGCACGCGGTGCTTCTGGACGCGCAGCACTTCCGCGAAGTCGGTGGACTCGCCCGTGAGCTCCGCGTAGAGCTCGGTCAGGGGCCGCTCGCCTTCCGGATCGACGAACAGGGCGGAGGCGCGGGCCATGAAGTCGTAGCCGGTGGTCCCTTCCACGGGCCAGCTCTCGGGCAGCGACTCCCCCGCCTCCAGGATCTTCTCCACGACGACCCACACCCCCGGCCGGGCCGAGCGCAGGCGATGCAGATAGGCGGCGGGATCGCGCATCCCGTCCGGATGGTCGATGCGCAGGCCGTCCACGGTCCCGTCGTCGAGCCATCCCAGCACGAGGTGGTGCGTGTCGAAGAAGACCCGCTCGATCTCGACGCGCAGGCCGACCAGGGTGTTCACGTCGAAGAAGCGCCGGTAGCCGAGGTCGCCCGCGGCCGACTTCCAGAAGGCGACGCGGTAGTTCTGCCGGTCGAGCAGCGCGTCCAGCAGGTCCGCGTCCGTGCTCACCCGCTGGATCTCCGCCTCCACCGCCGCCGCCACCTCCGGCTTTTCCCGGCAGAGGCGCTCGAGCATGTGGCGCAGGACTTCCTTGTGGCGGTGCCGCCGCCGGATGGCGAGGACGTCGGTGGCCGTGGACGCGGCCAGGCGCCCCTGGGCGTCCGCGATGAAGGCCAGCTCGTCCGAGCCGCAGCGCTCCGCCGCCGCCGCCAGCAGGGAGTCGATGGAGCGCGGCGCCACCGGCCATTCGTGGTCGTGATAGCGGATGGCGAAGGTGCCGTCTTCCCGCCGCGCCACGGCGAGGAGCTTCTTCCCCAGCACGCGGCCGTATTGGTCCTCCAGCACGGGCAGGAGCACGGTGTTGCGGAGCTTGGCCTCCGGCGGGTCCCAGTCCACGTCGAAATAGGCGGCGTAGCGCGACGACGGGCCGTTCTCCAGCACGTCCCACCACCAGCGGTTGTGCGGCGTGACGATCGCCATGTGGTTGGGGACGATGTCGAGGAGCTGTCCCATGCCCCGCGCGCGCAGGGCGGCGGCCAGGCGCGCGAATCCCGCCTCGCCTCCGAGCTCGGCGTTGACCTTCCCGTGGTCCACCACGTCGTAGCCGTGCGTCGACCCCGGCACGGCCTGCAGGACGGGCGAGGAATAGAGATGACTGACGCCCAGGCGGTCGAGGTACTCCACCTCCGCCGTGGCCGCCTCGAATCCGAACCCCTGGTGGAGCTGGACGCGGTAGGTCGCGCGCGGCTCAGTCGGCACGGCGGAGGACCACGAGGGACAGCCCCTGCACCGGCACCTGCGCGCGCGCGCCGTAGGAGTCCTCGCCCGCGGCGGGGTCGAAGGTGTCGAGGACCTTCAGCCAGCGCTTCCCCATCTCCTCGCCCGGGGTCGTGAAGTCGACCTGCTCGTGGTGCGCGTTGAAGAGGATGTAGAAGCTGTCGTCCACCACCGGGTCCCCGCGGGGATCCATGCTGTCCATGCGCTCGCCGTTCAGGAACACGCCGAGCGACTTCGCGTAGCCCGCGCGCCAGTCCTCGTCGTCCATCGGCGAGGCGTCGGGCCGGAACCAGCCGATGTCCGTCACGCCGCTGCCGTGGATGGGCCGGCCCTGGAACCAGCGGCGCCGTCGGAACACGGGATGGCGGCGGCGCATGTCGATCAGGCGGCGCGTGAACTCGAGGAGGTCCTCGTCCGCTTTCTCCCAGTCCACCCAGGAGAGCTCGTTGTCCTGGTTGTAGGCGTTGTTGTTCCCCTGCTGGGTGCGCCCGAGCTCGTCGCCGGCCAGGAGCATGGGCACGCCCTGGGACAGCATCAGGGTGGCGATGAAGTTGCGCTTCTGCCGCGCGCGCCGCGCGTTGATCTCGGGATCGTCGGTCGGGCCTTCCGCGCCCATGTTCCAGGAGCGGTTGTCCTGCTCGCCATCGTGGTTGTTCTCGCCGTTGGCCTCGTTGTGCCTGTCGTTGTACGAGACGAGGTCGTGGAGGGTGAACCCGTCGTGCACGGTGACGAAGTTGATGCTCGCGAACGGGCGCCGGCCGTCACCCTGGTAGAGGTCGGAGCTGCCCGTGAAGCGGTAGGCGAACTCGCCCAGCGTCCGCTCCGCGCCCCGCCAGTAGTCGCGCACGGTGTCGCGGTACTTCCCGTTCCACTCCGACCACAGGGGCGGGAAGTTCCCCACCTGGTAGCCGCCCTCGCCGACGTCCCAGGGCTCCGCGATCAGCTTCACGCGCGAGATGGTCGGGTCCTGGCTGATGGTGTCGAAGAACGAGCCGAGCCGGTCCACCTCGTGCAGCTCGCGCGCGAGCGACGTCGCGAGGTCGAAGCGGAACCCGTCGATGCCCATCTGCGTGATCCAGTAGCGCAGGCTGTCCATGATGAGCTGCAGGGTCCGGGGCGTCTGCACGTTGATCGTGTTCCCCGTGCCCGTGTAGTCCCGGTAGTAACGCGGGTTGTCCGGCTCGAGGCGGTAGTAGGCCGCGTTGTCGATCCCGCGGTACGAGATGGTGGGGCCGAGGTGGTTGCCCTCCCCGGTGTGGTTGTAGACGACGTCGAGGATCACCTCGATGCCGGCCTGGTGCAGCGCGTGCACCATCTGGCGGAACTCGTCCACCTGCTCGCCCAGCCGGCCCTTGCTGGAGTAGCGCACGTCGGGCGCGAAGAACCCGATGGAGTGGTAGCCCCAGTAGTTCGAGAGCCCCTTGCCCTGCAGCATGCCATCCGACACGAACTGGTGGATCGGCATCAGCTCCACGCTGGTCACGCCGAGGCCGCGCAGGTACTCGATCACGGGCGGTGAAGACAGGCCCGAATATTTGCCCCG
>Ga0075425_100005730_pt1 | contig 12948 bp, 10 predicted proteins | sample SoiMethybrSBSTD4_FD_75300 | JGI IMG/M metagenome (GOLD analysis project Ga0075425, IMG submission 75300) | Bulk soil microbial communities from a Populus tree surrounding site in Tennessee, USA - Soil MetaG P. TD hybrid SBSTD4 | ecosystem: Environmental > Terrestrial > Soil > Tree plantation...
AAGCCGGCGCCGGCGGCGGCCAGCACCAGCAGCACACCGGCCAGCCGCGTCCGCCACCGCTGCGGCCCCCGCGCCTCCGCCTCCTCGTCGAGGTCGTCCCGCCGCGCCCCGGCGGGTGGCGTCCAGTCGCTCACGTCCACGGCCCGGGCCAGCGGCGTCCAGCGCGGGACGCCGGGGCCCAGGATGGGCGAGGAGTCGTCGATCATGCCCTGCTCGTACCAGGAGCGGAGCATCGCGTCGTCGAGGGGCCCGAGCTGCGTCCCGTCCTTCGTCTTGACCTTGTAGCCCTTCGCCAACTGGCCTCCTCAGGGTCGCTTGACGATCTCGCCGCCCTTCATGACGAAGCGCACGCGCTCCAGCTCCGCGACGTCGCGCAGGGGATCGCCGGCCACGGCGATCACGTCGGCGAATCGGCCGGGCTCGAGGGAGCCGAGGCTGTCCTGCTGGTCCAGCAGCGCCGCGGCCACCGAGGTCGCCGACTGGATGGCCTGCATGGGCGTCATGCCGTAGCGGACCATGTACGAGAGCTCGCGGGCCTGGCTCTCCGTCCAGGGGTACCCGCCGGCGTCGGTCCCGTAGCTGATCTTCACGCCCTTGCGGACCGCCTGGCCGAAGGCCTGGCGCGCCACGTCCACCATCGTCTTCCAGATCGGCGCGCCCGCCGCCGCGCGGCCCTCGGCCACGTAGGCGCCCACGAAGATGGTCGGGCACCAGTACGCGCCCTGGCGGATCATCACGTCCATCAGCTGCTCGTCCAGCCCGTAGCCGTGCTCGATGGTGTCCGCGCCCGCGCGCAGGGCCGACTCGATCCCCTCGCGGCCCATGGCGTGGGCGGCCACCTTGCGCCCGAGGCGATGGGCCTCCCCCACCAGCGCCGCCGCCTCCTCGTCGCTGTAGTTGGCCCACGAGTGCAGCGCGCCGTCCCGCATGAAGTAGCGGCGGTCGGAGTAGTACTTGATCCAGTCGGCGCCGTACTTCACCTGCTCCCGCACCGCGCGCCGGACGCCGTCGACCCCGTCGGCGATCTGCACGCCCTCGGGCACGCGCAGCTCCCAGGAGTAGCCGGTGAGCGGGTACATGCCCGTGGGCGCCAGCGCCCGCGTGGCCACGAAGAGGCGCGGCCCCGGGATCACCCCGCGGTTGATGGCGGTCTTGACGTCCACGTCCGCGTACATCGCGCCCTCGGTCTCCAGGTCGCGCATCGCGGTGAAGCCGTTCATGAGCGCGGTGCGGGCGGCCATGGTGGCCTGGATGGTGCGGTACGGGATGGACTGCTTGAGCAGCTGCTCGTCGTAGTCCGCGGCCGTGATGTCGCCCTGGAGCAGGATGTGCGTGTGGTTGTCGATGAGGCCGGGCAGGCACGTGGATCGGCCGAGGTCCACCACCTCGGCGCCGGCGGGAGCGGCCACGCCGGGCCCGACCTGCTTGATCCGGTCGCCCTCGACGAGGACCACGGCGTTCTCCGCGACCGCTTGCGACTTGCCGTCGATGAGGCGGCCGCAGCGCAGGGCGACCTGCCGGGGGGCCGGGGTCTCCGCGGCCTGGGCCGAGAGGACCGATGCGGCCAACGCCACCACCATCGCGTTTCCGGGGCTCATCGCGCGCACCTCCCGCCTTCGCGGACGGAGCCGGAGTATATCCGCCCGAAAACAAAAAGGCCCGGCGCGTTCGCGCCGGGCCCTCGTCTCGAGCGTCAGTCCGTCAGAACGACTTGGAGCCGTGCTCCTTGCGCATCTCCTCGCGCATCGCCTCCCGCTCGGAATCGCTGAGCTTCCCGTCGCCGTCCGTGTCGAAGCGCTTCATGAACTCGGCCCTCCGGGCCTCGCGGTCGCGCTCCAGGGCGGCCTTCTCGTCGGGATCCAGCTGGCCGTTCTTGTTGGCGTCGTACTTCTCCATCATCCGCTGGCGCATCTCCCCGCCGTGCCGGCCGTGGCCCATGTTCGGCATCTGCTCGCGCGCGGCCTGCCTCTCGGCCTCGCTCAGCTGACCGTCGCCGTCGGTGTCGAACCGCTTGATGAACTCCTCGCGCCGCGCCTCGCGGTCGCGGTCCATGGCGGCCTTCTCGTCGGGATCGATCTGCCCGTTCTTGTTCACGTCGTACTTCTCCAGGATGGCTTCGCGGCTCCAGCCGCCATGATCGTGACGGCCGCCCTCGTCCGCGAGGACGGTGCCGGCGCCCGCCGCCAGCACTCCCGCGGCCATGATTGCAAAAACTTGTCTCATCGGGTCTCTACCTCTCCATGCGGCTCGCGCGGGGCCGCTTCCTTAATCTTGGACCGCGGGAGGCCGCGGATAGTTGAGCCGCTGTACGATCTCGCATGCGGGCCCACCGCTCCGTCGCCGCCATCGCCGCCCTGGTACTGGCCGGGGCGGTGGCGGCGGCCCTGCTGGTGGAGTTCGACTCCCCGGTCCTGGGCCGCGCGGCCCTGGCCCGCATCGGGCCCGTCCTGGGCGGCCATGTGGACGCCCGCGCCTTCCGCTTCCGCCTCGTGCGCGGCCTGGCCCTCGAAGGCCTGAGCGCGACCTCCGACATGGCCGGCGGACGGTTCGGCCTGGAGGCCGACGCGCTGGTCCTCGATCACCGCCTCTGGCCGCTCCTGGGCGGCCGTGTCGAGATCGAGCGCTTCGTCCTTCGCCGTCCGCGTCTCCGGCTGGAACAGGGCGGCTCACGCGCGCCCGCCCCGCGCTCCGTGCCGCTGCCGGGAGTAGCCGCGCTGGCGCTCCGCGTCGTCGAGGCGCGGATGGAGGACGGCAGCGTCGAGGTCCTGACACCCGGCCAGCCACCGCTCATGGTCCAGAGCCTGGAGTTCACCCTGCGCAACCTGCAAATGGCCGGTCCCACGCTGGCGGGCCTCTCCGCTGAGGGACGGGCCCGAGCCGAATCCGTCCGGTTCGCGCGCACCGAGGCCCGGGACGTCGAGGCCGAGGTCAAGGTGCAGGGCGGGAGACTGGCCGCGCAGCCCATCAAGTTCCGGACGAAGGAGGGCCGCTTCGAGGCGGCGGTCCAGGCGCGCGTCGATCGGCTGCCGCTCACGTACTCGCTCGACCTGCGCGGCGATCCGCTGGACCTCAACGCGGCCGTCGGCCGGCCCGACGACAAGAGCCTGGGCCCGGCCCGCCTGCGGCTCACGGCCGAGGGCTCGGGCTCCGGCACCGCGGCCCTGCGCGGTCAGGGCACGCTGCACCTCGATCCCGGCCGGCTGCCCCCGTCTCCCGTGCTGCAGAGGGTGCAGGGCCTCCTGACCGCCACGCTGGTGGGCGCCCGGTACGAGGCCTCGGACACATCGTTCCGCCTGCGCGACGGCCGGGTCGAGTTCGACTCCTTCCGGATCCGCGCCGAGCGGTTCTCGCTCGACATGCAGGGCTGGGCCGCCCTGGACGGCCCGCTGAGCCTGATCGTGAAGGCCCGGGCCCCGCGCGACGCGGTGCGGGTGGCCGGCGTCTCCGCCGACGCGCTCGACACGCTGACCGACGCGGAGGGCTACGTGATGGTGCCGCTTATCGTCACCGGCACCCAGCGCGAGCCGGTCGTCCGTCCCGACGTCGGCGCGCTGGTGGCCCAGGCCGGCCGCGGTGTGGGGGCGGCCGCCGCGCGCAAGGCGGGCGAGAGTTTCTTGGAGTGGCTACGACGCCGCCAACGCTGAGGTGCGGTCACCGGGCGATCGTGGCGAAGTTTGGTTAGAGTAGCTTCCGGTTTGACTGGCTGGGCGCTGGATCTCGGGACCACCAATACCGGGGTGGCGCGGTGGGACGACGCCCGGGGCCAACCGCAGCTCGTCGATCTCGCCGCGATCTGTCGAAAGCCCGAGGGCCGGGAGGCGCTCGAGGCCCCCCGCCTGGTGCCGTCCGCGCTGGAGCTCGTCGATCCTCCCGGGCTGCTCGACCGCGTGGGGGCCTGGCCCCCGGTGGCGCGGCGGCTCTTCCTGGGACGGCAGGCTTCCATCGGGCGATCGGCGGTCGAGCGCAACCATTCCTTGATGCGGCCGGCCTTCGTGCCGACCTTCAAACCGGCCCTTTCGACCGACCCGCTCCTGCCCCTCGCGCGCGTGGGACCGCGCACCGTCACCGCGCGTGAAGCGGCGCAGGCCTTCCTGCGCGAGCTCCTGGTCGAGATCAAACGCTCCACGGGCCATCGTCTCCGGGACCTCGTGGTCACGTCGCCGGTCACCGCTTTCGAGAGCTACCGGGCCGAGGTGCAGGAAGCCCTGAAACGGCTGGGGGTGCGGTCCGTGCGGTTCGTGGACGAGCCGGTGGCCGCCGCGCTGGGCTACGGGCTGAACCTTACCGAAGACCGCACGATCCTCGTGGTCGACATCGGCGGCGGCACCCAGCATGCCGTCGTCGTCCGCCTGTCCCCGGAGGGCGCGATCCGGGGACAGGCCATCGTCCTCGCGAAGCGCGGGCGCCCCGTGGGCGGCAACGCCGTGGACGGCTGGGTGCTCGCGGACCTGTGCCGCGAGGCGGGGGCGGCGGTGCCCACGGGCGGCGGCGACGAGGGCACGCGCCTGTGGCGCCGGCTGATGCTGGCCGAGGCGCGCCGGGTGAAGGAGGCCGTGTTCTTCGACGAGAGCGCGACCTTCCTGCTCACCCCGCCGGGCGCGCTCTCCCTCGAAGGAGCGGATCGCCCCGGCGGCGGCTATCTTCCGTTCACCCGGCAACGCCTGGCCCACGTGCTCGAGCAGAACGGCTTCCTGCGCGATCTCGACGCGTCGATCGACGAGGTCGTCGAGGAGGCCCGGATCACGGATGCGGCCATCTCGGACGTGCTGCTCGTGGGCGGCTCGACACTCCTGCCCGGAGTGTTTCCTCTCCTGGAGCGCCGGTTCGAGCGCCGGCGGCTGCGCGCCTGGCAGCCCTTCGAGGCCGTGGCCTACGGCGGGGCGTGCTTCGCGGCCGGGCGCGTGGCGGCAGTGGACTTCATCGTGCACGACTACGCGTTCGTGACGCACGACGCGCGGACCGGCCAGACCCAGCACGTCGTGGTCGTCCCGCGGGGCACGCGCTTCCCGACGAAGCCCGATTTCTGGAAGCGCCAGCTCGTGCCCACCTGCGCGCTCGGCGAGCCGGAGACGATCTTCAAGCTCGTGCTGTGCGAGGTGTCGCGCGCCGACGGCGGCGCGCGCGCGTTCGTCTGGGACGCCGCCGGCGACCTGCACAAGGTCGGCGGCACGGGCGGCGAGGCCGAGGTGGTCGTCCCCTTGAACGCCGCTGCGCCCACCCTCGGCTACCTCGACCCACCCCACTCACCGCGCGACCGCCGACCGCGGCTGGAGGTGGCCTTCGGCGTCAACAGCGAGCGATGGCTCACGGCCACGGTCTTCGACCTCCTCAGCCAGCGGCAGCTCATGCGCGAGGAGCCGGTGGTGCGGTTGCTGTGAACTTCTGGCTGCTGCTGCGTGTCGTCCAGGTCCTGACCTACGTGGGCATGTTTACCTGGCGGGTCTTCAGTGGAAGCCGGCCGTTCGGCGCTCCGCTCCTGCCCGGGCCGGAGCCGGACCCGAAGTCGCACCCGCCCTATGCCGTCGCCGCAGACACCTGCGGCCTGACCCAGGTCGCGCGCGGGCTCAATCTGAGCGGTCCCACCCTGGAAGGCCGATCCGGCAGTCTCCGCGTCCGCCTGGAGCGAAAGCGCAGCGCCGACGAGGAGAGGGTATTCCCGGAGACGCGCGTCTTCGTCGAGCACGTGGACAGCCGGCCCGTGCCCATCACCCTGCGCCGCCAGGCCCAGGGCTTCCTGGACAGCGGTCCCTCCGGCCGGGAGCTGGAGATCGGCGACAAGGGGTTCGACGACGAGTTCCACGTGACCGGCCCGCACACGTTCGTGCGGGCCCTGCTGGACGCCCCCACGCGGCGCCTGCTGCGCTCACTGTTGCTGGAGGCGGACCTGACGGTCGTCCGCGGACAGGTCAGCGCGCGCGTAGCCGTGACCACGACCTGGGCGCTGCACGAGTTCGCCCTCGCGCGCATGCTGGGCTACCTGCTCCAGGTTGCGCGCCACTTCGAGCGTCCGCAGGACCTTGTGGAGCGCCTGGCCAGCAACGCCCGGCTCGATCCGCTGCCCGAGGTCCGCCTGCAGAACCTGCTCACGCTCGTCCGCGAGTACCCCGAAGAGCCGGTCACGCAAGAGGCGCTGGTCGCGGCCTCCGCGGACGCCAGTGACTGGATCCGGGTGCGGGCCGCCACGGCGCTCGGCGAGCGCGGCCGGGCCACGCTGCTGGAGGTCGCGGGCCGCGACCCGGGCGACGACGCGGCCGCCTCGCAGGCCGTGACCGTGCTCGGGAGGTCTCTCGCTCCCGAGCGCGTGCGCGAGATCCTGGCCCGCGCTCTCCGCAACCGCCAGCAAGGCATCGCGCGCGCCTGCCTGGCCGCGCTGGGCGAAGGCAGCCGTGGCGACGAGGTCGCCCTGATGTCGAAGGTGATGAGCATGGAGAAGGGCGACCTCGCGGTGGCCGCCGCGGACGCGCTGGGCTCGACCGGTTCCCCCGCGGCGGAGCCTCCGCTCCTCGCCGCACTCGAGCGGGACATCCCAGACCTGCGGGTGGCCGCCGCCCGCGCCCTCGGACGCGTGGGCACGGCGGCCGCGGTCGTGCCGTTGAAGGAGGCCGAGGCCCGGGCGGCGGACTCGGTGTTCAGCCGCGCCGTCCGGGAGGCCATCGCCCTGATCCAATCCCGTCTCCCCGGCGCCTCGCCCGGCCAGCTCTCGATGGCCTCGGGAGAGGCCGGCACCCTGAGCCTCGTCGAAGACGAGCGAGGCCGGCTCTCGCTACCCGCCGATCACGATCGTCAGTGACGGCCGCGGGCCCGCTCCTTGGCGGGCAGGATCTCCAGGCACGTCGTCCACCAGCCGGTGAGGACGGTCTCGACGAACTCCTCGGGCAGGCGCTCCTCGCGCATCTCGCGGGCCAGCCGGTGGTGGTCGTAGGCCACCGGCACGTGCTCCACGGCCAGCGCGCCGCCGCGGTCTTCGAGCAGCGTCATCCAGACCTCGGGGCGGCCGTCGTTGGCCGGGCGGCCCAGGGCCCCCGCGTTCACGATGCCCCGGCCGCCTTCCACGAAGCGCGACCAGTGCAGGCCGGTGTGCGTGCAGACGACCACGTCCGCGTCGGCGTCGCGCAGCAGGCGGCGGATGAACGGGGCCGGCGTCGTGCTCTCCCACAGGAATTCGTTGATCTTCCGCGGCGAGCCGTGGCAGAGCAGCAGCCGGCGCCCGGCGATGGAGAGCCGCACGTGGCCGGGCAGCGTCCCCATCCAGGCCTTGTGCTCCGGGCTGGTCCGCCGCCGCGTGTAGTCGTAGGACACCTGCGCGAACGCGTTGTCGCGCGGGTCCGTGTAGCCGCAGTGGCAGTCGTCGGCCGACGTGGAGAGCGACTCCTCGTAGTTGCCCTGGATGGCGGGCACGCCGCCCTCGCGCAGGACCTCGATCGTTCGGTCCGGGTGCGGGCCAAACGCGCCGAAATCGCCCAGGGCGTACACCGCGTCGACGCCGCGCGCACGAGCGATGCGCAGGGCCTCGGCCAGGGCCAGGTAGTTCGAATAGATCCCACCGAGGAAGGCCACGCGGCGGAACGCGCCGTGGTCCTCCGCGCGCTTCAGGTCCGGCACGACAGGCCCTGCTCGTGGCAGGTGAAGCAGGCCGGGTACTCGAGCGCGAAGGGACGCAGCGCGCCCGCCAGCGTGCCCGCCATGCGCGCCCCGGGGTAGTCGATCAGGATCGGGCAGACGTACACGCCCTTCGACGTCACCATCCGGCACGACGAGCACTGCAGCGCCGCCGCCGCCTCGGCGTCGATCGTGCGGCCGCGGAGCGATTCCCACTCCGCGTAGGCCCGGGTCCGCGTGGCTTCGGCGCCCAGCCGCAGCAGCGGCATGACCTTCAAGCGGGGCTGCTCCAGGCCGCACTCCCGCAGGAAGGCGATCAGCCGCGCGCGTCCTTCGGACGAGAGCGCACCCTGGCACGCCTCGGTCACGGTGATCACCGGATTGAGACCCGCGCGCGCCAGGACGCCCATCGCGGCCACGATGCGGTCGAAGGTGCCCGCGCCGCGGATGGGATCGTTCGTGGCCGCATCGGCGCCGTCGATCGATACGCGCAGGTCGAGGCTGTAGGGCGTGGCGTCGGACAGCGCGCGCAGGCGGGCCGCCGTCTCGGGCCGGATGAGCAGGCCGTTGGTGAGGACGGTGACCGGCCCCAGGGCCAGGGCGGCCTCGATGATCTCCAGGATCTCGCGGTTCAGGAACGGCTCGCCACCGGTCAGGTAGTACTCGCGCACCCCGAGCCGCTCGGCCTCTTCGAGGTACGGCCGGACGTCGGCCAGGCTCATCATCCCGTGCGCGTGGTTCGTCGGGGACGACGAGATGAAGCAGTGCGTGCACTGCAGGTTGCAGAGCGTGCCGGCGACCTGGAGCCAGAGCGTGTCCAGCGCGACGAGGGGCGACGCCGGGACGGGTTGGCCGTTCATGACGAGCGGGCCAGGCCGTCCAGGATCGTCTCGAGCTGCTCGAGGCCGTTGCGGAGGAGGAAGGTCGGCAGCCGGCCATAGCTCTTGGCGCCCACCAGATGGAACCCGGGCTCGCCCGAATCGAGGTCGGCCGGGCGCACCTTCGGGACGGCGAGGCAATCGGTCACGCCGGCCAGGGCCCGGGCCACGCCCAGGGCGCCCTCGCTCGCGGGCGAGACCTCGAGGGCCAGCTCGGAGAGGAACGACAGGTCGGGACGGGAGCCGGTGAAGCCCAGCACGGTGTCGAACACGCCGCCGCGGCCTCCGCTGAGCGTCGCCTCCACGCGGCCGCCCCGCGGAGCAAAGGCCTCGATGCCGGCGCGCCGTTCGACGGTGAGGAAGGACGGCGAATCGCAGGCCAGGTCGTTGGCCCGCGCCGCGACACGCGCCCGCTCCGGCAGCGGGTCGGACGCGACCTCGACGCACGGCCGACGGTTGGGCGACCGCGTGGCCCAGACGATTCGCGGAGGATCGGGCTGCGCCGCCATGGCGGCCAGGGCGCCCGCCGCGGAGTGGCCGTGTCCCACCAGCAGGACATCGCGGCCCGCGAGCCCGCCGAGGGCCGCCTGGAAGACGTCGAGCCGCTGGACGAGGGCGCCGTTCAGCCCGCGCTCGCCGCGCGCCGGGATCCCGCCCACGCCCACCGCCGCCGGGCGGCCGTACACGCCCGAGGCATCGAGGACCGCGTCGGCCTCCATGACCTCCTCGCCGCGGGGCGTCTCCACCAGGATCCGGAACGGGCGCTCGCCGCGCAGCGGATGGCCCGACATCTCGCGGCGGGTCATGCGGGCCCGGCCGATGGCGGTCACGGTGTGGCCGGTGAGGATGCGGCCGGCGAGCGGCGCCGACGCGGCCAGCGGCTCGAGGACGCGCTCGGCCATCTCGCGGCCGGTGAGGAGCGCGTCCGGCGCGGGCGCCTGGCTCCCCAGCAGGGCGCGCGCGCGCGCGGAGACGTTCATCGAGAACGGGCTGAACAGGCGCGTCTCCCCGTACCGGCGGAAGCTCTCGCCCACCCGGCCCTTCTCGAAGACGGTCACCGCGAGCCCGCGGTCCAGGCCACCCAGTGCGGCCTCCAGGCCCATCGGTCCCGCCCCCACCACGACGAGGGTCTTGAGCGGCAGGTCAGCCCCTCCGCGCCATCGAGTTGCACGCCTGGACCCAGTGCGCGATCACGCCGCCACCACGGATGACCGCGGCCACGCTCACCGCCTCCGACATCTGCTCGGGCGTGACCCCCGCCTCCGCGCAGGACGCGGAGTAGGAGTCGATGCAGTACGGCTCCTGGATGGCGTAGGCCACGGCCAGCGCGATGAGCTTCTTGGTCTTCGCCTCGAGGGCGCCCTCTTCCATGGTCGCCGCGTACCACTTCATGAAATGGTCGAAGAGCTGCGGGTTGGTCTTGGCCATCTCGCCGAAGCGGGCGAGGTCCTCGGAGAGGTAGTAGCTGGGCATGGCGCGCCTCCTTGTCCCCGGCTGGCCAGGATAGCCCGGCTCGGCACCGCGCCGCCACCCGCTCACGGTGGGGCTTGCGCGCAGGCCGCGTCTGCCAACACATCAGTTGCATTACGCACGCGGACCGATAAGATCGCCGGATGCCAAAAACAACAAGCTTAACTACTATCGCGATAGTAGTTGCGGCGCTGCCCGCGCTGGCCCAGACGCCGGCGCCATCGCCCTCTCCCATCGCGGCCCCCGCCCACAGCGAGTACGTTGAGGTGGTGGCAACGCGGATCCCCGAGCCCGCGGAAGAGGTCCCCGCCTCCATCGAGGTGATCACGGGCCAGGAGCTGCGCGACTGGGGCGCCACGGACCTGCGCAGCGCCCTGGCCCTGGCCACGGGCCTCGACGTCGCGCCGGGTGGCGATGCGGGGCCGGCCAACTTCGTCCCCGAGTTCTGGGGACTGAAGGAGTTCGACGCGTTCCTCCTGGTAGTGGACGGCGTGCCCTGGGGAGGCGCGTTCAACCCCGCGGTCACGACCCTCGACATGGACGGTGTGGAGCGGATCGAGGTCCTGCGCGGCGCGGCGCCCGTGATGTACGGGGCGACGTCGTTCGTGGGCGTCATCCACGTCGTGCACCGTGACGCGGCGGCCCAGAAGGGCTACGTCGCCCTGAGCGGCGGCAGCTTCGGATCCGGGAGCGGCCGGCTCGATGCGCCGCTGCCGTCCTGGGCGGGATTCGAGTCGGCCGTCAGCGTGGACGTCTCCCGCCAGGGATTCAAGGACGACCGCACGGAATGGGGCCGCGGCCAGCTCCTGTGGCGGAACAGCCGGGCCCTGGGATCGGGCCAGTTCCGTTTCGACCTCTCCGCGACGTGGCTGAACCAGGACCCGGCCAGCCCGCACCCGCGCGAGGGCGGCGAGCTTTCGGCGGCGGTCCCCCTCGACGCGAACCACAACCCCGACGACGCGTTCCTGAACGACCGCCGCTTCCAGCTGTCCACCGGCTACGACACGAAGATGGGCTCGGCGGACTGGTCGACCGCGCTGTCCTTCTCGCACTCGAGCCAGGGGCAGTTCCGCGGCTTCCTGGGCGAGATCGAGGAGCCCTTCGCCGAGGCGCACGGCTTCCGCGAGGACATCGACGTCACCGACATCTACTTCGACACGCACCTCGCCTGGACCGGCTCATCGCATCTCAAGTTCGTCACCGGCCTCGACCACCTGCACGGCGAGGGCGAGGCCAAGGGCGAGACGTTCGACTACGAGGTCCCGCTGGACGGGTCCTCCGCCACGGTCGTCCCGGAGCCGGAGGACCTTCCCATCCGCATCGGCGACCGCCGCGAGTTCTCCGGCCTCTACGGCTTCGCCGAGTGGAACCCCACGTCGCGGTGGCGTCTCGAGGGCGGCCTCCGCCTCAACCGCACGTTCGAGAAGCGCGAGGCCGAGGTGACGGACGAGCCCGCCGCGGGCGAGGAGGGCGAGAAAGAGGCGGACAACGTCCGGCTGAGCGGGAGCGCGGCCCTGAGCTTCATGGCCTGGGAGAGCGGCCGCGATCGCGTGCGCCTCTTCGCGAACTACCGCAACACCTACAAGCCGGCCGCCATCGACTTCGGCCTGGGCGAGGCCGAGGGCGAGGAGGAGGGCGAGGGGATCCTGGAGCCGGAGACGGCGGACAGCTTCGAGGTCGGCGCGAAGAGCCGCCTGGCCGACGACCGGCTGTCGCTGGAGGTGTCCGCGTTCCAGATGGACTTCAACAACCTGGTCCTCTCCCAGGTGATCGACGGCCTGCCCGGGCTGATCAACGCCGGCAAGGAGCGCTTCAAGGGGATCGAGGCCGCCGCCGCGTGGCGCATGGCCGGGCACGTGAGCGCGCGGGCCACCTACAGCTTCCACGACGCGAAGTTCCGCGACTTCGTGACCGAGTTCGACGGCGTGCCCACGCAGCTCGAGGGCAAGCGTCTCGAGATGTCCGCCCGCCACCTGTTCTCGGCCGGCCTGATCCGGGCGCCCGAGCACGGCGTCCTCGGCGCCCTGCAGTTCAACTGGGTGGGCAGCCGGTACCTGAACAAGCGCAACACCGCCCTGGCCGACGCGTACGGCACGGTCTCGGCCGGCCTGGGATATCGGACCGGCAGGTGGGAGGTCCGGCTCGACGGACGCAACCTCAACGACGCGCGCGACCCCGTGTCGGAGAGCGAACTGGGCGACGCCCAGTACTACAGGATGACCGCCCGCCGATTCGACCTGACGGTGGCGCGCCGGTTCTGACCGGGAGCGGCGGGGGCCATCCGGTGTAGACTCCCGCCGCTCGCCCATGACAACCGGCCGGCGGATCCTCGCCGTGGTCGCGGTCTCCCTGGGGGCTGCGTCGTGCCGCCGCCCGGAGCCCCAGCCGTCCCCGACGATTCGCCTGGTCGACCTCTATCGGCCCGCCGCCGCGAAACAGGCGGCGCCCGCCCGGTCCGCGGCGCGGACGGAGTGGCGCTTCGACGGCCCGGCACCCCGACTCGAGAAGAACGCCGCCACCTGGGGTTGGACCGCGTTCGACGGCGTTTCCGGCCTGGCCGTCCGCAACGGCCACCTGGTCGGCCGGGCCACGACCGCGATGCCCATGCTGCATCTCGCGCGCAGCCCCGGCTTCGAGGAGCACGAGGCCATCCACGCCATCGAGGTCCGCTTGAAGGTCTCGGCGGGGCGCACCATGGCCGTGAAGCTGGACCGCAGCAAGGAGATCGACCGGGACCAGATCCTGGACGGCGCGCGGAACTTCGGCTGGGACTTCACCGGCCCCGTCAACGCCGGCGACGTACAGACCCAGACCCTGCGGTCGCAGTTCCTGGAGGCCACCGCGGACTCGCGCAACATCTTCTTGAGACCGACCGACGCCCCCGGCGCCACCTTCGAGATCGAGTCCGTCCGCATCATCACGAGGCGCGAGCACCTGGAGGGCGTGGCCTCCGGCCTGGGATGGCAGGGGCTGTCCGAGGTCTACAAGGAGACGCTGGTGT
>Ga0075425_100005731_pt1 | contig 12948 bp, 15 predicted proteins | sample SoiMethybrSBSTD4_FD_75300 | JGI IMG/M metagenome (GOLD analysis project Ga0075425, IMG submission 75300) | Bulk soil microbial communities from a Populus tree surrounding site in Tennessee, USA - Soil MetaG P. TD hybrid SBSTD4 | ecosystem: Environmental > Terrestrial > Soil > Tree plantation...
GCGAGTGCGATGAGGCCAAGGAGCGTCAGCCCTCGGGCGAGGGCCAACTGCGAGGCGCCGCGGCTGCCGAGACTCGCGTCAGGTCGCGCCCGGGGTTCCCAGGAGCTGCGGGGCAGCGAGAGCAGCAGCCACCACAGGAGCGCGAGCGTCGTCATGCCAAACAGCAGGTGCAGCGTGACGATGAGGGGATTGAGCCGCCAGGTCACGGTCAGCATGCCGAGCAGCGCCTGCACGATGAGCGTCGCGATGAGTGCCAGCGCGAGCGGCACGCTCACGACAGCTCGCCGGCGGGCACTGATCGCGAGCGCAGCAACGAGGATGACGATGACGCTCAGTGTGCCGACCGCGTAGCGGTGGATCATCTCGCGCCACGCCTTGCCGGGCTCGAGCGGGCGGTCGGGGAAAGCCGCCGCCGTGTCGGCGGCCTGTGCCGCAGCGGGTGTCAGATGACCGTAGCACCCCGGCCAGTCCGGACAGCCCAGGCCCGCGGCAGTCAGCCGTACGTAGGCCCCGAGCACCACGACCACGTAGCACAGCAATGCACCCAGGATGCACAGGCGGCGGATCCAGGGGACGGAGGTCATGGGGGGCGGTCAGCCGATGTGTGAGAGCGCGAGGAGTTTCTTCAGGTCCTCGAGCAATCCGTGCGGATTTGCACGTGCATCGTAGCTCATCATGAGGTTGCCGAGCGGGTCGACGATGAAGAGCGTGTGTGGGCGGTTGGCGGTGGGGAACTGCTCAAGCAGCGGCCGCGCGGCTGGCCCGGTCGCATCGAGGACCTGGAGCCCCGCGTGCTCGCGCCCGAGAAACGCCCGATCGCAACAGGCGCCGCTCACGAGCAACACCCGCGCGACGCGCCTCATGTCGTTGTTGAGGCCGAGACGCGTCTGCCGCATCACGTACAGCGCCTCGCGGCAGGAGGCGTCGCAGTCGCCGCTGCCGACATAGACGAGCGCCCAGACTTTTCCGAATGGCGTAGCGGCGGGGCCCGGGGCAGGTGCATCGCCCTGGGTGCGCCCATCCCTCGGAGCTTCCAGGTCGATGCGTGGCAGCACCACCGCCGGCAGCGCTCGGGCGGGCGTGATGAGTTGCCCATGGTTGACGTGCGCAGTCGGCCGCCAGCCGGTGGCGTAATAGATGAAGAACGCCATGGCGAGCGGCAGCAGGAAGAGCGTCGCGAGCGCCGCCAGCGTGCGCAGGTTGCGCGCGCGCAGCTCGCGCGGAGTGATCGTGCTCATGGGGTGGCTGCCTGTCGCCGGCGGCGGCTCAGGAATATCCACAGCGCAAATGTCAGAAGCGCGAAGGTCCACCACTGGATGGCGTACGAGAAATGCCGCAGCGGCGGAAGCCCGGGAGGCTGCCAGCCGCGCAGGTAGCCGAAGGGGCTCCCCGGATCGAGCAGCAGAATACGCGGTGCAAGCGGCGCGCCGAGCGCGGCGGCGAGCTGCCCCATGTCGGGGTAGCTCGTGACCTTGGGCCATGGACTGAGGGGAGAGGGGGCGGCACGTCCGAGTGCCAGCCCCGGCGTAGGCAGCTGCGCGATGCGGCCGGTGAGTCGCACGGGGTCGCTCACCTTCAGGCTCACGTCTGGCAGCTGGGCCCGGCTTCCGGTGAAAGGCACCCAGCCCCGGTCGACGAGCAGCGCCGCTGCGTCCCCACGGCTGAGCGGAGTGAGTACCTCGTAGCCCGGGTGGCCCTCGAAGCTGCGGTTGTCGAGCAGGAACTGGTGCGCGCCATCGAGCGTCCCCTCGACGCGGACTCGCTGGTAGAGGGGCAGCTCACGCCCCGTTCCGGCGCCGAGCTCGAGCAGCTGATCGGCGCCGCGCTCAAAGTGCGTCGCTGCGGCCGCCCGCTGCTCGCCACGCTGCCACTGCCACAGACCCAGGCGCACGAAGAGCGCCGCGAGCAGCACCGCCAGCAGCGTCAGGGGCAGCGTGGGCGCGAATACGCGCCGGCCCGGGCTCAGCGGCGCTGCCATGGCCAATTGCTCCGCGCGGTGCGCACGCTACACTGACTGGCAGACATGGAACATCTCGTCTGGCTGCTGGTGCTGGCGTGTCTCCTCGGCATTCTCGTCAGCCTGGGGCTCGGCCTGTACCACCTCTCGCGCGGCACGCCGCAGGACTCCGCACGGCTCGTGCGCGCGCTCACCGTGCGCATCGGCGTATCAGTGCTGCTGTTCGCGCTGTTGATGCTCGCCTGGCACTTCGGTCTCATCTCGCCCCACCCGCTGCAGGGCGCCGCCGCCCCGCACTAGCCCGCTCGCTCGTGCGCGCGCGCCGCCAGCAACCGCTGCGGTGGGCGGGCGCTCTACAGCCAGTAGACGAAGATGAAGAGCCCCAGCCACACCACGTCGACGAAGTGCCAGTACCAGGCGACCGCCTCGAAGGCGAAATGGCGGTTGGCCGTGAAATGCCCGCGCAGCACGCGCAGCCAGATGACCGTGAGCATGATCGCGCCGATGGTGACGTGCAGGCCGTGGAAACCGGTGAGCATGAAGAAGGTCGAGCCGTAGATGCCGGTCGTGAGTCGCAGGCCCAGGTCCCGGTAGGCCTCGCCGTACTCGTGGGCCTGCAGACTCACGAAGGTGAAACCGAGCAGGAACGTGAGCGCGAGGAACAGCGCGAGGCGACCGCGGTGGCCGGAGCGCAGGGCGTGGTGCGCGATGGTCACCGTGAGACCGCTGGTCAGCAGGATCGCGGTGTTGATTGCGGGAATGGGCGTGGGCGCCATGGGGGTGAAGGCACCGTTGCCGAGACCGCCGACGTGCGCCGGCCCATTGGTGGGCCAGATTGCCTCGAACTGCGGCCAGAGGATGAAGTTGGTGAACACCTTCACGCCCTCGCCACCGAGCCACGGCACAGCCAGCACCCGCGCGTAGAACAGTGCGCCGAAGAAGGCGCCGAAGAACATGACCTCGGAGAAGATGAACCACATCATCCCCATGCGGAAGCTGCGGTCGACCTGCTGGTTGAAGATGCCGTGCTGGTTCTCGCCGATGACGGTCGAGAACCAGCCGAAGAACATGTAGGCGAGCAGCACCACGCCCGGCAGGAAGATCCAGCCGTCCGCCCAGTCATTCAGGTATCCGACCGCGCCGAGCATCATGGCGAACAGCGCCAGCGAGGCGCGGATCGGCCAGGGACTGCCGTGCGGGATGTAGTAGGCGCTGCTGTCGGGTGCGTGTGCGTTGGCCATGTCGATGTGCTTTCTAGCGGCGCGCCGTGACGCGCGCGGATTCGTCGTAGAAGGTGTAGGCGAGGGTGATCTGGTCGATGTGCCGCGGGAGCGACGGATCGATGATGAAGCGGACCGGCATGTCGCGCCCCTCATTCAGTGCGAAGTGCTGCGGCGAGAAGCAGAAGCACTCGGTCTTGTGGAAGTAGGCGGCGACCTCCGAGGGCGCGATGTTGGGCACCGCCTGCGCGGTCGTGGCGCGGCCGCTCAGGTTGTGCGCGTAGAACTGCGCGGTGAACAGCTGCCCCGGGTGCACCTCGACGGTGCGCACCACCGGGCGGAACTCGAAGGTGCCGGCGCTGGCGACGTCCGCCAGGAACGCCACCGTGACGGTGCGGTCGAGCTGCGGGCGCTCGACCACGCTCGCGCGTTCGCGCAGCCTGGCCTGGTCGCCGTAGCCGGTGACCGCGCACAGCACGTTGTAGAGCGGCACGAGCGCGAAGCCGAACGCGAAGCTGCCGGCAGCGATGGCGAGCAGCTTCCAGGTCATGCTGAGGTTGGCGCGCCGCAGGTCGCTCATTTCGCGCCACGCAGCAGTGCCATGATGATGAAGCCGAGGTAGAACGCTGCCGCGAGCAGCGCCCACAGCAGCGCGCTGCGGCGCACGCGCCGGCGCTGCTGTGTGGCCGCCTCCATGCCGGCGGCAGCCATCAATGTGCGCACCCGCGCGCGATCACCGCATCGGACGGCGGCTCCGTCCACGAGTGGTGGGGTGGCGGCGAGGGCAGCTCCCACTCGAGTCCGTGCGCGCCTTCCCAGGCGCGGTTACCGATCGGCACGCCCGATCGCACGCACTTCCAGATGAGATACGGGAACAGCAGCTGCGACAGTCCGAAGCCGAAGCCGCCGAGCGAGGACACCATGTTCCAATCGGTGAACTGCACGGCATAGTCGGGAATGCGGCGCGGCATGCCGGCGAGCCCGAGGAAGTGCTGCGGGAAGAACAGCACGTTCACGAAGATGGTCGACAGCCAGAAGTGCCACTTGGCAAGGGTGAGGTCATACATCCTGCCGGTCCATTTCGGCAGCCAGTAATACACCCCCGCCATGATGCCGAAGATGGTCCCCGGCACCAGCACGTAGTGGAAGTGCGCCACCACGAAGTAGGTGTCCTGGTACTGGTAGTCCGCGGGGACGATGGCGAGCATCAGTCCGGAGAAACCGCCGATGGTGAACAGGAACAGGAAGGCGAGCGCGAACAGCATCGGCGGCTCGAAGGACAGCGACCCTTTCCACATGGTCGCGGTCCAGTTGAACACCTTCACGCCGGTCGGCACCGCGATCAGCATGGTCGAGAGCATGAAGAACAGTTGCCCGGCGAGCGGCATGCCGACCGTGAACATGTGGTGCGCCCAGACGATGAATGACAGGAAGGCGATCGAGGCGGTCGCGTACACCATGGTCTCGTAGCCGAACAGCGGCTTGCGCGAGAAGGTCGGAATCACCTCGGAGACGATGCCGAATGCCGGCAGGATGAGGATGTACACCTCGGGGTGACCGAAGAACCAGAAGATGTGCTGGAACATCACCGGGTCGCCGCCGCCCGCGGCGGTGAAGAAGGTGGTGCCGAAGAAATGATCGGTGAGCAGCATGGTGACCGCACCGGCGAGCACCGGCATCACCGCGATCAGCAGGTATGCGGTGATCAGCCAGGTCCACACGAACAGCGGCATGCGCAGCAGCGATATGCCGGGCGCACGCATGTTCATGATGGTGACGATGACGTTGATGGCGCCGAGGATGGAGGAGGCACCCATCAGATGAACGGCGAAGATCAGCATGGGGAAGGCGGCGCCGGTCTGCAGGATGAGCGGCGGATACATGGTCCAGCCGCCCGCCGGCGCGCCGCCGGGCACGAAGAACGAGCCGAGCAGCAGCGTGAAAGCGAACGGCAGGATCCAGAAGCTGAGATTGTTGAGGCGCGGCAGCGCCATGTCGGGCGCGCCGAGCTGCATCGGAATCATCCAGTTCGCCAGTCCCGTCCACGCCGGCATGATCGCCCCGAAGATCATGATGAGCGCATGCATGGTGGTGAGCGAGTTGAAGAACTGCGGATCGAAGAACTGCAGGCCCGGCTTGAACAGCTCGAGCCGGATCAGCATCGCCGCGCCGCCGCCAATGAAGAACATCAGGCAGGCGAACACCAGGTACATCGTGCCGATGTCCTTGTGGTTGGTCGAGTACACCCAGCGCCGCCAGCCGTGCGGCGTGTGGTCGTGCTCGTCGTGCGGCTCGGCGTGTGTCAGGACTTCGGCCATGGCGCTCTCTCTTCAGTTGCGGCGGTGGGGGCAGCGGCGGAAGGCGCGCCCGGCGCGGCGGCCTGCTTCTGCTCGGCGGCCTTCTGCTTCAGCCACGCGGCAAAGTCTTCCTTGGAGCGGGCATCGACGACGATCGGCATGAAACCGTGGTCGCGCCCGCAGAGCTCGGCACATTGCCCGCGATACAACCCGGGCTTGTCCTTGTCGATCTTGAACCAGGCCTCGTTGACGAACCCCGGGATTGCGTCCTTCTTCACCCCAAATGCCGGCATCCACCACGAGTGGATGACGTCCGCACCGGTCACCAGCAGTCGCACCTTGGTGTCGACCGGCACGACGAAGGGATGGTCGACGTTCAGCAAGTAATTCTCGACGCTCTCGGGATCGACCCCGGAGAGCAGCTCACGCGCGGCGTCGGAGCGGTGATCGAGACGCGAGAAGTACATCACGCCATCATCGAGGTAGTCGTACTGCCAGCCCCACTGGAAACCGGTGACCTTCACGCTGAGCTCGGTCTTGGTCGTGTCCTCGATCTCCACCAGCGTCTTCGCCGCCGGCACGGCCATGACGACCAGGATGACGACCGGGATCACTGTCCAGAGAACCTCCACCTTGGTGTTGTGCACCAGCGTGACATCCGGCACCGCACCCTTGGATTTGCGGTAATTGACTATCGACCAGATCATCACGCCGAACACCAGCACGCCGATCGCCACGCAGATCCAGAAGATGCGCATGTGCAGGTGGTAGATCTCGCGGCTGATGTGTGTGACGCCCTGCGTCATGTTCAGCTGATTCCAGCCGGACTCGGCATGCGCAGTGAGCGTGGCGACGCTCGCGGCAAGCGCGAAGCTGAGGTGAGCGAGCTTTTGGCGAATCATCGTTAATGTGCCTTGCAGCGCCCCATTTTCCGCGGGGGCGCATTTTTCTCAGGAAGCCAACCCACTCCGCCGTGCGCCGCCCCTAGCGCCAGGAGGGCGATTCGTTCACGCGGCCGATGAGGCGCTGCAATCGCAGCGCCAGTCCGCGTCGCTCCTCTTCCGTGAGGAAGCTGCCCAGCTCGCAACGGCGGCCGTGCGACTCGATGGTGAGCCGGCTCGGGTGCAAGCGTGCCGCGGGGCGGCGCAGTTTAACCTGCGCCCAATGCCTCGGGAACACGACGTGCTCGCAACGCGCCCGCACGCGCGTGTCGATACTGACATCGGCATCGGTCACGGTAATCGTCTGGCTGTGGAAGCGCCGCTCGAGGCCGACGCTGAGCGCCCATGCGAGCACCCCCATCTCGAGCCCCGCAAAGGGCAGAATGGGCCAGAATCCCTTGAGCGCGATGATCGCGGCGATACCGCAGGGCGCGATACAGGCGATACCGAAGAACAGCCGCGCCCCGCGCTCACTGAGTGAGCAGTTGGGACAGATCTCGATGCGCAGCGGCTCGGTTTCCACGCGCGATCGATGGTAGCGCGCAGACGTCTTTATTCAAGCCGTTTCAGGAGCTTATCGCTTCAGCGCGGCGAGCTCGCGCGCGAGCGGCGCGAGGGCGAGTTGCCCCGCGCCATCGGGCAGATGCGGGACCACCGCGAGCGGTGGCACCCCGAGCAACCGCTCGAGCGACTCGAGGTTCGCGGCGACATGCGACATCTGTGGATCGATTGCGCTCGCCACCCAGCCGGCGAGCGGCGCACCGTCTGAGCGCACGGCGCGCCAGCTGAGCTGGGCGTGGTTCAGGCAGCCGAGCTTCAGCCCCACCACGAGCAGCACGGGAAGCGAAAGAGTCTCGGCGAGGCTCGCCATGGTCGCGCGCTCGCTGACCGGCGCCAGCCAGCCCCCCGCCCCCTCCACGACCATCCACTCGGCCTCGCTCGCCAGCGACTCGAATTTATCCCGGATCAAGCCGATATCTATCGTGATCTTGCTTTCTTCTGCTGCGATATGCGGGGAAATGGGCGGCTCGAAGCAGTAGGGGTTCACCGCGCCGTAGCATGCTTCCGGCAGGCCGGCCGCCTCCATCAGCGCCAGGGCGTCGGCATTTCGCAGACCCCGCGGCGTCTGAAAGGAGCCGGAGGCCACCGGCTTCATCACGCTGACGCGCGTGCCCGCCTGACGCAGCGCGCGCACGAGCGCGCAGGCGATGACGGTCTTGCCGACGCCCGTATCCGTGCCCGTGACGAAAACTCCCTGCGCCGTCATGGTCGTGGGCGGCGGATGGATCCAGGGGCAATGCGCGCGATTCCCTCGATGGCGCCCGCCGCCGGGCGCCCCGACGCCCCCCAGCTCGCGCCGTAGATGACCTCGTACGTTGCAGGCAGGCGATCCTCGCGGCGGAAGCGTTCGTAGGCGTGCTCGACGCGCCGGAGTCGCGCACGGCCGGCGAGCGAGCGCGGGCGTCCCGCGGTGGCATTGTGCGCACCGATGGCCTTCAGGTCGCGCATCAGGGTGAGCACATCCGGATAGCCGACCTCGATGTGATCGATATCGAGCACCGGCTCCATGAGCCCTGCCCGCACGAGCGCGTCGCCGACCTCGTGTATGTCGGAGAAATGATTGACGTGGTTGTAGCCGTCGGCCTCTGCCCAGGCGCTGCGCAGCTCCCTCAGCGTGTCGGGGCCGAAGGTGCTGAAGGCGAAAAAGCCGCTCGGTGTGAGCACGCGCCGTACCTCGGCGAGTGCGACTGCGAGTGGCTCGCACCACTGCAGCATCAGATTGCTGAAGATCAGATCGATGCTGCCGTCCTTGAACGGAAGGCGCAGCGCATCGCCGCACACCCGCTCGAAGCGCCGCCACGGCCGCTGGTAGCGGCGGGCCTCACGCAGCATGCCTGCGGCGATATCGAGCGCGATCACGCGCGCACGCGGATAGCGGCGTTTGAGCTCACGCGTGACGCGGCCCGTGCCACTGCCCAGATCGAGCACCACGCCGGGCGCGAAACGGAACGGCTCGAGCCGCTCGAGCAGCTCGCCGGCGATGCGTGCCTGCAGGCTCGAGCAGCCGTCATAGCTCGCGCTCGCGCGCTCGAAAGCTGCGCGCAGCCGCGCGCGATCGAGACGGAAGCGAGCCGGTGCCTCAAGCATGCAGGAAGCCACGCAGCTCACGGGCGAACTGCACCGGATGCGACAGGAATGGCGCGTGCGCAGCGCCAGCGACCTCCAGATACTGCGCATTGGGAAGCGCATGCGCGAGCGCGCGCACCGCGGCGGGGCGGATGATGCGGTCGCGCTGCCCCGCGACCACCAGCGCCGGCACGCGCACCATCGGCAGCGCGGGTCTCAGATCCCCATCACGCAGCCGCGCGAGTCCGGCGGTCAAGGCTTCCGGGCAGGCGCCGCCGTGGGTGCGCAGCGCCGCGCGCAGCCTCGCGAGCACACGCGCCGCGGTGCCCGGCGCGCTGCCGCTGGCGAGCAGCGCAAGGAAATCGTTTACGGCCCGCTCGCCCTCGGAGTGCAGCCGGTGCACGAGCCGCGCGAGCAGCGGCCGTGGCGTGCCGCAGCGCCAATTGGAGGATTTGAGGAATTTCGGGGTGGTGGCGATGAGTGCAAGGCGCTCGATGCCGGCCGGGAGCGCCGCGGCGAGATCGAGCGCCAGCTGACCGCCGAGGGACCAGCCGAGGAGCGCATAGCGCTCGGTGAGGGGAGCGAGCGTCTCGTGCACCCGCCACGCCTGCGCCGCCGGGGTGCTCGCGCGAGGATCCCAGTCGCTGCGGCCGTGGCCGGGCAGGTCGACGGCGATGACGCGGAAGTGTGGCGTGAGCAGCCGCACGAGGCCGTCCCACACCCTGAGGTTGAGGCTCCAGCCGTGCAGCAGCACGAGATCACCCGCCGCACCGCTGCCGCAGACTTCGTGATAGAGCGCGCCCATGGCTTCAGCTGCCGCGCGCGGCGGCGCACGCCCGCCCGAGCTGCTGCGCGAGCCCATCGACTTCCGCCTCGGTGTGCGACGTAGAGAGCGTGACGCGCAGCCGGGCGCTGCCCGGGGGCACCGAGGGTGGGCGGATCGCGACCACCCAGTATCCAGCGGCCGTGAGCTCGCGCTGTGCTGCCAACGCCGCCGCAGCGCTGCCGAGCAGCACCGGTTGTATCGGTGTCATGGAGCTGGCGAGCGGCACACCCGCCGCCTGCGCCGCGCCACGAAAGCGGCACACGAGTGCCAGCAAACGCTCGCGCCGCCAGCTCTCGGTGCGCACGAGCTGAAGCGCCGCGCGTGTGGCCGCCGCGAGCGGCTGCGGCAGTGCCGTCGTATAGACGTAGGTGCGCGCCTTCTGGATGAGGAACTCGATGAGTGCGGCGCTCCCGGCGACGAAGGCACCGAAGGAGCCGAAGGCTTTGCCGAGCGTGCCAACGAGTATCGGCACGGCGTCGCTACCGAGTGCAAAGTGCTCGAGCACCCCGCCGCCGTGGGCGCCGAGCACGCCGAGTCCATGCGCATCGTCGAGCAGCAGCCACGCATCGTGCGCGGCCGCGCAACGCGCGAGCTCCGGCAACGGCGCGAGATCGCCGTCCATGCTGAATACCCCATCGGTGGCGAGGAGTGCCGTCCGGCCCGGGTCGGCATCGAGCAGACTGGCTGCCGCAGCCGCATCGGCGTGGGCGTAGCGCACGAGCGCAGCGCCCGCGAGTCGTGCGCCATCGATGAGCGAGGCATGCGAGAGCCGATCGAGCAGCACCCGCTCGCTGCGCCCGGCGAGCGCGCTGATGACCGCGAGATTCGCCATGTAGCCGGTCGAGAACAGCAGCGCCCGCTCGCGTCCGGTGAAGGCAGCGAGCTCCTCCTCGAGCCGCTCGTGCTCGGCGCCGTGACCGGTGACGAGGTGCGAGGCGCCGCTGCCGGCACCACTCTCGGCTGCGCACCTGGCCATGGCGTCGGCGAGCGCCGGGTGGCGCGCGAGGCCGAGGTAATCGTTGCTGCTGAAGTCGATGAGCTCGCGGCCGCCGGCGAGCGTCAGGCTACGCCCGGTCGCTGCGCGGTGTGCGACCGTGACCCGCGCGCGGCGCAGCTGTGCCGCCTCCAGCTGCGCGAGCGCCGCCTCAAGCGCTGGCGCTTGCCGCTTCATGGGGAAGCGGTGTGAGCCCGAGCCGTTTGAGCAGCGCCTGGTCGCGCGCCACGTCAGGGTTGCCGGTGGTGAGCAGCTTCTCCCCGTAGAAAATGGAGTTGGCGCCGGCGAGAAAGCACAGCGCCTGCAGCTCATCGCTCATGCCCTCGCGTCCGGCGGAGAGCCGCACGTGCGCGCGCGGCATCAGCACCCTTGCTGCGGCACAGGTGCGCACGAAGTCGAACGCATCCACCTCCGGTACATCCGCGAGCGGGGTACCCGCAACCTTCACCAGGCGGTTGATGGGCACGCTCTCGGGATGCTCGGGAAGGTTGGCGAGCGTACGCAGCAGCTCGGCGCGGTCATCCGCGGATTCGCCCATGCCGATGATGCCGCCGCAGCACACCTTGAGTCCCGCGGCGCGCACGGCGGCGAGCGTGTCGAGCCGCTGCTGGTAAGTACGGGTGCGGATGATCTCGCCATAGAATTCCGCCGAAGTGTCGAGGTTGTGGTTGTAGTAGTCGAGCCCGGCCTGCTTCAGCTGCCTCGCCTGCGGCGGGCTCAGCATGCCGAGGGTGGCGCAGCTTTCCAGCCCCAGCTCGCGCACCGCACGGATCATCTGCACGATCACCGCCAGATCGCGTGCCTTCGGGGCCCGATAGGCGGCACCCATGCAGAAGCGCGTCGCCCCCGCAGCCTTGGCACGCGCGGCGCACTCGCGCACCGCGGCCACCTCCATGAGTGCCTCGCGGCCGACACCGGTCTGGTAGTGCACGCTCTGCGGGCAGTAGGCGCAGTCCTCGGGACACGCGCCGGTCTTGATGGAGAGCAGCGTGCTCATCTGCACCGCATTCGGCACATGGTAGACACGGTGCACGCGCTGTGCTTGCAGGATGAGATCCATGAAGGGCAGCGCCAGCAGCGCACGCACCTCCTCGAGCGACCAGTCGTGCCGGATCGCGGCCGCACCGGCCGCCACGGATGCCATGGGTATCGTCACGCTCTATGCCTTTCTCTCCCGGCGCGACCATGCCCGAGAGGCGCGAAGCCTGTCAACGACAGGCGCCCGCCTAAGTCGACAATTGCTCAAAGCTTGTCCGGAGGGTCTCACGGGCGTGACGACAGCAGGTGCACGAGCAATGCCGCCGCCACGCCGAGCGCGCCGAGCACCGCGACGAGCACGGCGGCGGCGGCGCAGTCCTTCACCACGCGCACGCCCGGGCTCTGCTGCGGATGCAGCACGTCCGCGAGGTGCTCGATGGCGGTGTTGAAGAGCTCCGCCGCGACGACCGCGGCGCTCGCGAGCAGCACCAGCGCCCACCACAGCGCGGGCGGACGCAGCACCAGCAGCACGAGCAGCGCTGCGGCCCCGGCGAGCGCCTGTAGCCGCAGGCTCGCCTCGCTGCGCATCGCATGGGCGAAGCCACGCAGGGCAAAGCCCAGACGCACCGCAAAGCGCTGGTTCTTACGGTCCACGGGCTGCGCCTCAGGCAGCGTAGGTGTACTCGAGAAGAATGCCGACGAACACCACGAGTCCCACGTACTGGTTGTTGAGGAAGGCGCGCAGGCAGCCGGCCGGCTCGCGCTTGCGGATCAGCCACTGCTGCCAGGCGAACAGCAGCGCCGCTGCGAGCACCCCGCCCTGGTACCAGCGGCCGAAGTGCATGCTGCGGCCCGCCAGCACGAGCGCACCGAGCATCATCACCTGCATGGCGCCGATCAGGAAGCGGTCCATGTCGGCGAACAGGATGGCGCTCGACTTCACGCCGATGCGCAGATCGTCCTCGCGGTCGACCATGGCGTAGATCGTGTCGTAAATCGCCGCCCAGACGACCGCAGCGATGTACAGCAACCAGCAGACCCGCGGCAGCACCGCGGTCTGCGCCGCGAAGGCCATCGGCACGCTCCAGCCGCCGAAGGAGATGCCGAGATAGAGCTGCGGCATCGGGAAGAATCGCTTGACGAAGGGGTAGGAGACGGTGAGCAGCGCGCCGATCACGGCGAGCTTCACGGTGAATGTGTTGAGACGCGTGACGAGCCAGAGCGCGATAGCGATGAGCAGCGCAAACAGTGCCAGTGCCTCGCTCGGGGATACGCGTCGCGCAGCGAGCGGCCGGTCGCGGGTACGGCGCACATGCGGATCGATGTCGCGGTCGGCGAAGTCGTTGATCACACAGCCGGCGGCGCGCATCACGGCGACGCCGAGCACGAATACGATGAGCGCGCGCGGCTCCGGGCGACCCTCACCCGCGACCCACAGTGCCCACAGCGCCGGCCACAGCAGCAGCCAGGTGCCGATCGGCCGGTCGAGGCGCATGAGGCGCGCGTACTCGTTGAGCCGCCGCGCGAGGCGATGCGACAGCGGAGCCTCGGGATAGCGGGGCGCCGCTCCCAACTCCGGGGAGACTGCAACCATGAGTGGAACGTTAG
>Ga0075425_100005732_pt1 | contig 12947 bp, 17 predicted proteins | sample SoiMethybrSBSTD4_FD_75300 | JGI IMG/M metagenome (GOLD analysis project Ga0075425, IMG submission 75300) | Bulk soil microbial communities from a Populus tree surrounding site in Tennessee, USA - Soil MetaG P. TD hybrid SBSTD4 | ecosystem: Environmental > Terrestrial > Soil > Tree plantation...
ATCCTCAACAACCGCCCAAGGAAGCGACACGGCTTCCTCACACCGATCCAGAAGCTCCACCACTACATCGACAAGGTATGATTAACCGTCAAGTGTTGCACTTCGAACTTGAACCTAGGCCGTGCGATCAGAATGTGAGGCTGAAGTGCTGTGCCCGCCCATCGTATACGAGTGTCGCGCGACTAAGAATGTCTCGACCGATTAAGCATTGAAATGGACGACCGCCAAATGGAGCCTCGATAGCAAGGATATTCTCGACAGCGAATTCGTGCGTGAAGTAGACATTGACGTGAAATTGCCTGCACATAACTGGCTGCTGAGTGGTTGGCGTGTGAATCGACACCGCACCGACCGAGCGTAGCGCCAAACGGCTGGTGGTCTCAGGAGTTAAGACAGTTGATTCAGCGCCCGTATCAATTAGCGCCGATACGGACACCGCAGGTGCGACACCTGCCGATCCGAGCGTCGAGATTACTTCGCGTGAGGGTCCCACGAATACCTGCAGAATAGGACCATTGGACACGAGATCGGCGGCCGTTATCGCGAATGAGGGCAACTACACTCCCAAGTTAAATGAGGTGAAGTTGAGAGGTATATCTACCTCAAGAATCTCCTTCACGAGAAATGGCTCGTTCCCGAAGTGCTCATAGCCAGCACGAATCGCCGCGTTCGGATCTTCATAAACACCAGTAAGCTGTTCGCCTTTAACCAGCGCGTATTTGCCACGCGCCTCACGTACCAGCTCAGCCCGATGTTGTTCGAAAAATCGCAGTTCCGTTTCGAGCTCGGTGATACCTGTAACGTGCATCGCGGTTCAGATGATACCACCGCCTTGGCTTCTCATCGAGAGCGAGAGCGAACGACTCTCATCGTGGTCTGTCCTGCAGCAGAGCCGGCAACTGTTTCAGCAGAACTAGCCGGAAGGCCTGCACCTTACACACGGTTCTGACACGGAAGAGAGGCTACGTGTCGCGATCCGCGTTCTGTCATCGGCCTAACGACGTTCGCATAGATTGCAAAGCGGCTAAACACAGCGACGGAGACCGCGGCGCGCTTTGTGCGCCGACTAGAGAATGGCCTCGCAGAAAGCGCGCCGCCCCCCGAGCGCGGATTGCTCTAGTGGGCCGCTAGGCCCACGGCAAACAAGCGCCGCTTTGTCAATCTCTTGCAGCAGTTAGCCGGCGTTGATTCCGAAGAATTTCGCCAATAGCAACCGAGCGCGCGCTCGCTCGGCCGCGGAACCGCGCATCGCTCGATCGAGGCGATCACGAGCGAGCACTTCAAGCAAAGGGTCGTTCTCAGATAATTCAACGATCGCCTGCAATGCCGAAACTCGGACGATCGCACTTCGATCGCTGAAGTATGGCTCCAAAGCAGCGGCAACCTCACGCCGTTGTAACCTCGACAGCAGGAGTCTCGGAAGCATTTGCGCGAGATGCCAGCGCAGCTCAGGCTTCGCACCCTATGGGCGAGCTCCAATAGCTCCGTACGGAACGGAGTGAATACCGACGCCGGTAGTTCTCTCTGGGCCTTCTCGAGAACGTCTGCCGCGCGAACCGATACGATTGGATCTTCAGAGCGTAGCAATCGTAGCAAGTGCGGGATCATTGCTGGCTTTCGGATCACTTGCGGGACGAGCGCACCAGAGGAGCCGAGCGACCGCCGATTGCCGCCGGATAACAACGCTGTTAAAGCACTTGACCTGGGCATCGCACGACCGCCGACACGATTCTACTCATTGTGGAGTGTCGCTGCACGCTGACGCCGGGAACAGCTGTCGCTTCTGACAGGGAGGACATTCACACACCTTGAAAAGATGAGAACCGCGGTTCTCTACTGCTGCCGGTGCATGACCATGCACTTGCCTCACGCGCGAGTGGCCGAATTGTAGCGGCGATGAAGCGACGTTAAAAGATGCGGATATTGTGCACAGCGCAGCAAGCTGGTGCTGGAGTCTGCCGGCCGCCAGATGTGGAGCGCGGCGCACGTTCGGCCCAAGGTTCGCGTTCTTGCATAGCATCACGAGTCAAGTGATGCGATGCTAATTGCCGCGCCCCGCTCTGGCGAGTCCGGCTAACGACGTTCGCATAGATTGCAAAGCGGCTAAACACAGCGACGGAGACCGCGGTACGCCGCTCGCCGATTTTGCAGATCCGAACTGCGGGCGGCGTGCCGCCCTCCGAGCGCGGATTGCTCTAGCCGGCCTACTGGCCGGCGGGCAAACAAGCGCCGCTTTGTCAATCTCTTGCAGCAGTTAGCCCGCTGTTGAGTTTAGACCGCGACTCGCTCAACAAATGAGTGCGGCTCTGGAACAGCGTCGCCGTTTTCGCGCAAACTCTCAATGTGGAGTTCTATGGCTTCGCGAATCAAAGCCATCGCTTCTTCGCGCGTTTCGGCGACGGATACACAACCCGGAAGATCCGGCACATACGCGCCAAATGACTTAGGTCCTTGCTCCAGAATGACGACGTATTCCATCTTGGTTATCCTAACTCTTCTTCAGGCCGGCTTGCTTCCAAACGCTCGCCAGCGTCCCGGCAGGCACATCGATGCTAAGTTTACCAGCTACGGTGACGGTGCCCGGCTTCGTGGCGTGTCGGAACTGACGGTGACTGCCACGCGTTCGCACCAGGAACCAGCCGTCGGACTCGAGTACGGCGATAACCTCCCGCACCTTCACGGTAGTAGCTTATTCTCCTCGCCCCGTTGCGTCTACGGGAGCGCATCCGCGTCCCGGTCATGCGAATATGGGGGTGTTGATATGTCGAAACTCGCCAACTTCCCGCCGCTGCCCGCTCGCCCCGAGCCCGTGATGTTGCCACCGGACCGGCGACAACGGACGTTTTCAGCACGTAGTGGGAAATCAGCAGATTCCGTGTCCGGTGCGTCGCACGTTCAAACGGCGAATACCGCGAGCGGGTTCTATGCTTCGGCCGTCGATTTGGGCGCGCTACAACAGACACTGGGGAATGCGATCGTCCACTTCGACATGAATCAAGTTCGACACGCTGGGACGACGATCTGTTCGATTGGATGCGAGCGGCTATCCTCACATGTATTCAACGCTGTAAGGAAATGAACTTCGAGTTCGCCGAACACGGCATAAGGATTACCTTGGAGACGCAGGACGACTATGGCTACTACACGTATGCTTTCGACGTTTTCCCTGGCAGAACTCAAAATGACGAAACATGATTGCGCGGTCGGGCTAACGACGTTCGCATAGATTGCAAAGCGGCTAAACACAGCGACGGAGACGGCGGCACGCCGCTCGCCGATTTTGTAGATCCGAACTGCGGGCGGCGTGCCGCCCTCCGAGCGCGGATTGCTCTAGCAGCCCGATAGGGCTGCGGGCAAACAAGCGCCGCTTTGTCAATCTCTTGCAGCAGTTAGCCGGCTGTAGGTTTGATCATGGTGTCTTGGTGTTGTGGTTCGGCGCCGCGAAGACACCTTGGTGCGGCAGCTAATGTGATCCGGTTTTCACTTGTATGGTTTGCGTGATCTTCTCGATGCTTATTATCAATAATAATGAGGCGACTATGTGTGCAATCGACCAAACAATACATCATGCCAAACGACAAACGCTTCTGACATTCAGGAGGCTATTACGATCGGCATGACATCCGGAAGTGTGTTAGAATAACGGGACACGGGCTCAAACGCGGTTCGGAATGGCGAGCGAAAGTGAGAACTCAGTGAGCTCGCGTGCGTCGACGGTGCCTCGACCTGTCTTGTAGGAGGAGCTAATGGCCAAGAAGGTCCCCAGGAATCTCAAAGTGGCTGCGTCGCGCAGTCGTGGTAGGCAAACACCTCGCACCCCCTCCAAGCGCTGTTTCCCGTGGGCGAAAAGGGAGGGCGTTCTATTGACGTCAGCGTACGGCTTCTTGCGACTCAACGATTTGGCGCATCGGCGACAACTCATGTGGTTGCAGTGGCAACTCTTTGCATCAAGCATGGCGCAAACCATTCTTTCGACCGAACGCGAGCTCCGGGCTTTTCTTGCGGTGCTCTTAGTAGACGCGGCTTCGCGCGGGTCACTGGATGGCATCGAGTCACTGCTCTTAAGCTGTCTTCAAGTCGCACAGCTGAATGGAAACCGGAGCCTAGTAACGACTACCCTTGAAGTTCTTCGCGCCAACACTGCAAAACGCTACAAGTCTGCAAGCCCACCGATTGCGTTCTACGACACTAGGACGAAGGTGCTCACGCTGACGAGCGCCGAGTTATGGCCGGAATTGGTGGATCGCTTGCTGAAGCATCGGTTTCTAACTCGCGGCGCTAGGGTCGGCCAGATTCTACGCGCCGAAGTGGCGCTGTCGTCTGCGGCCGGTCGCATCAAACCGGAAACTGGCCTTTGGAGCCAACTGAATGGAATCGATAGGGTTCTGATAGCCTTGGGAGCAGCCTCCGATTGCTTGGTTCCCGGCCGAATAGTGGACGACCCGTACGGTCGCGCACCAGGATCGACCGTCCCCGGGACGCCCGTCGAGGAGCCCGATCAATCTATCAAAGGAGACAATAATGATTCGGGCTTCCGCTATTCTTGCTGGTTGCGGGGAGGAAGGCTTACGGGCCCGGATGGCAGCCAGGAAGAAGACGAACCAGAAATGCCGGTTTCCGATGATGACCGAACGCTCGATGAGGTCTTGGGTGAGCCTGATCCGCCACTGTCAGAGAGCGAGATTGACATCATGACCGGTCCGACGCCGCCTCCGGATGATGGTCAGACGCTAGATGAAGTCCTAGGCGAGCCCGATCCACCCTTGACACCGGAAGAAATCGACGACCTAACCTCGACGACGCCGCGTCCGGACGATGACGGCACTGGAGGGCCAACGCGCGGTCCAATTGGCCCGACAGCCACCCCGCGGCCGGACGACCTTGGTACGGATAACTCCGGGCGAGGACCCATTGGGCCGGCATTTCTGAAAGTCTCTTACGCCGGTCAACGTTACTTCCCAAGCGCCGGGTCCTACTTCCTGCCAACTACTGGTTACGCTCTGCAGAGGGGTATTAGATTTCGCGCGGAGTTTTTGGGGTCCAATGTTGGAGGGCATCCTGTGCTAACAACGTTTCTCATATTCAAACTTGAAACTGGAGGCTTTTCCAAATAAAGCATAGTTCCCGATCACGTTCTGACTCTGCATAACTTCCCCGCGGTCACGAGTCATTAATATACTCTAATCGAAGGAGGATGCGGGACCAGCGGAGCGGTCGACGCTCAAGCCAGGTGACGAGCGAGACGATGAAAGGGCTACCGTCCACATGGCTTGGAGGCAATGAAGGCAGCATCCACAAAGACCAGATGGATTTCAGCGCGTCGTCATCGGTGGAAGCTTGCGATAGCCCGGCTAACGACGTTCGCATAGATTGCAAAGCGGCTAAACACAGCGACGGAGACCGCGGCGCGGTTCTCGCCCATCTTGAGGCGGATCTGCGAGAACCGCGCCGCCGGTCGAGCGCGGATTGCTCTAGCGCCGCTACTGCGGCGCGGGCAAACAAGCGCCGCTTTGTAAATCTCTTGCAGCGGTTGGGCGGCGTGAGCAAACGCCTGCGCTATGAAGTGCGCTCAAAATCGCGCACGGCTGACCGATGCGAACGCAATTCTACGATATCGCGTAGGGGTGGCTTCCTGTTGCGATTATCTCGAAGGCACCCGGTAACGCGTAAATCGTATTCATAAGAGACATTGGATTAGGAATTAAGTCGGCGTGGGCACTCCAATGGTTTACACGTTGTGCATGTCTTCGAACCCAGGAATGCGTGCGCGTGACCCATCGCTCGAACTCTACGCCGAAGTCACGAAGCCTCGGTTGAGGAGCAAAGAGAAGCGCAGGGAGAATACCATGGTCACCACGAGCACCTCGCCGATAGGCCTGCACGGGAGAATGGGCCGCATCAAGCATCTCCGAAGCGCCCCGCGCTGACAGCGCTTGCCTAGAACGCTGAGCCGCGAAGGTGGAGACGGTATCTGCGTGAGACGATGTGTCGATTGCAGGTTCGTCGCTAAACCACCGGAGCATACCTGCCGGCGAGAACCAAAGGTAAAAACCCCAGCTGTCTCCAAAGGCAGGTATTCCTGCAATATCGACCCTAGCAAAGGGCGCGGATGAACTCACGATGCTGGCCGGCACAGGGATCGCCGGAGGCCGAGCGAGATACTTTAACAGGGATGCCTCATCTCGCGCGTCTGCGAAGAATTCAATTTGAGCGGTCACAGTGATGCGAACCAGCGTTTCGCAGGATCAATACATGCCCGTGGCGCTGCCTTCATCCAATACTTTACAGCAACTTCCGCTGTCACGAGATAACGGAACACGGTAAGAGGCTTTCAACACTCGGCCCTTCGCCGGGCACAGCGACGGGAGCACGATAGTTCACCAAAGCCTCGGGCTTGTGCATAGCGGGCGCGAAAACTCTTTGTTTGTTCAGAGGAATGCTGTGCCACGCCGGAACCAATGCGAATCCTTGCGACGCAGCTTGCGACACAGCGGGATGCGCGAAGCTGTACTACACGACGCGACGCCGCCCGTCCGCCCAACGACGTTCGCATAGATTGCAAAGCGGCTAAACACGGCGACGGAGACCGCGGCGCGGTTCTCGCGCCGTATAGAGATGGCCGTGCGGGAACCGCGCCGCCCTCCGAACGTGGATTGCTCTAGCAGCCCGATAGGGCTGCGGGCAAACAAGCGCCGCTTTGTCAATCTCTTGCAGCAGTTAGGCGGCGGCCACAGGGACGACCCTAACTCCCGTTGTCGCTACAAGCCACAATTCCCGCCGACGCGAAGGCGTGCGCGGCGTAGCTCGCGCTGCGAGCGTGGCATACCGAGAGTTTGGTGGCCGATTGATAAATGGCCGTGGCATGCCTGAATCACGCGTACAGTTACTAATCGGCAGCGCATATTCGTGCGACACACATTCTACTACGCTTTAGCGAGCGCCGGCGAAGCCGCGCATTCGCTTTGGAAGAACGCACGCACGCTCCTGACTGATTAATGCGGCTCATCTTGTATACCGAGCTCGCATTCGTTGCTACGGAGGCGAGATCCCCCAGGAAGGCGGTGCGTGCTTACTGCGGCATTGCATCTTGTATGGAACGTCGGCCGCCTAACGACGTTCGCATAGATTGCAACGCGGCTAAACACAGCGACGGAGACCGCGGCGCGCTTTGTGCGCCGCTTAGAGAATGGCCTCGCAGAAAGCGCGCCGCCCCCGAGCGCGGATTGCTCTAGTGGGCCGCTAGGCCCACGGGCAAACAAGCGCCGCTTTGTCAATCTCTTGCAGCAGTTAGCCGGCGGATAATAACGGATGAGATCAAACGGAACGTATGCGTATGCGACTTTCGTGGACGATCCACAATTCGTTGCGAATCACGCGCTCGCGAAGCGCCGCAATAAGGCGGCGGCCGGTTGCAAGAACCAGACGTTTGTCTTGACTTTTGAGGCGAAGAACGATCATGCCTGCGGTGTTAGACGGCGGATACGCCTTAATGTTCGAGAAGCCCCGGTCGAACGTAACGAGCACGCGATCTTCGTCACGACAAATGCGGGCGATCTGAGGATCGAGCTCGCCGCTCAACTGCTGCTCCTCAACGGTTAAAGAATCCCAGCCCGCTTGCCTTAGGAGTTCATTCAGCTCTACCGGCAAGTTCTCGTCGACCTTAAACTTCACGCTGGCAATCCAACGAACTCTTCGCGAGCTAAGTCAGCGGCGTAGGCGATGCAAGCCTGAATGGCTAGTGGCGTTAGGCGAGGATAGCTGGCCAGTATCTCGGTATCGGGTATTCCAGCGGCGAGATTGTCGAGAACCACAGAAACGAGAATGCGGGTGCCGGTCACGCAAGCCTGGCCGTGGCAGACATTCGGATCGACTGAGATTTGTGCGTGCCAATCCATTTCGTCTCGGATGCAATTTTACGTTCAATCTCACCGGGTTGCCATGGGTACGGATAAGTGCTTGATAATGCACCGCTTCCGGCCGCGGCTACCCGAGCATGGACCAAACGAACCGCAGCCGACGGCCCCACCTTTGCGAATGCTCCGTGTCTACAACCGAGATAAAGAGACTGCTCGTGCAATGAGACTGGAGGCCGTATGGCACGCCGCTGGACAGGTCACATGAATGGTGAACAGTATCTCGGCAACACGTCGAAGACGGAGGTGCACGATCTGGAGAACGAGAAGACGGCTGCCAATCAATGTCAGATCGATGAAATCATCCGAGCTGGCAACGACAAACCATTCACCTCTTTGTCCGCAGCTCACAGCGCAGGCTATGACAACTGCGCCTACTGCTTAGGCAATTCAGCACGCTAGGCGTTTGCGCGAGAGGCAAGCACTTACTGCTGCGTACGTGATCTTTCCAGCGACGCTTGAACGCGGTCCGGCTAACGACGTTCGCATAGATTGCAAAGCGGCTAAACACAGCGACGGAGACTGCGGCGCGGTTCTCGCGCCGAATAGAGATGGCCGTGCGGGAACCGCGCCGCCCTCCGAGCGCGGATTGCTCTAGCAGCCCGATAGGGCTGCGGGCAAACAAGCGCCGCTTTGTCAATCTCTTGCAGCAGTTAGGCCGCGGTCCTTCTCAGCACTTCTTTGATAACACTGCGGACGGGCGGAGAGTACGAACCTTCGACGAACAGCTTTTCTACTCGTGACCTGAACTGCGCCGCTGTACATTTACCTTGGAACGTTATAACGGAACGAAATGCCGTGTACGCTGACGTGAAGCCTTGTAGATACCGCTCGAGGGCAAATTCGAGACTATCCAGTTGATTGTAGACGTACAGCGACTGTTGGTACTCCCGAGGATTGGTCGAGTCTTCCTTCAAATAGTGCTCCGCCATCATCTCTTTGACGCCTGGCCACTTCAACTTACTCTCGTTCGCCTCTTTGATCTCCGTTTGATATTTTTCAAGCGCGTCTTTCTCCAACGACACACGCCACTGCAAGATCGCGAACACTGCAGTCGCAGCGACTATTACAGTAGCCGCCTCGATCTTGAGGCCATTCCTCGCAAGCTCGCGACCGAAGCAGTAGATCACGTACAGAAGTATCGAGGTGACGGAGACAATAAGAAACGGCAAAAGACGGGTTGTAAGTTGGACGCTAGCACGTTGCTCACACCCCATACTTTCCAAGACAAGTCTAGCTTCGATATCGCTCTCGGGCTGGACGAGTAGTGAGGCCATCTCTAGTCACCCTCGGAGGTCGTGCTGCGTTAGAATAACACACTGCAGCGCTACCGCAGAATCGACAGGAGTTGCGCACGATGCGAGTGACGCCACGGCGTGCTACACGGGCGACCACTCTTCTTACATGATCCGATCGAATATTTCCAAGAGCGATGCTCTGCGCAGAACGTGAAGAACATCGCGAGACCCAACGAGGGGCATTTGTCGGCCTAACGCCGTTCGCATAGATTGCAAAGCGGCTAAACACAGCGACGGAGACCGCGGCGCGGTTCTCGCGCCGAATAGAGATGGCCGTGCGGGAACCGCGCCGCCGATCGAGCGTGGATTGCTCTAGCCGGCCTACTGGCCGGCGGGCAAACAAGCGCCGCTTTGTCAATCTCTTGCAGCAGTTGGGCGGCGCCGCACTGAAAAAGTGTTCAGTGAAATGTCTCGGCCGCGGTTGCAGGTTCGCCACAAGCATCTAGGTCACCAGTCTCGCAAGCTCGCTTAAGCAGTGCGCGAATCTTTCCCGGTTCGTATGTGCCGAGTATTCCAGATTCTAGCTTCATCGCCAATACGCGGCACGAAAAGCCGCCGACTTCGGTACATGCGCTCTCCAGGTACTTGCGTCCCCCTAGTAAGGCGCCCGGCGTTGCGTCCTCTAACATAAGGCGGCCGACCATGCCGCACGCGAAAGGCTCCTTTACCGCGCACGCTTTCTCGAAAAGTCGACGCGCGCAGATTAACTCGTTGTCGGAATGCGTTCTCGCCCAAATACCGGCGGCATAGTTGGTACAGGCGTTGGCGGCGCCGAAGAGGCAGGCACGGCGATAAAACCGGACTGCCTGGTCTCCTTTCGTCGGATCCTTTTCAGCTTCATATGCCAACCCAAGACAAGAGGCGGAACTGCCGAACGTGCACTTCGCGCGGCACAACAACTCCTCGTTTGCGCACCGTGCCGATAACACGAGATGGAGCGTTCCGATGGAATCCGCAATGCACGCACTAGCGGCGCCTACTCTTGAACTGCCTTTACGACACGTGCCGAAGGTAAGCAGCGCCGCTACGGCGATTCCGATGATCGCAGTGCGATTCGCAACACGACGCTTTTGACACTGACTCATGCGCTCGCCTGCGCGATGTAGATCGTATGGCCGTCTGGATCGCGAATCGTGAACTCGCGCAGTCCCCAAGGTTTGGTCGTGATCGGAGCGACGACTTCCGCGTTTCCGCGAATCTCCTTGAACGCGGCGTCGATATCGGAAACGGTAAGATATAGATGAAGGTGATCTCCGGCTTGCACGAATGGGATCGAAGGATCCGGCGCGTCGACCTTCTTTAGATGCAGTGATGTACCAGCAGCTCGAAGGCCGATGTAGAAATCGCCATGGCAAAACTCTTGTGTGAAGCCAAGCCGATCAATGTAGAAGCGAACCGAACGCTCGAGGTCAAACACGCGTAACTGTGTCGCGATTGCCGCTATCAGCATACTCTCAGCGTACCACCATTGACATGGCGTGTCGGCCTATGGCCCCGCGTCCGCCCAACGACGTTCGCATAGATTGCAAAGCGGCCGAACACAGCGACGGAGACCGCGGCGCGGTTCTCGCGCCGAATAGAGATGGCCGTGCGGGAACCGCGCCGCCCCGGAGCGCGGATTGCTCCAGTGGGCCGCTAGGCCCACGGGCAAACAAGCGCCGCTTTGTCAATCTCTTGCAGCAGTTAGGCGCAGCGACGTCGCCGATTCGCCGCTAATTTACGTTTTCATTGCCCGACGCGTGGCGTTCGTGGCCAAACCGCCACGCATGCGCGGATTCCAACGGCCACATAAACAATATCGATTACGACGGCCACGGAAACTGCCACGACAGTCATCTCGGCCAAGTTTCCGATTACCACGGCCGCCAACACAACTAGGATCGCGGTTGGGACAACCGTTACAACCACCGTTGCGACGCTTCGCCATCGAGTGAGAGCGGCAATTTGAGGATTGGCGCCGCCGCCCCAGAGCGTGGCCTCCCACGCGCTGGTAACCGGAGAATCTATGAATTGTGACTCTATGAATCTCGAGATCGCCCGAGCGTGCAAACCGTATTCAAGAATCTTGACATCTAACAACATTGCAAGCACGGGCACGCACGCGAACCCAAACATTACTAGACGATTTCCTCCTGCCGAGTACTTACCGAGGCCTTCGTGATTCTGCAGAATAAATGCCACAACGGCGCCCACGAATAGAAACTTCTGCAGCCAGATGCCTGGAACCTTTTCAACATAGGACGCGGCTTCTTGCCGGAGACTCTTGTAAAGCTCAAGCCGGAGCGGATCCTCTTCAGTAGCTGTAGGTTGAATAGGCATCTTCGCCAAGAAGGCGAGCTATTGTACCTTGTCTCCGGAAAGCTCGGAGCGATGAGGCTCTTCTCTTCCGCCAAAACTTTGAGCGTGTAACGCGCGATCCGTTTCCAGATCTGGTCGATCTTTCGCATCTAGCACGCGACAGATGGCGAAGAACGGACCTCAAAGCTGTCTTCTTTACACGAGTTTTGGAATCGGACACGATATTGGATGGTCCAAAGTAATCATTCGCACGCAGCTCGCTTACGTGCGCCTAACGACGTTCGCATAGATTGCAAAGCGGCTAAACACAGCGACGGAGACCGCGGCACGCCGCCTGCCGATCTTGTGCACCGAACTGCGGGCGGCGTGCCGCCGCGGAGCGCGGATTGCTCTAGCGCCGCTACGGCGGCGCGGGCAAACAAGCGCCGCTTTGTCAATCTCTTGCAGCAGTTAGGCGGCGGCGTCCTTCAGCGCATTGTGATCGTGGAAACGTGGTGACTTAAAGCTATTGTCACGAATTTCGCGTCAATACGATCGTAGTCGTCCTTACTCTTCATGCTAGCGAAGGCGGCCTCGGATGCCGCAATTTCCTGAGAGGACATAAACGGCGCGCAGATTTTGAGATTTGCGTGATACGTACGCCAGACACTTACCGCTTGAGAAAGAATCGAAAAGCCGACCATTGCCATTATAATGCCGGCGATAAGTACCACTGCTAGCGCGGCGTTTACGATTCTCGACTGTTTCTCTAGTTGAGCGCGTTCAATTTTCAGCTCCTCGCGGAACTTGTTCAATTGTTCGAGGCGTCTAGCCGCCTCCTCAGCCGGATCGTTATCGCTGGCAGCGTCAACGCTTTCGGCCGCTGCTAAACGCTGATTTAGCTTCTTCATGAACCTACGAGCCTCACCCCAGACGAGAAGGGCTCCTGCGAGGAAGGCGGGCACGGAAGCCAAGACAGACAACACATAGAGGGCCGCTAGCGGTGTTGGGTCAAGAGCCGCGCTTGAGTAGACGGCGTCGCGAGCGGCGTGCGAGCCAAATGTTACGGCCGAGAATAGGAGGTGCCCTAGCCGACCGAGCCCCGGTTTTGCGAGGAGTTCCCAAACTCCACTCCCGATGGCACCGAACGCAATCGTCACTAACGCGGCGCCAATCACAGTCCGTATTCCTGATTTCGGACCCATGCCGAGGATCATATAACAATTGTATCTGAACGTTGGCGTCTGGCGGCATTTCACACATGCTGAATCCGAAACATAGCAGGTCCCTGCCACGGAACACGTCTTGCTGCGTCGATTCGCCTTTGAGGGCAGCCCCCTCGCAAGCATGGTCTGGGGACGTTGAGTGTTAGTCCGGTTCTGTTGTGAAGGCCGGTGATCACACCCAAGTCCGCCTAACGACGTTCGCATAGATTGCAAAGCGGCTAAACACAGCGACG
>Ga0075425_100005733_pt1 | contig 12947 bp, 11 predicted proteins | sample SoiMethybrSBSTD4_FD_75300 | JGI IMG/M metagenome (GOLD analysis project Ga0075425, IMG submission 75300) | Bulk soil microbial communities from a Populus tree surrounding site in Tennessee, USA - Soil MetaG P. TD hybrid SBSTD4 | ecosystem: Environmental > Terrestrial > Soil > Tree plantation...
AAATCGGCGAGCGAATCGGTGGACAAGAGGTAAAGAATTCCGCGGTCGCTCGCGCCATGGGTGGCGAAGGTGACGATCAGTGTTCCCTCAGGTCCCGCTTCGGAAGAGAGGAGGGCCAGGCGATGCAAGATCTCGGAGAGCTCCGCTCGAAAGGTGGAGGCCCCGGCGCGCAGCAGCTCGCCGAGACGCAGCCGCGAGCTCTCCTTCTGCGGCTCACCCGCGAGCAGGAGCCGCACCCGCTTGGGCTCGATGAGCTTGAGCTCGATCGAAAACAGATAGGCCAGATCGATGGCGTCGTCGACGGCAAACGGAACCTCGTGCAGGGGCGTCTTCGGGAAGCTGCGCACTCCCACGAACAGGCCGACCGACTGCGCGGGATCGAATCTTGGATTGGCCTCCTGCGGAGGCGGTAAGGCCTGGATCCCGCGCGGAGGCTCGACCGCGGACGCGCACGCCGCCACACAGAAGAAAGCGGCGACCAACGCGGCAGAAGCGAGCCGCGGGCGGCCGCCAAACCGGTCATGGATCAGTCCGCAGGCCATGTCAAAAACCCAGGCTCAAGTAGAGCTCCATGAGGTTCACGCGCCTGTCCAGACGCGGAAACCGTTCCCGCGCGTAGTGGCAGCCGACCAGCAGGGTCGTCGCCGCGAAACGTCCGGGGGACGCCGGGGCCGCTTCGTCGAACGGCATGATGAAAAACTTCGTTTCGAGCCCGGCGCCGATGCGGTCGTTTTCGAACGCCGGCAGCCCCTCCAGCGAACGATCGCGCTTCGCCGCGGCGACGAGATGGACGAACGCCGGGCGCAGGCCGAGAAAGCTCCCCGGGATTCCCGGGTTTCTCTCTTCGTCGAGGAGGCGCACGACGAGAGCGCCGTCCAGCCTGAGCTGTGAGCTGGTCTGGGATTTGTCGCCGGACACCTGCTCGCGGAAGACCGCCGGCTGCAAAGTCAAATCGAAGGGCCCGAGACCCTGCAACGATGCGCCGACGAAGAGGTCATCCCTTCTCACTCCGAAGTCGCCGAAGCGCTCCCAGTCGTCGGCGATTCCACTGAACACGCGCAAGCCGCGAGCCGTGAAGCGATGACGGAAAGGGTTGCCCAGCCCGCCCAGCGGCCGGAGGAGCTGATGGTCCACGCGGAAGGCCGCGATCCTGCGGTGCCGGCGGGGCGGGTTCGCGATTTGCGGATTGATGTCCTGCGCGACGAAGCTCAAGGTGTAGTCGGTTTCGTGCGGACCGGAGAGGTGGGAGATGCCGATCTCGGTTTCGCTCTGGTAGACCCGCTCCCAGGATTCGGGCCGCGTTTCGATCAGACCCCGGCGATCGATCAGTCGACCGGCCTGCCTGATATAACCATCGAAGCTCGGGGCTTCGTCGAAGGTGGCGGAAACCTCGCCTCCCAGATCTCTCACCCGTACGCGATTGAAATCGTTGGGCCGCCGGAAGTCGGTGACCTGCGCATTCTGGACGTCCCGTCCTGCATAGAACAGGTCGAGCGCGACACCCTCGACGCGAAAGCGAAGTCTCTCGTAGAGCTCGGTTGGCTCTTTCTCGCGGACCAGCCCGCTGAGCTCTTCGTCGCTCAACGCGCGGTGCAAGCGCATCGCGCTTTCGGCGAACAGGGCCTCGGCCGTCCAATCGCGCGCGTCGTGGATTTCGCCGAGGTCGGCGGTGGAGCGCGCCTGGCGATAGCGCGAGGAGAAGAAGAGAAAGGGTTTTCGTGGGCCGGGCCCTTGCTGCCAGGCGAGGGGAATGCCATCCTCTTGATAGAGCGCCACCAGCCCGCGCCAGACGCGTTCCCGCACGTCCTGCGACCAGGGCGGAGGAGAGCGCTGACGGCTCAGCTTCGCCAGGGCTGCGAAGTAGTGCTCCTCCGCCTCCTGGAACAGCGGCCGGCGCGGTCCCCGGAAGTTGCGGAGGTAGTCGGCGTAGAAGAGCTCGTAGGCGGCCTCGTCATCCGCGCGGGAGATCGCCTTCTCGAAAAGATCCTCCGCTCCATAGTCGCCGATCTGCTGCATCATCTCGGCGGCAAGGAGCAGCAGCAGGCTGTCCGCATCCCATCGGTTGGACGCTGCGATCGTCTCGAAAAGGATTTCCCTGAATTCCGCGTCCGTCTTGTCCTGGCGCAGCTGCAAGGCCTTGTCGACGATGGCAAAGGGATTGCTCTCCGCGATCCCGGCCGCGGCCGGCGATGCGGCCGAAACGCTGAGGAGAATCGAAAACGCCCACAGTTGAGGAATGGTCATGTCCCGGGCCCCTGAAGAGAGGGACACGACCGCGGGAGGATTGTTGGGAGCTGGCGCTGCGGTCGGCTCGTCGTTATCCCGGCAACCCTACCGTCACCCGCAAATCCGCCGGCCGCACGTGCCGGCGCGCGGCTTCCTCGACGGTGCGGCGGTCGAGCGATTCGAGCTCGGCTTTGCGGTGCTCGAAGTCGTCGACGGGGATGCCGTACTCCTCGGCCTCGATGAGGAGATCGGCCCACTGGCGGGCGGTCTCGCGGCGGAAGGGCTCGCGGCCGAGGAGGTAGGCGCGGGCTTCCTCCAACTCGTGCTCTTCGATGCCGTCTTCGACCAGGCGGGCGACCTCCTCGGCGACGCCCCGCTCGGCCTTCTCGACCGTGGCGGGAGAGGTGCCGACGTAGGCGACCAGGCGGCCGACGTCGAGCCCCGCGCCGGCCACGGTCTGGGCGTAGGCCGTGTAGGCCAGCCCTTCCTTTTCGCGGATGCGAGCGGGAATCCTGCCGGTCAGCCCCGCTCCCGAGCCGAGCACGACCGCGAGCACTTCCAGGGCGGCATGGTCCGGATGCCGCCGCGGCACGGTGAGGTGGCCGGCGTAGAGGTGGGCCTGGTCCTCGGCGTCGGTGGCGACCACCCGCCGCTCGGCGACGCCCCGGGGCTCCGGCGGCTCGGGGAAAGGCTCGGTGTCCACGGGCGAGCCCGCGAGCAGCGCGAGGAAGCGGTCGCGGACGGCGTCCTCGTCCACCACGCCGGCTACCGCCGCCAGGATGCCGTGCGCCCGGGCGCGGTGGTGGAAGCGGGCGCAATCGGCCGGCGTCAGGGCGAGCAGGCTCGCCGCGTCGCCGTGGAGGGGCCGGCTGCGCGGGTGCGGCGCGTAGAGCTGGGCGAGGAAGCCCCAGGCGGTCTTGACCTCCGGCTGATCGGCCAGGCTCTCCAGCTCGGCGGCGGCCTGCCGGGCGAGCCAGGCGCAGCGGTCCTCGGGGAACGACGACTCCAGCATCAGCTCGACGGCCCACTCCAGGGCCAGCTCCCAATCCGCCGCCAGGGCGTCGATCGACAGGCCGATGCTCTCGAAGGTGCCGTTGCTCTGCACGATCATCCCCTTGCCTTCGGCCTCTTCGGCGATGCGGCGCCAGTCCCGCCGCCGGGTGCCCTCGGTCAGCATGCGGCCGGTCAACAGGGCCTGCCCCGGGATGGGCTCCTGCCGCGCGCCAGCCCGCAGCCAGAGCCGCACGGCCACCACGGGCGCTCCTTCGACCCGCCGCACCCGCACGACCGGCGGCGGCGCCACTACTTCGGCCCCCGCAGGAGCGTTTCCAGCGCGGACACCAGGGCGTCCACCTCCTCCTCGGTGTTGTAGTAGTGGGGGGAGATCCGGAGGACCGGCAGCGGGCTGCCGTCTTCATGGGTCGATGCGCTGGTGTTGATGCCCATCTGCCTCAGTCGCAGGACGGTGGACGGCGGGTCGAAGCCGGCCAGCTCCGCGGTCACGATGGCGCAGAGACGCTGGCCGCGGTCCGCCAGCCGAACGCCCGGCAGGTCTCCCAGCTTCTCACGTAAAATCTGGGCGAGCCCGATCGCCCGCCCGCCTCCCGCCTCGATCCCGACCTCCAGCGCATACCGGGCGGCCTCGCCCATGCCGAGCACCAGCGCATAGGAGAACTCCCAGTTCTCGAAGCGGCGAGCGCCGGCCGCCAGCTGGAAGTCGTCCTCTCCCACCCGCTCGGCGCCCCGCATGTCCACGCCGAGGGGGTAGTCCCCCCGCTCCAGGGCGCGGTCGGACGCATAGAGGAAGCCGATCCCCCGGGGGCCGCGCAGGAACTTGCGAGCGGTCGCGCCGAGGTAGTCGCAACGCAGCTTGTGGACATCGATCGGCAGCTGGCCGGCGGCCTGGCAGGCGTCGATCAGATAGGGAACGCCGGCGGCCTCGCAGATCTCGCCGATCGCCTCCGCCTCCTGCACCAGCCCGGAGTTGGTGGGCACCCAGGTCACGGCGACCAGGCGGCAGCGCGGGTGCCGGACGAGCCGGCGCAGCGAATCGGGATCGACGCCGCCCTCGGGCAGCTCCTCGCCGCGCAGCACCTCGACGCCCCGGCGCCGGGCCAGGGCCGCGTACATGATCTGGTTCGAGGTGTAGTCGTGGCGGGTGGTCACCAGCACGTCGCCCGGCGCGAAGTCGAACACGGAGAGGGCCTGGGAGAAGGCCACCGTCGCGTTCTCGACCACGGCGACGTTTCGCGGCGCGCAACCGAGCAGGCGGGCGATCCAGTCGTAGCTCTGCCGCACGCGGTCCGCCGCCTCCTCCGCGGCTTCGTAGCCGCCGATCCGCAGCTCCCGCGCGAGGTGGCCGAGGACCGCGTCCGCCACCGGCCGCGGCATCAACGCGGCGCCGGCATTGTTGAAGTGGGCTCGCTCGGCGCACCCGGGGGTGTCGGCGCGCCAGAGGGTGAGGCGGTCCGCGAGCAGGACGTGGGCCGTCACGACTTCGGCAGCGACCAGCCCATGACAGAGCCGCGCTCGGGGCGGAGATAGCGGTCGGCGACCTCTGCCAGGCGATCGGCGTCGGTGGCGAGGAGGCGCTCCATGTGGAGGTCGAGGTGCTCGAGATCGAAGAGCGCCAGCGCCAGTCCGACCGACAGGGCCTGCTGGTGAACCTTCTCGTGGCCGAACACCCAGTCGGCGGAGGCGATCTGGCGGCAGCGTTCCAGCTCTTCCTCGTCCAGGGGACGGTGCCTCAGCTCCTCGATGAGCTCGAGGACGCGGGCTTCGACCCGCTCGGGCTCGACCCCGGGCACCACCTCGGCGGCGACGGTCATCAGGCTGGCGTCCATCCCCTCGGAGAGATCCGCGGTGACCCAGACGCAGAGCTGCTCGTCTTCCACCAGGGCGTGCTGGAGACGGCTGGTGCGGCCGCCGCCGAGCACGGTGGCGGCGAGGCGCAGCGGGGCGTGATCGGGATGCGAGCCGTGCGGCGCGGGCAGGGCGAGGAGGAGCCGCGCCACCTCGCCCTTGCGGCGCTCCAGCCGCTCCACGGAGGAGGGGAGCGTCGTGGGAGGATGGAACCCGCGTCGCGGCTCGGCCCCGGCGGCAACGCTGCCGACCGTCTTCGCAACCGTGGCGAAGGCCTCCTCGCCGACGTCCCCCGCCACCACCAGGACGGCATTGTCGGGCCGGTAGAGGCGGCGGTGAAAGCTCCGCAGGTCCTCCGGACCCGTGGCCAGCAGCTCCTCGCGGGTGCCGAGCACGGGATGGCCGTAGGGGTGGCCGGCGAACAGCCGGTCGTGGACGGCCATCTCCAGGGCGTCCCAGGGCTCGCTGTCGTACATCGCGATCTCTTCCAGGATCACCTGCCGCTCGCTCGCCACCTGCTCGGGATCGAGGGCGACGCCGGCCATGCGGTCGGCCTCGATGGCCAGCGCCTCGGTCCAGCGGTCGGCGGCGAAATTGAAGTAGTAGGCGGTGCCGTCGTGGCTGGTGAAGGCGTTGTTGACGCCGCCCAGGGCCTGGGTGAGACGGTCGATCTCGCCCGGCCCGAAGCGCGCGGAGCCCTTGAACATCATGTGCTCGAGGAAGTGGGCGACGCCGCCGTGCCCTGCCGGCTCGTCGCGCGTGCCGGCGCGATAGAAGAGAGCGGTGGTCACCACCGGCGCCTGCGGGTTGGCGAGCAGGCAGACGGTGAGGCCGTTGTCCAGGCGTTCCAGCTGGAGCCGGCCGGGCAACGACTTGAGCGACGCCGGCGCCTCCAGCTCGGCCACCTGCGGGCGGTGCGGGCGTCCGCCCGCCACGGGCCACCTACTCACCGCCGCCTCCGGGCGTCAAGACCACGTCGATCCGCTCGCGGTCCCGGTCGGCCGTCGCCGAGACCTCGACCAGGACGTCCTGGCGCTGAAAGCCGGGAGCGGCGATCGAGACGCGGTGTTTTCCAGGTTCCAGCTCCAGCCATTCACCCTTTCCTCGCAGGAATCCACCGCCGGAGAATCGGCGCGCCAAGCCCATCGGCTGACCGTCCACCAACACGACGGCCTTGAGAGGCTGGACGCGGAAGGCTACAGCCTCACGGACCCGCACGGTCCGCAGGTCCGCGGCGTCCACTTCGGCGGCGGGCAGCGGCTGAAGGCGCGCGGCAATCGTGGTGACGCCGCTGCGCGCATCCGCCTGGACCGCAATCTTATAGTCTTTCATCCCCGACTTGCGCAGCCGGACAAAATAGCGACCCGGCTCGGGAAGGTCGTAGGTCCGGCTGCCTTTGGCGCCGCTCCAATCCTCCGCCGGACCGAGCACCGTGCGACCCACGACCACGATGGCGTCCGCGGGCGTCACCCGGAAGGCCACTCGGAGGCCCGACTGAATCACCTGGTCCGCCTGCTGGGCGACGACCGGCGGCACGTCGGGAGCGGACTCCGGCTCGGATGGGCTGGCCGGCGGCGGCTCGGGACCGCCCGCGGGCGCCGATGCCGCGGCCGGCGCGGGGGAAGCGGGCTCGCCGACCGGGGCGACGACACGGTCCCGCAGCCGGCGACGATCACGCCAGGGGAGCACCGGTGCCGGCGCAACGGTCGAATCGGTCGGCGAGGTGGTCGACTGCTGACCCGCCGGAGTCGGCTCGACCGGCGTCGATTCCTTTGGGCTCGTCGGGGCAGGTGCGGATGCCGGCGGCGAAGCGGAAGGCGGCGGCTGGACGGCGGTATTGGGGACGGCCGCCGGCGACGCGGTCGCCGTGGCTCCGCCCGGCGCGGAAACCTGCGCCGTCTGCGAGGCCTCCTGGTCCGGCGCATGCCGTTGGCGGAACAGCACGTACCAGCCCCCCGCCGCGGCTGCGATCAACAGCAGTAGCGCGGCCGCGATCAACAGGCCGGCGGAGGACCGCCTGTCGCTCCCCGCCACAGCGGCGCGGCCCTGCGGCAGCGGCGGAACGGGGACGCTGCTCGGCGGCACGGGCAGGGCTGGGGGCGGCGGTGGGATCGACGGCGTCGTGGCCGGCGACGCGGGCACGGTCCCGAGCGTCGAGGGGACTGGCGGCGGCGGCACGACGGCGGCGGCGCCGGTCGACTTGCGGGGGAGGACGTAGGTGGCGCCGAGCGGACTGGCGCCGACCGGGGCCGACAGGGTTTCGTCGGCCAGCTCGGCCTCGATCGCCGCCAGCTCCCGCGCCGCCTCGCCCGGCGTGGCGATGCGCTCCTCGCGGTCCTTGGCCAGCATGCGGCGCAGCAGGTCCTCCAGCCGGGGCGGCACCGCCCGCAGCTCGGAGACGGGCGGCGGGTCTTTGTGCAGGATCTGATAGACCAGGGTGGTGATGGTGTCGCCGGCGAACGGCCGCTTGCCCGAGAGGATCTCGTAGAGGACCACGCCGAGGGAGAAGAGATCGCTGCGGCCGTCGAGGTCGTCGCCGCGGATCTGCTCGGGCGAAAGGTACTGGGGGCTGCCCATCACCGAGCCGGCCACGGTCATCTCGGTGCTCTGCCCCGCCATCTTGGCGATGCCGAAGTCGGCGACCTTGGCGCGGCCGGCGCGGTCGAGCAGGATGTTGCTCGGCTTGATGTCGCGGTGGACGATCCCCTGGCCGTGGGCGTACTCCAGGGCCTCCGCGGCCTGGCGGACGAGGCGCAGCGCCTCGCGCAGGCTCAGGCGCTCGCCGGAGCTCAGCCGCTCCGCGAGGTCGGTGCCTTCGACGAGCTCGAAGGCCAGATAGAGCAGGCCTTCGGCCTCGCCGGCGTCGAACAGCGTCACGATGTTGGGGTGGAGCAGGCGGCCGGCGGCGCGGGCCTCGCGCAGCAGGCGTTTCTTGCGCTCCTCGATCTCCTGCGGCCGGCCGACGAGGCGGACGGTCTTGATCGCCAGCTTGCGGTCGATTTGAGGGTCTTCGGCGAGGTAGACCTCGCCCATGGCTCCGGCCCCCAGGAAGCTGACGATGCGATAGCGGCCGACGCTGCTGCCGTCCTCCAGCGCGTTCACGGCTCGGTTTGCTCTTCGTCGAGCGGCTCGCCGGCGTCCTCGCCCTCGTCCCCGGTGGCGACGTCCTCCCGCGCGTTCAAGAGGGCCTTGGCCTCCTCCGCCTGCTCGGCGGGAACCCGGATCCGCACCTGCGCGAGATCGCCGAAATCAGCGGGAAACTCGCTGGCGAAGAGCGACTCCGCCACGGCTTCGATGCCGCTGCTCTGCAGGAAGCCCACCACGATGTTGGCCTCCTCCTCAGTGCTCACGATCTTGACGACTTCCCAATCTTCTGGGTTTGCGGCCATGCTGCCTCCTCAAGGGTGCCTTGGAATCATATCGCAGGGGGAGAGGGCACGGTCGCCGGCACCGGTTCGGCGTTCTGCGGCCCGGGCGCCGTCAATCCCTCCAGCGTGTAGGGGACGAGCTCCTGGCGCGGATACCAGTGCCGGCTGTGCTCGGCGAAGCGCTCCAGACTGTGATGCCAGCGATAGTGGGAGACCACCATCGACTTGCCGTCCACCTCGATCCAGTTGCAGGTGTTGCTCTCCCGCTCGCCGCCGCGCCCGCGGTTGGAGGTGGTCGTCCCCGAGTGCAGGATCACCACCGGCGGCCGCCCCTTGGGGTAGAACTCCTCGGAGTTGCCGATGTAGGCCTGGTGCAGGTGCCCGGAGAGGATCAGATCCACGCCGGCGCTGGAAAACAGGTCGATGGCCTCGTAGGCGTTGGCCAAGACCCGCTGGGTGCCGAAGTTGGGCGGCGGGATCAGGTGATGGTGGGCCACCACCACCTTGAACACCGTCTCCGGCGTGGCGCGCAGGAGCTTCTCGACCTCCAGGAGCCGGCGCAGGGGAATCCGCCCATCCTTGAACGTCCACCCGAAAGCGGTGTTGATGCCGACCACCAGCATCTCGTCGTCGCGGTAGATCGGCTCCAAGTCCGGGCTGAAATGCTTCCGGTAACAGCCGTAGGGATCGAAGATCCGCTCCCAGATCCGGTAGAGGGGCACGTCGTGGTTGCCCGGCACCGTCAGGGTCGGCACCGGCATGTGGGCCACGAAGTCGCGGGCCTGCCGGAACTGCTCGGGCTTGGCGCGCTGGGTGAGGTCTCCGGAGATGACCACCAGGTCGGGCCGGTGCCGGTCGACGAGCTCCAGCACTCCCCGGGAGACCCGGGAGAGGTGCGGAGGACCGAAGTGGACGTCGGAGATATGGAAGATCTTGCGCAGGGCTTACCCAGCCTCCTGCCCCAGGAGCTGGCTGACGTTGCGCGAGACCTCGGCCGCTGCGAAGGTCGACAGCGCGCCCAGGATCTCCGGCCCGTGGCGGCGGCCGAGAAGGAATCCGCCCACGGCGGCGAGCAGCAGGGCCGGGATGGGATAGTTCACCACCAGCCGTTCCCAATCCAGCCCGTCCGGCACCAGCTCGTCGATCAGCTCGTCGGCGAGCGACTCCCGTTCCATGTCCATCTCCATGTCCGGTCCTCCTTTCGGGTCATTCCTCCTCGTCGCGACCGCCGCCCAGGCGGGTCAGGAGCCCGAGCACGAAGCCGACGCCGGCGGCGATCAGCAGGGCCTTGCCAGGGTTGTCGCGCACGAAGAGGCTGACCTCGCGCGACAGGTTGCCTGCTTGCGAGCGGACCCGCTCGTAGCTGCGCTGGGCGGTCTCTGCGACCTCGTCATAGGTCTCGCGCGCCCGCTCGGTCCCGCGCCGGATCTGCTCGGACGCGCGCTCGGCGCCCCGGCGGACGTCGTCGCTGACCTTTTTCGCCCGGTCCTGGACGTCGTCGCCCAGCCGCTGGAACCGCCGGCGGGCGTTCTCGACCCCTTCAGAAACGGCTTCGCGTGCCGATTCGGCACGGTCTTCGATTTCGGACTTGATATCGGCCATCTTTGTCTCCCTTGATTCCCGGAACTTCAGGGAAGATGAAGCCTCCTGGCTGTCTCGACAGGAGCCCAGGATGTACGTTTAGCAGAAATCGTGCCTCGGCGGAACGGGCCAGAGCCCGATGCTAGACTCCGCCGCGAGGAGGAGCATGCCCACCGTCACCTTCCACGGCGCTTGCGGAGTCGTGACCGGCAGCTCGACCCAGCTGGATTGGGGGGAGCGCAAGGTCCTGGTCGACTGCGGCCTCTATCAGGGCGGCGAGGAGCTGGAGCTGCGGAACCGCAAGCCGTTTCCGTACCGGCCACCGGAGCTGACCGCGGTGGTGGTGACGCACGCCCATCTCGACCACACCGGTCTCCTCCCCCGCCTGGTGGCGGAGGGCTACTCCGGACCGATCTACTGCACGAAGCCGAGCCGCGGGCTGATCTCGCTGGTGCTCCAGGACGCCGGCGAGCTGCAGGAAGAGGAGGTCCGCTACGCGCGGCAGAAGCGCTACAGTCAACACGCCGAGCCCAAGCCGCTGTACACCGCCGACGACGCCCGCCGGGCGTTGAAGCTCCTGCGCCCGCTGCCGTTCCACGCCGAGCAGGAGCTCTTCCCCGGCGTCCGCGCGCGCTTCGTCCGCGCCGGCCATCTCCTGGGGGCCGCCACCGTCGAGATCTCCGGCAAGGGCGCGGACGGCGAACGGCGCACGTGGTGCTTTTCGGGCGACGTCGGCCGCTACGGCGTACCGATCCTCAAGGACCCCGAGCCGCCGGCCGATCCCCCCGCCGCCATGCTCCTCGAGTCCACCTACGGCGACCGGCGGCACGCCCAGGAGGACGCGGCGCAGGCGCTGGGCGCGATCATCGAGGAGACCTACGCGCGCGGCGGCATGGTGGTGATCCCGGCCTTCGCCCTGGGGCGGACCCAGGACGTCATCTACTACCTCCATCAGCTGACGGACGCTGGGCGGCTCGATCCGTCGACGGTCTTCGTGGACAGCCCGATGGCTCTCCAGGCCACCCAGATCTACGATCAGGCGGAATCGGAGCACGACGAGGAGCTCGCCGGACACGAGCACCGTCTGCTGGGAGAGGGCAGCTTCGTGGCGGTCCGCACGGTCGATCAGTCCAAGGCCTTGAACACGCGCGGCCAGCCGGCGGTCATCGTGGCCGCCAGCGGCATGGCGAACGGCGGCCGGGTGGTGCACCACCTCCTCCACCGCCTGGGCGATCCGCGCAGCTCCGTCGTCTTCGTCGGCTACCAGGCGGCGGGCACGCGCGGCCGCGCTCTGGTGGACGGTGCCGAGACGATCGCGATCCACGGCCAGACCGTCTGGGTGAAGGCGAAGATCCACCAGCTCCACGGCCTCTCGGCGCACGCCGACCGCGACGAGCTGCTGCGCTGGTGCCGGGCCCTGCCGGCGCCGCCGGCGCGGATCTTCCTCAACCACGGCGAGGATCCGGCGCGCAAGGCGCTGGCCGCGGCCATCGCCGACGAGCTGGGTTGGCCGCGGCCGCAGCTCCCCCTCACCGGCGAGGCCGTGCCTTGGTAGACGTCGAGACCTCCGGCGACCTCACCTTCGTCGGCCGGCTCCCCCGCCGCGACGACGGCGGGCCCTCGTTCCCCGGCAAGCTCGCCCGCTACTTCCACCTGTCGTTCCGGCAGTCCTACGAGGACGGCATCCTGCTCACCGCCTCGGCGCTCGCCTTCGTCACCGTTCTCTCCCTGATCCCGCTGCTGACCGCCTTCTCGTTCGTCGGCGCCCGGGTGTTCAGCCAGTATCCGCAGCGGAGCCTGGAGGTCTTCGTCCAGATCCTGCCGTACTCCGACAAGAGCGTGGTGGACAAGATCGCCGAGTTCCTCGATCAGGCCGAGACCATCCACGGATTCGGGGTGGTGGCCTTCTTCCTGACGACGCTGCTGCTCTTTTCGACCGTCGAGGAGGCCCTCAACCGGATCTGGAACGTGTCGCGGCGCCGGCCCTTCCGGTTCCGCCTCCTCTCCTTCTCCCTGCTGCTGTTCTGGGGGCCGATGCTGATCGGCGCGACCTTTTCCAGCCTGATCGTGCTGCGCCAGAGCCCGGCGTTCCGGCGGGTGTTCCAGGAGTCGCTGCTGCTCAACGTCCTGCCGTTCCTGGCCACCGTGGTGGGGCTCACCATGCTCTATTGGGTGGTGCCCTACACCACCGTCCGCCTGCGCAACGCCCTGGCCGGCGGGCTCCTCGCCGGCCTCCTGCTCGAGATCCTGCGTCAGGGGTTCGGCTCCTACGTGGAGGTCTTCCGCAACGTCAGCATCGTCTACGGCAGCTATGCCTTCGCCCTGCTGTTCATGATCTCGATCGAGCTGACCTGGACGATCATCCTGTTCGGCGGCGAGGCGGCGTACACGGCGCAGCACTTCTCCCTGCTCGCCCGCGGGCTGCACCGCCACCCGCCGGTGCAGGCGAGTTGGGTGGGGCTGGCGGCCCTGACCCTGATCGCCCGGCGCTTCCACCGCGGCGAGCCCTCCCTCTCGCGGGAAGCCCTGGCGGACCGTCTGAGCCTGACCACCAACGAGTTGGAGCGCATCCTCCATCCGCTGGTCACCAGCGGCCTGCTCAAGATCCACGGCGACCACGACTACGGCCTCGCCGCGGACCCGCACGAGATCGCGGTCGAGAAGGTCCTGGCCGCCTACGACCACCGCGCGCGGCGCGGCGCGGAGCTGGTGGGAGGGGAGATCGCGTCCCGCCTGGAGGGGCTGATCGGCACCCTGGCCACCGACCGCTCCGGCCGGCTCGACGGCCTCAACGTGGCCGACCTGCTGGAGCCGGCGCCGACGCCAACAGCGGTCGTCTCCTAGCTCTGAAGCGCGTTGCCCGTCTCTCATTCGCTGCGAGATGAGGACGGGGGGCCGGCCGGGCCCTCG
>Ga0075425_100005734_pt1 | contig 12946 bp, 10 predicted proteins | sample SoiMethybrSBSTD4_FD_75300 | JGI IMG/M metagenome (GOLD analysis project Ga0075425, IMG submission 75300) | Bulk soil microbial communities from a Populus tree surrounding site in Tennessee, USA - Soil MetaG P. TD hybrid SBSTD4 | ecosystem: Environmental > Terrestrial > Soil > Tree plantation...
TTGCAAGGCAATCAGTTGCTGATCATTCCGCATCACTCATCGCCCGCGAGCGTACGTCGCTTCACATATCCCAGAGAAGCAGAAATAGTCGGTCGCGTTATCGGCTACAGCACGCACTGCATAGACCGAGAATCGCAGTTGCCACAAACAGCGAAAAGGCCAAAAGCGGTGGGCGCTAAGAATATTTCAAAATAAACTACGAAAACTGAGTCAACCAGGCCGTGCGGCCGGTTTAGTAATTCGATGCACGTTCGGTATTGTAAGCAAGAAAATGGCCGGTTGGTGTTTGCGAGCAGGCGAAAACGTTTGTGAAATCGACCTATGCTTCGCATACCAAGCAGAACGGTTTGTTCCATCCCCGAAGAGCAGCACGTTAGCCTACATTCCTTCCGTTAATCCACGGATAATTTCATGCAGCTGAACCGGCACAGCGAGATTCGTTGGCTCGCTTCACAAGTCAGACCTTTCCTGCGGCTGCATCTCAGCAGTTATTTCTGCATTGTCGTCGCCAGTGTTCTTGTGCTTATCGATCCGCTGATCGTCAGGCTGCTCATCGATGAGGTAATCCCGCAAAGACGCGTGAGCTGGTTGCCGTTGGTAGCTGGTGCCTTCTTTCTTACGTATCTTGGCCGGTTGGGCTTTGACAGTCTTGCGTCGATGTTCAATTTTCGAGCAGTGCAGAAGATGACGTTCAGGTGCCGATTGCGCTTGCTGCGTCATCTGCAACGGCTGTCGGCTGAGTACCACGACAATAAACCTCTTGGCGATACCTTGCACCGTTTGCAAATTGATGTAGATCAAGTGGGAACTCTTAGCGGCGAAGTTATTCCGAGCGTACTGCGCATGGTGACGGTCTTTACTCTCGTTCTAACCACCATGCTGGTCGTGAACTACCGGCTCACAGTCGTCATCCTGCCGTTAATTCCGCTATTCATTTTTGTGCGGCGGAGTTTTCACGACCGGTTGCGGCAAGCGTCAGATTCGGTGCAGGAACAGTCTGGAAAGATAATCGGTTTCCTGGAAGAACACCTCTCGTCGATTATTCAAGTGCAACTTCTTTCCTGTGAGCTGAGAGAGGCGCGCCGGTTTGCGGGCCTCTCCGGGGGTGCGGTGAGAGCACAGATTAAACGACGGTTTATAGAGCTGTTTTTTAGTTCACTTCTGTACCTGATTATCGTAGTGGGCATGGCCGGGGTTCTGTGTTATGGCGGTTATCAGGTCATGATGGGCACGTTGACCGCCGGCGGGCTGGTAGCATTTTATGGTTACACGTTGCAGCTTTTCGTTCCACTTTACGGGGTCGTCGATATTTATTCCAAACTTCAACGCGCCGGCGCAAGCGTCAGACGGCTGATGGAGATCACGGAAGCCGAGTTGATCCTGTGGGATCGTCCGGGCGCTTTGGTTCTTGAGCCGAACAGGGTAGAAGGGATCGAGCTAAGAGACGTCTCTTTTGGCTATCACGCGGATCGGCCAGTTCTCGATCGAATCAGTCTGCGCGTTTATCCAGGAGAGAGAGTTGCGTTGGCGGGAACAAGCGGCAACGGCAAGAGCACCATAGCCCGGCTGATAGCGCGCCTCTACGACACGCGAGCGGGATCGGTGCTGGTCAACGGGCTGGATGTTCGCGATATTCAATTAAAAAGTTTGCGATCGTCGGTGATCTTTGTACCGCAAGATCCGGTTTTGTTCGACCTGACGCTTCGTGAAAACCTGCTTTACGGAAACCCCGGCGCGAGTCAGGTTGAACTGGAAAAGGTGATTAGCCTCACGCAATTGGACAATCTCATCGACCGGCTCCCAAATGGTTGGAATGAATCGCTTGGTCCACGCGGCAATCGACTTTCAGGCGGTGAGCGGCAGCGAGTCGCGTTGGCGCGTGCTCTACTTCAGCGCCCGCGAGTTTTGATTCTCGATGAATGTACCTCTGCGCTGGATACACTCACCGAAAGAAGACTGCTGACTGGGCTTGATAGTTATTTGCAAAACGTAACCACGATTGTAATTTCGCATCGGCCATTCCCGACGCAATGGGCAAACCGGGTAGTTCACATGGACTACGGCCGGATTACCGAAACCACGAACGGAGGCTCGCGATTTAATTCTCGTTGCTTGGAATCGTAAGCAGGATTCGACGCTCTCTTCATCCATCGGCTCTTGTAACTTCCAAAAAAAATGCGTGTCGCTTGGAATATCAAGCAGGAGAAAAACTTTTTTCGTCGTTGTTTGGAGGGAAGTGTAGAGTGCGCCTCGTAACGAAACTCAACTGGACGACACCAAAGCGGCACGTAGGCTTTCCCCCAAGCCTCAGGACCAAGAAAGGTTCCAAACGTTCAAAACCAGGTACGGAGAGAGCCGACCTCTACGATTGGATTCGCCAAATGTCTGAAAAGAAACCCGCATCAACGAGAAGAGCTCCTGCGAGCACGCCTGCCGGCACAGTCAGCACCGATGGACCAATCGGGCTGAAAGCGAAGCAGGCACGAAGGCCACCCGTGGCGGCCGAATCCAACCGGCAGTGCCCTTTGATTCTGCTTGCTGAAAACCGAGAGTCGGTGCGGGTGGCCTTCAAAAAAGCACTTGATGAGTGGGATGCGATGTAATCGTTGTCGAGCAAGCGTCGGAGGCACTGTCTATTGCCGCAGCGTATGGCGGGCACATTGATTTCTTCGTTACGCAAACAGTGCTTGCCGGAGTGAATGGTGGACTGTTGGCCCATCTGTTTCAGCGTATGCGCCCGGAAACACGTATTTTATTCATCTCCGGCAGTCGGGAAGAAGTTTTGATCTGCGACGGCACGCTGGATCGGAAAATCGCTGTTCTCGAGCAACCGGTCCGTTTGGATGTCGTCGCCAGTAAGGTCAGTGAGATTTTGGAAGCACGGTGCTCTGAAGAACAAGCAGAACATCACCACACAAAAGCTCCGCAAGCGATTCTCAGAATGAGGTAAACAAATATGACTCAATTGAAGATCCATTCAGAGGTGCGCACGACGCCTGGCGATAAGGATGGGAGTGTGCTCATCAATCTTGAAAGCGGTAGGGTCTTTAGCCTCAACGGTGTTGGCGCGAAGATTTGGACCAAACTTGAAGAGAGACTTACCTTTGAAGCTATCCTCGATTCGCTGGCTCAGGAGTACGACATTTCATACGAACAACTCCGGACTGACTTGGAGAGGTTTATATACGAACTTGAGAAAAAAGGACTCGTGGAACCAGTGGCAGAGGCAGTTTCATACAGTGTAACGAAAGGGGCTAGCCATGGTGTCCGAGCTTGAGGGAGCGCCTGTGGATCTTTCGCGGCGCGTCGGAAGTGCTTCGGTAAGTCTGGCATTTGTCGGACTTGCAGCAGTCGACCTGATCTTGAAATTTGTAGGCTTTAGACGGCTGTATCAAACCGTGAAACGATGGCCGGTGCACGAGAGAGGTACTAACAAGCCTCAGGCAATTGCCAGTGTATGCGCAGCCGTTGATCGAGCAGGGACATACTACCCAAAACAAGCTCTATGCCTGCAACGTTCAGCAGTGGTTACCTGCCTGTTAAGAATGAAGGGTGTGGATGCGCAGATGGTAATCGGCTGCCGCAAGGCACCTTTCCGGGGCCATGCCTGGGTCGAAGTAGATGGGATACCGGTAAACGATGATCTGGAAATGCAGAATCTTTACACGGTTCTGACTCGATGCTGATGTCGACTAACGGATGGGGGCAGTTATGAGTGGGTTGGGCGGAATCTATAACTTGAACGGCGGACCCATCGATCCAGAGCTGCTACGGGCACTGGGACAAACTCTGTCTCGGCGTGGCCCAGATGGCGGCCGCGAGATCATTACTGGTCCAATCGGAATGACCTACCGTGCGTTTCATACGAATAAGGAATCCTGTTCGGAGATTCAACCCGCTCAAGCTAGTGACAAGGGTATCCTGGCTTGGGACGGACGTCTGGACAATCGCGAGGAGTTGTGGGATCTGCTCAAAGATGAGCTCCGTGGAGCAGACACCGATACAGAAATTGTAATGGCGGCCTTTCGCAAATGGGACACTGAGGCGTTGTCGCGACTGGTGGGCGATTTTGCCTTGTCTTTTTGGGATACGAAGTCGCGACTGCTTATGCTCGCGCGCGATCCATTTGGAACTCGGCCGCTTTATTATCACATCAAACAGGGCGTCATGTTCTGGTCGTCCGACATTCGATCTTTACTGGATCGTGCCGATGTTTCGGTCGAGATCAACGAGGAATATGTCGCAGGTTTTCTGGGTCGCTACCCCTCATTATCAGATACACCCTACAAAGGTATTAACTCAGTGAAGCCGGGGAATGTTGTCACCGTAAAAGGTCATAGTGTAAGTGTTCGGAGGTTCTGGGGACCTGATCCGCAGCGCGAAATTCGTTACAAAGCCGATCGCGAATACGAAGAGCACTTCCTGGAACTCTTTCGTGAAGCAGTTAGGGTCCGATTGCGCAGCGACCGTCCCGTCTGGTGCGAACTGAGTGGGGGACTGGACTCTTCCTCGATCGTTTGCATGGCGGACCAGATTATTCAGAGCGGTGAAGCTCAAGTTCCAGACTTCCAGACTGTCTCTTATCTGAATAGCGAGTGTACCTCTGACCTCGACAATAAATATGTTGAATACATCGAGAAAAAAAGGGGTAAGCGAGGGATTCATCTTCCGGAATATGACTACTGGATGCGGTTTCCATCACCGAACAAACAATTTGTTCCCTTTCCCAGCACGCTTCTTTGCGTTGCAGGTCGTCATGACCGACTGCGTCAGGAGATGCGACGCAGCAGTGCGCGCGTTCTTCTCAGCGGGCTGGGAGGCGACCAATTGCTTTGGAGTTCCTTGAATCCCTCTCCTGAGCTCACAGATCTCTTATCTGAGTTTAGGCTATTGGCCCTCCATCGCCGGCTTTTGATCTGGAGCCAAATCTTAAAAAAACCTTATCTTCAACTCCTTTGGCGAAATTCGTTATTGCCTCTCTTGCCTGCCGTTATCCGAACCCGGCTACAACCCAACATGCGGAGGTGCCTATGGTTAGACAAGCAATTTTTTTCTCGATTGAAGCAACAAAAGCACTTGCTTTTGCCTGAGGACCCATATGGTTTCGAACGTTGGAGTAGCCGCATGCAATCAAGTCTGGTGTTGTTTGTAATTTCCGCAATCTCTGCTGGCAATTATCGACAGGGAGAAGACATTGAACTTACGTATCCATTTCTGCATCGACCGCTGGTCGAGTATGTGATGGCAATCCCGCATGAACAGAAGTTACGACCCGGCGAAACTCGCTCGTTGATGCGCAGATCGCTGCGCGAAGTACTGCCAACGGAAATTCTTTCCCGTAACAACAAGGGAGCAATTGATGAGACGATCCTTCGCGCATTCGCTCGCGAGTGGCCAAAACTAAAGCTACTGTTTGCCGAGCCCCGTGTATGTGCAAGAAGTTATATGAACGCTCGCGAGCTCGACCGCGCGTTGGACCAGGCGCGTCATGGAGGACAGGTGCTTGGCGGGGACCTCTTAAGAATCATATCTCTCGAAGTATGGCTCCGATCCTTAGAACATCAGTATGCACTGCCTTGAAGGCAGCTGAAGATTACAGACCGTTAGAAACATACACGCCCTTTTACGAACTGGAGCAGTTTCTGCCTCTCATGTCGACCCATTAGAGGCAATCTCTGAAAGAAAGGAGGCAAGATCGATGACTTACGAAATACCAGAAGTTGTAGAGATCGGCAAAGCTGAAGACTTGGTACAACTGACTGAATGGGTAACTTTTGTAGAAGGCGGTTCGATCCCCGACTACCGTGACTGAACAAAATCGTGCTGATGATTAAAGCTCATCAGCCTCACTCGGTTGCCTGGGGAGCGCCCTCCCCAGGCATTCCGTTAGGGCCCAAGAGACTGGTTTGAGAAAACAACGCAGAGTTTTTACCTTTCCCATGTCAGGTCCAGGAAAGCAAATTCTGAAAGAAGGAGGCAAGATCGATGACTTACGAAATACCAGAAGTTGTAGAGATCGGCAAAGCCGAAGACTTGGTACAACTAACTGAATGCGCATGTTCGGTAGAAGGCGGTTCGATCCCCGACTTCCGTGACTGAACAAAATCGTGCTGATGATTAAAGCTCATCAGCCTCACTCGGCTGCCTGGGGAGCGCCCTCCCCAGGCATTCCTGTTAGGGCCCAAGAACTGGTTTGAGAAAACGACGCGTTAGCTGCGTGTGTTCATCGCCAGTTCAACTGAAGTTTATTAGCTTTCCCATGTCAGGTCCAGGAAAGCAAATTCTGAAAGAAGGAGGAGAAGACAAATGACTTACGAAATACCAGAAGTTGTCGAGATTGGCACCGCGGAAGAATTAGTACAGTTAACCGAGATGCCAGATCAAGTTGAGGGTGGTAGCATCCCGGATAAATTCGGGGCGTAACACGCCGTACGAAGCCTAAGGGAGGGCGCTCCCGTAGGCTTCGGCGTAGCTCATCCCGGCAGTTTACTTAGCAGAAGTTATTGCTGGATTGTTGGTTTTGAGGTGATTGTCGAACCAGGCAATTATCCGGTTCCAGAAATCGACTTGGTTGGCATAGTTAAAGATGACATGGCTCTCGCCATTGTACTTATTGTAGACGACTTCTTTACCCAAGCGACGCAGGCCGACAAAGACTTCTTCTGAATGGTAGGATGGTGTGGGCAGATCGATACTTCCATGTCCCAGCATAAGCGGGGTTTGCACTCGATCGAGATAAAAAATCGGAGAGTTTTCAATATACCTTTCTCTATACTCCCATGGTGTCCCGCCCATTCGCCCCTGGCTTTTCTCCGCCCAATCCGTCCAACCACTCGTTCCGCCCCGTGTCATCAGACCATAGCTCGCAAATAAATTAAACACTCCCGCCCAACTGACTGCGGCTTTGAACCGCGTGGTCTGCACCAGCAGGCTAAGGGTCGAATAACCGCCGTAGCTTCGGCCCATTACTCCCAATCGCTCGGGATCCGCTATCCCCAGCTCGATTGCCTTGTCGATTCCAGGCAGGACAGTTTGTGCAAGATCTTGCATCGGAGTTCCGACGCGCAACGGGGCGTCCGGTGAAAGTACTACATATCCGCGAGTTGCAAGGAGTTGCATATTTTGGCTTATATCGCAAAAGGTCCCGAGGCCGAATTCGTTCACCTTGTTCGATCCCAGATCGCCGCCATAGACGTTCACAATCAGCGGGTAGCGCTTGCCCGCCTCATAGTCAGGAGGTAATAGCAATGCGCCACGAAGTCTTTCGCCGTTTGTGCTTCGCCACTCGATGAGTCGACTGGTTCCCATTTGGTATCCATTGAGTTCGGGATTAGTCCGGGTTAGTTGGCGCGTTTTTTGAAAATCGAGATCGGAAAGCCATAAATCGTCCGGATGTTTCACATCTTGGGCAACATAAACTATCCGCCGTCCATCATCAGATGCAGCAACATAAAAAAGCGCCGGAAGCCTATACTGTTTGCTTTCCTCAAGAAGCTTGAGAGACTTTCCAGTGGTTAGATCAATTTTAAAGAACCCAGCCTGTTTCGTCTCATCGTCACGAGTTATCACAATCATCGAGTGAGCGTCGTCTGCAGACCAGAGGCGATTTCCTGCAGAGTTGGCCACGATCTCAATTAGATTCTTATTTGGAATCATGGCTACCTGGCTTACCACTCGATTCTTGGCGGAGATTCTCCAGACTGCGTTATCTCCAAGGAAATATAAGGTTTCGCCATTACGACTCCAGAGTGGCGCCCGGTAACCGTTATAAAAACTCGGGTGGGGGTCGTCAGTTGCTTTGTGCGGCTCGCCGCTCTCCAGATCCACGACATAGCATTCGCCCGGTCTTCCATTTTTTGTTTCAACGTAACTAAGAGATTTGCCGTCGGGCGACCAGCTAATCTCATGAAAAAATAAGGCCGGCGTCTCAACGTTTTTGGCGAGCACGCGTATTGCGCTGCCGCCATTCAATGAAGCGACTAGGACATCGAATTGTTTCCGTGACAGATGCCCAGGTAAAGAACCACCTGCTGTTACAAAGGCTAAATTGGCTCCGCTTGGCGAGACAGCATACCAACACGGTCTAAATCCAACTGCGACGCGATCAAGTTTTCCGCTAGAGACATCAACGACGGCGAGATCCCCGAGAAAGAGGTTGGAATCGGATGATTGTTGGGGGTTTGGCTCCTGGTTTTGAGGGTTGCTCGCAACGGATGAAGGCGAGAATTGATAGACCATTGCAGTCGAACCGACGAATCGATCATCCTTGTCGCTCGATTCTCCAGCAATAACTGTGAGATTGGCAGCTTGTTCGATGGTCACTCCTTCAGGCAATACCTTGAAAATAATCCGACTGCTGTCTGGCGTCCAAACAGGAATGTCAAAGTACGACGACCACTGGTGGACCGCGACATCTGATACTGATCTTAGAGAACTATTGGATTTATTCCAGATCCATAACTGAGGCTTGCCGGTCCGGTCAGAGTAGAAAGCCAATTGTGTGCCGTTAGGAGACCATGATGGCCCCCAGTTGTTACCCAGGCTTTGAGTTAAATTTCTGGCTTCTCCGGTCTGCGTATTCGTAGCCCAGATATTGCAACCAAGAGCGCTGGTCGGCGTCCCATTCCGCGTGAACGCAATGTATCTCTCATCGAGATCAGTTTTTCTCTTGATACGCTCTTGAACGGTGTAGGCCACCCACTGACCATCGGGCGACAGGGCGATTGTTGGCACCAATCCTCGACCCCTCGGCAACAGATCAGTAGGTAATGGCAAAGAATTCTGTTGAGCCAATGCCGGCTGAATCATCACTGCAATCATGAAGCAGATGAATAACGCTTTTTGTGTACGCCTTTTGTTCATCGTGGGGTGGTGCTTGTTGATGGAAGTCATGGTGTTCTTGTTGAAAGTCGATCCTCAAAACTGAAGTTTCAGCGAAAGCTGGATCGAACGCGGTCCGCCGACCTGGTAAAGAGGATTGAAGCCTCCATTGACGCCGCCGCTTCCAAGGCTTCGCCCGAACATCGTGGTAGAGCGTCCGAATGAACCACTGGTCAGAGTGCCTATCGGGTCACCGAAATTCGGATGGTTGAAGATGTTGAAGAAATCTGCCCTGAATTGTATGTTCCAGCGTTCTGTTAGTGTGAACTGGCGTCGAGTGGAAAAGTCAATTTGATAGATAGAGAATCCCCTCAGAACATTTCGACCCAGCGTGCCTTGTCGGAATGGAGTAGCAGGCGGCGCGACAAAAGCCGCTGGATTGAACCGCCTTCCGCCGGGCGTCAAAGGGTCTTTGAGGTAGAGTGGAACTCCCAAGATGAGATCTGGACGAACATTCGTAGATACCCCATCGGTGCTTAAGAATACTGTCCGCGCCACAAGGTTAACGGGCGTTGCTGATCGAGTCGTAATGAAGGTATCGATCGACCAATCGCGAAGGAGCCTTCTGGCCAGTGAACCCCAGGCTGGAGCCGATATGTTGTAACTAACAGCCGCCGAGAAGGCGTGACGCACATCAAAGTCGGATGCGCCTCGCGATCCTTGTAGGCCGCTGCTGTTTTCGTCAGAGGCATCATCAATTGAGTGAGACCATGAATAATTCGCAAGGGCCTGTAGTCCTCGCGCCAATCGGCGCTGGAACTGCAGTTGTAACGCATGATAATCGGAGCTGGCTCCGTTTGAGATGATGTTAATGAAACGGAAATTTGAGTTCAGAGGCAGCGCGTTTACCAGATTGTTCCGCACCAGCCGTCGACCTGCGGCACCCACGTATGAGGCCGAAATTGTCTGTTGTGAGCCCAACGACTGCTCAAGAGATAGGTTCCATTGATATGTCCGCGGCAGCTTGAAGCCAGGACCAAACGCGATTAGGTTGCCGAACGGTGGAATTAAACTGGTGTTGAAAGGCGCAGGCGCGGCTAAGGAAGGAGCCAACGGAAATTGCGTGTTAGCCGGCAAGGATCTTGTCGACGAATAAGGGAAAGAACTGAATGCCGTAGCAGCCTGACCATTTCCTAAATCATAAAAGACTCCAAAGCCTCCTCGCAAAACCAATTCTCGGGCTGGCCTCTGTAGTATTTGGTATGTTGCGCCAAAACGCGGCGCGAAATTATTGTAGGTCGTCTTATATATTGGAGTACCACGTGAAGCCAGTGATGCTGTGGCCAGGTTGTCGATCCCGATGACTGTAAGAAGATCGTTACCGTTCGCCTCGGAAGGTGGAGGATTGACCTCCCAACGAAGGCCATAGGTGATATTCAGTCGGGGTGTTACTCTCCACGTGTCCTGCGCGAAGGCGGAGAAGTTATTGAAGATCGGCTTAGATCCTTGTGTGGCGGTAATAGCGTATGTCGAGTTCGGTCTTGCTAAACGGACGGCGGTGGAATTTGTAAACTGCGCTGTCAGAGCATACTCCTGCGGGCCAAAAGTTCCGGATAGGCGACGGTAATCAATCCCTACCTTTACCGTGTGAGGGACTAATACGATGATCGTGCTGTTCACGAAGTTCAATTGTCGGTTGAAGTTCTCCACATTCTTCCCAACATCGAACCGTGGTGCGCCCCCAAAGAAAAGAGAAAACGCTAGACGGCCGTGTTCTCTATTGGTGAAGGACGGAAATAGCAGGAACTCTTGTGGAGGGATGGCACCGCCAAAAGTATCGAGCGAAAATGAGTTCGCGCTCCTTGCCTTGCTCCAATTGGCTCTAAATTCGTTGCTCACTCGCGCCGAGATGGCCCATGTAGTTCCCAGCGTTAAAGTCTTAATATCGCTGGCCGCTAATATCAGCTCGGCCAGGTTGCCACTGGACGTTGCACTAACCGAACGTTGAATAGTGTTCGAAGGGGCATTGTTGTATCTGCCAAACAGAGTCAGCTTTCCGTTGAAGGTATGATCAATCCGAATACTTGTGGCATTCAAAGTGGATGGGTTTGAATAACTCGTCGAGAACTGCGCCAATTCAGTTGCTAAGGTTGCGCCATTCGGAATGGGAAACGCGTTCAGGAACGGCTGAATCGCAGCCGCAGCACCCTGTCGCAAACTGAGAGAAGGAACTTCCACATTGGACACTACTTGCGGTTGACGGAGGCGAAGGCCTTCGTACGAGAAGAAAAAGAAACTGCGATTCCTGCCGGTGTAAAAGGAGTGACTGCCCTCACCGAACCGGGGCAGATACAGCGGTCCCCCCACCACACCGCCAAAATCATTTTGACGTAGTGGCGGCTTCCGCAGACGGCCCGCGTTGGCAAACCAATCGTTCGCATCCAGGACATCATTGCGAAAGTAGTCGAACAGAGTTCCATGAAAATCGTTGGTTCCGGAGCGAGTGACAATTGTTACTTGAGCTCCCGGCGTGCGTCCGAACTCGGGTGCGTATGTCGATGTCAGAATCTTGAACTCTTGCAGTGCATCAACCGAGACGAGATTATTAGTGCCACCAAATGCAGTGAGACCCGGTAAGGATCCTGAATACGCTTGGCCTAAGCTCCCTCCGCTGGCGGAGGGGGCTGCGGTATTTGCGCTGACTCCGTCCACAGAAAAATAGTTAGCGCTGGCACGTTGTCCGTTAACGCTGAATTGTCCCTGACTAATTCCCGTCGTCTTAGTCAATACAATACCTGGTGACAGGGTGAGCAATGATTGAAAGCTTCTGCCATTGAGCGGCAGGTTTTCTACAAACGGGCGATCTACGACCGTGCCCACTGCTGGTGATTCGTCAATGAGCGGAGGAGTATCGACGATATCGACTGTTTGGCTACTAATTCCGCCCACCTTCAATCGAATGAGTAGCCTCACTTGGTCATTGACCTTCAAAATAACATTTGGCACCTCGGCCGGAGTGAATCCTTCATGCTCAGCTTTCACGGTGTAATTCCCAGGAGGCAGTAAAGGAACGACAAATGTTCCTTCGCTGTTAGTTATTGTGAATCTTTGAAAGCCCTGGACAATACTGATCACCGCGATATTGACCCCAGGAATTACTGCATCATTCTGATCGGTCACCGTGCCGCTGAGGGTTGCGGTTGTGCTTTGTGCTTGGACCACCGTAAACAATGAAGACATGAAGAATAGAAACAGGAGAGCAGCCGTGAGCCGAAAAAAACCGGCTATGCTGGCCGGCGCGTAACTGGATAAAAACTGAAAGGATGTAGCCCGCGTTTCGCTTGCCCTATTAACTGGAGGACAGAAGGCACACGGGCACACGTCTGGGGTTCTGGGCATCGTTATTCTCCTGCGACTGGGACGCGCCCACCGGGCGAAGACGGACACGTCATTCGACTTTAGCTCTTCATCACGACTCTGGGCGCCGAATGAAGATCATGGCCCATGCTATTTGATTTTGCCGTTGCAGACGGATCTCAACACTGTCAGACTCAAAAGTCCTTAAGGAACTCTCAAAGATTTATCAGATTGATCTCAGAGCATTATCGGCAGCAGGGGTTTAGTACCATTTAATTCTGTCCGCCAGATTTTCAGCTCTTTGAAGCGACTGCCAAAACCCGACTGACTTGAACGCACTCGCCGAACTGCGCGACGAGATCGTGAATGCGGAGCGGATTGCCTCGTTATTCGAAAGCGCCAGCTTGTGCAGCCGTTCCACCACACGTGCCAGATCCGCATCACCCTGAATCAGCGCGTCTTCGTTACCCTGCAAAACAACTTCCGGAAAAAATACAGGCTGAATCTCCTCACGCAGCGCAGCATTCTCACGCGCGAACGCAGTTGCGTGTTCGTGCAACATCGTCAGCCACTTGGCCCGTGCGTCGGGAGCCACCGTGCGCATATCGACAGTCGCAAATCGTTCGACTAGTCTTTTTAGCTCGATAGCCTGGAACAACGCGCGGTAGCCGCGGTTTACTACTCGCGACGAGTAAGATTGAACCGCCTGGTCAATTGATCCAGCCGCACTGCGTTTCGAGAAGTACGCGCGCAGTTCTTTTTCGACGGC
>Ga0075425_100005736_pt1 | contig 12943 bp, 8 predicted proteins | sample SoiMethybrSBSTD4_FD_75300 | JGI IMG/M metagenome (GOLD analysis project Ga0075425, IMG submission 75300) | Bulk soil microbial communities from a Populus tree surrounding site in Tennessee, USA - Soil MetaG P. TD hybrid SBSTD4 | ecosystem: Environmental > Terrestrial > Soil > Tree plantation...
CCGATGGACAGCACCAGCGGATCCGTCATGCCGAAGGCGGCCAGCAGGTACTGCGGGACGAGGACGAACGCCGCACCGACGACGGCGGCGGCAGCCAGACCGATTTGCGATGCGACGCGAACACCTTCGGCCGCCCGATCGGGATTGCCCGCGCCGAGATTCTGTCCGGCGATGGTCGCCGACGCGCCGAGCAACCCCGTCGACGTCCACGTAATCAACGAGAACAGCTCGGTGTAATCCACGGCAAACGCCGCCTGCGCGGCCGCGCTGTGTTCGAGCGAACCGATGAACCGCAGCAGAAACACGCCGCCGATGTTCATCGCAATGCCCTGTACGCCCGTCGGCAACCCGAATTTGAACAGCGAGCGGATGACGACCCAGTCGGGCCTGTGGCTCATGCCGCTCTCGAAATGAATCACCGAATCGGGACGCGTCAGGCGCCACACACCGTAGGCGCTGACGAGCGAGCTGCTCGTCACCGTGCCGAACGCCGCGCCGATCGTGCCGAACATGCGAATCAACGTGATGTTGAGCGCGATGGTGAGGACCGTCATCGCGAGGCCGAGGCGGAGCGGCGTCTGCGGATCGCCGGCGGCGCGAAACGCGCCACTCAGCATGAAGAACATGATCAGGCCGACGATGCCGACAAACATCGTCCGCAGAAACGGGAGCGCTTCGGCGCGAACCTCCGGCGCGGCGTTGACGAGCGTGAGCAGCCACGGTGCCGCAAACCACCCGACAATGCCAAGAGCAATCGACAGCCCCGCGGCCGTGAGAAACGACTGATAGACGACGCGATTGACCTTGTGCGGCTCGCCCGCGCCCGCAAACCGTGCGACGAGCACCGCCATGCCCGTGAACACCGAGCTGATGAAGACGATGACGACAAGAACGATCTGCCAGCTCACGCCGATCGCCGCATTGCCGACGAAGCCGACGTAGTGGCCGACCATGATGTGGTCGATGATCCCCTGCAGCCCGGCGATGACGTTCTGGAGCATCGTCGGCCACGCGAGCTTCCACACCGCGGGAACAATCGGTCCTTCGACGAGCGAGCGATCAAATCTCGATGGTTTGATAGTCTCGGTAGCCACGAGGGTGTTCGGCGGCGAGTCTACTACACCATGAAAGCTGTGCTTTTCGCGATCGCCGTGCTGCTCGCGATGTCAGCGCCAGCGTCGGCTGATGACGGCAACGATCGGCTCTGCGGCACGTGGGCGATCGATGCGTGGGGCCTCAGCTATCACATCAGCCAGAACAGCGACTACAGCGACGCCAACCTCGGAGCGGGTGTCCGCTGCTACGCTCGGCCGCACTGGTGGGTGTTCGGGAAGAATCACGAGAACCGGCTGCTGCTCGAAATCGATGCGCTGCGGAACAGCCACAAGGGGCTGATTGTTCCCGCATCCGCCGGCGCCGAATTCAGGATCGCCTCGTTTCGTGAACGGTGCGGTCTGTTCGCTGTCGGCGTGATGACGTTTGCGTACTACGACAATCCGGACAGGAAGACGGATTACATCAAATGGGGTCCTGTTCCCGGGGTCGCCATCGGCTGTGGACGACTGCGGCCGAGCGTCATCTTCGTCCCGAGTCACTCGCGGCAGGTTATCGCGGTGATCACCGCGTCGATGACGTTCATTTTCAAATAGAATCGCGCGCATGAAAGTGACCGTCCTGCTTCTTGCCGCTCTGTTACAGGCGCCGAATCCGGTCACGACCGGCAAGGCGTACCGGTTCGAAAAGATCACAGAGGGCGTGTACTACGCGACCGCGACCGGTTCGATGGTGACCGGCAGCAACAACGTCGTCATCATCGGTAATCGCGATGTGCTCGTTGTCGACACGGGCACGACACCGGCTGCCGCGCGCGCGTTCATCCAGGATCTGAAGCTGCTCACGCCGAACCCTGTTCGCTACGTCGTCAACACACATTTTCACTACGACCACACGGACGGCAACCAGGTCTACGCGGGCAAGGCGGACATCATCGCGCACGAGTACGTCAGGCAGGCGATCGAGACGCTCGATGTTCTTCATCGCGAGCCGTTCAAGACATCGCAGCTGACCAACGTGCCACGGCGCATCGACATGTTGAAGCAGCAGATTGCGGCCGCGAAGGATTCTGCAGCGAAGCGGATGCTCGAGCAGCAGCTCACAGTCGCCCAGGAAGGCTGGGAACAGCTGAAGGAGATCAAGCCGACGCCGCCGAACGTCACCTATTCAACGAAGAAGGTTCTTGATCTCGGCGGGCGTGAAGTTCAGCTCCTGTTTCTCGGCCGCGGCCACACCAACGGCGATACGGTCGTCTTTCTGCCGAAGGAAAAGATCGTCGCGACAGGCGATCTGATGGAATCGCAGATCGCCTATATGGGCGATGCGCAATTCCAGGAGTGGGTCACGACCCTCGACGCGCTGAAGAAGCTGGATTTTGAAACGGATCTGCCCGGCCACGGGATGCCGTTCAAAGGCAAGGCACTCATCACGGCATTCCAGGGTTACCTGCAAGAGCTGATGAGGCAGGGAGCATTGCTTCGCAAACAGGGTGTTCCAGCCGCGGTCGCCGCACAACGTGTCGACTTGACCGCCTACAAACGGTCGTTTCCGCAGATTCAAGGCCCCGGCGCCGAACTCCGCGGCGTTCAGCGGTTGTACGCCTGGATGGACGAACAGGCCAAGAAGTAACGCCCTACTTCGGCGCGCCCATCTGGCGGCCCTGATCGCGATACGGTCGATGGCACTCCATACACGCCATCGTGATCGAATCGGTCGCGGCCTCGAGCGCCTTCGCGTCCTTCTTGTCGGCGGCGCTCGCCGCAAGCGCCGCCGCGTCGACGAGCGCACGCGACATCTTCATCCAGTTGCCGTTGTCGCGGACGCGCGATCCGACCATCAGGAGGTTGCTCGCTTCAGCGAGCACCAGCGCCTGATTCCGGGCGGCCGTCCATCCCTTCGCATCGGTTGGCGGCTCGGAGGCCGCATTGAACACGGCATCGGAGGCGGGTGAGATCAACAGCTCGTGCAGTTGAAGGACGCTGGCGAGCGTCCGGACACCTGTCGCCGGCGCGCGCTGCGCCGCTATCGACGCGCCGAGCATCAGGACCAGAACACTAAACGTCAAGCTCCTCCGCATCTTCAGCTCGCTCCATGATGAAACGGAACCTTGCCGACGCGTCCTTCCCCATCAGCTCGTTGATGACTCGATCGGTCTGGATCTGATCCGAGATCTCGACGCGCTGCAGCCGCCGGGTTCTCGGGTTCAGCGTCGTCTCCCACAGCACTTTCGGCATCATCTCGCCGAGACCCTTGAACCGGGTGATCTCCGCGCTCGCCCGGCCGTTGCCATGGTGCTTCAGCAGCCGATCGCGATGTGCATCGTCGAGCGCCCAGAACGTCTCCTTGCCGACGTCTATCCGATAGAGCGGCGGCTGCGCCAGGAACACCTTGCCGCTGGTAATGAGCTGGGGAAGGTGACGGTAGATGAACGTAAGCAGCAGCGTCGCGATGTGATGGCCGTCGGAGTCCGCGTCGGCAAGGATGATGACGCGCCCGTAGCGCAGGCGCGAAAGGTCGAAGTTCTTTCCAAAACCGCAGCCGAGCGCGGTGACCAGATCCGCGAGCTCCTTGTTCTCAAGCACTTTCGCGAGCGTCATCCCTTCGGTGTTCATCACCTTGCCGCGCAGCGGAAGGATCGCCTGCCTGCCGCGATCGCGTCCCTGCTTCGCCGAGCCGCCGGCGGAATCGCCTTCGACGATGAACAGCTCGCTGTCTTCGCGCCCACTGCCGGTGCAATCACTCAACTTGCCGGGCAGATTCAGGCGGCCGGATGTCGCCGTCTTGCGTGTGACCTCCGCCTGCGCGGCGCGGCTCGCTTCACGCGCCCGTGCCGCGAGAATGATGCGCGCGACGATCCCCTCCGCGACCGTACGATTCGTGTTCAACCAGTGCTCGAGCGCCGGACGCACCGCCGAATCGATCGCGGAGGTCAGCTCCGGATTGTTCAGGCGATCTTTCGTCTGACCCTGGAACTGCGGCTCTTCGATGAAGATGCTGAGAACGCCGGTGAGTCCTTCGCGGATGTCCTCCGCGGTCAGCGTCACTCCCTTCGGCGAGAGATTGTGCGTGTCGATGTAATTGCGAACAGCCTTGCCCAGTCCAGCGCGCAATCCATTCTCGTGTGTGCCGCCCGAGCCCGTCGGAATTCCGTTGACGTAGCTGCGAACGTGCTCGTCGGTCGCTTCGGTCCACTGCAGAACGAGATCGAGCCGCGGCGATGCATCGCGCGCCTGCGTAAATGGCGCCTCGTGTACCGGCTTGGCGCCGCGCTCGGCGACGATCTTTCTCAGGAAGTCGCTGAGCCCCTCGTCGTGCTGGAAGACCTCTTTCTTCCCCTCGACCTCGTTGTCGAAGGTGACGCGCACGCCCTTGTGCAGGTAGCTGACGATCTCGAGCCGCTCGCGAATAGTCGCGGGATCGAATTCGACCTTCGGAAAGATCGTCGGATCGGGATGGAAATAGACCGTCGTGCCCGTGCCGCGCGCCGCGCCAGCCTTCTTCAGCGAGCCACTCGGCTTGCCGCGCTTGAACGACATCTCCCACGTCGCGCCGTCGCGCTTGACGGTCGCAACCAGTTCCGACGAAAGCGCGTTGACGACGCTCGCGCCGACGCCGTGAAGGCCGCCGGCCGTCTTGTAGTTCCCCTGCTCGAACTTCCCGCCGGCGTGGAGCATCGTGAAGATGACTTCGAGCGCGCTCTTCTTGGTCTTCGGATGCTTGTCGATCGGGATGCCCCGGCCGTCGTCGGTGACCGTCACCGAGCTGCCGTCCTCGTGCAGAGTCAGCGAGATGTTCGAGGCGTAGCCGTTCATCGCCTCGTCCACGGCGTTGTCCAGAATCTCCCACACCAGATGGTGCAAGCCGGCGGTGCCAACACCTCCGATGTACATGCCGGGGCGCTTCCGGACCGGTTCCAGCCCTTCGAGGACGGTGATGTCTTTTGCGGTGTAATTGGTCGCCACTGAGGTCTATAGTCTAGCGCGCAGGATCAAGCCATGACCCGGCTATTGGTCGCCGGCGTTGCCTGGCTCGCCGCGTTTGGACTCTTCGCGGCGCTCGTCGCGTGGTCTGCGCGGCCGCGACCGACTCCGACTCGGCCCGCGGTCACCGCTCTCGTTCGTGCGCTGAACAAGATGGAAACACCGTCGCCCTTCGGCAGGCACGAGCCGTGGATCGTGACGCGTGCGACATCGGCCCGTCGCGCGATGGTGATTGATGTCGAGGCCGACAAGCCTGAAGATGCGCGGAATATCGCGGCGGAGCTCGTCGAGCCGCTTCGCGCCAAGTACGAAGAGGTGCTCATCTACGTGCGGCCGATCGGAAATCCCGCCAACGCCCTCACGCGGCGCATCGAGTGGACGCCGAGTGGCGGATTCTTGGAGACATCCTATTAACCGGTCATGATGTCGAAACTCCTGGCAACAGCACTTGTCGTCGTCGCAGTCATGGTTCTCGCCTTCAATCGCGGTGCGGCGGGACAGCAGCCGCGCGCCGCTGTTGCGATCGATCGCGATGACATCGGCGGCGTGGTCACCGGCCCCAGCGGTCCCGAAGCGGGTGTCTGGGTCATCGCGGAGACGACGGACCTTCCGACGACGTTCGCGAAGATAGTCGTCACCGACGATCGGGGACGTTATGTCCTGCCCGACCTCCCCAACGCGCGTTACTCCGTCTGGGTGCGCGGCTATGGCCTGGTCGACTCCGCGAGGATGCAGGCGTCGCCGGGAACGACGCTCGATCTTCGTGCGACCGCCGCGCCCAATGCCGCGGCCGCCGCGCAGTACTATCCGCCGATCTACTGGTTCTCGATGCTGCATGTGCCGGCGGCACACGAGTTCCCGCTGCCGAAGATCAAGAGTCAGGGCGAGTGGCTCAACATCATCAAGACCGGTGCGTGCCAGTCGTGTCATGCCCTCGGCACGCCAGGCACGCGCAGCATCTCAAAGGCGCTCGGCGAGTTTCCCAACGCGGCGGAGGCCTGGCAGCGCAGGCTCCGCTCGGGCCAGGCACAGGCGCTGATGGCGCGCGACATTACGCGGCTCGATACGCAGCTCGCGCTTCGCCTGTTCGGCGACTGGACCGACCGCATCGCGGCGGGCGAGCTTCCGTTCGCGAAACCCGAGCGGCCGCGCGGCATCGAACGCAACGTCGTCATCACCCAGTGGGATTGGGGCAGCCCGACCGCCTATCTTCACGACGAGATCTCGACCGACCCGCGTAATCCCCGCGTCAACGCCAACGGCAAGATCTACGGCTCGCCCGAAGACAGTTCGGATTTCGTTCCGATCCTCGACCCGAAAACGAACGTGGCGAGTGAGGTCCTCCATCCAGTACGTGACCCGAAGACGCCATCCACGAAGACGAACCCGATGGCCCCGTCCGCGTACTGGGGAGCGGAGCCAATCTGGGATGGCAGGACGCTGAACCACAATCCGATGATGGACGAGAAGGGGCGCGTCTGGTTCACGCCGCGGATTCGTCCCGAGCCCAATCCTGACTTCTGCAAGGCAGGTTCCGACCATCCGTCGGCACGCGCGTTCCCGCTCGAGAGCTCCGGACGTCATCTGTCGATGTTCGATCCGGCGACCGGCGGCTTCACGCTGATCAGCACGTGCTTTCCGACGCACCATCTGAACTTCGCATCGGACGCGAATCAGACGTTGTGGACGAGCGCGGGCATCGGCGGGCCCGGTGTGATTGGCTGGCTCAATCGGAAGATGTTCGAGGAGACGCGCGACGAGGTCCGCTCCCAGGGCTGGACGCCGTTCGTCGTCGACACCAACGGGAACGGCAAACGCGATGCGTATATCGAACCGGGGCAGCCTTCGGACGCCGCGAAAGACACGCGCGTTGCGGTCAACACGTACGCAATCGCAGTGAGCCCAGCCGACGGTTCGGTGTGGGGAACTGTCGTCGGATATCGCGGATACATCGTCCGCGTTACGCCGGGACCCGATCCGACGCACACAGCGCTCACGGAGATCTATGAGCCGCCTGCTCCGGGCTTCGGCCCGCGCGGCGGCGACGTCGATGCGAACGGCGTGTACTGGGTGTCGCTGGCGAGCGGCCACCTGGCGAGCTTCGATCGCCGGAAGTGCCGCACGGGGGTGAAGCCGTCAGCAGCCGGTCAACAATGCTCTGAGGGATGGTCCTTCTATCAATTACCAGGCCCGCAGCTGAAGGATGTCAGCGATCCGGGGAGCGCGGAAGCAAGCTATTACACCTGGATCGATCGGTTCGGCGTATTCGGTCTCGGCAGGAACGTGCCGATCGCGATGGGGAACCTGAATAGCTCGATTCTCGCGCTGGTCGATGGGCGGTTCATCAACATCGTGCTTCCGTATCCGATGGGTTTCTTCGCAAAGAATGTCGATGCCAGGATCGACGATCCCAACGGCGGCTGGAAAGGACGCGCGCTCTGGTCCACCTACGGCACGCGGGCGATGTTCCACCTGGAAGGGGGAAGAGGGAACCGTCCAAAGGCCGTGAGGATCCAGCTTCGCCCCGATCCGCTGGCGCGATAGCGCCGCGGCGGTCCCTCTACCGATCCGCGGCTTCGGATTTCGTTCGCGACGTCTTGCGCGCCCGTGTGGCTTTCGCCGCCTTCGGACGCGGCGCGGAGCCCGCGGGTCCGCGAGCCGCCGACTTCCGCTTCCGTGCGCCTTTCTTCGGAGTAGTCGGTTCGGGTTCAATATCAACGGCGACGGGCTGCGGCTCTTCGACCGGTTGCACGTCGACGATCGGCGCCTCTTCGATCGGCTCGCCCTGAGCAGAGAGCGGTTCCTCCGCCACGACCTCACCGGCCACTTCTACGGCACTCTCACTCTCCTCGACGTCGACCGGCATCGGTGGCGCCGTCAGCTTCGCACCCGCAAACACCCGAAACGCGCCGTGGCGATCGCGCTCGAGCTTCAGCACGCCTTCCTTTGCGGCGGCGCGAAGCAGATCGACAACCGATGCGAAACCGTACCTGCGCTCGTCGAAGCCTTCGATGCGAGTCTTGAGAAACTGCTTCGCCTGGCGCACGTACATCGGCCAGCGTGGCGCCGGCGATGCCTGCGCGAATGCCTGCTGCACGGCACGAATGCCGTCCTGCATCGTCATCGGTGAGGCGGGCATCACCTCTTCTTCCTCGTCCGCGGGCTCGTTGATAATCGGGGCCCGACGCGCCTCCGCTGCTTCAACGGGCGGAGCCTCTTCGACGTCGCCGTCCTCGCGCGACTCGACCATCATGCTGCGGCCGGCGTTTTTCAGCGTGACCGCGCCCGTCTGCGCGACCTTCTCCATGAAGTCGCGGAAGCTGCCGGCGCCGTACTCGCGCTCGGAGAAGGTTGAATCGAGCTGGAGGAGCGTGCTCTTCAGCAACCCGAGCTGCGGCGCGACCTCGCGCTCGGACAGGACCTTCAACGCACGTTTGACCAGCGGCAGCGCCTTCGAGATGTCGCTCGCCGCAACGGCAGCCGGCTTCTCGCCGCGTCCGCCGCTGCGACCACCGCCGCGGCTCCCGACGAGATTCTCGTATGCAATGAACTCGTGACAGTTCTGCTGCATCGTAAGGCTGGTGAACTGGCGTCCGCCGACGACGATGACCTTGCGGCCGTATTGTTTGAGCTTCTCGACGAGGGAAATGAAATCGCTGTCGCCGCCCACGATCACGAACGCGTTGATGTGATCGTGAGTGAACGCCATTTCGAGCGCATCGAGCGCCATCGTGATGTCGGCGCCGTTCTTGTCGCCGCCGGGCGTCATGTTGCGCTGGACCATGCGGATGGCGTGCTGCGTGAGGACCCGGCTGTAGTCGCCCGCGCGCTTCCAGTCGCTGTAGGCGACCTTCGTCACAATCTCGCCGCGTTCCTTGATGGCGTCCAGGATGAGGCCGATGTCGAACTGACCGCCGATGGTGTTCTTGACGCCAATCTCGACGTTGTCGAAATCGATGAACACGGCGATCCGTGTATTACTCGTATTTGTTGTTGGGATGTTCACATTTACTTCCGCCGGGCAATCACTCCTGGCCGGCGCTCCGCGCGGGCTGTGTTGCCAGGCTCAATGTTCCGGGAGACTTGGTAGCGAGGTGGTCGGCCTGCAGGTCCCGGGCGTGGAATAGAACCAATTAAGTATAGCGCGTGACGGTGGAGGGCGGGGCTTTACGCCCGCCAGATTGTCCGACGCTTGCTAGGAATTGCCGGCGAGCGGCTGAGGATTCTCGATCTCGTTCGGAATAATGCGCGTGAATTGGCCGCGCTGGAGTAACTCGCGTCCCTTGCCTCCGCGGCCGGTGATCTCATATTTCGCCGTGCTGATCGTCTGCTCGCCGCCGCGGCTCGTCTCGACCCGCAGGAGGTCGCGATCGCCGCTCGAGGCGACGAATCCGAGAACGCGATCGTCGTCTTCAGTCAGCTTGATGAGAATCACACCCTTCCCCGGGCCCGAGAGATAGTTCACCTCGTCCGCCCGGCAGAGAAGTCCGCGCGCCTGCGCGGTGGCGACGATCATCACCTCGTCGCCGGTGATGCGGGCGACGCCCACGACTTCTGTCCCGTCGCTCGGCCGCGCAAAGCGACGACCTGCGCGCGTACTCGCTTCGACGAAGGGCTCGAAACTGAACCGAAGGCTGTATCCGTCGCTCGTCACCGCGATCGCGTGTACGGGTGGAATCGCCTCCGGCGGACCTGAAGATCCGCCTCTACGTGGCGGAGGCGTTGCAATGTCGCCGGCGGCGCGCGAATCGAGGCTGAACGCCGCAACGATCTTTTCACCGTCTCGCAGCTTGAACAGCTTCTGAACGGGCTCGCCGTAGCCGGTCGACGCGGGCACGTCGATGATGCGCGAGGTGTACGCGACGCCGAAGTTGCTGAACAATACGACGGTCGCGCGCGTGCTTCCCTGCATGACGGCAAGCACCGAGTCGCCTTCCCGCAGCCGCGTCGTCGAGAGGTCGCGCACTTCCTTCTGCCGCTTCACCCAGCCGTCGCGCGACACGATCACGACGTTGTCCTCGTCGACGATGAAGTCGTCAGCGGTGAAGGAGACTTCCTCCTCGGTCTCGATCAGCGTCCGGCGCTTGTCATCCTTGCCGCCGTACTTCCGCTGAATCTCCTCGATCTCGTCTCGAACGACCTTCCAGCGGCCTTCCTCATCCTTCAGCAGGGTGTTGATCTGCCGCGCGCGCTTCCGCTTGTCCGCGAGCTCGTTCTGAACAACGAGAATCTCGAGCCGCGCCAGCCGATACAGCTTCAGTTCGAGGATTGCATCGGCCTGCTCCGCGTCGAGCCCGAAGCGCTTGATGATCTTCTCCGCCGAATCGGCCTTCCCTTCAGACTTGCGGATGATCCTGATGATCTCGTCGAGCGCATCGAAGACCTTCTCGAAGCCTTCGAGAATGTGGATGCGTTTCTTCAGTGCCTCGAGCTCGTGCTCGAGGCGGTTGGTCACCACCTGCAGGCGGAACTGCAGGAAGTACATCAGCGACGTGTGCAGGTCGAGACGCTCGGGCCGTCCGACCTCCGGGTTCTCCGTCGGAATGAGACACGTCACGTTGACGATGACGTTGGTCTGGAGCGGCGTGTTCTTGAACAGATACGCCATCACCATCTTCGCGTCGGCGTCCTTCTTGATCTCCAGCGCAATCCGCACATCGTCGGTGGAGACGTCTTTCACGTCGAGGAGCGGCGGAAGCTTGCGTGAAAGCACGACGTCGGCGATCCGCTCGACGAGAGCGGCCTTGTTCACCGAATACGGGATGCTCGTCACATAGAGTGTGCGTCCCCCGCGGGTCGACGAGCCTTCCTCCCACGTCGCGCGCAAGCGCACAGTGCCCGCTCCGGTCTTGTAGATCTCCTTCAGCTCGTCGGGAGAGTTGAGAATCTGACCGCCGGTGGGAAAGTCCGGACCTTTGACGTACCGGCATAGTTGCGCGCTGCTCAAGTTCGGGTTGTCGAGCAGCTTGATGAGCGCCGTGCAGATTTCACCGAGGTTATGCGGTGGAATGTTCGTCGCCATCCCGACCGCGATGCCGGTCGCTCCGTTGATGAAGAGATTCGGGATGCGCGCCGGCAGAACGACGGGCTCGGTCTTCGTCCCGTCGTAGTTCGGACGGAAGTGCACCGTGCGCTGCTCGATCTCCGACAGCATTTCGTCGGCAATGCGTGCGAGCCGGCACTCCGTGTAGCGCATGGCGGCGGCGCTGTCGCCGTCGAGCGATCCGAAGTTTCCCGAGCCGTCGATGAGCGGGTAGCGCAGCGAGAACGGCTGCGCCATCCGGACGAGGGTTTCATACAGCGCGGCGTCGCCGTGCGGATGGTAGCTTCCCATCACGTCGCCGACGACCTTGGCGCATTTGCGATGCTTGGTATCGGCGGTCAGGTTCTGCTGCCACATCGTGTAGAGGATGCGGCGCTGAACGGGCTTGAGGCCGTCGCGTACGTCGGGCAGCGCGCGGGACGTGATGACCGACAGCGCGTAGTTGAGATATCGCACCTGCGCCGCTTCGTGCAGCGGGACGGCGTCTGCGCCGCCCGACGGCGGCGGTGGCGGCGTTTTGCTTTCGGGGAGATCGAATAAAGAGGGCTCGGACCGGCGCTTTGCCATCTAGATCAAAATCATCTTACCCGGATTCATTCGATTCTCCGGATCGAGGGCGCGCTTGATCGCCTTCATCACCTCGAGCGATTCTCCATGCTCGGCCTGCAGATACGCCAGCTTGCCGATGCCGACGCCATGCTCGCCGCTGCAGGTGCCGCCCATCGCGAGCGCGCGCGCGATAAGCCGCGCGTTGATCTCCTTCGCCTTCCCCAGCTCCACGTCATCGCCCGGAGTCATTGGAAAGATCAGATGGAAGTTGCCGTCGCCGACGTGTCCGACCAGCGGCGCCAGGACGCCGGCTTTCTGCACGTCCGCACGCGTCTCCAGCACGCACTCGGCAAGACGTGAAATCGGCACGCACACGTCGGTCGTCCATGGCTTGCAGCCCGGACGCAGCGCGACCGCGGCGTAGAACGCATTGTGCCGCGCGGTCCAGAGCTTCGCGCGATCCTCCGTAGTGATCGCCCACTGGAAATCGTGTCCACCGTTCTCCGCGGCGATCTCCTGCACCGATATCGCGCTTTCCTTGACCGCCGGCTGGCTTGTGCCGTGAAACTCGAAGAAGAGCGTCGGCTTCAGCACGCAATCCAGCTTCGAGTAGCGATTGACGGCGTCGAGCTGCGCCTCGTCGAGCAGCTCGATGCGTGCGACCGGAATGCCGAGCTGAATTGTCGTGATGACGGTCTGGACGGCGCCCTCCATCGTGTCGAACGGACAAACCGCGGCAGAAACGGCCTCCGGAAGGCCGAACAGACGGACCGTGATCTCCGTGATGACTCCGAGCGTGCCCTCGGAGCCAACGAACAGGCGGGTGAGGTCGTAGCCGGTGGACGACTTTCGCGCGCGGCTGCCGGTGTGAATGACGCGGCCGTCGGCCAGGACCACGGTCAGTCCGAGGACGGCCTCACGCATCGTGCCGTAGCGCACCGCGGTGGTGCCGGATGCGCGCGTTGCGGCCATGCCGCCGATCGTCGCGTCCGCGCCAGGATCGACCCAGAACGCAAGGCCGGTGTTGTTCAGCGCCTTGTTCAATTGACGATGGGTGACGCCGGCTTCGACGGTCGCGTCGAGATCGTCGGCGTTGACGGCGAGCACGCGCGCCATCCTCGAGAAATCGATCGAGACACCGCCGCTGAACGCATTGACGTGCCCTTCGAGCGAGGATCCGATGCCGAAGGGGACGATCGGGGCGCCGTGCCGTGCCGCCACGTTCAGAATCGCGCTCACTTCGTCAGTGCTTGCCGGAAAGACAACCACGTCAGGCGGAGCGTGGTCGTGCCACGACTCCCCGTGGCTGTGATGCTCG
>Ga0075425_100005737_pt1 | contig 12943 bp, 10 predicted proteins | sample SoiMethybrSBSTD4_FD_75300 | JGI IMG/M metagenome (GOLD analysis project Ga0075425, IMG submission 75300) | Bulk soil microbial communities from a Populus tree surrounding site in Tennessee, USA - Soil MetaG P. TD hybrid SBSTD4 | ecosystem: Environmental > Terrestrial > Soil > Tree plantation...
GTCGGCAAACAGGAAGTTAAGCAGTCTGCTAGAGTCAGGGCCGACTACTACATTTCTTGCGCGTTCGACTTGCGGAGCGTAGGATTCGTCCGCGAAGGTAACCCGGGGGGCCAAAGTTCATTGATTTCAGGTTACGAGGAGGAAGGAATGAAGAGATTCTGCATGTTCCTGTGCGGTTTGTGTGTAGTCTCAGGTATCGCCTTGGCGCAAGGAAAATCAAACGTCCAGTGGAAGTGCGATAAGCCAGCAGTGCAGCACAACATCGACGTCGGCGATAAGCCGGGCCATGCTTACGCCATCGACCAAATCAACTGTACCGCAATCAAGGGCGAAATCGCCGGGATAAAAATGAAGTCTGGAACCGGAACCGAGTTTCTCGATGTCAAAGGTGACAAGACAACGGGCCACGGCGAATTCGTGGAAAGCATGGAGAACGGTGACAAGAACTACTACAGGTACGAATTCAGGGGCACATCAAAGAACGGCGCTTTCGAGTCCGGGAGCAACAAGTGGTCCATGACGGAAGGCGGTGGAAAGATGAAGGGCGGGAAAGCCAATGGTACTTGTACTGCAAAGGGCAATGCCGACGGGTCCACGTCCTTCGACTGCATGGGCACCTACACGCCCGCCACGAAGTAAGCTTGCAAAGAGATGCAGTCGGTCCCCTTGCCGTTCTTAATAAGGGGACCTTCAATTCATAACCATCAACGCCAGCCGCAGGAAAATTCAATATCGTCTGGTAGGGCCGACCAACACCCGATTACTTCTGATTAGTCCGTGACTCGCCCGGAACCGGCAGTTCGACTGTTTGCCGCCTACACGACCAAGCCACCTTGGAGCAACAACGTCCACTGGGCGGAGAGATTACCATGACATTTGCGACAGAGTTTCGCACCTTTGCTGAAGGCGTACAGTAGAGGGCGCATCGTGACGGGAGGCTCGAACAAAAGTGACATTCCAACACCCCAATTTCATTCAGAGTTATTTTCATGGGACCAAAGTCAATCTGAGCATTGGGGATCTTGTCGTACCTGGCAACAATGCGAACTACGGTGAGCGGAAGGCAAAATTCGTTTACGCATCGTCGAACTTAAATGTCGCGATTTGGGGAGCAGAACTGGCCGTTGGCGACGGGCCCGGAAGGATATACGTCGTTGAACCGCTGGGTCCGATTGAGAATGATCCAAACCTCACCGACAAAAAGTTTCCTGGAAATCCTACGAACTCCTTTCGCGCACGCGAAGGCTTCAAGGTAGTCGCTGAAGTAAAGAATTGGCAGGGACATCCTCCCGAAGAAATCAGAGCAGCGCGCGACAAAGTTGACTTGGCTCTAAAGAACGGGGCTCCAGTAATTGAGGATTGAACGCCAACATTTTCGCTGCGGCATAGCTCGGGCCGGGCAACACCGATCACTCACGCACATCGCACCTCAAGGCCAGAGTTGGCTACCTGCCTAGCTTCGGGCAGATCGTCGGCAACTCGGAGATTGAGGCAGCTAGTCAATTGCTGAAAAATCTCCATTGCACTTATCGACTCCGTTTTTAAGCGAAGAAAGTGCTCTACAAAGACGACGGCAGGCCTCAAAGGGAAGTGTTTGCACAGCGCTCTTTTACGCAACAGCCGATACGTACTGTGACGCGAATGACGTTGGAGCCAGATTCGGGCAACCGTCCCGTGGACTTCAAACTGAGTACCGGCTACCGGGGCACGCTGTTGGTTGAAGTTAAGAAGTCAGACAATCCTAGTCTTCTGCACGGATTTGAAGTCCAGCTTCGCGCATAAGAGAAAAGCGAGGCAACACAGGAGTCAATTTATCTAATTCTTCGAGTCACTGAAGGGCGCGCCGGCCATCAAGGATGTGCTCGCATTGCGGGAGAAGCGTGCGAAGGAAGGCAAAAAAGTTCCAGAAGTCGTGGTGATTGATGCCAGAAAGAAGGCGTCCGCTTCAGCGATGAAGTATTTTCCCCGTGCCGTTCCCGTGCCGTTTGCGCTACACTACATCGAAAAGAGCGCATTAGGTGCCGTCTGCCGCGCTCTATGTTGTTGTATTTACGTTGAGGGTGAGATTCGATTCCCGTCTCCCACCCCAATGAGCCCCCTTCCGTCCCATCTAGTCCATGACCCTCGAGCTCGTTCGTCGACTTGGTATACATCTTTGCGAAGCCGGGTCCGCACATTTTTGTTTGCTATAATTCCGGCGGTTCCCCGGAGTCCCCGGCATGCAACGAAAAGATGCCAACCTTTATCGGGGAAGCTTGCCGGCTCCGGGGAAACTTACTACGCCGCCTTAATGGTGCCATCCCAATCTAGTGAGATGTCCTGCGTCTCTGAACCACGTTGTGAGATTCGATTCCCCTTTTCACTCCAATCTCCTCAGCTCTCCCTCGCGGTTGTTGCGATGCGCGGGACCTTCTTTGGATGGAGCAGGGCTTCCAGCCCTGCATTTGGCGAGTCTTAATGATCGGCTTTACTGCTGAGTTCAGAAGCCGTATTTCGCGATTACGGACTTTTCCTTTTTGCCGATCAGCGCCAGGGCGGCGTGCTCAGCAGGGAGTCTGAGTGCGATTTGCACGCTCGTAGTCGTATCCTGGATCTCAATTGGCTCGTCGTGACCGGCATCCGAAACGATCACGTATAGAATCGAATCGTCCAGTGAGATTGGATATACCATAATCGCCGGCGACCAGATACCGTGAAGATCAAACTCGGGGTGAATGTCCAGACGATCTCTTGCGTGCCATAAGACGTTCGAATAGATGTCCGCGGCGGGTTTGTCGCCTGAAGCCAGTTCTATAGGATCGCAGGCCCACCAGATTCGGCCTTTTCCGCGAACGAACTCACGCCAGATCTGATCATATTCGTACATGGGGTCATGCTGAAACCGGAGCGATTCAAGCCAGGTTTGGGACCGAAGATCAAAGGACAGCTCGGTAGAAAACATACTGTGTGGGTTGGGGCCAACATAATCCATTTTGTGGTAGGTAAGCGGAATGACATCTGCGGCGCCTGGAAAAAGCTTTGTTGCACGACCCAACCTCTGCCAGTGCTCATCACGATCCACGGGGCCGGTGATCAGAAGGTTGCCGCCGTTCTCTACATACTTCAGCAAACCCTCCCATGCTCGTTCACTCAACGCTTGCGCCGACGGCAGAATCGCGAACTTGGGATCCCCCATCTTCTCGATCTGATTCTCATAAACGATGTAGGGTGTAACGTGATCGTAGTAAGCCAGCGCCCGCACTGCTTTCCGCTGCGCTTCGACCTGCAAGTCGCCAATCGCGGAATATTGCGCCGCTTGCGAAGCAATGACCGCCACCTGTGCCGGCTGCGGATTGCGCAAATGTGGACTCAATTGCGCCGCAAATTTAGCGAAGTTGCGCATGACCGTGGCTTCGGGCTTCTCGGTTCGGTCAGCCCGCAACGCGCCAATTGGCGTTTCGTTGCCTTCAGTCATGTACGAATTCGTGTTCCAAAGCCACTCGATGGCACCCGAGCCGTGCACGAACGACATTGCGACCTTGCGCTCGAACAGCGCAGCTTCGTTCTCCGGCGTGCGGCGAGCGGTCTCGTCGAGGTTTAACTCGCGTTGCAAGCCTGTCTCCTGAATCAGCATGGCTTTGCCGGGCTGCTTGGCAACCAGCGAATCCCAGAGAATCGAATCGTTCTGCCACCAGGAGTGGTTGGTCGTGAAATCCACTTGATCACCAAAGAACGCGGGCGACGGCCGGTCCTGAAATCCGCCTTCGTCCTGGCCGACGGTGATGAGTTGCTGCGAGCCAGCCTCATGAATCGCCTCACGCGTGGTTTTTACCCAGTTTGCGAAGCTCTCCTGCGCGAACATCTCGTAGTCGTAAATTCGCAGGGAGTTGCGGCCGTTGTACATTCCACGGGGCGCGAAATCGATGTCTTCGGGGAGGGGAATTGTTCCCTGCAGCGAAGTGATCGGCACATTCCACGCCGCCGCCAGATCGGCGCGATTTGGATATCGCTTGTTGATCCATTCATTCCACTTCTGCGTCTCGATGGAGTCGCCGTTGGGGCGCATAGTCCACAGGTGCTTCGAAAAACTCGGCTCGTTGATCAGGTCATAAGCGAGGAACGGTATGTCGTGAAAGCGAGCTGCAACGGATGAAATCAGCGTTTTCTGTTTGCGCACCGCCTCGGGATCGAGATACGGGTTCACCCCACCGAGAACTTCTGGCAGAAAGGCGAAAAAGTTGAATTGGACAGGTAATCCGTACTTACGCGCGGTCATCAGATAGGCTTCGAGTGTGCGCAGCGTTCGCTCGTATGGCACGCCGTTTTCGTCGCAGAATTTGTCCCAGCCAGTCCACCAGCCGGTGCGGATCATGTTCAGGCCGGCATCGTGAATCTGGCGCATGTCCTGGTCCCAAACGTAAACGTTCGGATGATCGAAGTAGAGGCGCTGGACTTCGCTTGACATGTACGTCGTGCCGATGACGGCAAGGGGCTTGCCGTCGAGTTCGAAGTAGTCTTTGTTGACGCCGAGCTTGGGGCCGGAGTGGAGGTAATCGAGATCGCGAACCCAGAAGCCAGAATGATAGATTGCTCGAACCCTGTTGTCTCCGAGCACCTTGGCCGTGACAACATATAGTCCCTTCGTGTTTGGAACCAAGGTTGTGAGAGTTTGCTGACCGTGTGAAAGCGCGACTCGAATTGGGGCTGATTTGTAATTCAGAGCTTGATCACTCGCGTCGGGAAGAACCTTGATTTCAGCTACCGCGTTTGATCGAGTCGCTGAATTCCATCGGATTTCTAGCTGGGGAGTCTCTCCCAAGACATATAGCGGCAACGTTGGCCTGACAGTAAACTCTTCCGCACCTCCCAAAGCTTGCTGTGCAAGCTTTGGGATAGTTAATCCAGCATTAGCGCTGCTGTAGAAATCCTGGCCCAGATCGGCATCAGCGAAGATCCACCTGCCGGCATTGAACCCATTTCGATAATGATCAATCTGAATGAGCGGCGCCGACATTCTTCGTCCATCACTCGACAATCCCCAGGCCAGCGCGTCCAGCTTTGCGTCAATCGAGCCCGCCGAACCGCCTCGGTTGTAGAGATCAACCGTGCTCAGATGGATGATCGGGCTGAACCCGTGTTTCCAGGAGAATTGCGGAAGATTGAGCGGAATGTCGGGATTCGATTCGAACTTTAGTCCCTCCGAGCCTGGAGTTTCCTGATACTGGTCAATCATCAACGCACGCGTGTAACGCACGCTGTAGTCATGCAGTTTCCAGACATTTCCGTCCCGGTATGCTGCGCGTGTGAATGGACGCCCACCAAGCACGAGCAGGTTGCCGCCGCGCCGGAGAAAGCTCTCGATTTCTGCCCAGTTGTCTTCAGGAAATGCCGAACCGTAGGGGAGAACCAGCAGTCGTGCCACGCTCAACTTTTCTTTGAGCTCGACGGCCGAAGCGAATTGCGCACCGGCGATTGCGCTTCGCAGAATTGCTTCAGGCGCCGCTACGGAGTCTGCGACGGGAAAGCCGGGCTCGGAAAATATGACGATATTTGATTGCCCTGAAGCAGTCATAGAAAGCATCATGCAAAGAAGGAGCAAATGCACTGATGTCGTTGCCTGCATTACTGAGCTCCGAAGTATCGAAAGTTGTGACACAGGCGGCTCGCCTGTGCAGCCACGAGAAAGTACACAGCCGAGCCGGCTGTGCCACATGAAATGCACATCACGCGCACAGCGCCGCCCCACCGGCGATACCCGCGTCTGCACCATACCGCGGCGCGACGATCGGCACTTCATGTGCGCGAGGATTTACTGTCAGTTGTGGAATGCGAAGCCGCAATTGATCAAAAAATGGACGATACAGCGCCGCCGCTCCTCCGCCTATCACGATCACGTCGGGATCAAGCAGGTCGATCATGTTGCTCAACCAGAGCGCCAGCATCTCGATAGTCTCGGTCAGCAAGACAGTCGCGACCGTATCCCCAGCTGCAAAGGCTTTCGCGATGACCTCTCCCGTAATCGCTTCTAGGCTTCCCGCCAAACCGAGCATCGCTGATTTCGCACCAGCGGCTATGCGTTCGCGCGCGCGATTCGCAATTCCCGTGCCGGACGCGAGAATCTCGATGCATCCCGGCTTTCCGCACTGGCAGATCGGACCGTGATAATCAATGCTGAGGTGTCCGCCTTCACCCGCCGATCCGGTGCGACCGTGAAAGATCTTTTCATCGATCACAATCCCAGTACCAATGCCCGTGCCGATAGTGGCGTAGAAGACATTCTTATACCCGCGCGCTGCTCCCCATCGCGTCTCAGCGAGCGCGGCCGCGTTCGCGTCATTGTCAACCTTGACGGGCACCGGATAAAGCTTTTGCAACGATTCCGCAAGCGGAAAATTGCGCCAGCAAGGTACGTTCGGCGGATTGAGAATGACGCCTGTCTTTGGATCGAGAGGCCCGGGAGCACAGATTCCAATGCCTTGAACGCCGCCTGGGTTACGGTCAATGGCTTCAGCAATTGCAGCAACGACTGACCTGAGCCCATCCTCTGCAGACCTGTGCGAACTCATGGGGAAGCGATTGACCGAAAGGATCTCCCCATCACGAGTGACCAGCCCGGCAGCAACCTTCGTCCCGCCAACATCCACACCGACGAAAACTTCCGAAGCTCGGCTCAGGAGTGCGCCTCCGCAATTCCGCGTGGCGCGCGCGCACCGCCCGCGGGGTACCGCTCGCTGTTCGGCTTCGAACCGCTCAGGGCAAAGAAAAGAATGTACAGATAGCAGATAACCGGCAAAAAGAACGCATGGTGAATACCGATATGATCTGCGATCGCCCCTTGCAACACAGGAATCATCGCTCCGCCAACGATCGCCATGATCATGATCCCCGAACCATCGCCAGTAAGCGGGCCGAGTTCTGCCACGCCCAGGGTGAAGATGCTCGGAAACATAATCGAATTGAAAAACCCGACCAGGATGATGCTCCACATGGCAAGATGCCCGTCGCTCAACATCGAGATTGCCACGAGCACACTGGTCGAGACAGCACAAACACCGAGCAAAGTGCCGGTCTTCGCGGTAGCCTTCCCCCCGTGAAGCGCCGCCACCACCGCGATGGCCGCTGTCGCGATCGCAACCAGTATGAACAAGGGACGGCCTGCGACCAGCAACCACGCAAGCCACGTCAGGTTAGGAACTCCCGGCTGGTACCCTGTTGGCAGATGGCTTTCGATGGGATAGGACAGCACAATTAGCGCAACGCTGGTAACCGCCACAATGCCCATGTAGTTCGCCTTAGCGCCGCCGAGAAAATTCGAGCCGATGAACCTTCCCAGCATCGCACCGCCCCAATAAAACGCCACAAAACTAGCTCCCAGCTTTTCCGCAAGCCCGCCGATCTCGGCTTGGCTGAAGTAGTTCACCAGGAAGCTGCCAATCGAAACTTCCGCTCCAACATAGACAAAGATCGCGATCGCACCAAAAATCAGGTTCGGATGTTTCCAAATGGAGTCATTTACCTTTTCACCGAGATGGCGTTGCGCGTGTTCGATCTTAGGCAGTTTGAAAGCTCCGATGGCAATCGCCAGCACTACTAGTGCGATACCCAAGCCTACGTAAGGAGTCTTTACCGTAGCCGCCTCATGCAAGCGGTATGCTTGCAATGCGTCCGGCGCCAACGCGCGGATCTCATCAATAGTCTTGGGGGCTGCGCTCAAAATCAGCAAAGCACCAAAAAACGGGGCCAGGAAAGTCCCCAACGAATTGAAAGCTTGCGTCAGATTAAGACGGCTGGAAGCTGTCTCGGGCTTCCCTAGCACTGTTACGTATGGATTTGCCGCCACCTGCAGGCAAGTGATTCCAGCAGCCAGGACGATGAGCGCTCCTAGAAAGAGTGGGTATGACGGGATATTGGCGGCCGGCACAAACAGAAATGCGCCAAGTCCCATAGTCAGCAGCCCCACCACCATCGAGCGTTGATAACCGATCCCATCAATAATTTTGGCGGAGGGAATGGAAAAGAGGAAATAAGCGCCAAAGAAGGCAAACTGAATCAGCATGACCTGCGTGTAGTTGAGATCGAAAATCGATTTCAGGTGAGGGACAAGAATGTCATTCAGACAGGTCAAAAAGCCCCACATGAAAAACAATGTGGTTACGACGGCCAGCGCTGGGAGGTAGCTGGCCGCACCGTTTGTCTTGTGTTGAAGAACGGTTGAGGTGTTCGCGCTCGTGATCGCCATAGGTCTTTCTTGACCTCGCGGTTGAATGAAAGACCTACAGTTTTATCACGGATTCGCCGCCGGGCACACGAGGCCCGTCGGCGCAGGACGACCAAACCTACATCAGGGTGTAGGCAATACAAGTGGGAACATCCGGCGCCGGTGGGGCACCGGAGGATCCTGTCTTCCCACGCACCGACCCGTCATCGGTCGCAATGCAGAACATGCGGACGCCACTAGTATTGAAATTGAGCGGCGACGAGCTGGCCACAAACGTTGTGTTGGCGGTTACGCCGGCGCCGAGGAAGCCGGCGGCAAAAAATTTGTATCCACTCTTGTTTCCGGAAACTACTGTGCTGTCGAGAATGCACGCATGAGTCTGATCGGGCGTACATCCAGCAGCAGGACCCCCTAGACTCGCAAGATCGGGCGAGTACCCAACGCTTGGGTAAGTGTTGCTATATGTCATTTCGGCTGTCGAAATCTGTCGCACTGTCTGAATCGCCGATGCCTCGTTGGCCGCAATCTTCGAACGTATCAGGTTCGGTATCGCGATAACTGCCAACACCAGGATCACCATGACCACAATCAACAGTTCAATCAGGGAAAAGCCCCGGTCACAAGTGTTTCGTCGTGTCATTTGCAGTTCTTGTTGCAGTTGTGGTGCCATTCCGCGCATGCGGTAGAAGATCGATCTGCAATTTGTTTGTTTACGGCAGGCCGCGTGAAAATAAAAAAAAAGCGCCGGATGTTTCCATCCGGCGCCCTCGGCTTTTACCCTCCCCCAGGTAATTGCCTAACTTAAGTTATTGCAGAATGCTCCAGGGATTGTTCACGCAATTGGCCGCCCAGGGGTTGAGGTTCACGCCCGCGCCCTGTCCGACTGAGGTATTGGTGTTCGGGTTCTGGCGGAGAACACCATCTTCACCAGCGCAGAATGCCCGGACGCCAGACTGGTTAAACACGCCAGGCACTGCGGAAACTGTAAACGAGGTGTAGGCGCTGATGCCGTTCGCATCCGGCGGCTGTATGCTGGCAGGATCGGCAACGGCCATGAAGTCGTATCCGCTCTTGAAGCTGTTCGCGGAACCGGCAAGCGCAGAGTCAAGCAAGCACGCTCCCACGACCGGATCAGGACCGCCACCAGGGCAGGTCAAGTTGCCGGCACCGTTGCCGAGCAGGTCAAGCGTAAGCGCAAAGCCGTACTCTGGATAGCTGGACGCGTACGATGTCTCAGCAGTGATGATGTTGCGAACCGAGCCGACGGCCGAAGATTCATTCGCAGAAATCTTGGCGCGCAGCAGGTTCGGGATGGCGATCGCGGCGATGATCAGGATGATCGCAACCACGATCAGCAACTCGATAAGTGAAAAACCCTTCTGTTTACGCATTTTCGTTATTGTCCTCTTCTTGGTTCGTTTCTTGAATCTCGGTCTCAGCGACCCGATGCCGCTATACTCGCACTTACCGCGCCATCGCCGTTAATTACCAAAGTGAGCGACTTTCCACAGCTCACCCCTTTAAGTTTCAAACACTTACGTAGAGAAACCTTGGCTCCGGGGGTGCCGGTTTTGGTCCGCCTGCCACATTCTGTCATGTCGAATGACCCTTTGTGTCAGGTTGGAAGCCAAAACACAGCTGTCCCAACTTGGGAACGACCAGCCGACGACGGCTTGCAGGAATCACCACAGAAAACTGCCGGAGGGATAACACGGGAACTACTGAAATGATTCTAGCAGTTCTAAGTTGCGGTGTTCCGGTGGGGCCGACTGTCATCTCTTCTAGCGAATTTCCGCAGAGCGCGTAGTGAGGCGTGCGATCAGGCCAGTCCTAATCTCGTAACCATTACCGGGTTTGTGCGGCACGCGAATCGTCCCCTGGGCGCTGACCTCGATTTCCGGCTCAACAATGTCTGCCTCCCAATACCGTTTCGACGACGAAACATCTCCGGGGAGACTGAAGTTCGGCAGGGTGGATAAAGCAACATTGTGCGCCCGGCCGATTCCGGTCTCGAGCATGCCACCGCACCAGACCGGAATATTGTGCCGCTGGCACAGATCATGGACGGCAATAGATTCAGTAAATCCGCCAAGCCTGCCAGTTTTGATGTTGACGATCTTGCAAGCGCCGAGTTCGATGGCCTGTTCGGCATCTCGGCGGTGTCGTATTGATTCGTCCAAACAAATCGCGGTTCTCAGTTGGCATTGCAGCCTTGCATGATGGTAGATGTCATCGTCCCAAAGTGGCTGCTCGATCATCAGCAGATTGAAATCATCGAACTTGCGTAGGTGTTCCAGATCGCAAGGCCGGTAGGCAGAATTGGCATCGCAACTCAAAAGAATTTCGGGCCAGCGCTTGCGGATTTTCTCGAGCACTTCAACATCCCAACCAGGTTTCACTTTCACTTTGATTCGCTGATATCCCGCGGCGAGTTCCTTCTCAATCTTCTCCAGCAGCTGCTCATGCGAGTCCTGAATGCCAATGGAAACGCCACAAGCGATTTCTTTTTGTGTGCCGCCGAGGAGTTTCCATAATGGCACTTGCTTCTGTTTTGCTTCCGCATCCCAAACCGCATTTTCGAGCGCGGCTTTCGCCATGTGATGACCACGAACGTGGGACATGAGAGCGGCAGTGTCTTTTGCCTGCGAAACCGTTTTCCCGATCAGCGTTGGCGCAAGAAACTCGCGAAGGGTTGACCATGCTGTTTCGATCCATTCCGAACTGTAAAACGGTCCCTCACCAGCAACGCACTCGCCCCAACCCTCGACTCCTTCGCAATGCACAGTCACGAGAAGTGCACGCCGCTGCGTCGTGCGTCCGAAGCTGGTCTCAAAGAAATGCTTCAGCGGCACCTGCAGCTCGCGAACAGTGATGGCTTCAATTTTCATGAAAATGCAATTTCACAACAGAGACACAGGGACAGATGGAACCCACTTAAACCCTGTCATTCCGGGCGAGGCTGAACCATTCGCGTGCGAATCGTTCAGTTGAGTCGAGGAACCTGCTTTCTCCGCGAGCCAGCACATTACGGAATAATGTTCTCCTGTGCCTTCGATTCTTGCCACAGGGTTTCGAATTCTTCCATGGTGGTCTCTTGCGCGTTCCGTCCACTTTCGCGCAATCGCTCCTCCATCCACTGAAACCGACGCCGGAACTTCCGATTAGTCTTGCGCAAAGCCGATTCCGGATCAACCGAGAGATATCGTGCGATGTTGACCAGCACAAAAAACAAATCGCCTACTTCCTCTTCGAGGCGATTCCGCAGTTCCTCGGGAACCTGATACGTGCCAGATCCAGCAATGCCCCTTTGGGCCGGACGCGGAGCGGAGGGAAGACGCCTAAGTTCTTGCTTGAGTTCTAGGGTTTCCTCTTCCAGTTTCTCGAACAGCCCGCCGATCTCCGGCCAATCGAATCCAACGTGCGCAGCCTTCGAACTTATCTTGTGCGCCTCTAATAGAGAAGGCATGGCGGACGAAACCCCCGCCAGCACTGACTGCGGATCTTGTGCCGTTGCCGACTTGCCACCACCAGCAGCCAGCCGTTTCTTCTTCTCTTCAGCTTTGAGCGCCTCCCAGTCGCGCCGAACCTCGGCAGAAGTTTCGGCCGTCACATCTCCAAAAACGTGCGGATGACGATGAATCAACTTGTTCGAAAGTCGATCGAGCACATCGTCAATCGAAAACCGGCCGTCTTCCTGCGCCATCCGCGAATAGAAAAGGACCTGCAACAGCAGATCACCGAGCTCGCCACGCAGTTCGTCCCAGTCGCGATTGTCTATGGCTTCGAGGACTTCGTAGGTTTCCTCAAGCGTGTACGGCTTGATAGAATCGAAATTCTGCTCCCGGTCCCACGGACATCCGCCCGGCCCGCGCAGCCGCGCCATGATCGAAACTGCGCGTTCGAAAAGTTCACCAGTGTTAGGCATGAAAATTAGATCTACGTAGCACAGCCGGCTCGCCTGTGCAAAGCCGGACGAGGTCCGAAAGCCGAGCTTCGCTCGGTCTAGCCGTAGGCGAGCCGCCTGCCCACACCCTCATTGGCGCTTGAAAAACAGAATCCCAAGGGGCGGCAAGCTCAATGACACGGAGTACGGCCTGCCATGTGCAGCGATCTCTTCCGCCTGCCTGCCGCCCAGATTGCCCATTCCGCTTCCGGAATATTCGTGTGCATCGCTGTTCAGCAGCTCCCGCCAGAATCCATCGAAGGGAACACCAATCCTGTAGTTCTCGCGAGGTATAGGCGTGAAGTTGCACACAACCAGAATCGTGTCTTCCGGCTTCTTGCCCTTGCGCAGCAACGAAATCGTGCTCGCGCCAGTGTCATTGCAGTCCACCCATTCGAACCCAGCCGGATCGTTATCCAATTCGTGCAGTGCCGGCTCGCTCCGATAAACGCGGTTGAGCTGCTCGATCCACCGTTGCACGCCCGAGTGCACGGGATATTGCAGCACATGCCATTCCAGGCTCATGTCATGTCCCCACTCGCGCACCTGGCCGAACTCGTCGCCCATAAACAGCAGCTTTTTTCCGGGCTGCGCAAACATATATCCATACAAGAGCCGCAGGTTGGCAAATTTCTGCCATTCGTCTCCCGGCATTTTTCCGACAATCGAGCCTTTGCCATGTACGACTTCATCATGGGAAAGCGGGAGTACGAAATTTTCTGTGAAGCCATACAGCATGCGGAAGGTCAGCAGATTGTGGTGAAACTGGCGATGAATGGGATCGTGTGAAAAATACGAGAGCG
>Ga0075425_100005738_pt1 | contig 12942 bp, 15 predicted proteins | sample SoiMethybrSBSTD4_FD_75300 | JGI IMG/M metagenome (GOLD analysis project Ga0075425, IMG submission 75300) | Bulk soil microbial communities from a Populus tree surrounding site in Tennessee, USA - Soil MetaG P. TD hybrid SBSTD4 | ecosystem: Environmental > Terrestrial > Soil > Tree plantation...
CTCGTTACCTCATGAGAAACTGATGCAAGCTACCAAACTAATAGGTACACGTATCGCACCAGCACTTCGTGAGGTGGAAGAACAACAAGTGAAGGTATTGTAATGCAATATTATTGCATGAATTCCTCTATCTTAAGCTTGAATATTTTTAGCGTATAATAGATTATTAGATTTGCTTTTTTCTTTTATGAACACTATTCTTTTTGGATTGAATAACCTACTATAGTAGGCGATTGGTACAATGCAAGGCAATGTACTCATCGCACTTTTATAATTAGATAATCTGGCATTATAGCATATATGCAGTTGTCACTCCTAGGAGCGGATCATTATTACTGAAGTTGGGACTAGAGACTTCTCGCAGCTAAACTGGGACGTGCTAGTAACGCCTGGTATACCCATTGCCACGACCGACCTTCCTCCGGGTATGAAACAGGCGATGTTTCAGGCGATAGCGTCAACCCTCATTTATGGCAAGCAAGATGCAGTTCTAGTCGACGCCTTTATGACCGTCAAGCAGGCTGATGCCCTAGTGGATTGGGTTGCTGCAAGCGGCAAGAACCTGACAACAATCTATATTACGCATGGCCATGGAGACCATTGGTTTGGAATCGGAGCTCTTCTTGAACGCTTTCCAAATGCTAGAGCAGTCGCGACACCAAATGTTGTGAAAGTTATGCACCAACATGCCTCCCCAGAGATACTTGAGAATGTTTGGAAGGCTGGGTTTCCGAGCCAGATCCCAGACCGGCTTGTGATTGCCGAGGAGCTCAAAGGAAATGTAATTGATCTCGAAGGGCACGACTTGGTCGCAGTGGAACTAGGTCATACCGACACCGACTACACGACCTGTTTAAATGTCCCCTCTATCGGCCTAGTAGTCGCTGGTGATGCTGCCTACAACGACGTTCACCTCTACCTAGCCGAGTCAAATGCGAAGACTCGCCGGGAGTGGATCTCTGCACTTGACAAAATTGAGTCGCTTAACCCACGCGCAGTTATCGCAGCACATAAGCGACCTGATAATGACGACAATCCTCGGATCATCGAGGAAACCCGGCAGTACATACGCGATTTCGACCGGATAGCCGAAATGACTACAACCGCACAGGAGCTCTACGACAAGATGCTGGAGCTCTATCCACATCGGGTCAATCCTGGATGGGCACTCTGGAGTTCGGCACGTGCAGTCAAACAGTAATTTAGGAGTTGCTAATGCATGAATTTCTTTTTAAAAATACAAATACAAAATCATAATGGGACAATTTGTTGGAATTGAGTAGTAGTAGTTATAATAGATATGTTAAGAGAATAGAAGCCAAAAATATATCGCCTGATTGCAAAGAGAAGTTGATCAATCTTGGAAGAGATATTATCGCCTTAGTCTCAGAAGTAGATAATGCAAAGGGTGCTAGGAATCAACCGGCAGACTCTGAACAGCCATGAACATCAACAGCGTCTTATAAGATTTCTATTCTATTCTATTTAAGATCAAAATCAATGAGATTATTGAAAAGACTGGGAACAAGCTGGTGTGAACGTAATTCCTAGAACTTCTAGTTCTGTACTGAGTGATTAGACTTCTGTTTGTCTATATGGTAGATGAAAAAATGCTTTCATGTAAGCTAAATGCTTGTTGAAATAAGTATCATCACATAAAAGATAACGAATCATGCAACAAAGGAATTTTCTGCATTAATGATAAGGAACTCGCAAAAGTTGCTATTGCTATTATTTGTTGCGTTAATATTGCTATTATCGTAGTCCGAGGACGTCATTCAGATCTATTTCGTGATCTTGTTCCTCTATGATAATATCTCTTAATGCTTGAAAGAGATGCCGGTGTGATAATTTGCATGTGACCCATACTATCATATCGGAGTAAGGAGTATTTTTTCAGTTATAGCTAACTATAACACAGCCAGTATCTCTTAAGTTGTTAGCACCTAGGACTTGACTCCGGTTACAATATAATGAACCTTTATTTTGTTTTTGTCTAATCTATGTCATCACTATTTTGGTAAGCCAGATAATGATTGTTTTATGTGTTTTGTAGTACATGCTTAAAAAAAACATATTTCTTAAATACATACATGCAGTGTCACAATTAGCATGACGTACCAATTAGAAGAGCCATTTTTCGAAGAAAAAGGAAGGATTACGGCTCAGAAAGAAATTGGCGGCGATAAAACACAAATGACATTTTCATCTAATGGGAGATTTAAGGGAAATATAGAAGTAACAAACTCAGGAGATTTTGTAAGTGTGTTTAAAGGTAACAAGGGAACTTCATCTCAAGGACAAGGAGTAGTGACTACAAAGGATGGTAGTGAAAAGGCAAATTATACTTTCCTACAAGTAGGAAAGACTACTACTAAAGATGGTAAGCCAATATTACGTGGGGTTGGGTCTGCGGTCTGGAGTACAGACTCTACTGGCAGGTTAGCATTTCTTGATAATATGTTATCTTTCTTTATAATCGAAGTAGATGAGATAGGAAATTTCTCAAGTAAAGATAGAGAATTAAAATAATAATGTACCTCTATTTACCTTATGTAATGAGTGTAAGTAGTGTGTGACATACATTCATAAGAATAGGTTACCAAGCGAGAACAGATGTCCACAATGTAATATAAAAAAACAAAGGATAATTCATCCTTCCTATATGTTAAATGAATCGCTTGCAGCAGTAGCTATATCTAAGCAGGTATGAAACCAAATAATCCAATTCTATAATCTTCAAAAGCTTCTGCAATTTGGTTTTCGGTGTTCATGACAAACGGCCCTCTTGCTACTACTGGTTGTATTAATGGTTTTCCTGTCCATAGCAAAAAGCGAATTGACTTTTGGCCAATACGCTTGTGAGTTTTATCGGAAAAACAGTTGAACTGATTTATGTCTAAAGAACAAGACATGTTCAAGAATTAGAAGGATGCAAACGTAAAACAAATTCATCATCATCTTCTTTAATATTGTTTACAACTACAAGTAATAATACATGAGAGCAGCTATTTTTGAAAGACAAGGTCTAGATAATTTAAACGTAAAAGAAGATGTACAACAACCAACCATAACAGATCACGATGTATTAATAAAAGTAAAGTTGGCAGGTATGAATCCTATAGACTACCTTACCGTAGCTAATATACCAGGAATCAAACCATTACCACATATCCCAGGAACAGAAGTAGCTGGAATAATAGAAAAAGTAGGAAACCATGTAGCGACTCTAAAGGAGGGTGACAAAGTGGTTATCTATAACAGCATATTTGATGGAACATGCGATATGTGTCTTGGTGGATGTGAAATGTTATGCAGAAATGCTGGAATATTGGGTGTTATTACTAATGGTGGTTTTGCAGATTACATCTCAGCAGCAGAAAAAAATGTGTTTAAAATACCAGATAATGTACCATGGGATGTAGCAGCAAGTCTTGCTACAACTACTAAAACGCCATATCATGCACTAAGAGAAGCTTCGCTAAAATTAAATGAATTTCTGGTAATTTTTGGCGCATCAGGAAATACAGGTATGATGGCAGTTCAATTTGGAAAGAAAATGGGAGCGAAAGTGATAGCAGTTTCTAAGGATAATTGGATAAAGACTGATTTTGGAGCAGATTATATTATTAGTGATTATGATAAAGTAGTCGAGCAAGTAAAAGATATCACTCATGGCAAAATGGCAGATGTTGTTTTAAATTCTGTTGGTGTAAATACATGGGAGAATAGCTTTTCATGTGTTGGTATTAATGGTAAGTGGGTGACATTTGGAGGTCTAACTGGTGCAGAAGTGAAATTAAATATTCAATCTCTATATCGTAAACAGATAAAGCTAATAGGCTCTAATGGTAGCACAAGAAAAGAATTCGAAGATGTTATCGACTTGTCGAAAGAACTCAAAGTCAGAGTTTGGAAAAGATTCAAACTTGAAGATGCGAAAGAAGCTTTACAAGCCTTATTTGCAAGGGAAAGAGATGGCAGAATTCTATTAGACATCAATCAATAATGGCATACAACATAATGACCAGATGATGAGGAACTAATATAACACAAGGATAATACTATAGATCATATGCATTGACGCTATTTAACCGTGATAGTATTAACTAACTGAGCTGGTATCCCAAATCTAATTCGGTAAGTTATAATTGACCACTGCGGCCTTATTTGTAGAGTCTAAGGTTAATCCCTTTTGCTCTTTGCTTCGTCTGATCGTTTTTTTAACAATTCATTTGTTTTAGCTTCTCCTTCTTTAATTGAACTCTTGATCGTCTCAGGTGAAAAATCTGCATTTTCGTACATATGAGGATATGGCTCATCACGTGTTATGTAAATGATGTCTTTAATTTCAGCTCCTCGTTCTTGCTTGTATTTTTTATATTTGCGGCGAATTTTCTTAAGCTGTTGTGGCCTAACATTTATTTTTTCTATATTGTTTTCTAACAATTGATAGAGCTCTTCAATATACGCCAGATACAGAGTTATTACTTTAGACATTGTTACATTATTCTCAGTTTTATCAGAAAATATTATGTCCCTAGCTCTATGATAAACTTCTGGCAGGTTCTTTGGCAGTGCATTAACCCTTTTTGGATAATTTTCTACTATGCCTATTCGTTTATCATTGACTGGAGATGCATCGATAACCTCTCTTAAAGGCGTGTTACTTAGTAAACCGCCATCCCATGCATATACTCCATCTTCTATCTCTACCCATGGAAAATTATACAATGGATAAGCAGACGTTGCAAGGATATGTTTTGATGTTATCTGTTGCTTGAAGCTGTCAAACGTGAGTGGTTCTGCAGTTAAAACATTTACTGCAGTTAAGATCAAACGTGTATTAGAATTTCCATTGGGTTTCAATCTATCATAATCAATGTACCTTTCTAAGGTTTTTACTAAAGGTGAGAAATCGTACATATAGTTCCATTTTTGTGGTGCAAAATATTCTGGATCTGTTAGAATATTTTCCTCTCTCCATCGAGGTTTGAACATTTTATCATTTCCAAAAATAGCAGAGCTGTAGAATGATTTTAGCTGCTTCATCTTTATGGCATGCTCATTTGTACTCATTGTCTTGGAAGAATAATTTCTTTGCGGAGCCGATGAGTGTAGGGGTAAATTGTAAAAATAATAACCAGATGATACCAGCAGCATATCTTCTACAAATTTGGGCAGGGATCTAGAAGGAGAGGAAGGAAGGGTAACTTTATCTAAATCTACAAAACCTTGAGATAATTCTAACCAGAACTGCTCTAACATTTGTTCTGGATGTTTTTGATCCTTACTACCAGCTATGATTGCAGCATTTATTCCTCCAATAGATGTTCCTGCGACAATATCAAGTTTTATGTTGTTATCTGCAAGTGCTTTGAATACTCCACAACCAAATGCTCCCAAGGAGCCACCACCTTGAAGTATTAGCACATTTTCGAGTTTGTTGTTTTTGTTGCGTGCTGATGACTGTGTGCTTCTATTGCTATTGCCTTTGTTTGATGAAGTATCAGCCTGACCTGCTGTCATTATTTTTCAATATTTGTTTTCATTTTTTAATTTTACCATCTATAGTCTTCCATTCTTTTCTCATTTACATAGGTACGATTTCACGATACATGACATGAATAGCTGCTATTGAGCCAGTAACAGGCAGTGATCCTGAACCCTATTACAACCAGAATGATGCCAGCATGGTAGCATAGATAGTAGATAAGTATGCGTATGCTGATGCCTCCCAGTTAATACTAAACAGATTTGCAAGGAAGATTATAACATGAATTGAATAGGATGCTGCCACGAATTTCCTAAATTATTCATGTACGTTAATAGTAAGATCTGAGGGTTTTCAAACGAGTTTCTAAATCCGATGAACATTGTAGCGTATACTGGTTCATTCTAATGTGGTTCTAACGTATGTTAATATTATTAGAAATTAATTTTTATCTATTCCATGGAGAATATGCTAGGAAATAGAATGCAGGATGAATCGATAGACCCATTATCTTTTCTGGTTTAATTTTTATGATAATTTGTTTATGGCTAGGTTTTCTATAGTAGTATTTTCCAATTCCTAGATATTTTTTGGCAAGCCTCTTTAACTGCTCATCTGCTTCTTCAGTAGTCTGCTCAATCACCTTTCCTTTTATTGATGCCATGTTAAATGGATTATTTTGATCTACAATTGATAGGGCTATCCTATTATCATTTGTTATATGCTTATTTTTAGCAGAAGTCTCAAAAGTGTTTATCAAAATTAAATCATCATGACCTTCGTTTACCATCTCTGCCCATACTGGAGTGACGTGTGGAAAACCGTCTTTTGACAATGTTGCTAAAAAAGCTAAATTTCTACCTTGAAAAAGAAGCTGCATTTCTTCTTTGCTTAATTTTGTTGTACCTGCAGATACAGTATTATCATTTTCTGGTTTAAATGAAATCTCACTAGACGTAGTAGAAGGAGAACCGGAAGGAGGAACATCAACTATTTCTGCAGAAGTTGGTATTTTTCTTTCATTATTATTATTATCGACTTGCATATTGAAATGAGATAACAAAGAACTATGTATTAATCATTATTTTAGAACAAATCACTCTTCGTCTGTCTCTTTTAGAGTAAACTGGAAATGTAGTATATTCATTTGACATCTTTACAGACATTGCAAGTATCTATAGGAATATGACTGCAACCATATGCTCTGCATAATCCTTTATGGGAGATTATTAAATTAGGTCATTATCATCGTGTATCATCTGAGCAGAAGCTATTTTGTATTTCAAAGATTACATTATGTGATTGTAATCGATAGTTACTATTAATTACAAATCCACAATTACCTTATAAATCCAGAAAGTTTGCGCAATACCATCTAGAAATGATATAATCTACTGCCTAGAAGGTTGTAAGCGATTGGACAAGAAATGGTTGTAAACTAAGACAATGCTCAATAAGAACTACTTTATACTATAGCTGTGACGCTGCTAACTTTCTCTAAACCTAAACATTACAGTATTATCTGTTATTGTAAAATCCGATTTTCTCCCAAACATGTCTTCGAGTATGTATCGATATAGTTCTTTTATCAAAAATGAAAAGTTCCTTCCCATATCATGTTAAAGAATAAAATTGTGTATGTCATCATTTATTTTTTGTTTATAAGGAATAGAAGATATTCGTGACCAGTTTTCCAGGATGTTTAGGAATGATAGAAGAGTAAATTCTCCTCTTAATAAGAGTCCTATATCTACAAAGTCTTTCTTGGCAATAGTGACTACGAATTTCGATAGTTCCTCTTCTGTAAGGTTGTCTACAAGCCTGCTAAAGGTAGACCTTGGAACATGAAACATTCTCGCTTGGGCAGCATATGTATGCCAATCCAGATGATCTTTTAGGATCTGATTTACTAGCGTATTTAGACTCACTTGTTTCTTTTTTGATTCTTCGCGCAGCAGATTTATAGAACTTGAAGGAATCCTAAATGTGATGCCTTCTGTGGTTTGCTTTTGGATGATATCATCTTATTCACAGATCCTGCTCCTTAGAAATAGCTTTTAATGATATTGACATGAGATTAATGATATCTAACATCATACATGTAATTAAAAAATTACGCTGCAAGCTGATACATTTATTACATCTAAAAATTACACTAAACTCCTCGATTTTAAATAAAAGATAACGATATTATTACCATATGAAATCAATTGATAAAATATCGTTTTGCTTTGGGATTACTTCGTGTCCCAGCATAGGAGCATCAAGAAACATCAAGAACAATATAATAGCGTCAGCATCAGTTGCAAGGACATATTCTGATAGGAGCCGTGAATAGAATAGAATATGCGTACAGTACAAGTGCCTAAACCTAAAGGGTCTTTCGAAATTGTCGAACGAGACATTCCAGAACCAAGCTCAGGTCAAGTTCGTATAAAGGTTCAAGCTTGCGGTGTATGCCATGGAGACTGGTATCTAAAAGAAGGATTAATCCCCGGAATTCAATATCCAAGGGTTCCAGGCCACGAAATTGCAGGTGTCATTGACGCAATAGGCAGTGAAGTAACTCAGTGGAAAAAAGGACAGCGAGTGGGAGTCGGCTGGTTCTCAGGTCACTGCGGTCATTGCGAATCTTGTAGACGCGGCGATTTCGTTACTTGTAGCTACGCTCAACTACCTGGTATTACTCATGACGGCGGTTATGCGGATTATATGATTGCACCAACGGGAGGGAGTTGCATCTATCCCTGACGAGCTTTCAGCTACAGATGCAGCTCCAATGATGTGCGCAGGGATGACTAACTATAATGCTCTTCGAAACAGCGGAGCCCGTGTAGGAGACATAGTAGCTATACATGGAATAGGAGGACTTGGGCACTTGGGCGTTCAATTTGCGTCCAAGATGGGTTTTAACACTATTGCAATAGGACGAGGAAAGGACAAAGAGGAACTGGCGAGGAGATTGGGTGCAAGACATTACATTGATAACCGTTCTCAAAATGCTGCAGAAGAACTTGCCAAATTAGGAGGAGCCAAAGTCATACTTGCTACCGTTCCAAGTGGAAAGGCGATGACTGAAATCCTTGGAGGTCTTGCAGTCAATGGAAAGTTAGTAATAATAGGAGCTTCCAATGAGCCTATCGAGGTGCCTCAGGTTCTTTTCATATCGGGACGCCGATCATTGATGGGTTGGCCTGGTGGAACATCAATGGATTCACAGGATACGCTATCATTCAGTGTTCGCTCTGACGTCAGACCGATGACTGAAGTCTTTCCACTTGAGCACGTAACGGAGGCCTTCGAGCAAATGATGAGTGGTAAGGCCCGATTCAGAGCTGTACTCAAAATGGAGAATTAATTTAACTGGTGAAGTGAATTAATAATGAATAATAATAATAATAATAATAATAATAATAATACAATGAGTCTGCACAAAGGAAAAGAAAAAGTAGATGTTGAGGTGATAAATAATGCAGGCTATGCACTGTATGGTGCCTTTAAAGAAACATCAATACATGAAATAAAGGCTCAGTTTGAAACCAATTTTTTGGCCCAGTAAGAGCAACTCAGGCAGTAATAAGTTGAGCGTCGTGGGGATCAAAGATGACGAGCCTTAAGAACAAAGTGGCATTGGTGACCGGGTCAGCGCGAGGAATCGGCAAGGCGATTGCCATACGGTATGGCTCCTTGGGTGCAAGCGTAGTTGTCAATTATTCAACAGACGGAAAACGCCCTCAGGAGACAGTGGAAGAAATCAAGCGAGCAGACACCATTTCAATCGCGGTTCAGGCAGACATCTTGAAAGTGGCTGATATTGACCGCTTGTTTGCTGCTGCCTTGGATAAATTCGGCCCTCTCGACATTGTCGTCGCGAATGCAGGTGTTGAACTGGTTGGTCAATCCGTTCCTGTTTTCACCGAGGTGGATTTTGACCGTCTGTTCGGGATCAACAACAAGGGTGCCTTCTTCACGCTTCAGAAAACCGCGAAACATGTCGCAGACAACGGCCGCATTATCTACACTGGTTCTAGCAGCACGGCTTTTCCATTGCTAGGGCTCGCACTATATGGTGGCAGCAAACTCGCGCCCCAATTCTTGGTAGAGGTCTTGGCGAAGGAAATCGGTCATAGAGGCGTCACCGTCAATTCCATCCTCCCAACAGCAACTGAAAGTGCGGGCGTCTATGGCGATGGCGTCAGCACAGACTTCAGAAATTTCATAAAATCCTTCCGTCCGATGCAGCGCATGGGAACGTCGAGTGATGTCGCAAATGCAGCTGAATATCTTGCTGGGGATATGGCGGCGTTCATGAGTGGGCAGCATCTGCTTGTTACTGGAGGTGCACCTGCATAGGTATGCGAATGGACCATATATACATGCAATATATAATGGTGTTCAGACGTACAGGAGATGTACTTAATGGGTACTCATAATTCAATTTCGGGTCCCGAAGCTGCTGATCGTTTGGAAATACGTGAACTTGTGGATGCATACGCACATTGTGCGGATAGACGTGATGCGAAGGGACAAATGTCCCTTTTTACTCAGAATACACACTTCGTTGTATTCATGGATGTTAGATCCGAGAAACCATCAATGGAATTGAACCGAAGGGAAGAGTTGGCGCCCGTATTCGACGAACTGAATAAATATGAAGCTACAACTCATTTCATGGGGCAAAGCACTGTTGTACTAGATGGAGATCGTGCAACCGGAGAAACATATTGCATTGCCCATCATGTGTCTGCATTTGAGGGGAAACGAACTCTTTTTATTGCTTCTCTTCGATATTATGATGTCTTCGCAAAAGTCGAGGGAAAGTGGCTTTTTGCCGAGCGCAAGATCATGGTTGATTGGACAGACACCAGGCCCATAAATGTCTGATTAGATCTTGAAGATATGTATGGTTATTTATTTCTAATCAAATGATTAGCTATTGAAGTTACCTAATCATAGCTACGAGTATTTACTGACGCTTCAATGCATTTCGATCCTACTTGGCACAAGTTGCTGCCGCTTTACTTTTCTGTTTCTTACTTGCCGATGGAGAAGGTGGGCTGGATCATTAGATGCCTTCGTAGGCTTCTTTCATCAAGATCAACCATTTCATGATTGCATATTTAGTGGATAGTTGTATTTGTATATTTATAAAAAACAATCAAACCGGTTAACTACAATATTTCTACCAAAATGTTCACTATCTAAACGCAATAGAAGCAAAGGTGAATAGAAATCTGAAGAAGTATGCATGTGCTAACCTTAAATACCAGACAGAAAAGAGACTGATAAACGCAGTAAGAAAGTACCTTAGATCCATGAGTAGATAGCCTAAATTAAGATACTTAACTTATTCCTCTCTCAGGAAAGCAACGTTGTCTGATATTCTGGTTTCAGGTATTCTATCTGGTCGATAATGAAATACTCTGACTCTATGTCAAATAACGCGTCCATCATACTTGACTTGCTGGCGTTACCGCCTAAGGTAAAGAATGCCCTCTTCTCTCCGAATGTTTCTATACAATTCTAATCCAAAACTGGGCATAATTTCATAATAAAACCTTGGGGAAAAAGAGACAAGCAATTTCTAACCAATGCAGACTTTCCTCAAATTATAGAATTTATAAGCACTTGTGAAATATGGCTATTCCTAGCCATATTTACTCTTAGTTTAGCGGTTTTTATTAGTCACGAGTATAAGACCTAATAGATGTAGAAAACGGCTCATCGTTTCTGGTTGCAAGTATTTCATTTTCTGTCAGTGATGTATAGAGATTATTTTTATCCGTTTTATAGATGGTTTCCTTTGGAATGCTAAACCTTTCACGGTCGCCATATTCAATAGTAACTGAGTATGAAGTCTGGTAATCTTTATCATCATCTACTATTACTGTACCCATATCCAAGTCTTCCTTGCTTCGTATTGTCATTCCTACAGTTTTTTGCCAGTCTATCTGATTGGGCTGCTCCACTTGTAATCCTTGTCCTACCCTCTTTTCTCCATAGGATGTATTGGTTTTTCTGTGATGATGAGGACGACTCTCATCTAACTTCTCTTGTTTGTTGGCAATTTGCATATCTTCAGGAGTCTCATCTTGATGAAGCTGGCCATGGCCCTCTTTCTCTAGGTGTTGCTTGCGGTCTTCATCTGTGGAAAATATAGCTCCACATACGAAGCATTGAAAGTCAGCAGTTATTTTTGGGATATCTCCTGAGTCGTCGATCTTTTTGTCCTCTTTCATAGTAGACATAGAATAATCATGTCACCAGTACTTGAATGGACGAACATAATAATGTAGTTTTCTATACACACTTTATATTTTCGAGCTTCAATACTAACGACAATTTCCTGACAGTCAGTTAGGACATCCTGTAGCAGCTGATAGATGGCTAGCGATTTCTACACAAAGGCTAGACTAGTCCAAGGTAATTTTCTACTTTCTTGTCATATCTAACCAGTAGTTTTCTGAATCTGTTGTGCCATGAGTTTGTTCGTCTTTCTATAACAACAAGGTTATTACTATCTCTATTTAGATTCGATTAGAAGTAACTCCCATATTGACAAGACTCTTGACTGTAGAACGACTCAGAGTATTTAGCGACTCTGTGCTCTTAGTTGCTATAACAATACTGGCTTACAACCTTGCTCCACCCTCCCTCATAAATGGTAAACTGAGTGGAATTGAGACACAATCTTTTTTGGATAATGTTTACGGACTCATAAGCAGTTTTTTTGTAATTTCATTTTTTTGGGTCCTTTATACCAAAATTCTTGATTACGTAATAGAGGTAGATGATATAATAGTTGTAACATCGTTAATATTCTTTATACTCGTACTGCTTATACCAGTCTTCACTCTTGCCCAGTTTCAGTACAGGAACTTGCAATCAGTATTGTCTCTGGCTTTGCTGCAGATCATAAATGGCTTTTCATTATTATTGTGGACATGCACACTTCGGGATTGAGGACAAGATTCCATCTCAAAGTCCACTTGAACTTACAAGATACTTGGTTCTTACCACTTTTAGTAATCCAATCCACCAATTGTTGATTTTGGTCAATAGTGGCAAATGTATCAACAACAACGGCGTCATGTTCGCCGTAGATCAAGTTTCTGTATTCGTAACCCACTGCAGTGATTCAGTGCCTGATGGTAAATCACGTGTGATGCCTCTTCTTTTTAATACCAACACGTCATATCCTGGAATTGCGCTTTCGTTTTTATTTTTGGCCATTAATTGTTCTCCTTAGTTGCAGAATTACGGGCTAGTTCCTATTTACTACTTTCAGTGGAAGTAGTATTACCGCCAAAGAAATTGTTAAGTAACGTTACTAGACGAACTGGCTGCTCTTCTGCAACCCAATGTCCGGAATTTGGAACTATAACTGTCTGTACATTTTGAGCTGCTAACTTCATGGAATACGCGATAATAGGCGTAGTAAGATTACC
>Ga0075425_100005739_pt1 | contig 12941 bp, 11 predicted proteins | sample SoiMethybrSBSTD4_FD_75300 | JGI IMG/M metagenome (GOLD analysis project Ga0075425, IMG submission 75300) | Bulk soil microbial communities from a Populus tree surrounding site in Tennessee, USA - Soil MetaG P. TD hybrid SBSTD4 | ecosystem: Environmental > Terrestrial > Soil > Tree plantation...
GCGGCCGGAGTTAAAAAGCGCCGCCGATCTCCGGGGGAAAATATTCGCCGTCAGCTCGTTCGGAAATACACAAGCCATTCTCACCGAAAAACATCTTCAGCATTTGGGATTGAAAAAGGGTGAGTATCAATTACTCGCGCTCGGCGCGACGGGCGCGCGCGCCGCCGCTTTGGAGAAAAATATCGTCCAGGGAAGTCTGATGCCGCCGCCGGCCAGCGTCGTCATGGAAAATCAAGGCTACCGGCTGCTCGGCAACACCGCGGAGATCGTGGTGCATCCAATCGCGGGCCTCGGCACACACGAAAGCAAACTCAAAAGCCAGCCTGAAATTGTCAAAAAGGCGCTGCGCGCGGCGCTCAAAGGCCTCGCGCTCGTGCGCAATAACCGCGGCGAGACCGTCCGGCTCATCATGGCGATGAATAAAATCGACGAGAAGACCGCCGCGCGGACTTACGACGTCTCAAAACCGGGCTTCAGCCCGAACGGTCTCCTCAGCGACGAAGATTTGAGCATCGAATGGGGCTTCATCCAGCAGGAGACCAAAAAGACCGGCGTGCCCGTCTCGATCGCGTATGACATGACCCTCCTGCGCGAAGCGCAGAAAGAATTATCCCTTAAATAATCAGACGACGAGGCGCCGCATGCGCGGCACCAGCCAGGCGACGAGCAGCGCCAGAACGATCACGATGCCTCCCATAAAGGCAACCGTGGCGGGAGCGCCGATAAGATGCGCCGTCAAGCCCGCCATCAATGCGCCGGCGGGCATGAGGCCGCGATCGAGCATATAGAGGCTCATGACTCGGCCGCGCAGCGCGTCTGGCGTCAGCATCTGAAGCAGTGTGTTGGTCGTCGCCATGAACATGATCTGGCAGGCGCCGATGGCGACGAGCACGACCAGCGCGAGCGGAAACGAGCTGATGCGGGAAAAGAGAATCATAAAGCTGCCCAGGAACACGAGGCTCCACAAGAGCATCACGCCCTTGCGCCTGATGCCGTGCGTGGTCGCGGAGAGCAGCAGGACATAGAGCACAGCGCCGGCCCCCGGCGCCGCCATCAGAAGCCCCAAGCCCTCCGGACCGACGCCGAGCACATCCTTCTGGAACACCGGCATGAGCGCCTGGTAGGGCACGGCGAAAACCCGCGGCACGTACGCGGCCAGCATCAGCGCGAAAACCGTCGGGTTCGACCACACATAGGCGAGGCCTTCTTTCAGGTTCGCCACCGCCGAGGAATGACGCGCCTCCTCCGGCGTCGGCGGCACCTGCATCCAATACACCATCAGCAGCACGCCGGCGTACGCCGCCGACTGCACGAAAAAATTTCCCGCGGGGCCGAACGCGGCGATGAGCACGCCGCCGAGCGCGGGGCCCAGCACCTTGTTGATGTTGAAGCCCATCGAGTTGAGCGCGATCGCGCTCATGAGCTCGTTCTTCGGAACCACTCCCGGGACCAGACTCTGTCTCACCGGCTCGTGGAAGGCCCAAGCCATGCCCGTCAAGAGCGTGAAGGCGAAGAGGTGCCACGGCTGCAGATAACCCGAAGCGACGAGCACGCCCATCAACAGCGCAGTAACAATCAACACGTACTGGGTTTGCACCAGCAGCGCCTTGCGGTCCATGCGGTCGGCGGCGACGCCGGCGATGGGACCGGCGATCAGAAATGGCAGCGCGCGCAGGCCGTTGAGCGCGCCGAGCAGCATCGACGACCCCGTGAGATCGTACAGCAGCCAGCCGAGCGTCACCTGCTGAACCCATTGGCCGGCGCTCATCAGCACCGTGCCGGTCCAGAGATAGCGGTAATTGAGGTGGCGGAGAGGCGCGAACGCGGCGAGGCCGAAGCGGGGTTCGGCTACGGGAGCTTCAGCGGTGGCGGGCGGCGATAACTCTTCCAAAAAATTTCTCGCGGTGTTGCGCTGGCCGGAAAAGTAACGCTAGTATTTAGCAGGAAGTGCCGGCGCTTACCAGGACTTTCATGATTCACGCGAAAAAATTCGCGGTCTGCGCGTTGTCGACGCTGCTCGCTGGCTGGACGATCGCGCATGGCGCGGAAAAATCCCGGCCTGAACTCAAAAGCCCGGCGTTTCAAGCGGGCGGCGACATTCCGCGGAAGCACACCTGCGACGGCGGCGATGTTTCGCCGGCGCTCTCGTGGACGGATGCGCCCGTCGGCACAAGAGCATTCGCATTGATCGTCGACGATCCCGACGCGCCCGGCGGCACATGGGTGCACTGGGTGCTCTACGATCTGCCGGGTAATGCGAAAGAACTGTCGGAAGGGATCGCCGCGGATAAGCCGCCCGGCGGCGCGAAGCAGGGAGTCAACGATTTCCGCAAAGCCGGCTACGGCGGGCCATGCCCGCCTGCCGGAGCCCCCCACCGATATTTTTTCAAGCTGTACGCGCTCGACGCGCCGACGGAGATAAAACCCGGCGCAACGAAACAGCAGCTTCTCGCCGCGATCAAAGGCCACGTGCTGGGAGAAGCCGAGTTAGTCGGCAAGTACGGAAGATGAGTGAATGTTCCCCGACGACCATCGCAGCGTTTGAGAAGCGAGCAGACCAAGGCCCGAGGAAGGAGGACACCGGAAGCGTACGTGTTTTGGTACGCTGAGGATGGCCGACGACCGAGAACGCAGGGCTGCGAAGCTTCTCGGCTCGGCACTATTTCGGCTTGTCGAATTTTAATACAAACCGGTCGCTCTTGCCCCGCTGTTCCTTGATGGCGTTGGTCGTGCGCGGGTCGTCGGCGTTCTTCAGCAGGTCCGATTCCTTGCCGAGCTTGAAGCCCGCGGCGGTGACTTCGTTGATGACAAGCGCGGGCTCGATCCGGTGCAGCGTCTTCGCGACGGAGTCGCCGGCCCCCGCTGCGGCGGCATGGTCGACGACCCCGTAACTTCCGCCGGGTTTCAACGCGGCGAACACGCGCTTGTTCATCGCGGCGCGATCGGCTTTTTCGATCTCGTGGTAGTCGAGATTGAGCAGAACGAAGTCGAGCGACCCGTCCTGCGGCAGGCCGACGCTCGCCATCGGCCCTTCGACGATTTTCACGTTCGCGTACTGCGGCGCCTTGAAACGCTCGCGCGTCTCGTCGCGCACCGTCGGACTTGCCGAATAGACGACGCCCTTTGCGCCGACCGCCTGGGAAAGAAGCGCCGTGTAATAACCGCGGCTCGCCATCAGGTCGGCGACTTTGTCGCCCGGCTTGACGCCATAAAACTTGAGCATCTCCTCGGGCTTTCGCACCGCGTCGATGTCGCGCTCGGTCTGCGGCCGGTTGGTGTCGCCGAGAATCGCTTTGTAATCCTGCGCCGGAGCGCAAGCCGCCATAAGCAAAGCGACCGCCGTCAGCAAGTATCGCAGCAGTGAAATATTCATCGAGTCTCCTCCGAGTTAGAAACGGTCTCTGTTTTCAGATTGCGTCGGCTTCGGCGTCACGTCTTCGCGGCGGATATATCCCGGCGGCTTGCCGTACTTGGAGCGCACCTCGTACCAGTCTCCCACCGATGAGACCACATTCACGATGATGCCGCGCTGGACGAGCGCAACCTCGCGCGCCGATGAAGACGGCTTCTCCAGCAAAGCCGTGTCGCGTACGACTTCGTACTGCCCCGCCTCGGTAGCGCGGCGCGGCGGAGCCTGGGGCGGAGGCGCCGGAGGCGCGGAAGCTACCGTTCGATCTCGCGGCGGTGGCGGCGCGGCCGGCGCCGGAGCGCGGGCCAGCTGCTTCTGTGCGGCTTTCAATTTCTGCTGCACGGCGGCGAGCTCATTCCTCGTGTCGGCGAGCTTCCCTTCGAGATCCTTGACATGATCGGCGTTCGCGTCGTTTTCTTTGCGCAGCCGCTCGAGGTCCGCGGTAAGCTCTTGGATGCGCCGCTCGTTATCGGCGTCACGCTGCGCAAGCTGATTATTATCCGGCTTGACCGCCTGAGGGGTTTCCGGCCGCGTCGCGCTATTTTCCACCGGAGCGATAGCGACGGGCACGGCGGTCTTCTTTCGCAGCGCGCGCACGGACAGCACCACCACGACGACGAGCAGCGTGAAGATGACGACGTACGTCCAGCGGGGGTAGGACTCCATGCGCGGCTCCTTTCCCGCGTATTATGCCCGTTATTTTGCTGCTTTCCAAGATATCGATGCTATGTTAAGCATGGCGCGAGGCGGCGAACATGGCGGTTATTATCAGAGAAAAAGAGACGCGGCGGCTGATCGACATGCCGCGCGCCGTGAAGCTCGTCGAGGAGATGTTTCGCGACCGCGCGGCGGGGAAAACGCGGAGCATTCCGCGCCGGCGGCTCAAAGGCGGCGAGAAGCAGCTGAACGTCATGGCGGCGTGGCACGCCGCCACGGATCTCTTGTGTCTCCGCGCCTACGCGGGCGCATCGAACACGATCACGCTTTACAACGGGCGCACCGGGGAGATTCGCGCGATTCTTAACGCCGCGTACTTGAGCAGTCTCCGAACGGGCGCGGCGAGCGGCGTCGCGGCGAAATATCTCGCGCCGCCGACGACCGACGTGCTGGGAATCGTCGGCCCGGGATGGCAGGCGACGTTCCAGGTCGAAGCGATCGTCCACGCGTGCAAGATCCGCGAGATTCTCGTCTACGGCCGAAGTTCGAAGAAGATCAATGCGTTCATCAAAGAAATGCAGCGTAAGGTCTCGGTGCCCTTCCAAGAGGCGGCGTCGCTGGAGCAGGTCGAGCGCGAGTCGGACATCTTTGTTCTCGCGACCGACGCGGCGCAGCCGCTCACCGACGGTGGGGTGCTGAAGGACGAATGCCTCGTCGTCTCGATGGGCGCCAACCAGCCGGTCAAACACGAAGTCGCCGGCGCGCTCATCCGGCGCATGGATCTAGTCACGACCGACGATCTGCCGACGGCGCAGGGCGACAGCGGCGATCTCATCGCCGCGTGCAACGAAGGCGTCATCCGCTGGGAAAAAGTCGTCCCGCTGGAAAACATCGTCGCCGGGAAAGGTCCCCTGCCGCGCCCGAAGCGGATTCTCTTCCAGTCGAATGGCATCGCCGACGAGGATCTCGCGGTCGGCCGCTACGTCTGGGAGCAGGCGAAGAAGAAAAAAGCGAAAGTCCGAACAGTCGCGGAAATCTGAACGAGGCTTTTATGCACACCGGCTCCTATATCGACGGCAAGTGGCAGCATCCGAAATCGGAGCGGCTCGTCCGGAACGTCAACCCCGCCGACACCGGCGATGTCCTCGCGGAATTTCCCGCGGCGACAACCGCCGACGTCGAGCGCGCGATCGCCGCGGCGTCCGCGGCGTTTCTCGGCTGGAGAGACACGCCGGGACCGGAGCGCGGGCGCGTCCTCTGGCGCGCCGCCGACATCGCGCGTCAGCGCGCGGACGAGATCGCGCGCACGCTCACGCGCGAAGAGGGAAAAATTCTCAAAGAAGCCAAGGGCGAGGTCATGAAGGGCATCTCGCTCCTCGAATTCTACGCCGGCGAAGGCTTTCGCATGCACGGCAAGACGCTGCCGTCGGAGGCGCGCGACACTTTCACCTATACGATCCGCCGACCGCTCGGCGTCGTCGGCCTGATCGCGCCGTGGAATTTTCCCTGGGCGATTCCCGTGTGGAAATCCGCCCCGGCGCTCGCGGCCGGCAACGCCGTCATTTTCAAGCCGGCGGAGCTCACGCCGGCGACCGCGGCGCTCATGGCGGAAATCTACCAGCAGGCCGGGCTCCCGCCCGGCGTCTTCAACATGGTCGTCGGCTCCGGCTCGGTCGTGGGCGAGGCGATGGTCGCCGCGAAGGAGCTGCGCGCGATCTCATTCACCGGCTCGAACGAGATCGGCGGCGCGCTCTACGTCAAAGCCGCCATGCGCGGCGCCAAAGTGACCTGCGAGATGGGCGGCAAAAACGCCGTCATCGTTATGCCCGACGCCGATTTGGATAAAGCCGCGATCGCGATCCACGGCGGCGCGTTCGGCTCGACGGGGCAGCGCTGCACGGCAACGTCGCGCGTGATCGCGATGCCCGAAATCAAAGCGGCGCTCATCGAGCGGCTCGTCGAGCGGGCGAAGAAAATAAAGATCGGCCCCGGGTTGGACGAAAGCATCGACATGGGGCCGGCGGTCGACGAGAAACAGTGGAAGACGGATCTCGATTACATCGATATCGGCAAGCGCGAAGGGGCGCGCCTCGTGCTCGGCGGCGGCAAACCGAAGCATCTCGACGGCGGCTATTTCGTCGAGCCGACGATCTTCGAGGACGTCACGCCGTCGATGCGCATCTTCCGCGAGGAAATTTTCGGCCCCGTGCTTTCCGTCGCGACGGCGAAGAGCCTGGACGAGGCGCTTCGGTTCGCGAACGCGGTCGACTACGGGCTCACCTCGTCGATCTTCACCGAGAGCGTCGACACGATCATGCGCTTCGTCGAGGGCGTCGAGACCGGCATGGTGCACGTCAACGAGCCGACGATCGGCGGCGAAGCGCAGCTTCCCTTCGGCGGCACGAAGGCGACGGGCGTCGGCGAGCGCGAGATGGCCGAAGAGGGACTCAACTTTTTTACGGAATTAAAGACCGTGTTCATCAACTACTCGGGCAAGGCCGAGCGGTCGATGACGCGGTAGCCGCTCAATCCGTCGTCGGGCTCTGGTGCGTGAGCGTAATCTCGCGATGCTCGCGCGCGGACTGCATGATCGCGAGACAGACCTCCAGCGTCGCCATACCCCAGCGGCCGTCGTGATAGACCGGCCGGTCCTCGACAACGGACTCGTAGAGCTCCTGTAGTTCGGAGAAGCGCGAGGCGCTCCGGCCGGCGACCGGGACCTCTTTCCGCCCTTCGTCGCCGTAAAGGTAAATGCCCTCGGGCGATTGCCGGATGTCGCCGCGCTCGCACGTCGCAAGTGTGATGCCGAAAAAGTGGCCGCCGCCCTGAATGCCGCGCCGCCGCCGATTCTCCTCAAGTGCCGTGCCGTGCGCAAATTCCCCCTCGCGCTTGCCGCCGAAGCGCATCGCTTCCTTCGCCTGCTCCTCATTCAGCGTCTTGTTCCGGAGCGCGCGGCGCACTGCGATGCGCTCGTCTTGGTTATAGTGCCGCTCACCCGTCTCCCACGTAAGCTCCGACGTATCGAAATAGCCGTAGCCGTTGTAGACCACGCTCGCCGGTGTGCCGTCTTCGAATTCGAGAAACGCCGAATAGTATCCAGGCGCCGGCCGCTCGGGCATCCATTGACCGGTAACCGCGCGCACGCTCCGCACCATGCCGCCGCCGAGCAGACGCACGGTATCGATCTGGTGCGGTCCCTGGCGATAGACGACGCCGCCGCCTAATTTCAAATCCAATTCCTGCGGCATGCGCGGGCGCAGCATCCAGTCGGTGAACATCCACGTGTGCAGCGCTCGCAGCGGGCCCAGCTCGCCGGACTTGATCGCCCGGCGCATCGCGCGGATCGCGGGATTGAAGCTCTGCGTGTGGCCGCAGAGAAGCTTCACCTTATTTTTCTCGACTTCCGCGACCATCTTCTCGCACTCCGCGATCGAGAGCGCCATCGGCTTTTCGACCACGACGTGCTTCCCATGCCGCGCGGCGGTGAGCACATGTTCGCAGTGAAACTGATTCGGCGTCGAGACCCAGACCGCCTCCACCTCGGGGTCTTCGCAGAGCTTCTCGACGCTGTCGTAGCCGCGGCCGCCGTACTTTTCCTTGAACGTGTCGAGCGCGTCCTTGCGAAAGTCGGCCGCGGCGACGAGCTTCATGCCCTCCATCTGTGCCATCGCCGGAATAATCTGCGTGCTGCCGACGCCGAGGCCGGCGACCGCCACCTTTAGAACTCTATCCGCCATTTTTATTCTCCTGAGTTTATTGACTTGAAACTTTGAACCCGAGACTTGAAACTAATTTTTTACCACCAGTCGAAAATCGACTTGCGCCGAGGCGGCGGCTCCTCCTCGGGGCCGGAGCGGTGGTTTTCGCGCATCGCCCGGTCAACCTCGCTGCGCAGCAGATCCCAGATTCTTTCGAGGCATTTGATGAAGTCCGGGTCCTGCATCGTCTTGAAGCCGCGCGGGCGCGGCAGGTCGATCGGCACGATGCTCTTCACCACGCCGGGCGCGGCGCTCATGACCGCGACGCGGTCGCAGAGCATGACCGCTTCCTCGATGTTGTGCGTGACGAGGATGACGGTTTTTTTATGCTTCTCCCAAATGTTGAGTAATTCTTCGCGCAGCAAAAGCCGCGTCTGCGCGTCGAGACTGGCGAAGGGCTCGTCCATCACGATCACTTCGGGATCGTTCGCGAGCGCGCGGGCGATGGCGACTTTCTGCTTCATGCCGCCGGACAGCTCGCCGGGATGCGCGCCGCTGAAGTCCAGCACGCGCACCATCTCGAGGAAATACTGCGTTGCTCTCTTATAAATCGGCACCGGCTGCTTGCGGAACTCCGGCCCTAGCGGCACGTTGTCCGAGACCGTGCGCCACGGCATCAGCGCGGCGTCCTGAAACACCATCGAGACCATCGCCTCGGTGCGCTTGTCGCCGACGAATTCGATTGAGCCCGCGGTCGGCTTTTCCAGCCCGGCGAGAATGTGGAGCAGCGTGGTCTTGCCGCAGCCGGTCGGTCCGATGACGCCGAAAAATTCCCGGTCGCGCACCTCGAGGTCGACGCCGCCGAGCGCGCGGACTCTTTTCTCGTCTCGCCGCCCGCTGACGTAGGTTTTCGTGAGGCCGTGGATGACGACGCGCATGGCGTTACTTCGGAAACTTGAAGGTGTCTTCGTAGAGTTTGATGTAGCGATCGAAGTTGTCGTAGACCTCGCTCGACGTCACTGCCGGGCGGATGCCCTCGATGAGACGCGGCGGGTCGGGCGGCGTATCGATGCGGTCCGGGATGCGCCGCGCGGCGCGCAGGATCTCCTGACCCTTCTTCGACAGGAGGAAGTCCATGAACAGCCGCGCCGCGTTCGGATGGGGCGCCTTGGCGTTGATGCCGGTCGGATGAATGCTCGCGTAAACCGGATCGAGCGGCACCCAGTCGACTGGCGCGCCGCTCTGCTTCAATACCTCGTAGCTCTGGGAATAGACCGAGACCGATCCTTTGTACTCGCCCGCAGCGACGAGCTGCGCGACGAGCGTTCTTCCCGGACGCGGCTGCAGCTGCTGCTGCGCGAGACGGCGCATGAACGCGAGCCCCTTCTCCTCGCCGCCCATGTTCCGCATCGTCGTCGCGAACCACTCGTACGCGCGCGCCTCGATGCCGATCAGCCCTTTCCATTCCGGCTTGAGCAGATCCTCGTAAGATTTCGGCACGCCCGTCTTCGGCACGTTGCGCGTGTTGTAGCCGAAAACCGCATACGTCGTGTAAATCGACGTCCAGAGTCCCTGCGGGTCTTTGTAGGCGTCGCGGTAAAATTTCCGCTCGGGAGAATCGTGCGCGGCGAGCATGCCGCGTTTTTTGAGGAGATGTCCGTAGAAACCGGTTTGGCAGACGACGTCCCACAGCGGCCGCCCGGCTCTTCCCTCCGTCAGGATTTTTTCCATCAGCTGCGAGTCGCTGGTGCGATAAAACTCGGCGTCGATCTTCGGGTACGTCAGCTTGAACCCGTCGACCAGCGCTTTGGCGTCGGTCGCCGTCATCGATGCATAGAAGGCGACTTTGCCTTCAGCCTCGGCTTTGTCGCGCACTTCGGCGGCGGCGGCGAGGAGCGGCAGCAGGACGATGGAAAGAATGACGGCGAAAAAAATGCTTTTCATCGCCTTTTACGGCATCTCCGCGAGCAGCCTGCCGTAGCCTTTGAGCGGCTCGCGGAGATTCAGCTGCTTTTTCGTCGCCCAGACCTGCGCCGGGATGCTCGAGACGACGTTCGTTTTCAGATCGCGCTCCAGCGCTTCGATGATCGGTAGATTGTGCCAGCCGGCGCCGAGCATGTAGATGCCGTCGGCCGGACCGTGTTCGAGAAAAGTTTTTTTCGCGAAGTTGTAGATCGCTTCCTGCGAGAGCTTGCCCGCGTCCTTGAACGGCACTTCGATGCCCTTCATCGCGGCGACTTCGAAGCCGTCGTCCTCGAGAAATTTGGCGAAGCGCCGGTTCATATCGTCCTGGAAATAAGTGATGCCGACGAGCTTCTTGATGCCGAGGGCGCGGAACGCCTCGACCTGCGCGATCGTCGCGATCAGCACCGGCACGCCGTATTTCTTCGTGAGCTCGTCGGCGATCGCGTGGTCCGCGCCGTGGCCGCGCACCATCGCGGGCGGCGCGCCCATGATCATGACGACGTCGGCGCCGAGCTCCGCGAGCTTGGCGACTTTCTTTTCCGCGACCGCGAGCGCTTCCTGAAACTCCTTCTCGTTGCCGGCGCGGATGCCGACGTGAAAGGGAATGAAGCCGACGCCCTCGGGCATGAGCTTGATGAAGCTCTCCATCGAGCCGGGACGGTAGGTCGGCTTGACGAGCCCGACGACGCCTTTCTCGCCGTAATACATCGCTATCCGATCGGACGCTCCACGCGGCCGAGCACGCGGCCGGGTAAATTGCCCGAGTGGCGCCCGTCTTCCGTCAGCACTTCGCCGTTCACGACCGTCATGTGAACGCCTTTGGCCTTCTGCACGAGGCGCTTCTCGCCGCCGGGCAGATCGTTCACGGCTTCGGGCTCGCAGTCGTTCACTTCGTCGGGATCGAAGAGAACGAGATCGGCGGCCAGGCCGGGACGGATGAGCCCGCGGTCGTTGAGGCCATAGATCGAAGCGACCATGAACGTGAGCTTTCTCACGCCCTCTTCCAGCGTCATGATCTTCCGGTCGCGAATCCAATGGCCGAGAAAACGCGTGGCGTAGCCGTAGCCCGCGTCATAAATGAGATGCGCGCCGGCGTCGGATTGGCCGACCAGCGTGGATGGGCTTCTGAGGATTTCGGCGACGGCTTTCTCGTCGCCGTTGTTGCTGGAGGTCTGAAAGACGGTCTCGAGTTTTTCCTCGAGCGAGAGGTCGAGAAAGGCGTCGAGGACGTCCTTGTTCTGCATCGCGGCGATCTCCGCGACGCTTTTCTTCTCCAGCGGCTTGTTCTTTTCCGTGGCGGCTTTAATTAGATAGACGAGATCCCAGCGGCGTGAGAAGCGGGAACGGAAGCCGCCTTCGACGGCCTCGGCGTGGAGCTTCCGCCGCGCGGCGGGATCGCGGAAAATTTCCATCCGCTGCTCGATCGGCGTAAAGAGAATCTGCTTCCACGTCGGCAGATCGTCGAACACCTGCGCGTTCTTCAGATTGAAGCGGTTGTTGAACAGCCGCGCGTTGCAGAGCGGATACGACGGCAGCCCCGCGGCGAGACTTTTATCCGCCAGGTCGAGCAGCTCGCGCCACTGGTCGGGCTCGTCCCAGCGGTGCGCAATCGACTGCCACACGACCGGGCGCCCGCATGCGGCGAGACGGTCGAAAAGCCCCACGCCCTCTTTCGGCGGCACGGCGATGCCGAGCGTGCCGATGGAGATCTGCATCGTGCCTCGGTTCAATTCTCCGAGCACGCCGGTGAGCTCGACGAGCTCGCGGTCGTCGGCGAGCCGGCTCGCGACCGGCCGGCCGTCGGTGCGCATATGGACAGGATTGCGGTTCGTCGAGAAGCCCATCGCGCCGGCGAGAATGCTTTCTCTCAGCACCTGCTTCATGCGCGCGATCTCGTCCTCCGTCGCCGCGCGCTCGCACGACGCCTCGCCCATGATGTATTGTCTGAGCGCACAGTGCCCGACGAGCGAGGCAACGTTGACACCGATGCGCCCGTCGAGCCGGTTCAGATACTCGCCGAAGCTCTCCCATTCCCAGGTAACCGCCTGCTTCAGCACCTTAAGCGGCATCGCCTCGACGCGCACGAAGCTGTCGAGAATGCCGTCGCGGTCCTGCGGGCGAGAGGGAGCGAGCGTGAGGCCGCAGTTGCCGGGAATCACCGTCGTGATGCCGTGCCAGCAGGAAGAAGTCGCGATCGGGTCCCAGAGGAGCTGCGCGTCGAGATGTGTATGGAAATCGATGAATCCGGGCGCGAGGACAAGACCGTGCGCGTCAATCGTGCGCCGGCCGCCGTCTTTGATGCGGCCGACGTCCGCGATCCTGCCAGCGGCGACGGCGACATCGCCGATGAAAGAAGGCATGCCGCTACCGTCCACAATCCGCGCGTTTTTAATCAGTAAATCGACCATGGCGACCTCCGCCGAGCGCTCGCGCTCTCTCGGTATAACCGCACGAGCGAATCGCTGTCAACCAAGCGCTCGCCCGCGTTGACAAACCGCGCGAGGCTGTGACAAACAGTCGGTTTTAGGAGAGTCGTCATGAAAAACGGCAAAAGCAGACGGCGCGCGGCCAACGGCCGCCCCGCTCACGTGATCGACGCCGACGGCCACGTGCGCGAGACGGATGATGAGATCATCGAATACATGTCGCCGGGCTACCGCTCGCGGCGCAAGGCGATGCTCTACTTCCCGCTCGTGCCCCACCACGGCTGGCACCGCTCGATCCCGGCCAACGACTACCGCCATCAGGATTTTCGCGTGCCGGACTGGCGCGAATGGGCGCACAAGCTCGACGAGGGAAAGATCGAGCGCACGATCTTGTATCCGACGCGCTTTATGCACATCGGCCAGATCGGCAACCCGAAGTACGCCGCCGAGCTCTGCCGCGCTTACAACGATTTCCTGCACGACCGGTTTCTGTCGCGCGACAGCCGCTTTCGCGGCATGGCGCTGCTGACGCTTCAGGACGCCGCAACCGCTGCGAAAGAACTCCGGCGCGCCGTCACGCGCCACGGCATGGTCGGCGGCATTCTGCCGGCCGAAGGGTTGCCGCGGCCGCTCGGTCATCCCGAGTACCGGCCGATCTTCAAGGAGGCGGATCGGCTCGGCTGCGCGCTATCGATCCACTCTTGCACGTCGCTGCGCGACAACGACAGATTTTTGGAGCCGAACGAGGTCGCGGCGCTCGCGCACGTGATTCCGCAGATGCGCCAG
>Ga0075425_100005742_pt1 | contig 12936 bp, 9 predicted proteins | sample SoiMethybrSBSTD4_FD_75300 | JGI IMG/M metagenome (GOLD analysis project Ga0075425, IMG submission 75300) | Bulk soil microbial communities from a Populus tree surrounding site in Tennessee, USA - Soil MetaG P. TD hybrid SBSTD4 | ecosystem: Environmental > Terrestrial > Soil > Tree plantation...
CCCAGCTCGCAGATGCCCCATCACTTGCATGACAGAGCGGTTGCCGCGGTCGTTAAGGTAATCGGTACCTTCCACTTGCTCACAATCCACTATCGGCACAAAGAAATTGGGAGACAAGAACACTAATGTCCCGCGAAACCTAGGCGGCGTGACGCCGATGATGGTGAAGGGATGTTTGTTCACCTGGACGACACGCCCCAAGACCCCACGATCATCATGAAAATGGGAGTGCCAGTAGGAATAACTCAGCACGATGTAAGGGGCGCTGTTAGCGCCGTTTTCGTCGGAGGCGTGGAAATAACGGCCGAGATAGGGCTGAACCCGAAGGGCGTCGAAATAGTTTCCGCTCGCCTCCAAACCCCAGGTAGGGGTCGGACTTTCACCCGTGTCGAGTCCCACCTGAGAGATGCTGTAGGCTACAATATCCTCAAAGCTGTGGTTTCGGTCACGTAAGTCCAGATAATCGGGATACGATTGGTTGGTGTCTTTCCGGCTCGTGCGCTGAAGAGAGTAGAGACTTTCAGGTTGCGGGACATTGAGCGGGCGCAAGATCAACCCATTTATCACACTGAACACGACCGCATTGGCGCCGATGGCCATCGCCAGCGTTAAAACGGCGCTGATCGTAAAGGCTGGAGACTTGCGCAACTGCCGCAGCGCATAACGGAGATCTTGAACTAGCGCACTCATCACACAACCTCCTCCCGCAAGAAGAAGGAGCCCGGAAGCGTGGTGACGTAGGGTGCAATTTACCGACCATTCTCATACAACTGCAAACCATTGATTGCAAACGCGCTGCGGTTGAACGCACAGCGAAGGGAGCCATAGAGAATGTTCGCTAGTGAAAGGTCGTGTCCAGAAGCGGACAGCATCAAGGAATAAAGTGCCCGTCTCCCTGACAAAGCGCCGTCATTTAGTGCTTTTCTGTTCTCCCACCCGGCAAGAATTATTGGTCGTCAGGAACATCCTCAATTTTGGATTTCGGGGTGGATGACGGGCAATCCTTCCTTAATCTGCGTAAGGGAAGGTTTGCCGACCCGCCGTCCGGAACGTTATCTTCGCGCTTCCCATAACCCCGATTGTCGTGCGAAATCTGAGGCCAATGCCGGGATGGCACCTAGACATACCCTGGCTGCTACTGAATTTGCATTCTGGCGTAGGGAGCGAACTTCTTCTGGCATTCGATGCCAGCCTGACGTACCGCTTTGAATTCAGCCGAGTCTCGGATTTTGTCGAATAATGGATCTCGATCCACCGATGGGTAAACACAAAGGCCATGTTCGGAAGCAGCGCGCAGCAAACGCACGGCCGCGTCCTTCTTTCCTACAAACGCCTGCATTGCGGCGCCGAAATACCAGGCATCGGTAAACGGGATATTGCGGAAATCAGCTTCTGATTCTTTTGTGGTCTTGGCACACTTCAACGTAGACGAATCGGGCCAGCAGTCGTGGAGCAACTCAAAGCTCTTACCCCCGGGTATCATTTTCAGTTTTGGCAGCGCCTCTTCCACTCTTCCCTCACGCACAAGCACCTGACCCTGCATCATCGTGCTGAACTGCCCTGGCGACCGTTCGATTTCCTGGCGTGCTTTGACTAGGTCCCCCATGTGTATGTAGAGCACATGGCAGTGGTTGGTGGGTAGTTCGGGGTCGAGTTGGTGGGTAGCTTCGCATTCCCGCGCGGCTTGCTCAAGGGCGCCGGCGGCGCGCAGCACCCCGGAAAACACATGGTGAACCTCAGCGCGGCGCGGCCATCTTCGCGCCACCTCTTGGACTCGCGCAAAGCTCGCGGACACATCTCCGTAGAAAGCCTCACGCTCAATTAGCTCGATCTGAGGACGCAATAGACCGGAATCGAGTTGGCTCGCCCGTTCGAGCGCGGCAATCGTCTTGTTGTGCATTTGCTCGCCACCGCTGGCAAAATCCGCTTCGTTAGAATAATGCAGCCCTAACGCCAGCCATGCAGGCGCATACTCTGGATCCAACTTGACTGACTTTTCGAGAAGCGCGATGGCATCCTTGTTGCGCGCCATACTCCAGTAGACGCTATCCTGGCTACGCAGGTAGAGCTCGTAAGCTTCCTGGCTTTTAGGCTTGGTGACGGAGAGTTCTACGTTGGAGACACCCAGCGACGGCAGGAGCCCTTTCTGTAACAGGGCGGTCATTTCCTTCCGCAACATCAGCATGTCTTTGCTGTCTACGTCGACCGAGCCACGCCAGGTCACTTCATCTTTTGTGACATCCATCGCCTCGAGGATCACGCCGACGCGGTCCGCGCGGCGTACGAAATGGCCGGTGACCACATCAGTGACCTTCAGTTGTTGACCGGCCTGATGCGGGTCGAAGTTCTGGCCTGTGAAACGCTGAGACATGCTGAACGGCCGAACGCTCAACGTGGGCGCGTAGCTAAGAGTAGTGATCACTTCATCCGGCAGCGCTGTGCCCAAATAATCGAGATCGGCGTCGCTCGTAGCGTTTTGAAAGGGGAGCACCGCGACTGTGGTTCGGTGCGAGAGCATCCACTGGCTTTGCGTTCTTGGCTTTGTGAGAAACCACCCGACCACGCCCACAAAAACCGCCAGCAACAGCGCGACGCCGATCCACATGGTGCGCCAATTTTTGCGTGCAGCCCTGCTTGGCGTGCCAGGCTCCAGGGTACGCGACTCCAACTCGCGCTGCAGCCGCTTCAAGTCGGCTTTCATTTCGCCGGCGCTCTGATAGCGTGCCTTTCGGTCCTTTTCCAGCGCCCTGCTAACTATACGTTCCACTTCAGTCGGAACATCTCTGCGGATGCGTGAGATCGGCGTCGGCGAGGCGGTCAGGATGGAATTGAAGATGATCGCCTCGGTTGCTCCTGCAAAGGCGGGCTTGCCGCTGGCTATTTCGTAAATCACGGCTCCCAATGAGAAGAGGTCGGTACGGGCGTCGAGCGTCTCCCCACGTGCCTGTTCGGGAGACATGTAGGCTACGGTTCCCATCACTGACCCGGTTGCTGTCGCCGCAAGGCTAATCGTTTCAGAACAGTCCGTGCGCTCGGACGGACTCAGTTTTGCCAGGCCAAAATCTAGCACCTTGGCGTCCCCGCGCGACGTGACAAAGAGGTTGCCCGGCTTGATGTCACGATGGACAATTCCCCGCGCATGCGCCGCTGCGAGGGCGTCCGTTATTTCAACGCTCCATTTCAAAAGACTTGAAATCTCCGCGGGCCCGGCGGCACAGACTTGCCTAAGGTCCTGGCCATCGAGGAACTCCATCACAAGGAATAGCTGTCCTTCATGTTCACTCACTTCGAAAATGGCGCAGATGTTCGGGTGATTCAGCGCAGAGGCTGCCTGCGCTTCACGTTTAAAGCGGCGCCGGGCGTTTTCATCGGCCGACTTCGCGGGAGAAATGAACTTGATGGCTACTTCACGCCGCAATCGCTCATCATCTGCGGCGTAGACTTCACCCATGCCGCCCGAGCCCAAACGGCGCAGGATGCGGTAATGCGAGATCCGCAGCCCTTCCATGAATGAGAATAATACTGCAACCCCTGGAACGGTCGTTAGTCACGAAAAGCCATCCCTTCAGCATTAAGCGTTGCTAGAGCTCGGCTAGTCAGCTTCGCATCGGTCCACATGCAGTGTGACTCGGTCGAAGTGAAATCTTCCCCGACTCGTCGGGACCGGGGAAGTTGGAGGCCCAGGTCTCACTCGCGCTCGCCGCCTATCGCGGCCGGATGACGGGCATCCTGAAGTAACCGGATTGGGTCAGAGTGGCCGACAATCCTCTAATTATCGGGTGGCAACGCCACGGGAAGCCCTAGCGCGGCCGCATTGTAGGTAGCGCGTGAACGTTGAACGTTCCGCAGGAGTTTTAACCGGGGCTATAATCGCAGCCTAGTATGTCGCTTGCTGCAGGGACAAGACTGGGGCCCTATGAGATCCTCACACCGATCGGTGTGGGCGGGATGGGCGAGGTGTATCGTGCGCGCGATACGCGCCTCGACCGCACAGTCGCGCTCAAGATCCTCCCCGCTCCGTTTTCCTCTGATGCGGTGCGCAAGCAGCGATTCGAGCGCGAAGCCAAGACCATTTCCAGCCTGAATCATCCTCACATCTGCACATTGCACGATATCGGTTCGCAGGATGGCGTCGACTATTTGGTGATGGAGTGTGTCGAGGGTGAGACGCTGGCAAAGCGGCTGGTGAAAGGGCCGTTGCCGCTGGAGCAGGTGTTGAAGTACGGGATGCAGATTGCCGATGCGTTGGACAAAGCACATCGAGCGGGAATCGTTCATCGCGACTTAAAGCCGGGGAACATCATGCTGACGGCGGCCGGTGCCAAGCTCTTGGATTTCGGGTTGGCGAAGCCAGCGGTTCCGTTAGTGAACGGGGCAACACTGACTGCTGCGGTCACTCAGATCACGCCCGTGACACAGGAAGGCACGATCGTCGGCACATTCCAATACATGTCGCCCGAGCAGGTGGAAGGAAAAGAGGTGGATGGGCGGAGCGACACTTTCTCGCTGGGAGCAGTGTTGTATGAAATGGTGACGGGGAAGAAGGCGTTCGAGGGGAAGAGTCAGTTGACTGTGGCGTCTGCGATTCTGGAAAAAGAGCCGGCACAAATCATCTCAATCAAGCCAATGACTCCACCGGCGCTCGACCACGCGGTCCGCCGGTGCTTGGCCAAAGACCCCGAGGAGCGCTGGCAAACCGCGCGTGATTTGGGATTCGCTTTGGAATTGGCGGCTGAGCCAAACCTCTCCGTGCCACCGGGAACCAGCTCGCGTTGGCCGTGGATCGTTACGGCGGCAGCGGTCGTCGTTGCGGTGGCAGCATTCTGGTCACCTTGGCATCAACCTCCAATTGAAGAACGCCCCTTGCGGTTTAAGATCGAACCTCCTCCTGGAGGGAACTTTCTTCTTGGGGTTGGCGGCGGCAACGCTATCTCGCCGGATGGCCGCACTGTTGTTTTTGTCGCCGCTTCCGACGGAAGCCCGAAGCTTTGGGTCCAGCCGCTGGACTCAACGGTTGCACGAGAATTCCCTGGCACCGAGAATGCTGAGTTCCCGTTCTGGTCGCCCGACTCAAAGTCGGTCGGCTTTTTCGCCAACGGCAAACTCCAGCGAATCGACCTGGCGGGAGGCCCCCCAGTGACTCTGGCCCCTGCGTCCAATGGACGCGGTGGAGCCTGGAGTTCGCAGGGAATCATCATTTTTGCCCCCAACGCCTCTAGCGGTCTTTGGAAGGTAAGCGCAAGCGGAGGGCCGGCTACGCCTTTGACCACTGTTGATCAGTCTCGAGGGGAAAGCACCCACCGATGGCCTCTGTTTCTACAAGATGGCCAAGAATTTATCTATTTCTCCTGGGGCGAAAGCATGGACCGCGGTTCCATTTACGTGGGTTCCTTGGAACGACCATTGGAAAAGACCCTGGTGTTAAAAGCTTCAGCCGGTGCTGCCTATTCGCCAGCGCACGATAAGCACCCAGAATATCTTTATTGGCTCCGTCAGCAAACGTTGGTGGCTCAACGTTTCGATAGCAAGAAAGCACGGCTTTTGGGGGAAGCCGCGCCTGTGCCCGGCGCGGAATTAGTCGCTGCAGCGCCAGCTTACATACACTCGAGTATCTCGGCTTCCAACGATGGCACAATTCTTTTCGGAACGGGCAGTGACCGCTATCAATTAACTTGGCTTAACCGGGAAGGCAAAGCGCTGAGCTCGGTAGGCGAACCCGACCGATACGTGTCACTGCGTATTTCGCCGGACGGCAATCGCGTCGCAGCCGTGCTTGCCGATCCTTCGGCGCACTCAGACCTCTGGCTTTTGGAATTGTCGCGCGCGATCCCGAACCGCCTTACTTTTGCGGGCGCGTTCGGGACAGGTGCCTGGTCGCCCGACACTCAGCGAATCGGCTATCACATTCTGCTCGGCAAGAAACTTTTGGAGCGAAGCACAAGCGGAGGAGGCCAAGAAGAAACGATTTTGGAGGTCCAACGTAATGTCTATTTGAACGACTGGTCTCCGGATGGCCGGTACTTGGTCTATACACAGCTCAGTCCAGAAGGGCGGAATGAGTTGTGGCTTCTTCCGTTGAACGGAGGTGGAAAGACGGTGCCGTTCCTGAAAACTTCGTTCAATGAATTGCAAGGAGAGGTTTCTCCGGACAGCACATGGATCGCCTACACATCGGACGAATCCGGAGGTTTCAATGAAATATACGCTACGAGCTTTCCTGCTGTCGGCCCGACGTGGCGAGTTTCCAATGGCGGCGGGAGTTTCCCGCGTTGGAGCCGGGACGGCAAAGAGTTGTTCTATCGGGCGCTCGACGGAACACTGATGGTGGTCTCGGTTCGAAATGGTTCGCACAGGCTCGAGTTCGGGACCCCCAACGCGTTGTTCCGAGTTTCGGAGCCACAGGGAATGGTCTGCTATCCTTACGACGTGGCGGCTGATGGCCAAAGGATTCTGGCGCTTGTGCCCAGCAAAACCGGGGGAGATAGTCCGTCTCTGACCGTGCTAGTTAACTGGGAGGCACAACAGAAGCCTTAACATGTCGAGTTATTGCCACGAGATGGGTTTTTACCCGCAGGATGCGCGGCTTGAACAGCTCTATTCAACGTTTTTCCTTCGGTTTTTCCAGCAGTTTAGCGATTGTGCCCGAGTCGGGCCATCCCGAAGCTACCGAATTCTCAGAGTCGTCGGATCCGCCGAACACAGATGAACGGCGAAATCCGGGTTGCTACCTGTACGGGCAGCGGTTACCCGTCCAACTGGCGAGTCACGGTGTTGGTGTTGAATGTACTGTCGGAACTCCAGGGATGGACTCGGGGAAAAGCTGTTCTGTCGCGTCAATTCGCAGACAAAGTATTGCGCACAATGCGATCATGCCAACCACAGGGATAAGAGCAATGTTGTAGCTGCCGGTACTCCTCACCATGTATCCGAAAACGACGGAAGAGATCGTGGCTCCTATTTGGGAAAGCAGCCGGATACAAAGACTCCACACCTCCGAACGCGCATCCCTACCGCAAGCGTCGGTATTTCTATGATCCCGAGGGCAACGATTGGGAGTTCGTTCAGTACCTCTCTCAGGATCCAGCTGAGCGAAACGATTACAAGTTGCCGGATCGATAGCGTCTGCTCGAAGCATCGAAGTGATGCGGTCTGAATGTCAGCGAATCAGGCGCCTTAACAGGAAGTAATCTCCGACCGCAGATACCACGGTTTCGCAGACCGCTGGGGCACACAATTCGCCGATTGGGATAAATTGGGATAAAGGCTACGCTCGCCGGAGAGATTGGCAGTCGTCTCTAAACCCAAGAGCGCTTGGGTGTTTAGTGGCGGAGGAGGGGGGATTCGAACCCCCGTGACCCTTTCGGGCCAAACGGTTTTCAAGACCGCCGCATTCAACCACTCTGCCACTCCTCCACATTGATTCTATTGTACTTGTGGAAACCAGCGTTGCACATTCACCCTTGGTCCGATGGACTCTCGACATGCGAAAGGGATACATCTACCAGACCAACGGCGCTTGGCATGTCCGCTACCGTGTGGACGGTAAGCGGGTCTCGCGCAAGCTGGCCGACTACAACGACCACGTGCCACGATTACGCGGCAAAAGATCTGGCTGTCGGCAATCAGAAGGGTAGCATATTCCGTAATCACGAGCTCCAGATGTACCGCCTGCTGGCCTATGACGCGGTCCGACAGATGTCGCACCTACTTTTGTTTGCGCTTGGGCACATGATTCCCGAACTTCTGCATTGTTTTTGAGTACACGGAATGCGTCAATCGTTTCATCGTGTGTATTGAATCGGAAACGCATCAACCGACCCATTGGACGCACGAAGTGCGGCGACCATTACTCCAGTGTCTTGCGGAGCGAATCGACTTCCGCAACGGTAAGGACTCTGTGATAGCCGTTGGGAGAGCTAACTTCGCCCGCGTTTTCCCGGAAAGTCACAACACCATTAACGCTGGTCGCCATTCCAGCAAACCCACCGCTTCGAGAGAATTCCATTTTCATCACACGTCCCCGATCTTGCCGAAGCAACGACTGCTTGCCGCTCGAGTTTAAACCATAGTGCAACCTCAGGAAGGAAGCCCCGGAAGGGCCAAGGGTCAAGATAATCAAATTGTCGAACTCCGTTTCCGGAATTACCACGGAAGATGGGCCGCCCAGTTCTGCAACAATTACAGGGATGGTGTTGCTGTGACCGACAATTACGACGGTTCCTTCCTGGATTTTGCGAATGGTCTCGACAAGTTCCTGTTTGTTCGCGGCCGAAATGACTCGAGGCTGAAGGTGAATACGAGCCGCCAGCGGAGCGGCTGTTTCAGCAGTCCGTCGGAATTCTGTAACAAAAATCGCGCTTACGCCTGAGTCAGCCAGAACGTCTGCCAAGACATTTGCGCGGGCCCGGCCAGCAGCCGTGAGAGGCGGGTCATCAGCGGGCTGCGTTGCCTTCTCCGCGTGACGCAACAGGATCACGGTGGTAGCGCAGATGCTCAAGCAAGGAGCGAATAGCGTACTCATCCATAGAAGAACCGCGATACGTGTGTACCTCATAGGACCGCCGGAGGGAGGGCAATTCAGATGCGAGCTTTTTTGTACAGCATAAGGGCGATGACGGTCAAATTCGGAACTAATTACTATCAGGCTGCCACTGAATGGGCGCCCAAACACCTGTCAACGACGCTATGCATCGAATGGGCAGCAGGGAGGCGATGAAATTCCTTTGTTTGGCTGTGCTTCGCCAAAATTCCATGCGCACTGAAAATAGTGCGATTCCCTGCCGCGATGGCTGCCTCATCCAGGTCATCCCTTCACCCTCGACCGCCAAGAATCTGTCCCGGGGAACCCGAGCGGTAAACCTGTATATATAAGGATGGAGGAACCTGGACGTTTTCACGACGCGACGTTGGTTCGGATTAGGCAGCCCGATCGTACCTGTGGAAGAAAAGTTAGCCAGCACTCGGCGCGGTCGGGATCTCTCGGCGCTCTCTTCATCCAACGAGAGATGGTTCTCTCGGAAAGCTCGAAACCGAGCATGAGGAGTTCCCCATGGATCCGCGGCGCTCCCCAGCTGGGGTTCTTAACGACCATCCGGAAGATCAGTTCCCGAACCTCCTTCGATATCGGTCTTCTTCCAACCTGCCTCCTGTGCGGTGTTGCCCCTAAAAAATCTTTCTGGCAATTCCGCCGATGAGTATTTCGCCGATGGAATGACGGATGAGCTGATCACGAATCTCGCCAAGATTTCGGCTTTACGGGTTCGTTCCTATACCTCGGTCTCTAAATATAAAACAACCTCCAAGTCCTTGCCTCAAATTGCACAAGAACTGCAGGTGGATGGAATCGTCGAGGGTTCGGTAGTGCGCTCCGGCGATCAAATCCGTATCACCGCGCAATTAATTTACGTGCCTCGCGATCAGCACCTTTGGGCGGAAGAGTATGAGCGCTCCGTTCGCGATGTCCTTTATTTGCAACGTGAGGTTGCGGGCGACATTGCTCAGCAGGTTCGGGTTACTCTCACTCCGAATGAACGACAACGCTTGGCCACTGCGGGCACAGTGGATCCCGCAGCTTACGAGAGTTACCTCCGCGGACGCTCGTTTTGGAATCAGCGTAGCGAAGCAAGCTTGCTCATGGCCATTGACCAGTTCAACAAAGCAATTGAAGTGGACGCCGGGTACGCGCCTGCTTACTCCGGACTTGCCGACTGCTACACCACGCTCGGCTACTTGAGCTACCTTGACCCGCTAGACGCATTTCCCCGCGCTCGCGATGCCGCCACCAAGGCACTTGAACTCGATTCCAGCCTCGCGGAGGCGCATACGTCGCTCGCTTACTACGACCTCTATCACGCCTGGAACTGGGTCGAAGCCGAGAACGAGTTCAAGAAAGCCATTGAGCTGAATCCAAATTATGCAACCGCTCACGACTGGTATAGCTACTACCTGATGACAATGGGCCGATTTGATGAGGCTTGGAAAGAGGTGAATCGCGCACACGAATTGGACCCGCTATCGGTCACCGTCTCCACCGACATAGGCTTCAACTATTTTTACCGGCGGAACTACGACGAAGCGATTAACCAATTGCGTACCACTCTGTCCCTCAGTCCCAAATTTCCGTTGGCGCATCTCTGGCTTGGCCGAGCATATCAGCAGAAGAAGATGTACGCGGAGGCGATCGATGAATTTAACAAGACTGACGCTGCCCTGCCGGGATGGGTGGTAACGATCGCCGGAATGGGCAACGCGTACGGTGAGTGGGGACATAAAGTTGAAGCGGAACAGGTGCTGGTCCGCTTAAACGGGATGGCGCGCGCGAAATACGTTACGCCGTACGGAATTGCTCTCGTGTACGCTGGACTCGGCGATAAGAATGAGGCATTCGCCTGGCTCAACAAAGCGGTCGAGGGGCGCAGTCATTGGCTGGTCTGGCTCAACCGTGATCCGCGCTGGGACCGCTTGCGCTCCGATTCTCGTTTTGACGAGCTGAAAAAGCGCGTCGCACTGCCTTAATCACAGTTACGGGAGAATTCAGAAATGAAAACCACTCGCCGACATATTCTATGGTTTTCAGCTCTTGTGCCATTCCTGGCGCGGTTCAGTTCGGGACAGAATTCGCAAACGCCGTCAAATACTGCAAGTATTTTTAATAAGCACATGGACTGGATGGAGCAACAGTTTCTCCCTGCGGCAGAATCGATGCCGGAAGATAAATTCTTCTGGGCACCGGCCAGTGGAGAGTTTCGCGGCGTACGCAATTTCGCTGAACAACTCATTCACGTGGCAGAAGTCAATTTCGCGCTTTCTGCGGCAATCGTGGGTGAAAGCCCGCATAAAGGCAGCCCAGCGGAAGCGATGAAAACTCGGTCAGCCGTTCTTCAATACCTCAAAGACTCTTTTACCCACACTCACCGAGCGTTTTCATCAATCACGGAGCAAAATGCGAAGCTGCCAATCAAGCACCCGCTGTTTGACATGATAACGACCCGGATGGGCCTCGGGATTGTAGCGATCGCGCATCCGTTTGATCACTACGGGCAAATAGTCGAGTACCTGCGGATGAACAATGTGGTTCCGCCAGCGAGTCGCAATTGAATTGAGCCTGACACTAACAAACAGACCTTGCATTCGATTCCCGAAAGAGTTCGTGCCTCCTGGCGGATGACGAGCTACCCGGAAGTTGAGACGGATGGACGGGGTGGAGCGGCTCATCAGAAAGGACAAAGTCAAATTCAGATTTCGCGCTACATCACCTGGATTGATAGCGTGATCATGTTGTACACCGGCGTGGCTGGCGAGAAAGTGCGAGCAGACTACGACCTGCACATATAGCCCCGCGCTGACCCACTCCTACCTGTGCGCGGCGCGGTTTGGTGCGGCAGACCCAGGGTCACCTGATACCAGTCGCTGAACCCAAAGATTTCCGGAGAACAAGAAGTAGCCAAGACCCGTGCAGCAACGTCGCGATTCCGGAGGCGATCACAGCCATGCTGATGATGGTTGCCATTCTGTGCTGACTAGTCACTAGTCGCCCAGACAGACTTGTTCCGCGACCTGCGCGAAGTGTACCAAAGAGCACAGGCTGTAATTCTCGTTGCACGCATACTTAGTTCTGAAACAGTCATGGAAGACTTAACGACAGATGTCCTTGGGGAATGGGAAAGTGAAGGCGAAGCGACGCCCCGCTTGGATGTCTGTGCCCACCTCGCAATGCCAGGTTTTGGGCCGAATATTCCGGCGAAGACTATACTCGTGGGTACGCCGAATCAAATAGAGTGGGCAGAACAAATCAGGGATCGCGTCCACAAAGAATTTGATCGCGTCGGCATGATCTTGAAGTCAGTAGCTGGGACGCAGGTGAGCTGGGATCAAACTGATACTTTAAAACTTGTCACGATTTTGGAAGAGAAGCGCCACGATGTAATGGCCAATGATAGCGCCGGATATTTCATTCATGAGTGGCAGGAGCTGAGGGATCAAGTGCGAGAGATGATCATCAAAGACCCTCGATATGGGAAAATCAAAGCGAGCCAGGCGGCTCTGAGACATCCGATTACAATAAAAAATGAGGACCGGAAGTCGCATTGGCCCGAGGGAGCAGAACTATAAACTGAAAGAGGGAGAGTTCTATACTTCTGGCGATTCGCCAAACGTAGGTGGGCTGACCATGACCTGCGTCTCCTTTTCACAACAACTCGCCGATGGATTCCAAAAAATATGGTCTAAGGCGATGCGAGGCTTTCGCGAAATCGATTTCCACCCACTGTCGAGACATGGTAGATGACTTCGTTTGTTGGCTCCTGTAGTCGGCATACAAATTCGGATGGTTGCGGGTGTGCGGAAGAGATTGAAGGGGAAGAAACTTTGGTTGCAGAGGCCTGTGAGTGCTGATTTTGAACTACGTATGGAAGACGGCTACAGCATGCTGGGCTGGTGAGCCGGACCGTCGCGCTCCGACAGCAAATCCTAGTACGAGGGAGCAGTCCAGGTCCCGACCCGCGGACTGTGTCACGGTCGGTTGCATCAGACTATCTCGGCCGTCATCGATCCCGAGTCACGGAGAGCAAGGACAGAGCAGGTAAAATTAACAAACCGGGCCGCCTCCAGCTGCTTAGCGAATTTTTCGAACACTCTCCGGCGAATCTCGTCTGGCGTACTTCGCGGCCGCCACGGTCTTATAAACGGCTGCAGGTCGGCCGCCTCGTTGGGCAGCCTTCGGTTCGTACCCGAAAGACTTCACCACAATGTTCCCCATGTGACTTATTCATTCAAACAATCCGCCCACAACCTCTTTTATGCTAGCTCCACACCCAGCCTGTTTGTCGCAGGAGATTAGGTTCTGGATAATTCCAACACCGTTATTTCTGGCCTTGCGCCGAGCCGGATGGGAAAGCCTGTCGTGCCGATGCCGCGATTCACGTACAACTGTGTGCC
>Ga0075425_100005743_pt1 | contig 12933 bp, 17 predicted proteins | sample SoiMethybrSBSTD4_FD_75300 | JGI IMG/M metagenome (GOLD analysis project Ga0075425, IMG submission 75300) | Bulk soil microbial communities from a Populus tree surrounding site in Tennessee, USA - Soil MetaG P. TD hybrid SBSTD4 | ecosystem: Environmental > Terrestrial > Soil > Tree plantation...
GCGCGCGTGCTCTTCCGCGTGTTCATCGGACGCGGTGATCCGAAGAGCCATGCGATGAAGAAGCATCTGTGGACCGTGTCCGGCTCGCTCGTGCCGGCGCGCGATCCCTTCGACTTCAATCAGGCGCTGATGGACCTCGGCGCGACGGTCTGCGTTGCCCGGAATCCGAAATGCCTCGTCTGTCCGATGGCGAACCAGTGCGTCAGCCGACGATCGTCGTAACCGCGGCAATCGTGGAACGCGGCGGCCGGTTTCTGCTGACCCGCAGGCAGAAGGGCGTCCACCTCGAAGGCTTCTGGGAGTTCCCCGGCGGCAAGTGCGACGCCGGCGAAACGCTCGATGCCTGCCTGAGGCGCGAACTGCGCGAAGAACTGGCCGTCGACGCGTCGGTCGGCGCAGAAGTGCTCGCGACGACTCACGCCTATGCCGATCGAACCGTGGAGCTGCATTTCTTCCGCTGCGCGATCGCCGGCGAGCCGGTTCCGCAGCTCGGTCAGGCGATGCGGTGGGCGGCGCGTGAGGAGCTGGCTACGCTGGAGTTTCCGCCCGCGGACGCGGAGCTGATTCGGACGCTATCGGCAGTCTGACGACCTCGGCGGGCCGTCCGTCGATCGTGACCGAGGTTCCCGGCTCGACGAAGTCGCGGTGGACGTAGCCGAGCGCGATCGCCGCCTTCTGCGACGGCGAGAACGCGGCGCTCGTCACGTGGCCGATGTCGCGGTCGCCCGACCGGATCGGTGTGCGATCCGCCGGCACGTCATCGCCGCCAATCCGCAGCCCCACGAGCCGCCGCGCGACGCGGCCGTGTCCGCGGTGCGTGACGCGGATGATCACTTCCTGTCCGACGTAGCAGCCTTTCGTGAACGAAATCGCGCGCGACTCGATACCCGCTTCGAGCGGAATCGTCTCCTCGTCCATGTCGCGGCCGAACAGCGGGACGCCGGCTTCGATCCGCAGCGCGTCGGCCGAGGCCGGATCGAGCGCGCGCGCGCCGTAGGCGGTCAGCGACGCGATCAGCGGACCCGCGGCTGCGCGCTCGACGTACACGTCGTAGCCGTCAGCGCCCGCGTCGGTGATCCGCGTGACGATCGCCGCCGCCCCTTCCGCGGTCGTCGTCCGCATGCTGCCGTGTTCCGGCAGCGAGTCGAGCGACCCGATCGCGGCGGACAGGACGCCGGCGAGCGCGCCGGCCGCTCCCGAGCCGATCACGGCGATCTGCGCAAACGTATCGGTGACGTCGCCGAGCTGCACGTCCTCGGAAAAGATGAACTGATCGAATTTCGCGAGGACCATGTCCTTCGCCGCGCGCGCGACCGACAGCAGAATCACATCGCCGAGCTCGTAGACGTACGCGTCCGCGATCATGCGTCCCTGCGCGGTCAGATACGCCGCGTAGCAGCCGCGACCCGGCTCGAGGCTCGCGACGTCGTTGGTCAGGAGACCCTGCAGATACGAGCGACGATCGGCGCCGGCGACGGTGATCCGTCCGCGCGCGTCGCTGCGGTCGATGAACGCCGCCCCTTGAATCATGATGCTATGCTGCGCCTATGCCCTTCTCTGATTGTACGCGGGCCGCGTGCGCCGCAGTGCTGCTGGCGCTGCCCCTCGCGGCACGCGCGCAGCAGGCAGGGCCGCCTCCGCCGCCGCCGGCCGCCGGCGCCGAGAGCTTCGCGGTCTTCATCCGCGGCGCGCGCGTCGGAAGCGAGCAAATCGCGGTGACGCGCACCGCCGACGGCTGGACCGTTGCGAGCTCCGGCCGGCTCGGCGCCCCCGCGGACGTCGTCTCGCGCCGCGTTCAGGTGCAGTACGACCCGAACTGGAATCCGCGCGCGGCGTCGGTCGATGCAACCATACGCGGCCAGGTGTACTCGATTCAATCGACGGTCGCCGGCGCGGCGGCGACCACGCATGTCGTGAACGGGGCGCAGGCGGCGGACCGCACCGACGCCATCGCGCCCGATGCGGTATTTCTGCCGAGTCCGTTCTGGGGACCGTTCGACGCGCTCGCCCACAGGCTGAAAGACGCGCCCGCCGGCACCGTCGTTCACGCGTACGCTCCCGGACAGGCCGCGTTCGACATCCGCAGCGGCGAGCCGACGACGGAACGCATCCAGACGGTGTCGGAAATGGTCACCGCGCGGCGGACGCCGATTACGATGCTGCTGCCGACGCCGCTCGACGGCGAAATCTGGATCGACGCCCGCGGCCGCATGGTGCGCCTGACGATTCCGCCGCAAAGCCTCGACGTGGTGCGCGACGATCTGGCCGCTGTGTCGTCGCGGCGCGTGACGATTTCGCGTCCGAACGACGAGCCGATCAAGATTCCGGCGAACGGCTTCACGCTCGTCGGCACCCTGTCGCGCCCGCTGCAGGCGTCAGCGGCGAAGCTGCCGGCCGTCGTGCTCGTCGGCGGCAGCGGGCAGAACGATCGCGACGAGGTCGTCCAGGGCATCCCCGTCCTCGGGCAGATCGCGGGCGCGCTCGCGGACGCGGGCTTTCTCGTGCTGAGGTACGACAAACGGGGCGTCGGCCAGTCGGGCGGCCGCGTCGAATCGTCGACGATCGCCGACTACGCGGAGGACGTGCGCGCCGCGGTCAGGCTGCTGTCGGAGCGCAAGGACGTCGACCGGAGCCGCATCGTCGTCGCGGGGCACGGTGACGGCGGAGCGATCGCGCTGATCGCGGCGTCGAAGGAGAAGCGAATCGCCGGCATCGCGCTGATGGCCGCCAGCGGCGTCACGGGTTCGGAGCAGCTCCTCGCGCAGCAGCAGCGCGCGCTGAGCCGCCTGAATCTCAGCGCGGAGGAGAAGCAGGCGAAAGTGGACACGCAGCGCCGCATCAACGATGCAGTCGTGAGCGGAAAGGATCTCGACAGGCTGCCGCCGGAGATCCGGCGCCAGGTGGACAACCCGGAGTTCCAGAGCCTGCTGGCGCACGACCCGGCCAAGATCGTGCCCGGTGTCCGTCAGCCGATCCTGATTCTGCAGGGCGAGCTCGACACGCAGGTCGAGCCGTCGAACGCCGAACGGCTCGAGGCGCTCGCCAGGAAGCGGAAGAACGCGCCGCCGGTCGACGTCGTCCGACTGCCCGGACTCAACCATCTGTTCGTCGCGGCGAAAACCGGCGAAGTCGAGGAGTACGCGACGCTGCCGGACAAGCGCGTCGACGCCGCCCTCACGCGCGCGATCGCCGCGTGGATGCAGAAGACGTTCCCGTCTCCGAAGTAACCGTCGGTTCCGGCCGGCCGCTCCACGTGAAGCGATAGGTCCCGCCGCGGCGGACATTGCCGACGAGAGCCGGGCGGAAGCACGCGATGCACGTCCCGCCCGGTCGCCGCACACTCGGATACACGACGCCGAGCGACGCCGCCGCGAGCAGGCGCGCGGCGAGCTTCTGCGATTCGACATAGCTGCGCGGATCGAGACACGCGCGGAAGCCGCGAGCGTGCCGAAGGTCGTGGAAGTCCGCGCTGAAGTCCGCGAGGTAGTCGTCGTATGTGACGCTGTCCTCGAAGCGCCCGATCTCGGCAAGCTGCACCGACCTGTGGAAGCCGACTTCGGCCTGCGACGTCGCGAGCTCGGCGCCCGCGTACCATGCGCCCCGATCCGGACCGCTGAACCGCGCCCCGAGCGGATGCGCGTGGCAGAACGAGGCGTTGACGACCTCGGAGTACGGCACGCCGAACACGAGCTCCTCGACGCCGATGCCCGGCAGACGCTCGGCCTCGGCGAGCAGCCGATCGTTGGTCGCCGAATCGAGGTCGAGAATCGCCAGCAGATGTCGATCGTCGTCGGCAATTCCCTCGAGAACGGAGCGGCCGCGCGCGAGATGCCGCGACGGAATGAGTCGATGGGCGTCGAGCTGCCGCACGAGCGCGACGGGCGGCAGCGCGGCCGCCGTCATCCGGCGCGCCGGGCGTCGAGGAGCCGCCGCACGATCTGCATCGCGGGCTGGCCGCCGCGCGTCATGTATGCCAATGGCGTCTGGCCGCCGAAGATCGGATTCCGGTTCGGCAGCCGCACCCACTCGTCGGCCAGCGCGTCGCCGTGCAGGATGTGCAGCGCCTTGTAGATGCCGATGAGGTACGAGATGCGGACGAGCCGATCGGCATCGAGGAGACGCCCCGCGCGCCGTTTCATCTCGTAGAACGGGCCGTTGCTGACGCCCCCGAGCAGCGCGCGGGCGTCCTCGTCGCGCACGCCCCAGCGGGCCACGATGTTGAAGAACGCCTTCAGCGCCGGCTTGGAGAGGCGTTCGCGCTCGGCGCGGGACTCGAGGTCGGCGGGCGGCTCGGCGCGATAGCTGGAGAGCGGGTACTCGAGGACGGCGGCCTGCATGACTACTCCTGTTCAGGAGTATAATTACTACCGTTATGACGTGTCAATCGGCCGCCGCGCCGGCGGCCGCCGGACGCGACTTGCGCGGCGTACTACAATGCCGGCCATGTGGATGCTGCACGGTGCCGAGGCGACGTTCCGGCTCCGATCCGGCGCCGTGAAGACCGTCGGCCGCGCCCCGCGCGCCGACTTCGTCCTCGACGCCGCGCTCGTCTCGCGGATTCACTGCCGCATCAGCGCGTCCGACGATGCGCTCGAGGTCGTCGATCTCTCGAGCACCAACGGCGTCTTCGTCAATGACAAGCGCGTCGTCCGCGCGAAATTCGGACGCGGCGATCGTCTGCGCGTGGGCCGCGTGGAATTCACCGTGAGCAGGGTCGAGCGCAAAGCGCGCTGATCTCATCCCCGCAGCAGCCTGAGCGTCGCGCCGTCCGGCTCCCCGCCGAAATACTTCTTCAGCAGCCGCTCGAACACCGACCCCGGCGGCGACACCGCCGCGAACAGCGTCGCGCACGAACGCAGCTTGAGATCGTCGGGATGGCCGAACACGTCGGTCGCCGATTTCGCGTCGATCCCGGCAGCCGCTTCGGCGATTTCGATCAACCGTGGACCGAGGACGGGGTGGTCGAGATAGGCTTCGGCCTCCGCGCGGCTCCGGATCGCGTAGCGCCGCGCCGTCGGGCTCGATCCCAGCCCGTCGATCTGCGGAAACACGTACCACATCCAGTGCGACTCTTTGCGTCCGCGGCGGATCTCCGCGAGCGCGCGATCGTAGTCGCCGTCCTGCGCTTCGACGAATCGATCAAGATCGAACATACGCGCCCTGGCGGATGCCGTCGAATTCTCCGGCCGCATGGAGTGCGAATCAGTCGATCGCCTGGAGAAACGGATTCGTTTTCCGCTCCCGGCCGATCGTCGTCTGCGGACCGTGGCCGGGGTACACGATGGCGTCGTCGCCGAACGCGAACAGGACGTTGCGGATCGACGCGATCAGCGTGTTGAAGTCGCCGCCGGGCAGATCGGTCCGACCGATCGAACCCGCGAACAGCGTATCGCCCACGAACAAATCCTTTCCTGCCGCGCCGCGCCGGCCGATCTGCAGGCAGACGCCGCCGGGGCAGTGTCCCGGCGTGTGATGGGGCCGCACTTCGTAGTCGCCGAACGCGATGACCTCGCCGGCCGTGTAGTACTCGTCGATCGGCGGCTGCGGTTCGACCCGCAGCCCGAACATCGCGCCGGACTCGACGGCGCGCTCGTACAGGAAGAGATCGTCGCGATGCAGATGGATCGGAACGCCGAGCGCGCGCTTCGCCGCCGCGACGCCGGTCACGTGATCGACGTGCGCGTGCGTGAGCAGAATGCGCGTGATCGAGAGCGTCCGCCGCTCCGCGAACGCGAGCAGCGACTCCACTTCGTCGCCGGGATCGATCAGGACGGCCTCGTTCGTCCGTTCGCATCCCGCCACGAAGCCGTTCTTGAAGAAGGGTCCCACGGCCTGCGCTTCGATCAGCATCGTGAACCTATAATACGTGCGTGATTCTCGCGGTCCTCGACGATTTGATGTTCACATCGAAGATCAAGACAGCCGCGGCGCAGCTCGGCGTTCCCGTCGCGTTCGCGCGCTCGAGCGCGGCGGCGATGACGGAAATGCGGAAGACCGCGCCGACGCTCGTGATTCTCGATCTCGACAGTGCGCGCATCGCGCCGCTCGACCTCGTCGCCGCGATGCAGGCGGACCCCGCGCTCGCCGCCGTCCCCACCGTCGGATTCGTGTCGCACGTGCACACGGACGTCATCGGCGCGGCGCGCAAGGCTGGCGTCGGCGACGTGCTCGCGCGCTCGGCATTCACGCAGCAGCTGGCGGACATCCTGACGCGTGGATCTCGCTGACGTCTTCGCCGCTCGAAAACGCATCGCGCCGTACCTGCGACGCACGCCGCTCGTCGAATCCGACTGGCTGTCGGCGGCCGCGGACGCGCGCGTCGGCCTCAAGCTGGAATCGCAGCAGCTGTCCAATTCCTTCAAGTCCCGCGGCGCGTTCAACGCGGTCATCGCGCGCCTCGAACGGGGGAAGCCGCCCTCGCAGGTGGTCACCGCGTCCGCCGGCAACCACGGACGCGCGCTCGCCGCTGCGTGCGCGCGGTTCCGTCTGCCGCTCGTGGTCTTCACGCCGGCCGAGGCTCCGAAGACGAAGCTCGAGGCCATCGCGCGGCACGGTGCCGCTCTGCGCAGTGAGGCGCGGGATTACGACGATGCCGAGAAACGCGCGCTCGTATTCGCGCGGGAGACCGGCGCGGAATTCATCTCGCCGTACAACGACGCGGACGTCATCGCCGGCGCCGGCACCGTCGCGCTCGAGCTGTTCGAGGACGCGCCGGATCTCGACGCCGTCGTCGTGCCGATCGGCGGCGGCGGACTGATCAGCGGCGTCGCGGTCGCCGCCAGAGCGATCGCGCCGTCATGCGCGGTGATCGGCGTCGAAGTCGAGGCGTCGTGCGCGTTCCTGACCAGCGTCCGGGCCGGCGCGCTCGTCGAGATCGTGCCCGGGACGACGATCGCCGACGGCCTCGGAGGCAATCCCGATCCGCAGACGATCACCTTCGCCTTCGTGCAGAAGCTCGTCGATCGCATCGTCACCGTCAGCGAGGAGGATCTGGCCGCGGCCATCGCGGGGCTCGTGGAGTCGGAGCACCTGATTGCGGAGGGCGCCGGCGCGGCGGCGGCGGCCGCGATTCTCGGCGGCCGCGTCGCGCTTCGCGGGAGTCGCGCCGCGGCGCTGCTCACCGGCAGCAACATCGATCGCGCGCGGCTCGCCGCGCTACTGCGATAGCCGCTGACGGCTCGCGCGATCGTTGAGGATTGCGAGCACGGCGAGCAGCTCCGCCACCATCGTCGCGGCGCATGAATAACGGTCGTCGGGACTGGCGGCCGTCGCCTTCGCCAGGATGCCATCGATCTCGTGGTGCAGCTCCGGATTGGCCGTCGACAGCCGGGGCCGCGCATCCGCCGCCGGCCGCTTTCCCGACAGCATTTCGAACAGCACGACGCCGAGGGAAAAGACGTCCGCGCGCTCGTCGATCGGCCTGCCTGCCCGCTGCTCGGGCGGCTGATAGCCCGTCGGCCTCGCCGCGCCGGTCTTTTCACCGGCGTCAGCGCGATCGGGGCCGCCTGCCGTCCACGGCGCCAGGCCGAAGTCGCGCACCTTGGCCCGTCCCTTGTTCGTCTCGACGATGGTGCCGGGACGCAGGTCGCCGTGGAGGACGCCCCAGCCGTGCGCGTCGGCCAGCGCGTCTCCGACCTGGGCAGCCAGATCGATCGCGCGACGGGCGTTCATCGGTCCATGCGTCAGGATCGTCTTCACCGTGTCACCCGGCGTGAATTCGAATGCGAGAAAGAGCTCGCCCTTGTCCTCGCCGACTTCATAGAGCGCCGCGATGTTGGGATGCGACAGCTTCGCCGACGCCCGCGCCTGCTTCAGGAACCGCGCGCGCCGTTCCGCATCGGCCGTGACGGCCGGCGGGACGACGTCGAGGGCGACGGTGCGTCCGGTACGCGTGTCGCGGGCGCGGTACAGATCGCCGACGCCGCCCGCGCCGATCTTTTCGAGAATCTTGTACTGTCCGAGGGCGTCGACCAAGGCGGCGATTATACTTTGCGGATCAATCCCTACGTCCGCATCCTCCGCGAGAATCGAAACTTCCGGCTGCTCTACATCGGACAGACGATCTCGCAGCTCGGCGATTGGTTCAACGCGGTCGCCGTCTATGCGCTGCTGCTCGATCTGACCGGTTCGGCGACGGCGGTCGCGTGGATGATGATCACGCAGCTGCTTCCGATCGCGCTCGTCGGACCGGTTGCCGGCGTCGTCGTCGATCGCGTGGATCGGCGGCGGCTGATGATCGCCGCGGATGTGGTGCGCGGCTGCCTGATCCTCGGTCTCCTGCTCGTCCGGCGCGCGGACCAGGTGTGGATCGCGTACGCGGTGACGGCGCTGACGGTCGCGGCGCAGGGCTTCTTCGAGCCGGCGCGGACGGCGACGATTCCCGCCGTCACATCGGCGCAGGACCTGCTGCCCGCCAACGCGCTGTCGAGCGCCACGTGGTCGGTCATGCTCGCCGTCGGAGCGTCGGTCGGCGGCGCGGTGACGGCGCTTTTCGGCCGCGACGTCGCGTTCGTCATCAACGCGGCATCGTTCTTCTGGTCGGCGATCTTCATCGCGCGCACACGGTACGACTCGACGCCGGCCAGCCGCGGGCCGCTCGTCGGGCTCGCGGCGCTGACCGGTGCCGCCGACCTCGTCGAAGGCGTCCGATACATCCGGCGCGAGCGCCACGTCGCCGCGCTGATGTGCGTCAAGGCGGGATGGGGACTCGCCGGCGGTGTGCTGCTCCTGCTGACGGTGTTCGGACAGCGCGTGTTTCCGATTGCGGGCGGCGCCGCGGCCGGCATCGGCGTGCTGTACGGCGCGCGCGGCGTCGGCACCGGCATCGGACCGATTGCGCTCCGGTGGATTCTCGGGCAGCACCCGCGGACGCTGCGGCGGACGCTCGGGCCCGCGTTCTTCGCCGTGGGTGTCTTCTACGCCGCGCTCGGGCTGGCGCCGACGCTGGCGCTGGCGGCTGTCGCGGTCGCGTGCGCCCATCTGGGCGGCTCCATTCTCTGGGTGTTCAGCACGGTGCTGCTGCAACTCGAAGTTCCCGATCGGTTCCGTGGACGGGTGTTCGCCGCGGAGCTCGCCTTGACCACGCTGGTCAGCTCGATATCGAGCTACTGGACGGCGTACGAGCTCGATCGGATCGGCCGATCGCCGCGGCTGCTCGCGTTCGTGCTGGGCGTTCTGTTCTGCATTCCCGGCGCGCTCTGGCTGCTGATCGAGTGGCGCTGGATCGAACGGCCGCCGGTCGGCGGCGGTCCCACCGACCCCGCGACAGCCGCTGAGGAAGAAGTGCTCGAGGGACGGATCGGCTGAAGTCGACGTTCTTCAGAGTTCAGATTTCAGACTCTCCATCGCGCTCTGGACGAGTTGTTTGGCGTCGTCGAGCTGCTCGAGGACGAGCGCGATGTCCATCTTCGGCTTTCCCGGAAACCGATCGCTGCGGCAGTAGACGCCGTGCTGGCCGACGAGCGCGAGAGAATCGGTGAGCAGGTCGAGCGCGACCGCGAGGCGGCCGCGCGCGGGTCCCATCATCGTCTCGTGGCGCTCGAGTGTGTCGCGATGCTTGTCGAATGCGGATGTCATTTGCGTGGTTTCGACGGCCGCAGCTCGACGCGGCTTGGAAGGCTCCGCGGATCGTGACGCAGCAGGTTGACGACGACTTCGGCGACTTCATCGGCGGAAATCTTCCAGTCCGCGCCCCTGGCGGCGTCCCCGCTCGAAAAGCCCGTGGCGACCGAACCAGGCATCACATAGCTGACGCGGATGTTGTCGTAGCGCACTTCCTGCATGAGCGCTTCGCTGAAGCCGTTCAATCCTGATTTCGACGCGCAATACGCGGCGCCGTCGGCGAACGGGTTTTTCCCCGCGAGGCTGCTGATGTTGATGATGAACCCGCCGCCGCGCCGGCGCAGGTGCGGAAGCGCCGCATGGCAGGCATGGAAGACGCCGGTGAGATTCGTGTCGACGACCGCCGCCCACTCCTCGGGCGTCATCGACGCGACGTCCTTGAAGATGCCGACGCCGGCGTTGTTGATCAGGATGTCGAGCCCGCCGAATCGTGCGACCGTCGCGTCGACGGCGCGTTTGACGTCGTCGTACCTGCGCACGTCGGCCTGGAGCGTCTCGACCGACGACGGTCCCGCGGCTTCAAGCTGCGGACGGGCGGCGGAGAGGTGCGCCGCGTCCTTGCCCGTTACGGCGACCTGCACGCCCTCCGCGACGAGCGCTTTCGCGATCGCGAACCCGATGCCGCGCGAGCCGCCGGTCACGATCGCGACTTGTCCCCTGATTGATTGCATAACGGCTTTCAGCGCTCAGCGGCGCACATCACACCGTCACACTATCACGCTGCGGCGCGGCGCCGCTTCCGCTGAAAGCCGGGAGCCGAAGGCTGTAAGCTTCACATGACGATGCGGCACGTGGCGATCATCGGGGCGGGCGAGCTCGGCGGAGCGATCGCGCATCTGCTCGCGCGCCGCGATATCGCGCGCTCGATCGTCCTCGTCGACGAGCGCGGCGCGGTCGCCGCCGGCAAAGCGCTCGACATCGCGCAGGCCGCCCCGGTCGAAGGATTCGCGACGCAGCTGTCGGCGTCGAGCGACGTGTCGTCGGCGGCAGGCGCCGACGCGATCGTCGTCGCCGAGCGGGTGCAGGGCGGCGAGTGGTCCGGAGAGGAGGCGTTCGCGCTCGTCAAACGCCTCACCGCCAGCGCGCCGGCGGCGGTCGTCATCCTCGCGGGAACGATGTCACGTGAAGCGATCGAGCGCGGCGTCCATGAGGGCCGGATCGCCGGCGGACGCCTGATCGGAACGGCGCCCGAAGCGCTCGCGTCCGCCGCGCGCGCGTTGACGGCGCTCGCCGTCAACGGATCCCCGCGCGACATCGCGCTTCCCGTGCTCGGCGCGCCGCCCGGCCACACCATCGTCGCCTGGGAGGACGCCACGATCGCCGGATTCGCGTTGACGCGAACGATCGACGAGCCCACGCGGCGGCGGCTGACGGCGAGGATTCAGGCGATGTGGCCTCCGGGGCCGCACGCGCTCGCCGCAGCGGCCGTGAAGACGGTCGCCGCGATCGACGGACGATCGCGTCACCTCGTCACCGCGTTCGTGGCGCCCGCGGGCCCCGGCCGGAGCGCGCGCGCCGCCGCCGTCCCGATCAGACTCGGGCCGGCCGGCGTCGTCGAACTGGTGATGCCGGAACTGAGCGCGGGCGAACGCGTGGCGTTCGAGAATGCGGTAATGCTCTGACGGGCAAGCTGATCACGAGCCCGCGCGCGCAGGCGGCGCGGGCGTGGCAGAGCCCCGGCTGATTACGTCCCGTAGAGCGGCCTGTGCATCGTGAGTCCGCCAGCGAAGTCCGCGAGCTGCCTGCGCAGAATCAGCCGCCCCCGGTGCAGGCGGGACTTCAGCGTCTGATCCTTCACTTTCAGCATCGCGCTCGCTTCTTCCGTCGACATCCCCTGCAGGTCGCGGAGCACGACCGGCGCGCGGTAGATCGCCGGGAGCGAGAGGATCGCGCGGAGCACGCGGCGCCGCAGCTGCGATCGCAGAACGCCTTCGTCCGCCATCTGGCTCCAGTCGGCGGGCTCGGACCGATCGGCGCGGGCGACGCCGTCCTGGTTCTCGGCCTCACGCTGGCGATCCTCGTCCTGCATCCGCTGGTAACGCGCGGTCCGCAGTCGCGACATCGCCGCGTTGAACGTGATCCGATAGATCCACGATGAGAGCGCCGCGTCGCCGCGGAACGATCCCACCTTGCGGTGGACCTTGAAGAGCACGTCCTGCGTCACTTCTTCCGCGTCTTCCCTGTTGCGCAGATAGCGGAACGCGAGCTGGAAGATCTTGGTCCCGAACGCGTCGGCGAGGTCGCTCATCGCCCGTTCGTCGCCGCGCTGCAGGCGCGCCAGCAGGTCGTCAGGTTTGCGAGTGGAGAGAATCCCGGGGTTCATGGTCTTTCGCCTCGATGACGGTGACAACCCCTACAGGACTCGCTTTATTCCACGGGTCGCTTTCTCACACGATTGCAGCAACTTAGCGCGATGCGCGCCTCGGGAGGGATCCGCGCCGGGCAGCCTGGAGCGACCAGGCGCGGGTGCGTCAAGAGGCCGATATCAGCTGTTCGGAATCGAACAGGCGCGGTCGAACACGCGACAAAAGTGCGCGGCAATGCGGTCCTGCACCTCTTCGACATCGGGGCTCCGCGCGAGCAGGCGCGCCAGCGACGTCACGCCGCGGTCGGCGATGCCGCACGGAACGATCAGCCGGAAGCCGTCGAGATCGGTCGTCACGTTGAACGCGAATCCGTGGCTCGTCACCCATCGCGCGATGCGCACACCAATCGCGGCGAGTTTTTCATCGCCAACCCAGACGCCGGTCAGGCCCTCGACGCGCCCGGCGTCGATCCCGTAATCCGCCGCGGTCCGAATCAAGACCTCCTCCAGGTCGCGGACGTACTTGTGGACGTCGCAGCGATCCGGCTTCAGGTCGACGATCGGATAGCCGACGATCTGTCCGGGACCGTGATAGGTGATGTCGCCGCCGCGGCCGGTCTCGTGGACTTCGATGCCGCGCGCGGCGAGCGCGTCGGGCGGCGCCAGGATGTGCGAGCGCCCCCCGTCGCCGCGGACGCCGACCGTCAGCACGGGCGGGTGCTCGACGAACAGGAGCTGATCGTCGATCTGATTCTGCCGGCGCTGTTCGACGAGGGACCGCTGCAGGTCGAGCGAGTCCGCGTACGCGACGCGCCCGAGCCTGCGGACGACTAAACGGCGTTCGGGTCCCAATTCTCGAGCGACTTCTTCACGCGCGACATGAACTCGTCGGCGACCGCGCCGTCGATGATGCGGTGGTCGTAGCCGAGCGTCAGGTACGCCATGGGCCGGATCGCGATCGCGTCGTCGATCACCACCGGCCGCTTCTCGACGTTGCCGACGCCGAG
>Ga0075425_100005744_pt1 | contig 12933 bp, 13 predicted proteins | sample SoiMethybrSBSTD4_FD_75300 | JGI IMG/M metagenome (GOLD analysis project Ga0075425, IMG submission 75300) | Bulk soil microbial communities from a Populus tree surrounding site in Tennessee, USA - Soil MetaG P. TD hybrid SBSTD4 | ecosystem: Environmental > Terrestrial > Soil > Tree plantation...
GCCGGAAGACGAGCGGCTCGTCGGCGTGACGTTCGATCGGCTCAAGGATGCCGGCGCCGCCGCGCGCGCCGTGCTCGCCGGCGACCTGATTCCGAATGCGATCGAGATCCTCGATGCGGCCGCCGGCGCCCCGCTGGGCCTCGGCCCCGTGGCGCTGGTCGTCGGCTTCGACGGCCTGCGCGAGCAGGTGGAGTCGCAGGCGAGCGCGCTGGCCGGCATGACGGCCGCGCTGGGCGGCCGCCGGGCGACCACGCTGCCCGCCTCCGCGTGGACCCATCTGGCAGCGCCCGCTCGCGCCGCGTTCGACTCGCCCGGGGCCGTGATGAGCCTGAGCGTGCTGCCCACGATGGTGGCCGACACGATGGAGCAGGGAACGGAAGCCGCGCGCCGTCGCGGCCTGGCGAGCGCGTGGGCCGCGCACGCCGGTGTCGGCGCCGTCACCGGCGCCGTCGGCGCCGACCGTGAGGCGGCCACGGTGGCGGCCGTGCTCGCCGAGTGGCGTGCCATCGCGCGGGCGGCCGGCGGTCACGCGACGCTGGCGTGGGCGCCGCTGGCCGTGAAGTCGCAGGTGCCGGTGTGGGACGATCCCGGCCCGGCCGGCCGTATCATGCAGCACATCAAGGCGCAGCTCGATCCCAACAACGTGCTGAACCCCGGCCGCTTCGTGGCGGGGATCTAGGGTCTATGGAAAAGGGAGGGGAAGAGGGGAACCCTACTAGGGTGCCCCTCGATAACAGACCGCTTGCGCTGTACGGCCTCAGCGTCGAGGGCGTGAACCAGTGCGTGCACTGCGGCCTCTGCCTCGCCTCCTGTCCGACGTTTTCCGAACTCGGCACCGAGATGGACTCGCCGCGCGGCCGTATCTTCCTCATCAAGTCGCTGGCCGAGGGCCGGATCGGCCTCAGCGACCCGACCGTCGAGCACCTCTCGCTCTGCCTCGACTGCCGGGCCTGCGAGACCGTGTGCCCGGCCGGCGTGCCCTACGGGCGCCTGATCGAGGCGGCCAAGGCCGAGATCGAGCGCCAGCGCCCCGGCGGCCCCGGACGGCGCGTGTTCCGCTGGCTGAACTTCGGCGTGCTGCTCGGGAGCCCGCGTGTGCTGCGCGCCGCCGCCGCCGGCCTGCGCTTTTACCAGGCCAGCGGCCTGCAACGCCTCGTGCGGCGCAGCGGACTGACGCGCCTGCTGCCGGGCACGCTGCCCGCGTGGGAAGCGCTGCTGCCGTCGCTGCCGGCCGACCGCACGCCACTGGCGCCCCTGACGCCCGCCGTGGGCGCACGCCGCGCGCGGGTGGCGATGCTCACGGGCTGCGTGCAATCGGTGGTCTTCGGCGCCCACAACCGGGCGACGGCGCGCGTGCTGGCGCGCAACGGGTGCGACGTGCTGGCGCCGCCGCAGGGCTGCTGCGGCGCGCTCAACGCGCACGGCGGCGATCACGCGCGCGCCGTCGAGATGGCCAAGCGCACGATCGAGACCTTCGAGGCGGCCGGCGCGGAGGCGGTGGTCGTCAACACGTCGGGCTGCGGCGCGCACATGAAGGCGTACGGCGCGCTGCTCGCGAGCGAGCCGGGCTGGGCCGAGCGCGCCGCGCGCTTCGCGCGCACCGTGCAGGACATCAGCGAGTTCCTCGCCCAGGCGCCGCTGCGCGGGCCGCTGGCGCCGGTGCCGATGACCGTGACGTATCACGATCCGTGTCACGTCGTGCACGGCCAGAAGATCCGCCGCCAGCCGCGCGAGCTGCTCGCGCAGATCCCCGGGCTACGCGTGGTGGACTTGCCGGAGTCGGACTGGTGCTGCGGCTCGGCCGGCATCTACAACCTCACCCAGCCGGAGATGGCCGACCGCCTGCTGCGGCGGAAGGTCCGCAACGTGGAATCGACGAAGGCCGAGACTGTCGTCACCGCCAACCCCGGCTGCATCCTGCAGATCCAGGCCGGCCTCCGCGCGGCGGGCCGCGACGTGCCGGTGCTCCACCTCGTCGAGATCCTCGACAAGGCATACACCCCCTCCGAGGCCTCCCCCCGGATCGATGGCGGCGGCAACGCCGCCGCGCGGACGCGGTGAGTCAACCGCGCGCGTCCACTCCGGACGAGCACAAGGCGACGGCGCCGACCAGCGTCGGGTGCTTCGTGCTCACGGTGTCCGACACGAAGACGGCGGAGACGGACACGAGCGGGAAGGTCATCCGGGATCTGCTGAGCGGGGCGGGGCACACGGTCGTCGGCTCGGCGATCGTGCGGGATGAGCCGGCCGACGTCACGCGCGTGGTGCGCGAGGCGTGCGCGGACGCGAGGGTGCGCGTCGTGATCCTCACCGGCGGCACCGGCATCACCTCGCGCGACTCGACGTTCGAGGCCGTGTCGGCCCTGCTCGACAAGACGCTGCCCGGCTTCGGCGAGCTCTTCCGCCTGCTGTCCTTCCAGGACGTCGGCGCCGCCGCCATGCTCTCGCGCGCGCAGATGGGCATCCATGCCCGACGGATCGTGGTCTCGCTGCCCGGCTCGCCCAACGCCTGCCGCCTGGCCCTCGACAAGCTCCTGCTGCCCGAGCTGGGCCACCTCGTGCGCGAAGTCAGTCGCTGACGATCCACCGACCCCCCGCGCTATACTTGGTTGCCCGTTCCGCACCAAGGAGGCTCGGTATGCCGCGCTCGCGTCGTCTCGTACCGCTCGTGCTCGTTCTGGTATTCGCACTGGCGGCGCCGGTGGGTGTGCCGCTCGCCGCCGAGGAGCCCACGTACTGGCGCGAGGATACGACGGTCACGCCGGCCCCCGAGCTGGCGCGCTTCAACACGCTCCTGGCCGATCTGGCCGAGCAGCTCAAGCCCGCCCTGGTGCACATCCGCGCGCGGCGCCCGGCCGGCAAGGACAAGGACGACGACTCCGAGCCGCGTCGCAGCAGCGGCTCGGGCTTTCTCATCGATCCCAGCGGGCTCATCGTCACCAACGCCCACGTCGTGGAGGACTCCGACTATCTTCAGATTCGGCTGGCCGACGGCCGGCGCTTCACGGGCAAGGTGGTCGGACAGGACAGCCGCGTCGATCTCGCGCTCGTCCGCATCGAGGGTGTCGCGAAGCTGCCCACGCTGGCGATCGGCGACTCCAACCGCCTCCGCGTGGGAGAGCTCGTGATGGCGCTCGGGCATCCGTTCGGGCTCGAGCAGTCGGTCTCGTTCGGCATCGTCAGCCGCAAGGGCGCGCCGCTGACCGTGGCCGCGCCGGGCTTCGACTTCATCCAGACCGACGCCGCCATCAACCCGGGTAACTCCGGCGGGCCGCTCGTGAACATGGCCGGCCAGGTCATCGGCGTCAACAGCATGGCCGCGCGCAACGGCTCGATCGGCTTCGCGATTCCATCCAACCTCGTGAAGCTGCTGGTGCCCCAGCTCGCCACCAAGGGCAAGGTCGAGTGGGGCTGGCTCGGCGTGTCCATCGCCGAGATCGGCGAGGACGACCTGGATCGCCTCAAGCTGACCGAAGCCAAGGGCGTGCTCGTCCGCGGCGTGATGCCGGGCGAGCCGGCCGACCGCGGTGGGCTGAAGCCCGACGACGTGCTCATCGGGCTCGACGGCACGCCGCTCGACGCGCCGCGCGACCTTCAGCGGGTGGTGTCCACGACGCCCGTCGGCACGGTCGTGCGCGTGATGCTGCTGCGCGCCGGCGAGAAGAAAGAGGTCCAGGTGACGATCGGTCGCTACAAGGAGCGCGAGGAGAAGAAGTAGGCGCCGCTCAGGCCCGCGCGCGCGGCGCCGCCAGCGCCGCCAGCGTCGCGCGCGCCCACGGCGCGCTCAGGTCGGGGGGCGGCGCGTAGCGGATCGGCTCGGTGATCCGCATCCCGGCTTCCCAGCCGGTGGCGGCGTCCTCCCGCACCTCCTGCACCTCGAGCAGAAAGAACCCCAGCCCGAACGACTCGCCCCCATCCACCGGCAGCGGCCCGTCGAGCAGCCGCAGCTTCACGTACACGACGGCGTCGGGCTCGGCCAGGATGAGCGTGCCCACCCCCCGCTCGGCGAGGTGACGGGCACTGCTGCTGCGCGCCTGGATCACGAGCCCGACCGTACCGGGATCGTAGGCGCGAATCTCCAGGTATGACGCCAGCATGGGATGCGGCCGGCCTTCGGCGTCGACGGTCACGAAGGGCAGCACCACGCCCAGCCGTCGCTGGAGGTCCTGCTGTCCGAGCCGCTCGACGAGCGCGGCCGACAGCCGCGTGCCCGTGACACGCGTCATGGCACCGAGACGACCAATCGCGTCACCGCGGCACCGGTCGCGAAAGCCGTCCGCAGTCGTGACGGGGCTTTGGCGTAGCGAGCGGCTTGGTCTTGCCCTTGCACCCGGGCTGCACGATCCACTTCGGATCGGCGCTCCGCAACTCGGCAAAGGACAGCGGCATGGCTAACCTCGGCTGGTGGCTCTTCGTGGTCGTGGCAGTGATGTTCTCGATGGCTCGGTAGGCTTCCAACTCATTCTCATTCGCCGGGTTCGACACCACCCCGGCTGAGGATCTCTCCGAGCGCCCGACGTCGCCAGCGTGGCCAGAAAAGGCCCAGGCGGCCTCGGGCGCCGGTGCGTTGGCCCATCTCAGTAACCGCGGGCGCGGTCGACGACCTGGGTGAGCGGGCGCCCGGCGACGAAGCGGGCGAGGTTGTCGCCCCAGAGGGCGGCCACGAGCGCGTCGCGCTGCGGGTGCAGGCCGCCGATGTGGGGCAGGACGACGATGCCGGGGGTGGTCCAGAAGGCGTGGTCGGCGGGCAGCGGCTCGGCGGCGAACACGTCGAGCACGGCGCCGGCGATGCGACCCTCGCTCACGGCGGCGACGAGATCGGCGTCCACGACGAGATCGCCGCGCCCGAAGTTCAGCAGGAACGCGCTCGGCTTCATGGCGGCCAGCGCGGTCTTGTCCACGATCCCCCGCGTCTCCGCCGTCGACGGCAGCAGGAGCAGCACGTAATCGGATTCGGCCAGCACGCGCGGCGTCTCCGCGGGCGGATGGACGCGCGTGACGCCGGCCACGGGCGTGGGCTCGCGCTTGGTGCCGATCACGCGCATGCCCAGGCTGCTCGTCAGCCGTGCCACCTCGGCGCCGATCGCCCCCAGTCCGAGGATGCCGAGCGTGGCGCCGGCCAGCGTGGGATTGATGCGGCGGCGCCACCGGCGCTCCGGCTGGTCGAGGACGATCGAGGCCAGGTCCTTGGCGCAGAGGAACAGGCCGGCCAGGATGTGCTCCGACATCTGCACGCGGTGCGTCCCGCGCGCGCACGTGAGGACGGCCTGCGGCGGGACGTCCGGCCCGAGCCACTGCTCGCAGCCGCCGGTGAGCGATTGGATCCAGCGCAGGCGCGGCGCCCGGGCCGCGAGGCGCGCGGGCGGCCGCCAGGCCAGCAAGGCGTCGGCACGCGCCAGCAGCGCGTCGGGCGGATCCGCCTTCAGTGGGGTGGTGAGCAGCTCCACGGACGACGCGAGACCGGCCTCCTGCGCCACGCGCAGGTAGTCACCCGGCTCGTCGAGCCACATCACGACCGACTTCTTAGATGGGGGCCCCGACATGGCCCCCAAGCCCCCAGGGCTCGGCAGCGCCCCGGCGGAGCTGTGGCGCTCCTCGATATCGCAGGGATCTAGGCTCCCGCCCGTGCGGGCGCGGCGGCAGCCTCGCGGCCGTTCGGCGTGATGGCGCAGGCGGCGGCGCCCTCGTGATGGATCGAGAGGTCCTTGATCGTCGGCGAGGTGCCGCAGAGCGGGCAATTGGGATCCCGGCGCAGCCGCACCTCACGGAAGCGCATGCCGAGGGCGTCGTAGGTGAGCAGCCGCCCGATCAGCGGCTCGCCGATGCCGAGCAGCAGCTTGACGGCTTCCGTCGCCTGCACCAGCCCGATCACTCCTGGGAGCACGCCCAGGACGCCAGCCTCGCTTCAGGAGGGGACGAGGCCCGGGGGCGGCGGTGTGGGATAGAGACAGCGATAGCACGGGCCCTCGTTGGGGGCGAACACCGTGGCCATGCCCTCGAACTGGAAGATCGAGCCGTGCACGTTGCGCTTGCCGGCCAGGTAGCACGCGTCGTTCACGAGATAGCGCGTCTCGAAGTTGTCCGAGCCGTCGACGACGAGGTCGTAGTCCTTGATCACGTCCATCACGTTGTCGACGGTGATGCGCGTGGCCAGCGGGATGACGTTGACGTCGGGATTGAGCGCCTTCAGCGTACGCGTGCCAGACTCGACCTTCGGCTTGCCCACGTCGGCCGTCGTGTGCAGCACCTGGCGCTGGAGGTTGGTGATGTCCACCACGTCGCCGTCCATCAGCCCGAGCGTGCCGACACCGGCCGCGGCCAGATAGAGGGCCGTCGGCGAGCCGAGCCCCCCGGCGCCGATCAGCAGCACCTTGCCGCGCAGCAGCCGCCGCTGCCCCTTGTCGCCCACCTGGTTGAGCAGGAAGTGCCGGCTGTAGCGCTGGATCTGGTCGGTGGTGAGCGCGGTCTCCTTCACCGTCGGCAGGCCGGACTGCGCCCACTTCTGATAGCCGCCCTGCAGGTTGATGACCTTCTCGTACCCCAGCTCGTGCAGCGCCTTGGCAGCGAGCATCGAGCGCAGTCCGGTCTGGCAGTAGAGCACGACGGGCGTCTTGGGATCCGGCACCGCGGAGGCGACGCGGAACTCCAGGAACCCCCGGCTGATGTTGGACGCCGCCTCGATGTGCCCGTCGCGGAACTCGTCCGGATCGCGCACGTCGATGACGGTGACGGGCTCTCCGGAGGCCAGCCGGCGCTGGAGATCGGCCGGCCCCTCCTCGGGGATCACCTGCCGCGCCTCCGCCAGCATTTCCTTCAGAGTTTTCATGCGGCCGATGTTACCCCTATTTCCGGTCGGCATCCAACCGGTCGGACATTTCTGGCTGTCGACGGGCGGCTGCTATACTCGCTGCCACGTCGCATGAGCATCACGCGAAAAGGCATCATCCTGGCCGGCGGCGCCGGCACCCGCCTCTATCCCCTTACGCTGGCGGTCAGCAAGCAGCTCGTGCCCGTCTACAACAAGCCGATGGTGTACTACCCCCTGTCCACGCTGATGCTGGCCGGCATCCGCGAGATTCTCGTGATCACGACACCGCACGACCAGGCGGCCTTCGAGCGGCTGCTGGGCCACGGCACGGACCTCGGCCTGAGCATCGAGTACGCGGTGCAGGAGCGGCCCAACGGGATCGCCGAGGCGTTCCGGATCGGCCGCGCGTTCATCGGGCGCTCGCCGGTCGCGCTCGTGCTGGGCGACAACCTCTTCTACGGCCACGGCCTGCCGGAGTCGCTGCGCGCCGCCGGCGAGCGGGCCCAGGGCGGGACCATCTTCGCGTACTGGGTGCGCGACCCCGAGCGCTACGGCGTGATCGAGTTCGACGGCGCCGGCCGGCCGGTGTCGATCCAGGAGAAGCCGGCGCGGCCGCGCTCGTCGTGGGCCGTGACGGGACTCTACTTCTACGACGCGGGCGTGGTCGAGGTGGCGGACGGGCTGGTGCCCTCGGCGCGGGGCGAGCTCGAGATCACCGACGTCAACGCGGCATACCTGCGCGCCGGCCGGCTGCACGTCGAGAAGCTCGGGCGCGGCGTGGCCTGGCTCGACACGGGCACCCACGAGGCCCTCCTGCAGGCGTCCACCTTCATCCAGACGATCGAGACGCGGCAGGGGCTGATGGTCGCCTGCCTCGAGGAGATCGCCTATCGCATGGGCTGGATCAGCGCGGGCGACGTCGAGCGCATCGCCAAGCCGATGCGCGACAACGCGTACGGCCAGTACCTGCTGCGCCTGCTCACGGGCGAGCCGTGAGCGCGTGCTATCCTCGGGCGACCTGATGGATTTCACCCGCGACGCCAAGCGCGCGTTCCACGTCCAGTCGTACGAGCCGGCGACACCGATCGAGGGTGTGACGCTGGCCCCGCTCACCCGCCACACCGACGACGGCGGCTCGCTCACCGAGCTGGTGCGCCTGACCGACGGCCACGCGACCGGCCTCGAGGGCTTCACGGTGCGCCAGGTGAACTTCAGCGAGCTCGCGCCCGGAGCCATCAAGGCCTTCCACCTGCACGTACGGCAGACCGACGTGTGGTACGTGCCGCCCGGCGACCGCATGCTGATCGTGCTGCTCGACGTGCGCCAGGGGTCCAAGAGCGAGGGCGCTCGCATGCGCTTCGTGCTGGGCGACGGCGCCTCGCGCCTGCTGCGCATCCCGCCCGGCGTCGCGCACGGCGTGCGCAACGTCGGCGCGCAGCCCGGACGCATCGTGTACTTCACCGACGTCCACTTCTCCGCCGAGCCCTCCTCGTGCGACGAAGGCCGCCTGCCCTGGGACTTCGCCGGCGCCGACGTCTGGGAGGTCACGCGCGGCTAGCATGGGTACGGCAATGATCGGGGACTCGGTGGTGCCGGTTCGCAAGGCCGCTTCGAGCGCCGGCTTTGCCGGCGCAGTCCGAGTCCTGGGGGAGGCCTCGGAGGGGGCCGTCGAGGCCCCCTCCGATCGAGGCGTCTGGGAGGTCACGCGCGGCTAGCATGAGGTTGCTGGTGACCGGGGGCTGCGGGTTCATCGGCTCCAACTTCATCCGGTACGTCCTCACCGAGCACCCGGACGATCGCGTCGTCAACCTCGACAAGCTGACGTACGCCGGCAACCCGGCCAACCTGGCCGACTTCGAGCACGACGCCCGCTACGCGTTCGTGCAGGGCGACATCGCGGACGCCGAGCTCGTGCGCGACGTCGCGCGGGGCGTTGACGCGATCGTGAACTTCGCCGCGCCCAGCCACGTGGACCGCTCCATCCTCGACGCCGACGAGTTCCTCCGCACCAACGTGCTCGGCGTGCGCGTGCTGCTGGACGCCGTGCGGACGCTGCGTGTGCCGCGCCTGCTCCACGTGAGCACGGACGAGGTGTACGGCTCGATCGCGACGGGCGCGGCCACCGAGGCCTCGCCGCTGCGGCCGTCCAACCCGTACTCGGCGGCCAAGGCGGGCGGCGATCTCCTCGCGCTCGCTTACTGGACCACGCATGGCGTGCCGGTCGTCGTCACGCGCTCGTCGAACAACTTCGGGCCCTACCAGTACCCGGAAAAGATGATCCCGCTCTTCATCACGAACGCCCTGGAAAGCCAGCCGCTGCCCGTCTACGGAGACGGCCTCCAGGTGCGCGACTGGATCTACGTGCTCGACAACTGCGCGGCGATCGATCTCGTGCTGCGCGCGGGCCGCGACGGCGAGGTCTACAACATCGCCGGCGGCCACGAGGTCGCCAACGCCACGGTCACCCGCGAGATCTTGCGGTGGCTCGGCAAGCCGGAAAGCCTCATCCAGATGGTGGCCGACCGGCCGGGCCACGACCGCCGCTACGCGCTGGACGCCTCGAAGCTGGCGCGCCTGGGCTGGGCCCCCCGCTATCCGTTCGCCTCGGCGCTGGAGTCGACGGTGCGCTGGTATCGCGAGCACGACGCGTGGTGGCGGCCGCTCAAGTCCGGTGATTTCCGCGCCTATTACGAGCGGCAGTACGGACGGCGCTAGCCGCACGGCGCCCGCAGGAGGTGGCATGAGAGCTCGCATTGCGACGGCGCTCCTGGCCCTGCTCCTCCTGCCCACGCTCGCCCCGGCGGCGCCGACCACGCGCGAGCGCCGCTTCGATCCCCGCCGGGCGCCCGCGCTCCCGACCTACGTGCAGCGCGTGGAGCCCGCGCTGGTCGGCCTCTACGTGACCGCGGCGCCCGACCGGCCCTCCTCCGCGCGCCTCGGCAGCCAGCGCTTCGGCACCGGCGTGCTCTTCGACGCGCGCGGATACGCGGTCACCGTCAGCTACGTCGTCCTCGACGCCCTCCGCATCGAGGCCCGGCTGCGTGATGGCCGCACGGTGCCGGCGCGGCTGACCGGCCTCGACCTCGACGCCGGGCTCGCCGTCGTGAAGCTCGAGAGCGGCGGCGGCCCGTGGCCGGTGGCCGAGCTGGCGGGCTCGGGCGACCTGCGCGTGGGCGCCGTGACGGGCACCGCCGGCGTCGACGAGGACGGTGACCTCGTGCACGCCACCACCACGCTCACGGCCATGCGCCGCTTCTCCGCGTTCTGGGAGTACATGCTCGACCGCGCGCTGATGCTGACGCCCTCGATGCCCTCGTGGGGCGGCAGCGCCGCGCTCGACGAGCGCGGCCGCGTGGTGGGCATCGTCTCGCTGCGGCTGGGAGAGGCGCCCCACGTGAGCCTGGCCATCCCGAGCGAGAAGCTCCTCGCCGTGAAGGACGAGCTGATCGCGGCCGGCCGCGTGGTGAGCCGCCGGCCGCGGCCCTGGCTGGGGCTCTACACCGCGGCCGAGGAAGGGCGCGTGCTCGTGGACGGCTTCAACGAGTCCGGCCCGGCGCGCACGGCGGGCTTCCGCAAGGGCGATCAGATCGTGGGCGTCAACGGCATCAGCGTCGCCACGCAGGAGGAGTTCTACGAGGCGCTCTGGCGGCGGCAAGCCGGCGACACCATCGAGGTCTCGGTGCGCCGCGAGGAGCGCGTGCGCGTGATCCCCGTGCGCTCCATCGACCGGCATCGCTTGTTCCGCGCCGCGGACTGATACACTCCCCCTCATGAAGGGCGCCGCCGACACGTACCAGGGGCGCGGTCTCATCGCCGACCCGATCCACCAGTACATCCTCTACACGCGGCCGGGCGACGTGCCCGGCGAAGCCACCGAGCAGGACCTCATCGACACGCCGTGGGTGCAGCGCTTGCGCCGCGTGCCGCAGCTGCAGAGCGCGCGCTGGGTGTTTCCGGCCGCCGAGCACAGCCGCTTCCAGCACTCGCTGGGCGCCATGCACCTGGCCGGCCGCTTCGCCCAGCAGCTCTATCCCTCGCTGCGCGCGATCTTCCCCGATGCGCCCTCGCCCGCGCTGATCGAGGAGCTCTTGCGCATGGCCGGGCTGCTGCACGACGTGGGCCACGGGCCGTTCGGCCACTTCTTCGACGACAACTTCCTGATCGACTACGACCTCACCCACGAGCTGCTCGGCCAGCGCATCATCCGCGAGGAGCTGGCGCCGATCCTCAGCGGGCTGCGCCGCAGTCCCAGCGGGGTCTTCAACGCCGACGAGAAGATCGATCCGGAGTGGATCTGCTACTTGATGGGCAAGTCGTACACGCATCCACTGGAGTCACATCCGAAGTGGCTGCCGTTCCTCAAGCCGTTGCTGTCGGGGGTCTTCACCGCCGACAACATGGACTACGTCCTGCGCGACTCCTACATGTGCGGGGTGGCGGTGGGCCCCATCGACATCGAGCGCATCATCTATTACTCGTTCTTCTCCGAGAAGGGGCTGACGCTGGACCGCGGCGGGCTGCAGGCGTTCACGATGTTCCTGAACGCGCGCTTCTACATGTACACCAACGTCTACTACCATCGCACCACGCGCGGCATCGACCTCCACCTCAAGGAGATCTTCCGCGAGACGATGCGGATCGCGTTCCCCTACGACCTGCGCAAGGACCTCCACCCCTACCTGCACCTCACGGAGTGGACGCTGCTGGAGGAAGTGGGCCGCTGGCACGACGCCGACGACGCCGAGCGCCGCGCCCTGGGCGCCGAGTGGCGGCACGTCCTCGACCGCCGCCTCAAGTGGCGCATGTCGCACGAGGTGGTGCTGGATCTCTTCGAGCCCCGGCGCGGGCACGCGTTCCTGGAGGCCGAGGAGGTCGAGAAGCGCGTGCGGACCTATCTGCCGGCGTCGCTCAAGAACTTTCCGTTCAAGATCGACATGGCGCTGCAGGATCCGCGGCCGCTCAACCCGCTCAAGATGGGCGACCGCCAGATCTACGTCTACGACGCGGCCAGCCAGAAGGTCTCGGAGGAGCCGCTCACGGAGATCCTGAAGTACTTGCCGGGCAAGGTGGCCCAGTGCCGGATCTTCGCCACCAGCCACGAGCACGACGCCGCCCTGGCCGGCGCGCTCGAGCGCGCGCTGGGCGAGGCGCCGCCCTCGATCGTCACCAACGTATGAACGCCGCCGACTTCTTCCTCGCCCAGCACGGGCGCCTGCACGCCGCCGGCGTCGGCGACCCCGCCTCGATGTGGGAGCGCGTGTTCGGCGGCGTGAGCGACGAGCAGATGCGCGCGCGCCCGGCCGGCCTGAACTCGCTGGCGTGGCTGCTGTGGCACACGGCGCGCACCGAGGACGTCGTGGTCAACCTCGTCGTGAGCGCCGGCCACCAGGTCTTCGACGCCGCGTGGGCCAAGCGGCTCGGCGTCGGCCGTCGCGACATCGGCACCGGCATGACCGACGCCGAGGTGACGGACTTCAGCCGCCGCCTGGACCTGACCGCCGCGCGGGCCTATCGCAATGCGGTGGGCCGCCGCACGCGCGAGGTGGTGGCGGGGCTGCGCGTGGGCGCGTGGGACGAGATCATCGCGCCGCTCGACGTCAATCGCGCCGTGGCCGCCGACGCCTTCGGCCCCCACGCGGGCTGGGTGGAAAAGCTGTGGCAGGGCGTCAGCCGCGCCAACCGGCTGGGCGCCACCGCGCTCGCGCACAACGCGATGCATTTGGGCGAGGCGGTCGTCATCCGCGGCCAGCTCGGCGCGCCGGTGGGAATGTGAGCGCGCCGGCGGGCGCGCCGCTGCGTCCCGCGGAGATCGCCGCGCTGCTCGAGGCGGCGATGACGACGCTGCGCGCGGAGCTCGGCGCGCTGCCCGAGCGCGTCGTGGCGTGGCACCCGGCGGCGGGCGAGTGGTGCGCCAAGGAGGTCGTGGGCCACCTGATCGAGGCCGAGCGGCGCGGCTTCGCCGGCCGCATCCGCGTCATCCTCGCCGCGCCCGGATCTCCCATGCTGCAGGCGTGGGACCAGGACGAGGTCGCCCGGGCGCGCGGCGATTGCGCACGTCCGATGACGGCGCTGCTCGACGAGCTGGCGGCGCTGCGCCGCGACAGCGCCACGCTCGTGCGCGGGCT
>Ga0075425_100005746_pt1 | contig 12931 bp, 9 predicted proteins | sample SoiMethybrSBSTD4_FD_75300 | JGI IMG/M metagenome (GOLD analysis project Ga0075425, IMG submission 75300) | Bulk soil microbial communities from a Populus tree surrounding site in Tennessee, USA - Soil MetaG P. TD hybrid SBSTD4 | ecosystem: Environmental > Terrestrial > Soil > Tree plantation...
ATGATCTTGTCTTCGATGTCGGTGATGTTCATGATGTGCTGCACTTGATAGCCGAGATACTTCAAGTAGCGGCGCAACACATCGACCGAGACGAAGGTCCTGAAGTTGCCGATGTGACCGTAGTCATACACGGTCGGCCCGCACGCGTACATCCGCACTGTGTTTCCTTCTAAAGGCTTGAACTCTTCCTGCGTGCGGGTGAGCGTGTTCCTTAGTTTGAGCATGGCGACGTACGGCTCCTCAGTCAGCAATATTAGCTTCAAATCAGAGGCGAATCGTAGCGACCGCTGGATAACGTTGTCAACAAACGCATCTTTTTCATGGCGCCGCTTTAACACCGCCATATACTTGTAGGGGCGGCCCTCTGCGTGGCCGCCCCTAGTTCAGCAGGCACTGCTTTGATTTGTCGCGGCCACGGAGGCCCGCACCACAAAACTACAATTGAAACGACTAGTTACAACTGAAGCGACTTCGTTTCGAGAAACTCCTCCAGTCCATACTTGCCCATCTCGCGGCCGTTGCCCGATTGCTTGTAGCCGCCGAATGGAGCCAATGCGTTGAACTTCCCGCCGTTGATGTCCACCTGCCCGGTGCGCAGCCGTCGAGCTATCTGCTTGGCTCGCTCGACGTCCGAAGACCATACGCCGCCCGCCAGTCCATATACCGTATCGTTCGCGATTCGCACCGCGTCGTCTTCGTCTTCATACGGAATGATCGACAACACAGGCCCGAAGATCTCTTCGCGGGCGATGGTCATATCGTTGCGCACGTTAGCGAATACGGTCGGCCGCACGAAGTAGCCTTTGTCCAGACCCTCTGGTGCTTCGGCGCCGCCGGTGACCAGAGTCGCGCCTTCGTCGATTCCCTTCCTGATGTAACTGCGAACTCGATCGCGTTGGACCTCCGAAACGAGCGGGCCGAGCTTGGCTTTGCCTTCTCGTGGATCCCCAACCGTGAAGCTCTCGGCTGCCTCTTTTGCTATTTGAACCGCTTCGTCGTGATGTTCCTTCGGCACAAGCATTCGGGTATGCGCCGAACAAGTCTGACCCGAGTTGAAATAGCAATTACTTACGCCGCTTCGAACCGCTTTCTCGAGATCCGCATCGTCAAGAATGATGTTGGCTGACTTCCCGCCAAGCTCGAGAGCGACGCGCTTGACGGTCTGGGCGGCGAGTTCGCTCACGCGCTTCCCTGCCCTGGTCGAGCCGGTGAACGAAATCATGTCGACGTCAGGGTGCGATGCGAGCGCTTCGCCGGCGACCGGCCCCAGGCCGGTGACAAGGTTGAACACGCCGGCGGGCAGCCCCGCGTCGTCAACGATTTCCGTGAGGATGAATGCTGTGAGCGGCGCGACTTCGCTTGGCTTCAACACCACGGTGCAACCGGCGGCAAGCGCGGGCGCGACTTTGGCGACGACTTGATGAAGCGGAAAATTCCACGGCGTTATACATCCGATGACGCCAACCGGTTCTTTCACCACAAGCGAATTGCCGATCTGTTCCTCAAACGAGTAGTCCGCGAGCAGCTTCGCATACGAGCCCATTACCATCGCCGGCATTCCGGCTTGAACCATCGTCGCCAGTGGAAGCGGCATCCCGACTTCGCTTGCGATGATCGCGGCAATCTCGTTCTGACGGGCGACAAGGCCCGCCGCGATCTTCTGGAGGAAGCCCGCGCGCTCGGCCGCCGAAGTTGCCGCCCATGAATCAAACGCCCTGCGTGCGGCTGAAACAGCGCGATTGATGTCTTCGGCGGTGCCTTCTGGAACGCGCCCCATCACTTCCTCGGTAGTCGAATTGATCACATCGAGCATTCCCCTGCCGGCCGGCTCGACCCATTCGCCGTTCGCGTAGAGTTTCTCACGAACGCTCACTTCCGGTTGTCGTGTAGCTGTCATTGCTGGTCTCCTTGAATAAATATGTCAGTGTGTGTTGCGGGCACTCACATTCTAGCGGCTGCCGATCAGACGCGCCAAAAGAACTGGGCCACGCGATCTGATCGACCGCGCGGCCCTCATTCCTCTAACCAAAGTTCCAGACAGGCGAGTTCCCTGGCGCGTAGAGAGAGAAACCTCACATCCTTGGCCCTACGTATGTGGCTTTGTTGACTGAAAAAAAGAGAGGGGACGCAGCGCGGTTGCCTTCCTGGGTTTAGACCTAGCCGCGAGGCGTACCCTCCCTAGCCGTCAAAGGAGGAAAGAAATCGCGCCCGGACCAATCGGCCCTGTCAGCGCTCTCGACAATGCCCGTTTCCACCGTCCCTGAACGATGCACCGAAACCCGCGGGGTGCTTTTCACCCTTAGATCATTGAGCCGCACCGCCCGGTGCGATACAAGTACGGCAGGCCGAGGCGCTCCAAAAACAGCATTGCTCCTGGAGAGTGTTTATACTCGAATATGTCCTGACTATTTTTGGCCAACGACATCCTAGACGAATTGCTCACCGATGTCAATAAATATTTTCAGTGATCTATGAAAATGTTTATTCGCTGTTTCTGGGAAAGGCGGGGTGCCGGAGGCGTCAATACATCGACAAGGCATCGTTCAAAGAGACAGACGACTGAGGATGACTACGCTACATTTCTGAGAGGGGATGTAGCAGGCCTGTGAGAGGTGAGTAAAGTTCTAAGTTCCGACCTGAGATCTGAGTTTTGCACACTGAATGCCTCGATCAATTGACTTTGATCTGAAAGGCATCAAGGTATTGCCCGGTCGCTTCCAAGCGTTTCTCTCAGTCACTCCACCAAAACGGTGAAATCTACACTAAGCGCCGGAGCGAGGCAGGCAGGAATTGTCTTGTGACAAGGCAGCAGGCCGACAGCCGTCAGCTTTGTGTTCCCCGAGCGCAGCGCTTCAAATACACCCTGCGATCCTGAAATCTCAACATCAGTCACCTTCCTCAGAATCGTCTCGTCAAGCACCGTGGGAGTGAATTCGTACTCCCCGTCCTGCAAAAACAACAGGAACCTGTCACCGACCCGCAAGTTAATGGGCTTGCCCGCGTCGGCGAAGGTTACCACTTGTCCCTTGAAGAACGGAAACTTGTCCGTCAGGCCGTTCGCGCTCTGGACTTGAATACTCACGGCAGCGTTGTCCGCGATGTTGCTGCCGGCCTTCTTTGCAATGAGCATCGTTGAAGGACTGTCCTCGTCGTTTCTGGTTTTTTGCGGTTCGCCGTTGACCAGTATCACCGCGCCCTGGCTGAAGTTCTCGCCGGTCAGAATCAACTTCTTCCCCTTTACCCGGGCGTTGAAGATCTTCGGCGCGCCGTCGTTTTGAATGGTTGATGTTTGAGCCTTTGAAACGCCGGCGTTGGAACCAAAGCTTCCTATCGCCAGCAGGACAATACCGATAATTGACCATGCTCGTAATCTCATAAGCTTGAGCCTCCCCAAGTCCCACTGAGATTATGACACAGGAGTGCCGCAACTCGCGCAGAATTTTGCTCCGGGCTGGACGGGCGCGTGGCAATTCTTACACGGCTGAGGCACAAGTGACGTTCCGCAAGTTGCGCAGAATTTGGAACCGGCCTGAACTTGTGCGTGGCAGGAGGGGCATTCCACGGAAGCGTGTTCAGGAGCCTGTTGCGTGGCTCCGCAGTTCGAGCAGAACTTTGCGCCGGCTGGATTCTGCGTTCCGCATTTCGCACACGCTACTGTCTGAGTCTGGGAGGTTCCCGATCCTTGAGCGTGCGCGCCGCCGACTGCTCCGGCCATCACCTGTCCGAAGCCCAGGCCGAGTCCGAGTCCCATTCCCTGCCCCGCAGCACCGCCTTCCTGCTTGGCTGCGTCGGAAATTGACTGCGCGGCTTTGAACTGCATGTAGGCGTTCATGTCACCGATCGCCCCCATGCCCGAGCGCTCGTCGATCATCTTCTGAACTTCTTCGGGAGGAGTGATCGCGGAGATGATCAAGTCGACAAGCTCGAGCCCTTGCTTCGAGAAGTCATCGGCCACGCGCGCTTTCACGCCGGCGGCAAGCTCATCGTAGTAAGCGGGAAGATCGAAAATGGTCTTGAGGTTTTCACCGAGCAGGTCGTTGAGCCGGGCTACGACAATGTCGCGCAGGAAGGAACCGATCGCTTCGGTGGATACGATTCCGCGAGTGCCCACAATCGAGCCGGCGAACAATTGCGGATCGGCGATTCGCAACGAGTACTTGCCGAAGGCCCGCAGCCGCACCATTCGAAGCTCGGTGTCTCGAAAAGCTATGGGCTCCTTGGTCCCCCATTTCAAATCTTGAAAGGTGTGCCGCGCTATGAACAGGACGCTTGCCTGGAACGGCGACGTCCCGCCGAACGGGATCGATAGCAAGCGGGTCAGCAGAGGAATGTTGTTGGTCGTGAGCGTGTGCCGTCCGGGACCGAAAGTATCGAGTGCCTTCCCGTCGCGGAAGAAGACCGCCGACTGGTTCTCCTGAACTATGAGTTGCGCGCCCATCTTGATGTCCGAGGAGCCGCCTTCCGGAATACGATGAACCAACTCCGTTCCGGTCTGATCGAAATACTGCAGCACTTCAATTGCCATTCTATTTCCCCTTCGCGCTCGCTTTCGCGCTCGGCTCCGCGGTTGCGAGCTTTATGTTCCCGTTCGTGGTCGCAAGCTTGAGCCGCTCTCCGCCTTGTCCTATTTCGCCTTTTGCTTTCTGGCCAACGATTCCCTTTTCGACCTGGACGCCAAACGTTTCATCGATATTGATGGTGCCGTGGAGCGTAGATGCTTCAAGGTCGGCCTCAAACCCCGGGGCAACCGTGAGTTCAATGCTGCCGTTAGTGCTCTCAAACTCCATGCTGCGGTCGCTTGGTTCCAGCAGAGCTGCCTTGATACTGCCGTTTGTAGTGCGAATCTTAGACGCTCCGATAACGTTAGCCAGCTCGATGGCTCCGTTCGTGCCGTCGACAAGGATCTCCGCGGTCACATCAGAAATCTTGATCACGCCGTTGCTCGATGAAAGCTCGACGCGGCCGAGCTTGCGCGGCAGCCTCACTTCAAATCGTATGTCCTGATTTCCGCGAGTCTGCGCTGTTCTTATCGAAAGGTTTCCTCCGCTCTCGGTAAAGAACACCTGGGCGCCGCGGTCGGAGACGCCGCGCTTGATCACCTTCACTTCTGCCTTCGGCTCGTCCGAGCCGATGACGGTGATGTTTCCGTTGACGTTCTTGAGAGAGAGCTTGGAGCCGTCGCCCAACGTGAAAGTCCTAGCGAGAACGGTGTCGGCTCCCAGGTTTGTAACCGTCTCCGCATTAGTCTCGTCAAACGGTTTCTCGCCCTGTCTGGCAGTTTGCTGAGGCGGCGTGCCTACGGAGTCGCCGCCTCTGCCGCGGCCGAAGCGCGCCATCATCATCACTGCGATCACCACCAGTACAAACAACCCCATTCCGATAAACGCGAGGATCCAGCCCAACGGCGAGCGGGACCGCGGGGGGGCATACGGCGGAACAACCGAGGGGTAAGGCGGCGGCACTGTCGGCCGATAGCCGGCCGAAGGATCATAAACTGGAGTTGTCTCAGGCCTCGATGTTGGCGCAGTGCTGGCGCCGCTGCGGGCGCCCCAGCCTTCAGGTTGGGGCGGCATCATCCGAGTGGGAACTTGCTCTTCGGATAATTGCTCGGTAGGCGCGCCGCACGAGCGACAGAATCGCTGCGCGGTGAACAACTCTAATCCACAGTTTTTACAGTTTGCCATCGGCCTAAAAGTGGTTTCTGGTTTCTAGTTTGTGGTTGCTGGTCGCTGCCTTTCCCAGTCGAACCAGAAACCAGAAACAACAAACCAGAAACTAACTGACGAACCAGAAACTCGAAACGACGAACCCGGAACTAACTGAACAAGGGCTGGCCCGGCGGCTGTCCTTCCGCGAAGTTGTTGATCGCCTTGTATCGCTCATCAAAAGCGTGATCAGTCTGATCGATCTCGGCGGTCACTTCCGCGCACGAAGCCTTTAACCCATCCGATGTCGCAGCTTGACTCTTCAACTCTGATAGCTTCGCCTCGATCTTGTCAACGTGCTCGACAAGAGCCAGATCAAACTGGTAAATCGAGTCTAACTGCGACTGTTCGATCTTCACCACATCGAAGAAGCCCGCATAGCCGTAGCTTGCGAACCTCACGCGATTCTCGAGATGATCGAGCTTCTTGATCGCCGCCTCAACAGGTCCGACTTCAAATAACCGGCCGGCGTTTGTCAGCTCGCGCATGAGGTCAGTCAGCGGCGACTTGAGTCCGCGCATTCGGTCCGCCAGATGCTCGCGGTGAAGTTTATCGACATCTCGACGGCGTTCGCGATCGACATAACCGCTGTAGCCTGGGATCTTGCTGCTCAACCGCTCGATCCAGTTACGCCCGTCTGGTGTGTTGCTGCTCATTGAATCCCCCCGAGTATTGTCAGAACGGCTCACTCTGACGATGCAATTCAAATCAGGCTGACAACAAGTTAACGATTTCGGCGCCGCCTCCAGTTTCAGAAATCGTGGCGTAACATAGACTTTAGTCTGGGTGGCTCGTTTGACTAGATCACTGCTCATCCCATCAAGCTGCACAGACCAAAGTCTATGCTACTTCGCGACTATGCAGGCGCGCTCTGCGTCTCTGCATTCCGCGAGAGCATTTTCAAGTACTCATCGTAAGCCTGGCGATCTGCTGCAGCCATGTCTCGTATGTAAAGGCCGACGACCCAGAACAGTCCTTCCGCTTCAGGCCGGTACCACGCCGCAAATCCGGTGAACCTGATTGTCGCATTTGGCAAATCCACCTCGACCTCAAGCTTGTTCTTGAACGCGACGGTATGGTCGCGAATTATATGGAGTTCGCCGGTCTCGATGGTTCCGGTCTGTATGCGCATGCCCTGCTTGCCAAAATCAAGCGCGAGTCCGTCAATTTTGCGCGAACGATGCCCCTCGTCGCTCTGATCGATTATCGTCACCCGCAACGGGACTGGTTTGGGCGGCGGCGGAATCTGCCGTTGACCGTGACCCTGTTGAAGCTCGTCGGTATTCTGAACGGAGCGAATGAGCTTCAGTCCGTCGAAGCTGCAGAAGCTGTTTTGGTCGGGGAAAAACCGGCGACAGGTTGGGCATTCCTTCATGGCATCCTCCTCCAGCGCACCGCCTGATTATACAGTTGTGTGTCTTGAATTGTCAGTAGTGAGTTGTCAGTAAGGGAATTGACAGATCCAGTCGCGCGGTTGGATGGTTTGATCACTTCATTGAACGCATCGTAGAATGAACCCCGATCTTCGACCAGCAGAATCTGGAGCGTCTGATGCCAATGCGCGAGTTGAGCCGTCCGGCGATTGCTTTTTGGCTGGGGTTATTGATGACGCTTCTGCTTGGGACGCCCGGCAGAGCCCATGCCGAGCGATTGCCCATCAAGACCTACACGACTACGGATGGACTGGCCAGCGATGGCGTCAATCGCATCGTCCGAGACTCCCGTGGTTTCCTCTGGTTCTGCACTTCGGAAGGGCTATCGCGTTTCGATGGTTACAAGTTTACAAATTACGGCATCGATCAAGGCTTGCCTGACCGTCAGGTCAATGATTTCTTAGAGACCCGCAGCGGTGTCTACTGGGTAGCGACTCTCAGCGGCCTGTGTCGATTCAATCCAGGTGCCTCGACGCAATCAGGTCACACTGATGCTGGTCGCCACGAACCAAGATTTGTCGTCTATCATTTGGGTGATGACGATACATCAGATAGCGGTGCGTCCAACTATCAAAGATCGCGAGCTGTTTATAAGCTTTGCGAAGATCGCGAGGGAACTCTTTGGTGTGGTACAGAGTCGAGTGTCTATCGCAGCAATCTGGAAAACGGCCAGTGGACATTCACTCCCCTAGACCTCGGCCCAACAACCAGCTTTGGCCGTGTGAATGCATTCTCGATTCTCGCAGACCGGCGCGGTGCGATATGGGTTCTAACAGGAGGTGGCCTGTACAGACGCCGGCCGGATGGGATCGTAGAGCGATACACGGCGCTGGAGGGACTGCCGCTGACAGGCAATTTATCACTTTTCGAAGATCGCGACGGGAATATTTGGCTCGGCACCACCACTGGGCTTTGCCGGCTTGTTCCTGAGCCAGCGCCGGGTCGCTCGGTGGTCGCGCGTGTGTACTCAACGAAAGACGGCCTGGCGAGTAACAGCGTCAGTTGTATGTTTCAATCTTCTGACGGACGCTTGTGGGTCGGCACCTGGAGTGCGCTGAACGAACTATTGCCAAACGCCGACAAAGCTGGGCGGCAGTTTAGAAGCTACACGTCAGCCAACGGAATCATAGATGTTATCGCGCTGGGCGAAGACCGCGACCGCAGTCTTTGGATGGGCACAGAAACCAACGGCGCGATGAAGATCGCGGCTAACGGTTTCACCACCTACGGCTATGCCGACGGCCTGGGTGGAAATCGAGTGGGAGGCATTTCAAAAGATCGAGCAGGAGAGCTCTGTGTATTCAGCGTCGGCAACGGGAATTGGAAGGGGTTTGTCAGTCGCTTCGACGGTAGAACGTTTGCCGCGGTCGAGATCGCTTTGCCTAGAGGGATCACTCAAGGGAGCTGGGGTTGGTATCAAAACATGTTCGAGGACATCACCGGAGAATGGTGGCTGTCTACCTTTCAGGGGCTCGTTCGCTACCCAAGGTTAGCGAGGCTCTCACAACTGACGCACGCGCGACCGAAAGCAGTTTACACTACGCGCGACGGCTTGGGTGGCAATAATCTATTCCGCATTTTTGAAGACTCGCACGGCGACGTTTGGGCCGGCACACTTGATACACCCCCCGCGTACCCACTCAGCAGATGGGAGCGGAGTACCGGGACTTTTTTTCGGTACTCCAAAGAGGACGGCGGTCGATTGGATTGGCCGACTGCCTTTTGCGAAGACAAATCAGGCAATCTCTGGATCGGATTTTATCATGGTGGCGTTGCTCGCTACCGAGATGGACATTTCGCCTTTTTTTCAAAAGGTGATGGACTCCCTGAGGGCTTCATCAGGGCGCTTTATCTCGATCACGCCGGCAGACTTTGGATTGCCACGTCCGAGGGGGGCGTGTCGCGAGTGGATGACCCCCAAGCAGATCGCCCGCAGTTCACCGCCTATACAACCGCAGATGGTCTTTCTTCAAACCACGCTACGTGCTTGACTGAAGACGAATGGGGGCGGGTTTATATAGGGACAGGTCGCGGCTTAGATCAGCTCGATCCGGCGACCGGTCATATCAAGCACTACACAACAGCGGATGGGCTCGCAAACAACAACCTGAATGTTTCTTTCCGCGACAGCAGTGGCGCCCTCTGGTTTGGAACGCTCGATGGGTTGTCGCGGTTAATTCCGGAGCCTCGCCGAACTGAGCTGCCGCCATCAATTCTGGTCGGCGGACTGAGCGTCGCCGGCATTGAGCAGGCGATCTCTGAGCTTGGCGAAACCGATGTTTCCGGCCTCACGCTCGAGGCCAATCAGAATCACCTGCAGATAGACTTCTTCGGCCTCGGCTTTGGGCCGGGCGAGGCGCTCCGCTATCAATACAAGCTGGAAGGCCCGGACGTCGACTGGAGTCCTTTGACCGACCAGCGCAGCGTCAACTTTCCGAATCTCTCCCCCGGAGCTTATCGCTTTCTGGTGCGAGCGGTCAGCACGGAAGGTCTGGCCAGTCAATCCCCGGCGATTGTCGCCTTCACTATTCTTCGTCCGATCTGGCAGCGCTGGTGGTTTATTGCCATGGCCGCAACGCTGATCGGCTTGATGGTCTATTCTCTATTCCGCTATCGAGTAGCGCGATTGATAGAGCTGGAACGAGTCCGCACGCGAATCGCCACCGACCTGCACGACGACATCGGCTCGAGCCTGTCGCAAGTATCAGTTCTCAGCGAAGTGGTTCGCCGTCGCGTTGGCTCCGAGCCGAGCGTGTCAGAGCCGCTCTCGATGATTGCCGACCTCTCGCGGGATCTTGTGGACTCCATGAATGACATCGTATGGGCTATCAATCCAAGGAGAGACCACCTGAGCGACCTGACTCACCGAATCCGGCGTTTTGCGAGCGATGTCTTCACCGCCCGCGATATTGAATTCAACTTTAGCGCGCCCGAAGCGCAGCACGATATCCGGCTCGGCGCCGATATGCGCCGCGAAGTGTTTCTGATCTTCAAGGAGAGCGTTAATAACATGGTTCGCCACTCGGGTTGCACGGAAGCGAATATTGAGTTTCTTATCCAAAGTGGATGGCTTGAATTGAAGATCCGAGACAATGGCAAAGGATTTGAGCCTGATCGTGAGGGCGACGGCGACGGTTTGGTGAGCATGCGCCAAAGGACTGCGCGGATAGGAGGCACACTGGACATTAGCTCGAACAACGGCACCGGCACGGTGGTGCGGCTGAGAGCGCCCGTTGGCCGCCTCGCCTCGAGGAAAAAGTAGGCCGCCCACCTTTGGTTCCCCACATGATCATGTGGTGACTTCCCGGTTAGGCGAGGGGTATTGTAACGGCCAAGCTCACAACTCGACTGGAATAGTTATGACTGACGCTGGCGTAACGCTACCGCCTGATGGATCGCTTGATCAACAGATCGTGAAGGTTGCGATCATCGAAGACGTACGCTCGCTGCGCGAAGGCTTCTGGATGTTGATTGACGGAACGCCGGGCTTTCACTGCACGGGCAGTTTCCGGACGATGGAAGAGGCGCTCGACAAGATCGGCTTCGATCTGCCGGACGTGGTGCTGGCCGATATTGGCTTGCCGGGAATGAACGGCATCGAAGGGGTGCGATTGCTCAAAGAGCGGTATCCCGTTTTGACCTTGCTGATGCTGACTGTTTACGACGACAACGACCGTATCTTTGATGCGCTATGCGCGGGAGCCTGCGGGTATTTGCTGAAGAAGACACCGCCGGCGCGATTGCTTGAGAGTCTCAGGGAGGCAGCCTCCGGCGGCGCGCCAATGTCGCCCGAAGTCGCGCGCAGAGTAGTGGCGCTGTTTCGAGAATTCCGCCCACCAGACCGAGTCGATTATAATCTCACGCCGCATGAGTTGCGGTTATTGAAGCTGCTGGTCGAAGGTCACAATTACAAAACAGCAGCGGCAACGCTAGGTGTCACCTTCAACACGATCTGCTTTCACATACGCCACATCTACGAGAAGCTGCAAGTCCATTCCAAGTCTGAAGCAGTCACCAAGGCTCTCCGCAATCGTCTGATCAAATAACGCCCCCCGGGCCGCTGGCCACCGAACGCTGGCCCAATAAACATACCTACCAATCCATGCGGTGACTCTCAATCAGATTTTGAGTATCAATTGCCGTGCGCCCCGCGAAGCACCATCGAGCGGCGACGTCCAAGTTTACCGGGCCAAAAGCACGGGCAAGCCTGAGACCGTGGCCCGCTTCGCCTAAGGACGCAACTGAATCGGGAGTGAAGGACGAAATGGAAAAGCTAATAACTACCGGTTCGACAGATTTGAACTAAACGGAGAAAGGCAGACTAATGAAAACACGAAACACACTGTTGAAGGTACTCACTGTAACGACACTGGCGGCTATCCTGATAGCAGCGGCGGCAATCCTGGACAAGAGCACCAGTCGCGTCTCCGCATTCAACCCGCAGCCTGACCCGCCCGCTTTTGGCGCGTTCGGCATCACTCACGAGCAGACTGTGCGGCTCAACGCCCGCGTCCTTGTGAATGATGACAGGTCAACCGAGCGACTGCTTCCTGTAGTCATCGAGTTCGATTTCCACGACACCGAACACAATCTGATCAGCAGCATGATGCACACTGTCGCGCCGGGCAACGCTGCTTTTCTCGATCTCAATGGCGGAACGCTTCCTATCGGCGGTGACGGAATGCGGGCTGAATTCCAGGCCTCCATCAAGATACTGGACAACCCCAATGGCAACCGGGTTCAAGTGATCCCATCGGGTGAGATATTCGACAACTTCGGCCCCGATGCCGGCAAATCCAGGATGGGCCTTACTACGTGTAACCACAACGAGACGCTCGTGCGCGACACCGCGGCGAATGACTGATTAGAGCGAATCCGGATTGCGGGTTTGGGTGACCCAGGTTGGTCACCCTTCGCGTATTGCGTCACTTCTCATGGGCGGCGGGTACGCCCGCACAAGGCGATTGGGATCTGCTCCAGGAGTCGCGAAACAGAAGCTTCTCGAGAGGAAACGATGAACATCCGCTACGCGTCATCGAAGCTCATCATCCTGTCACTCTTGTTGGCATTCGTCGCGGTAGGCTTCGCCGGCACTCGAGCGCTATCAGTGCGGGAGCGCTTGAGGTCTCATCAGCAGATTCCCTCAGACTCACAGCCTGGTGATTCTGAAGTCACCAGGCTGCGCGTCCGGTCGCTCAGCGAGGCGGGTTACCGCTACCGCGTCGAGGGAAAGTACGACAGCGCCCAGCCGCCCCTCATTGAAGCGCTGGCCATTGCGGAAGAGACCTTCGGTCCCGACGATGTAGAGGTCGCAGCGGTTCTCAATCAGATAGGGATGCTTGACAGGTACACAGGCCGCTTCGATGAGGGCGCGCAGGTTTACCATCGCGCTTTGGCCATTCTCGAAAAGGCTCTTGGCCCGGATCATCCGAAGGTGGCGGACATCTATCACAATCTCGGCGGACTTGAACACGCTCGCGGACGTTACGCCGAGGGAGAACCGTTCGCCCGTCGGAGCGTCGAGATCAGAGAGAGCCTGCTCGGACCAGACCATCCGGACACGGCGGCAGACGTAGCTGCGCTGGCTGCGATCCTCGATGGACAGGGAAGGTACCAGGAAGCAGAGCGGCTTTACCTGCGGGCGATTGCCGTTTTCGAGCGAGACTACGGTTCGGAGAACTACGATGTCGCGGTGAACTTGAATAATCTCGCGGCTCTTTACCAGACACAGGGCAAGCTGCGAGAAGCAGAGCAACATTACCGGCGCGCGCTCGAGATCAAGGAGAAGCTGCT
>Ga0075425_100005747_pt1 | contig 12930 bp, 13 predicted proteins | sample SoiMethybrSBSTD4_FD_75300 | JGI IMG/M metagenome (GOLD analysis project Ga0075425, IMG submission 75300) | Bulk soil microbial communities from a Populus tree surrounding site in Tennessee, USA - Soil MetaG P. TD hybrid SBSTD4 | ecosystem: Environmental > Terrestrial > Soil > Tree plantation...
TCCGGGTAGAGATCAGGCCGCCCGACGGCGCTGCAGGTACCACAGGCCCAGCGTCGCCGCGCCCAGGAGACCCAGCGTCGACGGCTCAGGGACAGGGTCGCCGACGTGCTTGCCAAGGGCGATCTCTCATCGCGCCGCTTGCGCGAAGGTCCGGGAGCCGAGTCGGTCTTTCCCGTCAGCTTCCCCAGTCGAAGGCGAGCTGGGGTGGCGGCCCGGCCCACGCGGGACAGATGGCGCGATAAGCGCAGCGATCGCAGTGAAGGCCGGTGATGGCCTCGTAGCTCCGATCGGCCTCGATGGTGTCGATCAGCGCGAGGGTGTCCGCGGCCAGTCCCTGGAGCGCCTCGGCGTCCCGCTGCGAGCGCAGCTCGACGTCGTGGGCGAGGAAGTGCCAGACCAGATCCACCCGCCTCGCCTCGATGGGGAAGTCGCGCTGGATGCCGATCTGATAGAGGGCGAGCTGCCGGTCGTCCGCGAGATCCTCCTGGGTGGGGAGCCAGCGTCCCGTCTTGTAGTCGTGGATCTGCCAGAGTCCGTCGCGCGTGACGGAGAGCCGGTCCACGAAGCCCTGGAACCAGATCCGGCGCTCCTCCGAGAGCGGGAACATGACCAGGCGCTCGACGGACACGGTGCGGTCGCGGTCGAACGGGTGGTAGCGACGATAGTAGGCGGTGAGGAGCTCCTCGCCCTGGCGGCGATAGTCGTCGGCGGAGGTCTCGGCGCGCCTGATCTGGACGTCGTCCGTCCACGCGCGAGTCCAGCGCTGGTGGTAGCCCTCGAGCAGCCGGTCGAGCTCGGGAATCGCCCGCTGCCTCACCGCGGCGTAGAGCTCTTCCAGCGCGGCGTGGACGTGGCTGCCCAGGAACATCTCCGCCGTCGTCACTTCGGGTACGGGCACTCGCTCCACGTACTGGAAGTGGTACTGGCGCGGGCAGGTCTCGTAGACGCCGAGTCGCGAGTGGGAGTAGACGGGCACGAGACGCCTCGCCGGGCGAACGGCTACGCGTGCGCGCTCACGGCTTCGGCTCGAGATGGGCCACGGCCTGCCTGGCCTCGGGAAGCCCAGGGGAGAGGCCGAGGACACGGCGGTACTCCGCGAGGGCGTGGACGCGATCGCCGACCTTGAGATAGGCGCGGGCGAGGGCGAGAGCCGTCTCGACGTTGTCGGGCTGCTGGGCCGCTGCGGTCTGCCACTCCGTGATGGCCTGCGTGTATTGCTCGCGGCTCCACCGCCGCGAGGCCAGGTGCGCATGCGCGCTCGCCCGCGACGGCTCGAGCGCGACCACCTGCCGGAAGGCTTCGAGCGCCCCGTCCGGGTCTCCCGTGGCTTCCCGGGCGAGACCCAGCGAAAATTCGCCAGCGCCATCGAGGGGACGCGCGTGCGCGGTGTGAGCTCGCGATCTCATCGGGGAGCGGCTCGTGCTCCGAGCCGCGCCGTCCCGCGAGGTAGCCCACCCCGAGGCAGATGAGCATGACGAGCCAAGAGGCCCAGTGATCGGGATTCACGAAGGGACCGGTGAGGCGCGGGGCGGCGGGGCCGACGCGCCAGCGGAAGATCCACGACTCGCGGAGGAGGTAGTCCACGATGGAGAAAAAGGCCATCATGGCGCTCGCCACCAAAAGGATGCGCACGAGCCGATTGAGCTGCTGGCGTTGCCGGACCAGATTCACCACGAGCAGGTAGACGCCGGCGTATGCGAGGAAGAGCAGCAGCGACCGCCCGGTCTGGGCAGGCGACACTGTGTCGAGGAAGAGGAAGCGCGCGGGGAAGGTCGCGGGGCCGGCCGCGGGCGGGGCGAGCGCCCACGCGCGCAGCGGCCCGTTGCCGATCACGAGCTGGAGCAGGACGAGCGCGAAGAGGAGGACGAGCGGCTTGTCGAGAGCGGTGGGAGACCACTCGAGCTGGCCGGCGTCGGCCATGCCGAGGGCCCAGGCGAGAAGCCCGGCAAGGACGAGGAGCTCGGTGACGACGAGCGGCCAGCCACCATGCGCGCCGCCCGCCAGCGCGGGCCAGAGGAGCGCCGCGTAGAGGATCAGGAGGGGGGCGCCCCCGAGCCTTCTCGTCTTGCCGTCACCCGCGAGGATCGCTGCCGTAGTAGGCATGGTCGTAGCGCTGACCCTCGACATGGTACCCGTCGACGAGGGCGGTGGTGAGGGCCTGTCCGTTCTCCGTGCCGAGGACACGTTCTGCGTGCCGAGGACACGATGAAGCAACCACTGGCATCCGGGCGATCACGGGCAACCCCAGGACGTGCTGTGCCGCGGCGCCACAGTGGTCACCGGCGAGGGAAGAGCTTATGGGCAGGGTGGACTGGCGCAGATCTGCGCCTGCGGACGATTGCTGAACAGCACCTCCGCCCCGATGGTGCTCCGCGGCAGGGGCGAGAGGGGCGGGGTGGCCATCTCCGCCTGAAGGGCGCCGGCGCCTGCGGCCGCGTTGATCGCCTGGACCAGCGTGGGGACGACTTCCGTGGCGCACTTCGCGATGGGCAGCCGCGCCGTCGGCGCGATGGCCACAGCCGCGGCGATGATGAGCGGCACCACTTGGCCCTGCTCGGCCGGTGGCACCGCACGAATCGCCGCGCAGGCACAGCCGGGAGCCAGCGGCGCTCGCTGGTCCGCGGGCAGGGCGGCGATGGCTGCGGAGACGACGCGCGGAGCCAGCGACAGGCGGGGCGGGCCGGCGGGGAGCGCGCCCACGACCTCGCCCACGATGGGCGGCGCGCTCTCGGGCGTGCCGGCGACGATCTCTTGCGCCCTGAGCTTCGGAGCGGCCACGGAATCGCTGGTCACCGAGTCGACGAGCGCTTGATGCTTGGACTGGGCGATCGCGGGCGTCGGGCCGTTCACTGCGGCCGCAAGGACGGCGAGGCCGACGGAGAGGGACGTCGCCGAACGCATGGGGGTTAATAACCTATTGTTGCGACGCACCGTCGGCCAAAGTGGTGGACGCGACGGGAAAGAATTGAGCCACGGATGCGCGCGCGGAGACGCTGGCTTTTGACGGCGAGTACCTCGCTGCGAATCCTGATTCGTAGATCGCGGACGTTCGCTGGAAGATGCCCACGCGCCGCTTGCAGAGGCAGCCAGTGTCCGGGCAAGATCGGACCCGCGAACGGGGGAACAACGAGGTACCCGTGGTCGAGCCGAGATCCGGCTTCTGATGGGTCTTTCCTGGCGTGGAGCTTGCTGGTCGTCTGCCGCTCCTCCGAGAAGACTGAGGGTGAGGACCCTAGGGCACAGAGCCGAGCACTAGGGTATCCTATCGATCTGAAAGAGCTAAAGTATCTCGTCCCGAGGAGAGGAGGGGAGCCGAATTCTCGACCACTCCCCCCGTGTAATTTGGGCCAGGTCTTCCGAATTTGCCGAGGAGGGTCTGACAGGCTGCATAGGGGCTTCAAAATTTGTTGTACGTCTTCAAGCGCAAAATGGTTCACCTTTGGCGGCGCGAAAGGCGGCAAGGAGATGCGCGTCCTCCCTTTAAATATGCTGGAGCGGGAGACAGACTGGCCGGAGTCGGTCCGCTCGCGGGTCGCGAAGCGCGTGTGGATGCCGATCCCTCTTCGTGAGCCGTACGGCGCAGGCTCGTAGGGCGCCCGACCATGTGCGGCATCGCGGGCATCTTCAAGTTCTCGGGAGCCATCACCGTGGACGACGTATCCGCAGTCTTGCGGATGCTCGATGCCCAGCTCCATCGCGGTCCCGATGACTGGGGGCTGCTCCTGCCCCGGCCCGCCGTGGACGAGCCGGAGATCCGGGCGCTTCTCGAGCGCCACGATCCAACGCACGTCGCCACCTATCCCTCGACGGACAGCGCCCCCAGCATCGTGCTCGGATCGCGTCGGCTTGCCATCATGGACCGATCGCTCCGCGGCCGAATGCCGATCGGCACGGAGAGCGGAGAGCGCTGGGTTGTCCTGAACGGCGAGATCTACAACCATCGCGAGCTTCGCGCCGAGCTCGAAGGCTCGGCGTCCTTCCGCTCGCACAGCGACAGCGAGGTCCTCCTCCACGGCTGGAGCGCCTGGGGGGACGGCGTTGCGGAGCGACTGCGCGGCATGTTCGCCTTCGCCCTCTTCGAGGCGACGCCCCGGCCGCGTCTCCTCCTCGGCCGCGATCGCCTGGGTATCAAGCCGCTCTACACGTGGGAGGATCGCACACGGGTAGTCTTCGCCTCCGAGGTGAGCGCTCTCCTCCTGAGTGGACTCGTGCCGAGCGAGGCGAATCCCGAAGCGATCCTGCGTTTCCTCGAGCTGGGCAACGTGCCGGCTCCCCTGACCACCATGAAGGACGTGCATCCGCTGCCCGAGGGTGACCTCGCGCAGGTGGACGCGCGGGGCCTGCGCCACGTCCGCTACTGGGATCTCGGCGAGGCGGTGGCGGCGGCGCGCGCGGATCGCCCAGGCTCGTTCGAGGCAGCGGTGAGCTCGACGCGAGCCATCCTCGAGGAGGCGACGCGCCTCCACCTTGTGAGCGACGTGCCGGTGGGCGCCTTCCTCTCGGGCGGCGTGGACTCGGCGAGCTTGGTCGCCCTGGCCGCCCCGCAGCTCGATCGGCCCATGACCACGCTGACCGTCACCTTCGACGAGCCCGAGCTGTCCGAGGCCCGCTACGCTCGGATGATCGCCGAGCGCTACGGCACGGACCATCGTGAAGTGCGGCTGCAGCCGCGCGCGGTGTTCGACGATCTGTCGCGGATGTTCGCGGCCATGGACCAGCCGACGGTCGACGGCCTCAACGTCTGGTGCGTCTCGCGGGCCGCCCGGAACGCCGGGTTGCGCGTGGTGCTGTCGGGGCTCGGTGGTGATGAGGTGTTCTGGGGATATCGCCACGTGCGGTTCGCTCCCGCCCTCGCCACGGTGTGCCGGATCATGTCTTCGCTGCCCGCGTCGACCAGACGCACGCTGGTGCGGGCCGCCGCCGGCGGCGCTCCCGCCCTGCGCGCCGGGCTCGACCGCGCCGCCTACCTCGAGGACCCCTCTGCGCCCAGCGCCTATTTCCTGGTCCGCGGCCTCTTCACGCCGGGACAGGCGAGCCGCCTCCTCGGGCTCGCTCCGAACGAGTTCGCCACTGCGCCCGCCCGGCTGCCCTACGCGGGCGAGGGGGGGATGCGGGAAGCGCTGACCGCCTTCGACATCACCCACTATCTCGGCAATCAACTCCTGCGCGACGGCGACGTGATGAGCATGGCGCACTCGGTGGAGATGCGCGTCCCCTATCTCGACCATCGCCTGGTGGAGCGGGTGCTGTCGTTGCCCGCGCGCTACAAGCTTTCCCGGGAGCGGCCCAAGCCGCTCCTCCTCAGCGCCCTCGATGGCCGCATCCCGCGCGGCGTGTGGGATCGGCGCAAGATGGGCTTCACCCTGCCCATGATGCGCTGGATGCGGGCGCGCGAGCCGGAGCTGCGGGCGACCTGTCACGAGAACAAGCTGCTCGATGCTCACGCCGTCGACCGCGTGTGGAACGGCTTCCTGCGAGGTCGCCATCACTGGTCGCGCCCCTGGGCGCTCTACGTGCTCACCCAATTCGAGTCGGGGCTCAAGGGAAAAGTGTCCGGCGCGCAGTAGGCGCCATCGCCGGCTCGGCTTCGCGTTTGAAGTCACTGTTCCGCTCGGTCCGCCGCGCGGCCGCCTCGCTATACTCCGGGGCATGATCGGGTGGCCCATCTGCACGCTGCACCGGCGACAGTGGGTGCCGCGCCCGCTGCCCGAGACCTTCGTGTTCTTCGCGGAGCCGCGCAACCTGCCTCGCATCACGCCGCCCTGGCTCGGCTTCCGCATCCTCACGGAAGGGTCCATCACCATGGCGCGAGGCCTCGTGCTCGACTATCACGTGCGGGTCCTGGGCGTGCGCACGCACTGGCGCTCCCTCATCAGCGAGTACGATCCGCCGCACGGCTTCCGCGACGTGCAGGTCGCCGGCGTGTACCGCCTCTGGGATCACCGCCATCGCTTCGGGTCCGAGGGCGAGGGCACCACGATCGAGGACGAGGTGCGCTACGCGCCGCCCTTCGGGCCGCTGGGCGCTCTCATGAACCGGCTTTTCATCGACCGCCAGCTCCGGGAGATCTTCGACTACCGGAGCCGCCGTATCGAGGAGCTCCTGGTCGACGCTAGCGAGGCGCCATCGCCTCCATGACCTCGAGGCTCCGCTCGAGGGTCGTGCCGCGCGAGTCGAAGTTGGCCTCAAGGAAGAGCTCGGTCAACCCCGCCGCTGCATAGCGCCCGATGTCCTCGCGGATCTCCTCGAGGCTGCCGAAGAGCGGGCGGCGATCCTTGCCCTGCGGGCTCGCGTGGAGCTGGAACGTCCCCCGCGAGACGATCTGGAGCGGGCCCGGATCGCGGCCGGCCTGCTTGGCGGCGGCCTTGATGTCGGCGACGAGCGGCGCCACCTGCTTCAGGGGAACGTTGCCCCCGTTGAAGCCATCGTAGGTGACGGCGCGCCGTATGACGGTGGGCCCATAGCCGCCGATGGTAATGGGCGGATGCGGCGTCTGCACGGGACGCGGCTCGATGCGGGCCCGCGGCACGCGATAGAACTCGCCCGAGAACTCCACCGGATCCTCGCTCCAGATGGCCTTGAGGCAGCGGAGGAACTCGTCGCCGCGCCGGCCGCGCGCCGCGTAAGGCACGCCCACCGCATCGAACTCGTCCATGGACCACCCGAGGCCCAGCCCGACGTCGAGCCGCCCGCGCGAGACGACGTCGAGGGTGGCGAGCTGCTTGGCCAGCATCACCGGGGTGTAGTACGGCATGATCAGCACGCTGGTGCCGAGCCGGATGCGCCGGGTGACGCCCGCCACGAAGGCGAGGGAGACGAGGGGATCCATCACACGCTCGAAGGCCTTGGGCCACGGCTGGCCGGGGAGCGGCGGGTAGTCGTTCTGCGGCTTCACCGCGTAGAGAAGCCGCTGGAACACCCACAGCGAGTGATAGCCGAGCGCTTCCGCGCGCTGGGCGACCAGTACCTGGTTGTCAGGGGTAGCCCAGGCGCCGGCCATGGGCAGCGAGAAGCCGAGCTTCATGAGATGGCCTCCTAGCGAAGGTCGCGGAAGAACGCGCGCAGGTCGTCGACGAGGGCCCGCGGCTCCTCGAGGGCGGCGAAGTGCCCGCCCGCGCGCATCACCGTCCAGCGGCGGATGTTGTAGACGCGCTCCGCCCACGAGCGTGGAGGCCGCACGATCTCCTTGGGGAACGCCGCGTAGGCCGTGGGCACTTCGACCCGCTGCCCGTCCGCGATGGGCCAGGGGGCGTGGTAGCGCGCGTAGTACGGCCAGAAGGAGGAGTTGATGGCCCCAGTGACCCAGTACAGCGTGATGTTGGTGAGGAGCTCGTCCTTGGAGAAGCGTCGTTCCACGTCGCCGCCGCAGTCGCTCCATGTGCGGAACTTCTCCACGATCCACGCGGCCAGTCCCGCGGGAGAGTCGGTGAGGCCGAAGGCCAGTGTCTGCGGCTTCGTGCCCTGGATCCACTGGTAGCCCGTCTCCTCGCGGAGCCACGTGGCGAGATCGTCGAGATACGCCCGCTCCTCCGGCGTGGGATTGGCCGGGCGAGGGAGATCGCGGCGCAGGGAGAGCAGGTTCACGTGAATGCCTGCGAGCCGGTCGGCGTGGCTCACCCCGAGCCGGGCGGTGATGAAGCCGCCCCAATCTCCGCCCTGGGCGGCGAAGCGCCGGTAGCCGAGGAGGTCGGTCATGAGGGTGGCGAAGGCGTCGGCGATCTCGCTCACTCCGAAGCGTGGCTGGCCGGGAGCGAAGGAGAAGCCATAGCCGGGGAGCGACGGCGCCACCACCGTGAAGGCATCGCGCGCGTCGCCGCCGAAGCGCGCGGGGTCGGTGAGCATGGGAATGATCTTGTAGAACTCCCACACGGAGCCCGGCCAGCCGTGGGAGAGAAGGAGGGGCAGGGGCGCGGGCCCGCGGCCTTCCTCGTGGATGAAGTGCAGATCGATGCCGGCCACCGGCGCGGTGAACTGTCGGAAGGCGTTGAGGACGGCCTCGTGCTTCCGCCAGTCGTAGCGGTCGCGCCAGTAGGCGCAGAGCTCCTGCACGTAGGCGAGATCGGCGCCGAAGGCCCACGGCGCACCGGGCGCCTGGTCGGGAAAGCGCGTGCGGCGGAGGCGGTCGCGCAGATCGGTGAGGGTTGCCTCGGGAATGTCGATGCGGAACGGGGTGGGAGCCGCCATGGCGATGTCACTCTCCTTTCGGCCGGCCGACCCTCGGGCCCGCGCTCCGGCCAGTGTACCGGCGACGAGGCACCCAGGCCACCGCGATCTCGGCTAAGATAGGCGCCGATGCGAACGACCACCGTCAGCTGGGATGTGACGCGCGTGCTCTTCGCCGTGGTCGCCATCGGCGGCCTCATCGCGGCGAGCTTCTGGGTCCTGCGGCCCTTCCTGCCCGCGACCATCTGGGCGGTCATGATCGTGGTGGCCACGTGGCCCGAGATGCGCTGGATCGACCAGCGGCTCGGGAACCGACGAGGCATCGCCGTCGCCATCATGACGACGGCCATGCTCGCGATCATCCTCGTGCCCATCGGCATCGCGGTAGCCACCCTCATCGATCGCGCCGACGAGATCGCGGGGTGGACGAGGTCGCTGAGCCACTTCTCGGTGCCGCCCCCGCCCGCCTGGGTCGTCTCGCTGCCGCTGGTGGGGGCGAAACTCGGCGCATGGTGGCAAGGCGTGGCGGCCATGCATCCGTCCGACCTCGCTTCGCACATCACCCCGCATCTGGCGGTGATCGGAGGCTGGCTCCTCGCGCAGGCCGGAGGTCTGCTCGCCCTCCTCGTCCAGCTCCTCCTCACCCTCGCCCTCGCCGCCCTCCTGTACGCGCAGGGCGAACCCGCGGCGGAGTGGGTGATCGCCTTCGCGCGGCGACTGGCGGGGGGGCAAGGAGAGCGCGCCGTCCGCCTCTCCGGCCAGGCCATCCGCGCCATCGCCCTCGGCATCGTGGTCACCGCCCTCGTGCAGTCGCTCGTGGGCGGCATTGGCCTCGTCGTCGCGGGAGTGCCTCACGCGACGATCCTCACCGCCGTCATGTTCCTCCTGGGGGTGGCGCAGATCGGCGCGGTGCCCGTCATGGTCGGCGCGGTGATCTGGCTCTTCTGGGAGCACCAGATGCTGTGGGGCAGCATCATGGTGGTGTGGACGCTGATCACGGGCACCCTCGACAACTTCATCCGTCCCATCCTCATCAAGAGGGGCGCCGACCTGCCGCTGCTCCTCGTCTTCGCCGGCGTGCTGGGCGGCGTGCTCGCCTTCGGCATCATCGGGCTCTTCGTGGGGCCGGTGGTGCTCGCGGTGAGCTACACGCTCCTCGTGGCGTGGGTCGACGAGGACCACGCGCCCGAATCCTGAGTCGAGCTTCACACTCCTTCACATTTCTCGCGCGTGCGCGTCACGCGGAAGCCGACCGTCACGCGAAGTTTACTTGCGCGGGACGTCGCGGGAGCGTAGCCTCTTCGGCATGCGAGCTCGGCTCACCCTGATCCTGCTGCTCGGCGTGGTGCTCGTCACCCTCGTGGCCTTCGCGCACGCGAGCCCGCCCGACGCCACGTGGCTGCCGGGGGTCTACGACGCCGCCGACTTCGACGACGTCGTCGACTTCCTCGTCTCCCTCAGCGCCGCCACTCCGGATTCGTCGCCGAGCCTCTCTCCTCGCATCACCATCGCCTCCGCCGCCGTCGTCATTCCCGAACCGGGCGAGCTTCCGCCCCGCCGCCTCCGCTCGGACGACACTCGCAGCCCGCCGTCCGCCTAGGGTCCGCCTGATCGCCTGACCTGCCGCCGGCACGGGTTCGCCCCGTGCGCGGGGAGCATCTCCGGGCGGACCCGTGAGGTTCCCATCGACACCGTCCGGTCCCTGCGCACGCTTGGAGCCGGATACCTGACGCGACAGAGATCCCCACAAGGAGGCTTGGCATGAACGGGTCGGTTGCCGTGGCAGCACCGTCATCGCGTCCTCTCGGCGTCTTGCCGGGAGAGAGTGGACACCTCTGGGCCATCGTTCTGGCGGGTGGCGAAGGTCTCCGCCTCCGCACCCTCACGCGGCATCTGTACGGCGACGAGCGGCCGAAGCAGTTCGCGGCGGTGGTGGGGGCGCGCTCGCTCCTCCGCCAGACCCTCGAGCGGGTGAACCTCCTCATTCCCCCCGAGCGCACCATCGTGGTCACCCTCGCGAGCCACGGGCCGTACGTGGAGGCGGAGCTCCGCGGCGCCCCCCGGCCGCACGTGCTCGCCCAGGCCTACGATCGCGGCACGGCCACGGGGGTGCTCCTCCCCGCGCACTGGATCAGCGCGCGCGATCCCGACGCCACTGTGGTGGTGTTCCCCTCGGATCACTTCGTGCTCGAGGAGTCGGCCTTCATGTGTCACGTGGCGGATGTGGCGAGAACGGTGTCGCGCCGCCCGGAGTCCATGATCCTCCTCGGCGCGGAGGCCACGAATCCCGAGCCAGAGTACGGCTGGATCGAGCCGGGCGAGACGGTGGCGTGGTCGGCGCGTGGTCCCTTGCAGCGCGTGCGGCGATTCCTGGAGAAGCCCTCGCCCGCGGAGGCCGACGCGCTCTTCCGCGCCGGCTGCCTGTGGAACATGTTCGTGTTCGCGGCCCGCGTGTCGGCCCTCGTAGACGCCGGCCGCACCTGCGTACCACTCCTCCACGACCGGCTGAGTCGCCTGGAGCTCTTCCTCGGCACCCAGCACGAGCCGTGGGCGATGCGGCAGGCGTGCATGCTCGCACCCACCGCCAACTTTTCCCGGTCCGTGCTCCAAGACGCGTCGCTCTCGCTCGTCGTCTCCGCAGTGCCCGAGTTGACGTGGTGCGACCTCGGCACGCCGGAGCGCGTGGCCCGCACGTGGCGGCGCCTCGGCGTGGCGCCCGCATGGCTCGCGAGCTGAGGAGCGTGTAAGAACTACAAGCGCCATCCGACGCGGCACCGAGTATTTCTTTCGCGCCGCCGACGACTTGGAGGGCGGACGCCGCGAGATCAGCCTCTTCGCGCGAGGGCGTCATCCCCGCGGCGCGGGCACGGCAGTTGCTACATGTGCAGGCTATGGTCGCTTCCCGCCGGAGCAGACGGGTCGGAGCCGGCCGCCGGCCACGCGCCGCGCACGACGGACGCGCCTGATGCATCCACGTCTCGATCCGGGCGACCTCGCCATCGACCTGGGCACCTCCAACACCAGGGTCTACGTGCCGGGCGAGGGCGTGGTCCTGGACGAGCCCTCCGTCATCGCCCTCCACAAGGGGGCGGTGCTCGCGGTGGGCCACGCGGCCAAGGCCATGATCGGCCGGGTGCCGGAGAACGTGGAGGTCATCGCGCCGCTGCGCCGCGGCGTGATCGCCGACGTGCGCGCGGCCACCTCCATGCTCGGGCACTTCATCGACCGCGTGATCGGCCGCTGGCGTGTCCGCGGCCCGCGCCTCGCCGTGGTGGTGCCCTTCGGCACCACGCCGGTGGAGAAGCGCGCGGTACAAGAGCTCGGGCGGAGCGTGGGGGCGCGCACGGTGCACCTGATGGAGGAGCCGGTGGCCGCCGCCCTCGGCGCGGGCCTGCCCGTGGCGGAGCCGGGGGCGCACACCATCGTCAACATCGGCGGCGGAACCACGGAGGTGGCGGTGATCTCGCTCTCCGGCATCGTGGGCTGCGAGTCCCTCCGCTTCGGTGGTGACGACCTGGACGAGGCCATCATCCAGCACGTCCGGAAAGGACACAGCCTCCTCATCGGCCCGCGGCAGGCCGAGGACCTCAAGCTATCCATCAGATCCGCCGAGGGGGACGGCCTCTCGGCCATCCGTGAAGTGAAGGGGCGCAACCTCATCACCGGCCTGCCCAAGACCATCGGGGTGTCCGTCCAGGAGCTTCGCGAGGCGCTGCGCGAGCCAACTGCGGCGCTCCTGGAGACGGTGCGCTCGTGCCTGGAGCGCACGCCTCCGGAGCTGGCCGCGGACATCCTCGACGCGGGCATGGTCCTGACGGGCGGCGGCGCCTTGCTCACGGGGCTCGACGCGGGGCTGCACGCGATCACACATCTCGCCGTGCGAGTCAGCGAGGAGCCCGCTCGCTGCGCGGTGCTGGGAGTGGGGAAGGCGCTGGAGGAGCCCGTCTTCCTCCGCGCCATGTCGGTGTCATCATGACGTGCGCAGAGGCACGCGAGGCCATGTCCGGTCTCCTCGCCGGACGGCTCGGCCTGACGGAGTGGGCGGAGCTGGAGGCGCACACCGCCGCCTGCGAAGTCTGCGATCGAGCGCTCGACCTCCGCTATCACGACATCTTCGAGGAACGGATGGAGCGGGAGCGGCCCGTCGCGTCGCGGGCGGGCCGCGCAGCCAGGCGGGCGGGAATCGGCGTGGCCGCCGTCCTCGCGCTGGGCGCCCTCGGCGTCTACGCTGCTCCACGCCTCCTCCCCGAGATCTCGGGCACGCTCAGGGGCTTGCGTTTGCCCGAGCTCGCTGGAGATGTCCTGGATTCTCTGACCGCTTCCCTTTCCAGGGTGGCGTCGACGCCCGCGCCGTCGCCGGCCCGTCCCGCTCAGGATCCGCGGATGGCCTCCAGTCTTCCGGTGGCGTCGGCGCCTGCGCCGCCGGCGCGACCCGCGGAGGATTCACGTGCGGTCTCCACGCCTCCAGTTGTGTCGATGCCCACCCCGCCGCCGGCGCGACCCGCGGAGGATTCACGTGCGGTCTCCACGCCTCCAGTTGTGTCGATGCCCACCCCGCCGCCGGCGCGACCCGCCGAGGATTCACCCGCCGTTTCCGTTCCTCCGACGGCGTCGGCTCCCGCGACGGCGCTCCCCACGCCCGCACCGACTCCGCCACTCGCCGCGCCGTCTCCACCCGCCGTCGCCACCCGCCCGCCCACGTCGCCGTCCGCGTTGCCTCCGCGCCCCGCCGCGCCGCGTCGGCCGGTGCGCGCGCCTGAGCAGAAG
>Ga0075425_100005748_pt1 | contig 12929 bp, 11 predicted proteins | sample SoiMethybrSBSTD4_FD_75300 | JGI IMG/M metagenome (GOLD analysis project Ga0075425, IMG submission 75300) | Bulk soil microbial communities from a Populus tree surrounding site in Tennessee, USA - Soil MetaG P. TD hybrid SBSTD4 | ecosystem: Environmental > Terrestrial > Soil > Tree plantation...
AAGAAGTTGGAGGCGGCATCCAGATTCGAACTGGAGAATAACGGTTTTGCAGACCGTCGCCTTACCACTTGGCTATGCCGCCATCCGGGTGATTCTATCCGCTTCCGTTGTGATGGTCCACGATTGGTTTGACCGTGGACAGCGGATGCAGTCCCTTGAGCCAGGGAACGGACTTGTAGTCTGTAACGCGCTCCATGCGGTAAATCGTGGGCCGCGAGGTCGATAGTTGATCGTCTCCGGGGAGCGGCGTGTAGAACTCCCACACCAACTCTCCGTCCGGCGTCACTTCGAAAACACGTCCCCCGACGGTATCGGTGATCATGGTGTTGCCGTTGGGCAGACGCTGACTCCCGCCGCACACCGGGCTGAAAAATCTCTCCCGATGCTCATCTTCATAGCTCCATACAATGCGATTGGTGATGGGATCCAACTCGATAACGCGGGAGTAATGTCGCTGAACGCCGTTGTCAAAAATCAGAATGTGCCCGTTGGCGATGGCCCGCGCGTTGTGTGGGCCTTGCACCGTACCGGGCCCCCACTGCCACACGACCCGCTGCTGGTATGGATCGATGACTGCGATCAGGTCGACCATGGGGCAACATACAATCACGTTGCCTGCTTTCAGGACGTCGTTGTACGTGTGGTCGATGACAGTCACCGTGTTCGTGTGCAGAAGGTCCATGAATCCCTTGTCGAACATGGAGGTGCTGCGCATGCGCAGCTGCACCGAGGTCCTGAGGTTGGTGAGCTGCCAGTGCCAGATATGCAACGCCCTCGAAATCGGAATCGAGTTCCGCAACAACGCGCCGATTGAAAACTCGGCCCTCACATCGCCGTCCGGCGACAGGACCACCACGCGGTCATCGCGCACCGGGGTCGGCAAGCCGTGAACCGTGGTGAATCCATACGACCGCTCGAGAGCGAAAATATCGCCATTCGGGGCCTCGGTGAGATCGTGATGGCAACGGAGCTTGCGCACCCATTTGATCCGCGAGCTTTCATCGAGGCGCGCCAGCTTGCGGTCCTGGATGGAAACGAGAAGGTCGCCATTCTGACACAGGCTCACGAATTCCCAGGGGTGGCCAAGATCAATGTCCTTGCTCCACTCGTGGACCACGTTGCCCTTCATGTCGAGCAGGAACGCACGCGGCGCCACCAGCGAAGAGCACAGGTTGAACCCCGGGAAGGCACGGACAGAGTCCAGGTACGCGACCCCGGCATCGGCATGTTTGGCGGATTCTGGAACGAAGGCGATGTACGGCAAGGTCGCGAGGGCTTGCGTGATCTCGGTCCGCTGCTGGGGCGAAGCGATCGCTCCCGGTTGCGACGAGCTGGCGCGCACCCCCCATGCGACGAGAACGCTGGTCACAGCGATGAGCGCGTAGGGCACCACGCGTTCCGGGCGGAGCTTCCATAGAGCCCTGGCCAGGAGGCCCACGCCGAGCAGGAGAACGGCGTTCCCGGCCAGACTCACCAGGCTGTACCGGGAGGGCAGCCATGCGTGGTTGATCGGCATGCCCACGCGGTAGAGAAAGAACAGCGATGTCGCCGCGACCAGTACCGCTTGCCGGCGCCGCTCCACCAGGGGCGCCTTCCAGTGTCCGGGCAGAAGACGCGAAAGCGCCATGACGGCCACCCAGACCACGGCGAGAAACGCGGCCACCTCCGCGGCCAGAACCAGCACCGCGATCAACACGTAGACGGCAATGTACGGGTCGCCCAGGAGCCACATGACGTAGGCGAGAACTCCGCACACCAACAGAAGGCTCAGGCGAGTAATCGAACTGGATGAGGTCCCCGTGGGCATGATTCAACACTGGAAAAGAAGATGGAGCGGGAAACGGGATTCGAACCCGCGACATCCACCTTGGCAAGGTGGAGCTCTACCACTGAGCTATTCCCGCTCCTAAAACCCGTTGTTGAAGCAGCTATTATAGGAATTTCCCCGCGCCTGTCAACGCCTTCCGGCGGCTCAGCGGGAGCGTGAAACCTTGATGCGCGCGGGTACCACCCAGGCGTCCGGATAATACTGGCCGCGCACCGACGGAAGCGCGGCGGAGGCCGCGTCCCGCGTCGTGTAGTCCCCCACGCGGACCTTGTACACGCCGCCGTCGAGGTCGAGATATGCCGGCATGTTGAGCCGGGTCGCGGCCGCGCTGCGCGCATTCTCCGCCACATCGCGGTCTGCCGAAGCGAAGATCTGTATCCGGAATCCGTCCGCCGAGGAGTCCGCCACCACCGGCAGAGCGGCGGGCGGCGTGGTGTCGTGCGGTGCGTCGGCGTCTCTCACATCAAGGGTGGTATCCGAAACCGCCATTTCTTCCACGTCGGCTTCCGGTTTCGCGGAGCCCCCGGCGGGTGGCGGAATCTTCCCTTCCGATCTGAAATCGTAGCTGCCCTTCTGCGCGGGCTCCACACGCGACGATGCCTGTTTGGGAGGCGCGGTGGCGCCGCATGCGGCGAGAAACGCAACCACAACGCACGCGATGGCAATTCGACAGCTGAGTAAACGCATGTCCGAAAGATAGCACCGCCTTCCGGCCCGGTCGAAGCAGAATTCACGCCCGGCCGGAGAGCACCCGGTAATAAACTCCTTCGATCTGGTCGGTGATGAGATCCCAGTTGTAGGTCTGCCGGCAACGCGCCGCCGCAAGCGCGCCCAGCCCGGCACGGAGCGCCGCGTTGGAGGACAACTCGCTCAGCGCGGCCAGGAGCGCGTTGACGTCGCCGCACTTGAAATAGTGCGCCGCCTCACCACCCACCTCGACGTTCTCCGGGATGTCGCTCAGCACGAGCGCCTTCCCGTGCGCCATCGCTTCGCACACGGTGATGGGAAGTCCCTCCACGCGCGAGGCCAGCACGTAGAAGAGACAGTGGCCGTAGAGCGCCTGCAGTCCTTCGCCAAAGACATCGCCGGTAAACAGCACGCGGCTGCCCGCGGCGCGCTCGAGCGAATCCGAATAGGAGGTGCGCGGCGTCTCCGACCCCACGATGACGAGGTGTAATGTCGATGGCAGCTGGTTGAACGCTTCGATCAGCGTGTGCAGCTCGCGGTCCGGAATGATGCGGCCTACGGTGAGAATGTAACCGCCGGGTTTCAGCCCCCACCGCGACAGCCACGACGCATCGGGCGGCGTCGCGGGCGGCGCAGCGCCGTTGGGAATGTAAGTGGCATCGATGCCATGCGTGTTCTGCACGTGTGCCTGCATCAGTCGCGACACCGCGATCACCGCGTCGCTGTGGCGTGCACCGATCGCTTCGCCGCGGTGCAGCATGCGCCGCGCGCGTTCTCCCCATTTCACCTGGCGCCAGTCGAGCGCGTGGAACGTCGAGACCACGGGACGGCCGAACAGGCCGGCGACGGGCGCGCACGATGCCGGCCCGATACCATGCAGGTGCACGATGTCGAACGAGTGTGCCCACGACGCTTCCAGCGCGCAGAAAAGCGCATGGCTGGCCGCGTCCGTGTGCTTGGTATGGAGGCTCGGGCGGTATGCGAGGCGCACTCCCCGGAAATCGCTCCCGTCGCCGTTGGTGTGATAGCCTTCGGGCAGCGGCTCGCCATCGAGCCCGGGCTTGAGACGCGAGCGGCAGAATGCCCACACCTCATGACCGCGCGCAGCCAGCCGCGTGGATATCGCCTCCACGTGTGTCTCAACGCCGCCGTAGCGCGCGGGAATTCCCTTCTGGCCGATCATCGCGATGCGAAGCGGCCGCATACCGGTACGACGTGTCATGCCGCGCGCCTCGCTGCGATCACACGACGGTAGATCTCCTCGATGCGGTCCGCGTGGGCCTGCGCGCCGTGCACGGCGGATGATTCCTGCCACGCGCTGCGGGCGCGCTGGCGACACGGTTCGGTGTCATGCCATGCCGCCGTGATGGCGCGCGCCAGCGCCGCGTCGTCGCCGGCCGGAACCACCACGCCACCCACGCGACGCGCGAGCTCGGGCAGTCCGCCGCGGTCCGACACGATCACCGGAACACCCGCGTCCGCCGCTTCCAGCACGGCCATGGGCGCGTTCTCGGGGCTGAGCGTGGGCAGAATCACCGCGACCGCGCGCGTGAGCGCCGCGTCGATTATGCCGCGCGCGGCATGCCCCGCGAAAACCACGTCGAGCTGGCGCGACTCCGCGATGCGCCGGAGCGCCGGGGTTTCGGGGCCGTCACCGAACACCACCAGCGTGATTCCGCGCGTGCGCTCCATCGCGGCGAACAGCACGTGCACGCCTTTCTCACGACTCAGCCGCCCGATGTAGGCGACAAAGCGCGCGGGCAGAGCGGGCGCCTCCGCGCCGGGCGCCGGCGCGGCGGCGGGCACCGCCGAGGCGGGATTGAGCGGCGGAACGAAAACGATCCGGTTGCGCGCGATGCCGTCGTCCACCATTACATCACGCAGAAACTCGCTCGGCGCGATGAAACAATCCACACGGTCGTACACGCGCGTCCAGCGCTGCCAGTACGATTCCGCGGCCAGCAGCGTGGAGCGGGCCCGGCTGCCGGCGCACGACACGGTGACGGCGTGAAAGAACTTCCCGCCCCGGCAACGGTGGCATTCACCGCCGCGCGCAAACATCGCGTAGCTGGGGCACACGAGCTTGTAATCGTGCAATGTCATCACCATTGGAACGCCGCGCCGCGATAGCGGCGCAATGATCGACGGCGTCAGCTGGTGATAGATGTTGTGAAGATGGGCGACATCCGGAGTCACTTCATCCAGCAGTTCCTCCATGCGCGCGGCCGCCTCCCGGGAGCGGATGAATGACGGAACCGTGCGCAGCGCACGCAGGCCACCGGCTTCATAGTCGCGGTGGCTCACGAAGTGGCGGCTGTAGCGCGAGGGCAGATTGCGCGGATCGTGCATGGCGAAATCGACGATCTCGTGTCCGCGCGCGGCCAGCGCGCGCGACAGGGCGAGCATGTAGCGCTCGCTTCCGCCCTTTTCGTGGAAGAACTTGTTGGCCTGGAGAATGATCACTGCGTCCGGTCCGACTGCACCGGGGCGCTACGACGGAAGGTGCGACCTGACTTTTTCGCGCGCAATCCATCCCAGCGCGCGCGGCAGGTTCTTCTTGAGCTCCGAGCGCGCGGTGCAGATCATCCAGCACTGCTGGCAGCCGGCGATCTCGCGCCGCACCTGCGCCGCCTGCGCCGACTCCCACACGGTCTCGAAGGAGTTGCCCTTGAGGTCGCCCATCGGTGACGGAATGGTCAGGCACGGGTATACGATGCCTTCCGGCGCCAGGTAGAAGAAATCGATGCCGGCACGGCACTCGAGAATGCGCTTCTTCTCGCGGTTGAACACCAGTGTCCCCGATTCGAAATAGGCGCGCAGCCAGCGCTTGGGATGATAGCTCCTGAGCTCGTGCTTCATCACGTAGCCCAGCGCGTCGTACAGCGTCTCATCCGAGACGTCCTGGTTTACCTGCGTCGAGAAGTAGATATCCGAGTTCTGCGCCACCGCGGTGGTGAACTGGACGCCGATCTCGTTGGCATAGTCGTATACACGGCGCATCTCGTGTGCGTTCTCGTTCATGGCGGTAAAGCCGATGCGGATGTTGGTGAAACCGCGCTCGCGCAGCTGTTTGAGCGTGGCGGTGGCGTTCTCCCACGCGTACTTCACGCCGCGAATCCGGTTGTGGGTCTCGCCCATGCCGTCGAGCGACACCCCGATGCCGATGTTGGGAATGGTCCGGCGCAGCTCTTCCATGGCTGTGATGATCTGCTGGGTGCGGAATCCATTGGTCGACACGACAATGCGCGGGTTGTCGCACTTCGCGTGAATCACCTTCACGATGTCCACCACGTCGCTGCGCATGAACGCTTCGCCGCCGGAGACATTGATGTCCTTGAGCGAAGACGGAACCTTGGCGTAGTCGTCGATGGAGAGGAACTCCTGGGGCTTGAGCTGCCAGATGTTGCACATCTCGCAGCGCGCGTCGCAGCGGTAGGTGAGCGCGATGATGGCGTCGGTGGGATAACCGGGTGCCGCCTCGTGCGTTGAAGTATGGCGCGGATCCTGGATCATGATGTTACGAACCTGGCGTCAAACCGCCATTACCTCGTCAAACAACCGCCGGTAGCCGGAAACGGTCCGGTCCACCGAGTAATACGTCTCCACGCGCCGTCGCGCAAGCTCCGCGCGCTGTTGCGCGCCGGCCCTGTCGTCCAGCGTGGCCACGATCGCAGCCGCGAGCTCCGGGGCGCTGCCCGGCGCGATCAAGAGGCCGGTTTCCCCGTCGGACACCACTTCCGGCACCGACCCGACACGCGAGGCGACCACCGGTGTGCCGCAGGCCATGGCCTCCAGGAGTGAGAGCGGCAGCGTCTCCACCACGTCGTGCGACGGCAGGACCACCACGTCGCTGGCATGCAGCAACTGCGCCACGTCGCGCCGGACCCCCAGGAAATCGACGCTGTCCCTGATTCCCAGCGCTTGCGCGCGCTGCCCGAGCGCCCCGCGTCGCGGTCCGTCGCCCGCCAAGAGGACACGAACCCGCTTTCCCAGTGCGGCGAGCCCGGCAATCGCGTCGAAAAGCACCTCGTGTGCCTTTTCAGGCCGCAGTGCCGCAATCATGGCCACGACCTGATCGCTGGCACCGATGCCGAGGTTCTTGCGCGCCTCTCGGCGCGCTTCCTCCGTCGCCACCGGCCAGCGCTCCAGGTCGATTCCATTCTCGATCACCGTGATGCGCGGTGCGGTCAGACCGGTAACCGTCGCCAGGTAACGAGCATGCGTGCGCGAGACCGCGACCACGCGCGTTACGAATTCCACCAGTATGCGCTCGCGCCAGCCGAAGCTTGGGCGCATGTGACCGTTGCGACCCACCAGCCCCGTCGAGTGCGATGCAATCACCGTGGCGGGCACACGCGCGGCGAGCGCGGCGGCGCGGCCCAGCCACATGGCATCGATGTGGTCGAGGCACCATACCAGCCCGGGACCAAACTCCTCGAGACGGCGCGCAAGCGAGAGTGCACCGCGAATATCCCGGCGGTGCGCGCACAGGTGCTCGGTTCCCTCGAATCCGCCGGCGAAGAGATCACGGCCGATGATTCCCGCATCGTGCAGGAAATACAACCGAACCTCGTAGCGATCTTGCGGGAGGCGGCGCAGGACATTACCGGTGACGATCTCGGCGCCGCCCACGCCGAAGGTCGATGCGACCAGGGCAATCCGGCGTTTCTCCACCGTGCGCTATGCGCCTCCGGTGCTGACCGGCTCCACGTCGATCACCCGTCCGCCCTCGCGGATGGATGCCACCGCTGCTTCGAGGACGCGCACAACCTCCAGCCCGTGCGCTCCGCTGCTGCGCGCTCGCGCCCCGTTCTCCACGCAGTCGACGAAGTGCTGGCACGCCACCTTGAGCGGCTCGGCATCGTCGAGACGCGGAATCAGGATGTCGCCGTAGCGATAGGACAGGTTGAACTCGCCGAAGGTGTCGTAGTGCGGCGTCACCGTGACGCCCTTGTCGTAGATGCGGATCTTTTCCAGCGCACTGATGTCGTCATAGACCAGCATCTTCTTGCTGCCCACCACGGTGGTGGAGCGGATCTTGTTCGGGTTGAGCCAGCTCACATGGATATGGGCCAGGACGTTCCCCGGATAACGAATGTTGATGAAGGCGACGTCCTCGACGTTCTTGCGGATGCAGCAGCTCGCCTGCGTCGCCACCGATTCCGGCATGCGGTCGAGGATGTAGTTGAGAATCGAGACGTCGTGCGGAGCCAGGTCCCACACCACGTTCACGTGCTCCTGGAAGATGCCCAGGTTCACGCGCGTCGTGCTCACGTAGAAAATCTCGCCCAGCTCACCCGAGTCGACCACTTCCTTGATCTTGTTGACGGCGGCCGTGTACACGAAGGTGTGTCCGGTCAGCAGCACGCGTTTTGCCTTCTCCGCTTCCGCCACCATGGCGCTGCCCTCGGCGGATGAAAGCGCCAGCGGCTTTTCCACGAAGACATGCTTGCCCGCGCGCAGCGCCTCGATGGTGAGGCGGGCGTGGGTCTCGGGCGGGGTGGCCACCACGACGGCATCGACGTTGTTGTGACCGAGCACGCGGCGATAGTCGGTCGTGGTTTCCAGCTTGGGGTAGAGGTTGCGCATGTGCGCCAGCCGGTCCTCGCGCAGGTCGGAGCAGATCACGACCTCGGAACCCTTGAACGTGGAGAAATTGCGAATGAGGTTGGGGCCCCAATAGCCGCAACCGATCACACCGATGCGAATCAACAGAGTTACTCCTGTGTGTGAAGCTAGAGAATCAATATCCGCCCAGGCCGAACAACATCACCGGCACCGTGCGGGCAATGATCTTCATGTCGAGGGCGAGAGACCAGTTCTCGATGTAGTACAGATCGAGCATGACCATCTCGTCGAACGGAACGGTGCTGCGACCGCTCACCTGCCACAGGCCGGTAAGCCCGGGCTTCACGGCGAGACGTCCGCGATGCCATTCCTTGTAGTGGGCGAGCTCGTAGGACAACGGCGGCCGCGGCCCGACCAGCGTCATGTCGCCGCGCAGCACATTGATGAACTGCGGCAGCTCGTCGAGGCTCGTCTTGCGCAGGAAGCGTCCGATCGATGTCACGCGCGGATCGTTCTGGAGCTTGAATACGCGACGGTCGCCTTCTTCGGCGTTCATCAGGCGTCCCTTGATGAAGTCCTCGGCGAAGGTGCGGTGCTGGTGGTCGCTGTTGTCCACCAGCATGGTGCGGAACTTGTAGAACTTGAACACACGCCCGTCCTGTCCCACACGGTCCTGCACGAAGAGCACCGGGCCCTCCGACGTCAGTTTGATGAGGACGGCGATGAGGAGATAGAACGGCAATCCCAACGCGGCCACGGCGAGCGTGAACAGGATGTCGAACGCCCGCTTGGCGATGCCTCCGCCGCGCGCTTCGTCGGTGAGGGGAACTACCGGCGACGCGCCCCGGATGGCGTCAGTGGCATACAGAGGGATGACCTTCTGCTCGGAGTATCTGAACGCTGCAAGATTCTTCTTCACGGCTGCTGACCTCGAATCTGGTGGTGCAATTCAAACGGATACTTCGACTCGAGACAAAACATCGGCAACCAGGTCAACCTGCTCGTCCGTCAGTTCGGGAAATACAGGCAACGAGACGAGCTGATTCGCGAGTGCTTCACTGACCGGGAATTTCCCGCCGTGGGCGAGATGTGCGTACCCGGGCTGCCGATGCGCGGGAGGAACGATATGCTTGCCCCAACCGATCCCCGCCGCGGAAAGCGCATCCTGCACCGCGCGCTGACGCGAATGCCGGACCGCCAGGATGTGAAACACGGGCTCGGAGCCGCTCACACGGGACTGGAACGTGAATTCCGTTCCCTGCAAACGGCTCTTGTACTTCTCTGCGATCGACCGCCGGCGTGCGTTCCAGCGGTCCAGGTGTGCGAGCTTCACGCGCAGCACCGCGGCCTTCAGGGTGTCGAGCCGGTAGTTGTAACCCACTTCGGGAAACACGTTGGGCTCGTACTGCCCGTGGTGGCGCAATGCACGCATGCGCTTCGCAAGCTCGGGGTCATTGGTCGTCACCGCACCGCCGTCGCCGACGGTGCCCAGGTTCTTCGTGGGATAGAACGAGAACGCTGCCGCCGTCCCGAGCGATCCGGTCCGCCGGCCGTGGTACGTCGCGCCGTGCGCCTGGCACGCATCCTCGACCACCGCGATTCCGTGCTTCTTCGCGATGGCGTTGATGGCGTCCATGTCGCAGGGCTGCCCGTACAGGTGCACGGGGATGACGGCCTTCGTGCGCGGCGTGATGGCCTGCTCGAAGCGCGCCGGATCGAGACAAAAGGTGGCGGGGTCGACGTCCACGAGCACCGGGGTGGCGCCCGTGTAAACGATGGACTCAACAGTGGCTATGAACGAATTGGGAACGGTGATCACTTCGTCACCGGCGCCGACGCCGGCGGCGATGAGAGCGAGATGCAGGGCGGCCGTTCCGGAATTCAAGCCGATCGCAAATTCGCACCCGCAGTAACGGGCGAATTCGCGCTCGAACTCTTCCAGCGCGCTACCCAGGATGAAATCGCCGCGGTCGATCGTTCGTGTGACGACCGCCGTGATTTCATCATGCAGATCTCGGTGTTGCAGCGTGAGGTCCAGGAACGGGACCTGTTGCTTCTGCCCCATCGATGACACCCGGAATTGTCCTTATGGTTGAGAACCAGACCCCTGACGCGAGCCAGTTGATTTTAGCACAGTTACAAAGGGGCTTCCAGAGCGTATTTCTGTGAGCTGAGGCGTGGAAACCCTTATGAGGACGCGGCGGAGCCCGATTGTTCCATCAGGCTTCCGGCAAGGGCGCGGATGCCCTCGGAACGGGCCATGGGCCCGTAAACGTCGTAAATATGGGCCTTCGCTGCTTCGGCCAGGCCCTGGCCAAAGGCGGGATCATCCAGGATTCGCTCGATGTGGGTCCGGTACTCGCCCGGGGTCGTGGCCACGAGCAGGTGCTTCCCCGGGGCGAGGTCCATGCCCTCGATGGCCACGGCGGAGGCCACCACCGGGACCCCGGCCGCCATCGCTTCGAGAATGCGGATGCGCAGTCCGCCGCCGTAGCGCAACGGAACCACCAGGCAAGCACAACGCGCGTAGAAGGGCGCGACATCGCGCGCATGTCCGGCCACTTCCACGTGGCGCAACGCGGCGAACCATCCCAAGGACTCCGGCAGCGCGCCTCCGACCACGGTGAAGTGAATGCCGTCGATACCGGCCAAGAGCGGGTACACATCGGTGGCAAAATGCGCCAGCGCATCCCGATTGAACGACGCGCCCATGGCGCCCAGAAAGAGCACATCGCGCGAGGTACGCAGCGGTACTGCGGCCGCAAACTGCTCCTCGCGCAGCCCGAACGGAAGCACCGCGGTGGCCGCTCCTCCCGCGGAGAGCTTGCGCACCGCGGCGGCATCGCGCGCGGTGAGCGCCCACACGTGGCGCGCGGCGCGATAGGCGCGCACTTCCTCGGCGCGTTCGGTGTGCCAGCGGCGCAGCGCGGCCGCCTTGGCCAGCAGGTTGTCTTCCAGCACCGCGCGCTGCGCGTTCACGATCAGATCGATGTCATGCGTGAGCAGGACGGTTTTGCGCGCATCGAACACGGAGAGGAGCGGGTGCAATTGCCAGTATTCGAGGACGACAAGGTCGAAGTTCTCGCGCGCAAGATCCCGGGCCGCGCGCACGAAGGCGCCCGGGCAGTCATAGAGGCTCTTCATCGAGCGCCCGCTGAAGAACGAGCGCAGTGAATACGCGCCGCGAAATGCGGCGCGCGCGAGGAAGCTCCTGCGGTTCTTCGGAAACACAGTGACCACGCGCACCCCGCGCGCCTCCAGTTCGGCGACGGCGGTGCGCTCCGACGCATCGAGCATGCGCGCGAGCACGGTAACGTCGTACTGCGGCGTGAGCGCGTCGAGAAGGGCTGCCGACACGACGCGGGTTCCCTGGTCGGGTGGCCAGGGCAGCACCGGCTTCACCAGGAGAACGCGGGGCCGTGCACTCATGGCATCCTCGCCGGCACGCGTTGCGGACTGCCGAGCAGTGAGCGATACAATTCCTGCATGCGCGCCGCGTGCTGTTCGAGCGTGAAGTCGCGCTCAAAACGAGCGCGTGCGGCGACACCCATGCGCGCGCGCACCTCCGCATCCGTGAGGCGGTCGAGCGCGGTCGCGATGGCGTCGGAATCCAGCGGATCAACCAGAATCCCCGTGATGCCGTCCTCCACCACTTCCGGCACGCCGTACACGCGGCCGGCAATGACAGGGCGGCTGCTCGCCATCGCCTCGAGGAGCACGTACGGGAGTCCTTCGACCTCGGACGGGAGTGCCAGCACATCGCTCGCACCGAGGAGTTCCTCGGTTTCTGCAGCGGTGCGCCAGCCCAGGAAGGTGACCTGGCCGGCCAGCCCGCGGTCGCTGGCAAGTTGCCGGCATGGCGCCTCGTCGGGGCCGGTGCCCGCCACGACCAGGCGCAGGCCGGCGCGCTCCCGCGCTTTCGAAATCGCTTCAATCAAGCGCCGCAATCCCTTGTAAGGAACAATATTGCCGACGTAGGCCACCACCGTCTGCGAGTCCCGCACGCCCAGTTCCCAGCGCAGCCGCGTGGCATCCGCCGCGGTGCCAAAGGCACGCGGGATCCCGTTGGCAACCACCCGCACTCGCTCCGCCGGTACTCCCTGCCGTTCCACCAGCAGGCTCGCATTGGCGCGTGTCATGGTCACGGCGAGATCGAGCGAACGATACGCGACGCGCTTCAACAGCGCCCGTTTCCACAAGCGCTCGACCGTGGGCAGGTGCTCGGTCACGACCGTCCGGGCCCCGGCGGCGCGGGCAATGGGAAGCACGAGTCCGAACTGCCCGTCATACGGGCCGGGCATGTTCACGTGCACGATGTGCGGCGCGATGCTCTCCAGTGCGCGAAACATGCGCCACGCGTCCAACGGGACGTATGGCAGCCGCATCGGAACCGCGAGCACGTTGACGCCGGCGGCGCGCAGCTCGTCGGCCCACTGCACAAGGCGCGGATCCCGTACGTCCCGGCGCATGAGCACGCAGGCGGAGAACCCGGCCGGATCGAGAGAGCGCGCGAGTCGCGCCACGTACAGTTCCGCTCCACCCAGAAACGGCGGGTCGACGACGTAGCAGATGCGGATCATGAGCGTGGCCGCCGTCCCGGGGCCCGGGTCGTCACCGTAAGCGACGTGCACGCGGCACCGGAATAATGGTCGCGATTGTAGAGGAGATCGCGCAGATGGAAGTTCGGCACCAGCGAGTCAACGGCAAGCGCGAGGCGCACGTGGTAGTGGCCGTCGCGTGCGTTGGATGGAACCACCACGGCGAAGGTTTCGCACAAATCAAATCCGGCCGGCCACAGGTCCGGCTCGTACACCCCGTGCCCGGGAACCAGGTCGGCGCGAAAACG
>Ga0075425_100005750_pt1 | contig 12924 bp, 9 predicted proteins | sample SoiMethybrSBSTD4_FD_75300 | JGI IMG/M metagenome (GOLD analysis project Ga0075425, IMG submission 75300) | Bulk soil microbial communities from a Populus tree surrounding site in Tennessee, USA - Soil MetaG P. TD hybrid SBSTD4 | ecosystem: Environmental > Terrestrial > Soil > Tree plantation...
CGTGATTCGTCTTGGCCGCGCGCTGTTCCGCGATCACAAGGTGAGCGCGGAGTTGTGGGCGAAGACGGTGGAGCTCTTCGGTCGTCAGGGCGCGCTCGAGATCGCGACCATCATGGGCGACTATGCGATGGCAGCGGTGATGCTCACTGCCGTCGATCAACGACTGCCGCCCGAGCGCAAGGCGTTGCTGCCAGTCAAGTGACGTGTTTGACTCGGTTCTGATCGTTTCCTTCGGCGGCCCGCAAGGGCCTGATGACATCCGTCCGTTTCTCGCCAACGTGCTGCGCGGCCGGCGCGTGAGTCCCGAGCGCGTCGAGGAAGTGGCGCATCACTACGAGCTGTTTGGCGGCGTGTCGCCGATTACGGCGATCACCGAGCGGCAGGCCGCAGGTCTTCGCTCGCGACTGGCGGCGGCCGGGCATCCGCTGCCGGTCTACGTCGGCATGCGCAATTGGCATCCGCTGCTGCCCGACACGCTTCGTGCGATGTCTCAGGATGGTGTGCGGCGAGCGGTCGGGTTCATCGCCGCGGCGCAGCATTCCTACTCGAGCTGTCAGCAGTACCGCGAGAACGTCGCCGCCGCGCGAGCGGAGCTTCGCGGCGAAGGACATGACGTCGACGTCACATTCGTCGGCAGCTGGTACAACCATCCGCTGTTCATCGCCGCAAATGTTGCACATGTCCGCGAGGCGATCGCGCGTCTGGCCGAGCGCGATCGCGCCGCTGCGAGGCTGATTTTTACAGCCCACAGCATTCCGACATCGATGGCCTCCTCCTCGCGCTATCAACAGCAGCTCCGCGAGTCGGCGCAGCTGGTCGCCGAGCAGGTCGGGATGAGTGATTGGGCGCTGGTGTATCAGAGTCGCAGCGGACGGCCCGGCGACCCCTGGCTCGAGCCCGACGTCTGCGATTACCTGCGCCGCGAGAAAGCCGCAGGACTCGCCGCTGCGGTGCTATGCCCGATCGGCTTCATTTGCGATCACATCGAGGTGCTCTACGATCTCGACCGCGAAGCGGCCGAGGTGTGCCGCGAGGTCGGTCTGCCGATGGCACGCGCCGAAACCGTGAACGACGATCCGCTCTTCCTCGACATGATGGCCGACATGGTGCTCAAGGTGGTCGGCCGCTACCGCGGCTCGCCCTTGCCTATCGTCAGCGTGAAGTCATAGCCGTCTTGCTCCCCGCCACCCTGATCGCGGTCGACGTAGCCATCCTCCCGCCCCCATCGGTCTCTCGTCTCGCGATCGAGTTGAGCGCGGCTCTGCCGACGGATGAATCGCAAGGCCTTGTGCTCGGTCGTGATGACTACGTTCCGCACATCACGCTGCTGCAGCAGTTCGTCGGCGTCGATGCGATGGCGACGTTCCTCGGCCGTGTCGGCGACGTCGTTCAGCGCCAGCGCGCGCTGTCACTGCGGATGACCGGCTGCGGAACAGGCAGCAGCACGGTGTGGATGTCGATCGAGCGGTCGCCGGCGCTCGTCGACCTCCACTCGAGCATCCTCGATGCCGCGCTCCCGTTCGATCGCGCGACTGGCGATGCCGCCGCGTTCGTCGGCACCGACGCCCGCGATCGCGACGTGCAGTGGGTGACCGGCTTTCGCTCGCGCTCGAGCGGCCCCTCGTTTCAGCCGCACATCACCTTGGGCCACGCCGCCCGTCCCCCGGTCATTGCCCCGTTCGATTTCGGGGCGACCACGGTGGCGGCCTGTCATCTCGGCCGCTTCTGCTCCTGCCGCCGCATACTTAGGACCTATAACCTGGTACCTATAACCTCGTACCTATAACCTCGTACCTATGACCTAATACCTTTGACCTCACCTTTGCCTTTTGACCTTTGCCCTTTGACCTTGCGTACCGCTAGCATCCGACGCATGCGCCGCCGTCCGCGCGCGCCGCTTCTCGCGGTCTTCTGCTTCCTCGCGTCCTCGTTCAGCGCGCACGCCCAGGCGCCGATCACCTACCAGCTGTCCTTTCCCGAACGCGAACACCATCTGATGCAGGTGGAGGCGAGCTTCGCCGAGGTGCCCGAGGGCGTACTTCAGTTGCGCATGAGCCGTTCGTCGCCCGGACGCTACTCGCTGCACGAGTTCGCGAAGAACGTGTTCGACGTGCGCATCACCGATGCATCGGGCACCGCTCTCACGGTGACCCGTCCCAATCCGCACGAGTGGGATGTCACCGGGCACTCGGGCGCGGTACGGGTCACCTACAAGGTGTTCGGCGATCGTCTCGATGGCACCTACCTCGCGGTCGATGCCTCGCACGCTCACATCAACATGCCGGCGGCAATCATGTGGGCACGGGGACTCGAGCGGCGCACGATTCGCGTCCGCTTCGAACGACCATCGGGTTCATCGTGGAAGGTCGCGACGCAGCTGCTGCCTGGGGCCGACAACTTCACCTTCACGGCGCCGAACCTGCAGTACCTGATGGACAGCCCCACCGAGTTCAGCAACTTCAGCCTGCGCACGTTCACGGTGAGCGATTCCTCGCGCACGCCGGTGTTCCGAGTCGCGGTGCACCATGCCGGCAGCGAGTCGGATCTCGATGCGCTGGCGCGCGACGTGCAGTCGATCGTGCGCGAAGCGCTGCGCGTGTTCGGCGAGTATCCGGCTTACGAAGGCAACACCTACACGTTCATCGGAGACTACCTGCCGTGGGCGGCCGGCGACGGCATGGAGCACCGCAACTCCACGATTCTCACGTCATCCAATTCGATCAGAACGCATCGCGCCGACCTGCTCGACGCGGCGTCGCACGAGTTCTTCCACAGCTGGAACGTCGAGCGCATCCGTCCGCAGTCACTCGAGCCCTTCAATCTCGACGACACAAACATGTCTGGCGAGTTGTGGCTGGCCGAAGGGTTTACCAACTACTACGGTCCGCTGATCAAGAAGCGCGCGGGCCTGTCGACACTGAAGGTGTTTCTTCAGGACCTGGGCGGCGCCATTGACACCGTGGTCACGAGTCCTGGACGCACGCTCAGAAGCGCGGTGGAGATGAGCCAGCTGGCGCCGTTGGTCGATCGCGCGGCAACCGGCGATCGCACCAACTTCGACAACACGTTCATCTCGTACTACACCTGGGGATCGGAGATCGCGATCGGGCTGGACCTGATGCTGCGCGAGCGCAGCGACGGCCGAGTGTCGCTCGACGATTTCATGCGGGTGCTGTGGGAGCGGTACGGCAAGCCGGGCACCCGCGTCGCAGGACTCGTGGAGACGCCGTACACCAGCAACGATCTCAAGACGGCACTGGCGACCGTCTCAGGGGATGCGGCGTTTGCCAACGACTTCTTCGCGCGCTATATCGAGGGCCGCGAGGTCGTGGACTTTCAGAAGCTCGTGGCGCCGGCGGGACTCCTGTGGCGTCCCGTTGCGCCCGGCCGCGCCTATGCCGGCGTGTTCCGAATCCAGGAAACCCAGGCCGGCGCACGCATTGTCGAGGAAGTGGCGTTTGGCACGCCCGCCTATGCCGCCGGGCTCACGCGCGAGGATGTGATCGTGTCGATCGGCGGAACGCGCGTGACCACGGCCGCTGAGATCGACAAGGCGATTGCGACACGCAAGCCTGGCGATCCGCTGCCGATCGTCTACGACCGCCGCGGAGAGCGCGTGACGTCGGCGCTCACCCTCGTCGAGAATCCTCACCGCGAGCTGGTGGCGGTTGAGGATGCCGGTCAGGCGCTCACCGACGAGCAGCGCCGGTTTCGCGATCGCTGGTTGAGCGCGGGATTCTGAACTCAAACCTCAAAAGGCAACACTCAAAAAGGAATCAGGATGAGAGTCGCCACACACTTCACCGTTGTTGGCCTGCTTCTGATAGGTGGAGTCTCGCTGTGTGCGCAGGATGTGGGGTTCGCCAACGCCTGGCCCGAGCTGACCGCGCACGATCGCGACGCGGTCATGAAATATGCCGACGACTTCAAGGCGTTCTTGGGCAAGGCGAAGTCGGAGATGGCGTTCGTGCGTGAGGCGACGCGCGTGGCCGAGGCCAACGGCTTCCGGAAGTGGGAGTCGAAGCCGGCGGCGGGCGCTGTCAAAGCGGGGACCCGCTGGTATGCGATCAACCGCGATCGCACGATAGTGCTGTTCGTGATCGGCTCTGAGCCGATCGACAACGGCATGCGCATCGTCAACACGCACATCGACTCGCCGCGCATCGAGTTCAAGACCAAGCCGTTCCGCGACAGCCAGCAGGCGGCGCTCATCGACACGCAAGTCCACGGCGGTCTCAAGAACTATCAGTGGGCCAATGTGCCGCTGGCGCTCACCGGACGCGTGGACAAAGCCGACGGCACCACCGCGTGGATCGAGATCGGCAACGATCCGTCGGATCCCGTGGTGCTCATCAGCGATCTCGCGCCGCATGTGGATCGCGACTTCCGCGGTCGGCTCCAGCCAGACGTCATCCGCACCGAGGAGCTGGATCCAATCATCGGGACGTTGCCGCCGGACCTCGCGGCTGGACAACGCTCGGCAACCGACCGTGTGCTGGCGATGCTGAACGAGAAGTACGGCATCAGCGCCAAGGATCTCCTGTCGGCGGACGTGCAGATCGTGCCGGCCACGCAGCCGCGTGACGTCGGCATCGATCGCGCCCTCGTCGGCGCCTACGGACAGGACGATCGCGCCTCGGGCTACATCAGCCTGCGCGCGATCACCGACGTGAAGTCGCCGCGCTACACCGCAGTCGCGTACGCGGTGAACAACGAGGAGGTCAACTCGTGGAACACCGGCGTGAACTCCGAGTGGTTCAACACTCTGGTGATGGAGGTGATGTCGGCGCAGAAGGGCAGCGACGCCAGCGACGTGGCGCGCCGCCGTGCGTATCAACGCACGCAGGTGCTCGTCTCCGACTGCACGACCGCGCAGGATCCGATCTTTCCGCAGCCGCAGAACCCGGTGCTCACGTCGCGGCTCGGCTACGGCATGGTGGTGAAGGAATACGGATCGGGCCGGCAGGCAAACGCCGAGTTCTTCGCGAAGATCCGCGGCCTGTTCGATCGCGAGAAGATCCGCTGGCAGACGCACAGCTACGACGCCGGCTACGGCGGCGGCACGATCGCCGCGTGGTTTGCCGAGCAGAACATGGACGTGATCGACGTCGGCATCGGCATCCTCAGCATGCATTCACCGTTCGAGGTGTCGTCGAAAGTCGATCTGTGGCAGTTGCATCGTGGGTTCGTCGCCTTCTTCGGATCGTGAGAGAACGCCCGCGGTGCGGGACCATAGGTCGCTCCGCAAAACTGATCTTGATCCGAGCACCTCAGCATCCGCCGCCGACCGACGGAGCTGTGAAAAAAACACAGGCCCACAGTTTTGCTCCGGACCCATAGTCCCGCACCGCTGTAGTCGTAGTGTCCGGCTTTAGCCGGACCAGCACGGAATCGCTCCGCAAAAACCGATCGTTCAGGCCTGCGACTCTCTCAACACGGTTGCCGGATCGATCCGCGATGCGCGGTACGGTACGGCAGCGCCGACGAGCGGAACAGGATCCTAAGACTGGGCCAACGAGTCCACGCGTCCTTCCGTCTAAGAGCGGCATGAGCGCTCTCATCCGCGACCTCACCTACGCCCTCCGCGCGTTACGCTCCGCTCGAGTCTTCGCGGCGACGGCTGTGCTGACATTGGCGCTGGGGATTGGCGGCACGACGGCGATCTTTTCACTCATGCACGCCGTGATGCTGAAGTCACTCCCGGTGGCCGATCCGTCGCGGCTCTATCGAATCGGCGACGGTGACAACTGTTGCGTCATGGGCAGCCCTCAGGGCCGCTGGGGCTTCTATTCGTTTGCGCTGTTCGAATCCCTCAAGGCGGAGACCCCGCAATTCGAGGATATGACCGCCTTTTCGACATTTGTGGGTCGCATGAGCGTCCGCCGGCAAGGCGTGACCGAATCACCGCGACCGCTCCGAACGATGTATGCCACGGGCAGCTACTTCAAGACACTGGGCGTGGGCGCTTTCGCAGGGCGAGTGTTCACGGCAGACGACGACCGCGCCGCGTCGACTCCCGTGACGGTGATGGCGTACCACGCCTGGCAACGCCTCTATGGCGGCGATCGATCGGTGGTCGGGTCCACGCTGATGATCGAAGGACACCCGTTCACCGTCTCCGGAATCGCGCCTCCCGGCTTCTTCGGTGAGACCCTGCGCGCCGATCCGCCAGATCTCTGGCTACCGCTGCAGCACGAAACGCTCATCTCCGGAGCCGGCACCTCGCTGCTGCGGTCGCGCTCGTCGGCGTGGCTGCGCGTGATTGGACGCCTGCGTGAGGGCGCGACGATCGACGGGATGGGTGCGCGACTCACTGTGCTGCTCCACCAGTGGATTCGACAGGATGCCGGATACCCCGCCAACTGGATGCCGTCGATCGAGCGCCGGATGTCCGAGAACGTGATCACCGTCGTGCCCGCGGGCGCGGGTGTCGGAGTAATGAAGGAACAGTACGGGCGCAGCCTGCGGATTCTGTTGGTGGTGTGCGCGATGGTACTGCTCATCGCGTGCGCGAACGTCGCCAACCTGCTGCTGGCGCGCGCAGTGGCACGGCGTGGCCAGATGGCCGTGCGCCTGGCGCTCGGCGCACCGCGGCGACAGATCGTCGTCGAGGCGCTGATCGAAAGCGTCCTGCTCGCCGTTGGCGGCGCCGTGGTCGGGCTGCTCGTCGCCATTGGTGCCGCTCGAATGCTGCTCTCTCTCGCGTTCGCCGGCGTGACGACCTTGCCGATCGATGTCGTGCCTTCACCCCTGGTGCTGGCATTTGCCGTTGGTCTGGCACTCGTCACCGGCGTGTTGTTTGGCGCTGTGCCGGCGTGGTTCGCCACTCGCACCGATCCGATTGAAGCGCTTCGTGCCACGGGACGGTCCACGATCGATGGCGCGTCGCTCACCCGCACGACGCTGCTGGTGGTCCAGGCCACACTGTCAGTGGTGCTCGTCGCTGGATCGACGATGCTCGGTCGCAGCCTGGGCAACCTCGAAGGGCAAGACTTCGGCTTCGAGCGGAGTGGCCGAGTGCTCGTGTCGATCGGCCGGCCGTCGGCAGCGATGACCGGCGATCGCCTGACCGCGCTCTACCGCGACGTGGAAGCGCGGCTCGCTCGGATTCCTGCCGTGCGAAGCGCCGGTCTCGCGCTCTACAACCCGCTCACCAGCAATTGGGGCGAAGGCGTGCTCGTCGCCGGTAAGCCCGCGCCGGCACCGGGCGCGGACGTCGGCTCATCGTGGGATCGCGTCAGCACGCGCTATCTCCAGGAACTGGGCGTCAAACTGAGGCGAGGCCGCTACTTCACCGACAGTGACAACGAGCTGTCGGAGAACGTCGCCGTCGTGAACGAGGCGTTCGTGCGTCGCTTCTTCTCGTCAGGCGAGGATCCGATCGATCGGCACTTCGGACTGAACCTGCCCGAGAACGTCAACACCTTCCGCATCGTCGGCGTGATCGGTGACGCCAGATTCGCAGGCTTCCAGTTGAATCGGCCGGCGCGTCCGATGTTCTTCGTGCCCCTGGCGCAGACCGTGAAGTACGCGAGCCCGGTGATGCAGAGCGTGGAGACGGCCTCGCACTACGTCGGCGGCATCATGCTCGTCACCAACACGCCGGCAGGCGCGCTCGAACCACTCGTGACGCGCGCGCTCGCCGACGCGGATTCCAACCTGACGGTGATCGACATCCGGACGCTCGAAGAACAGGTGGCCCGGTCCTTCGATCAGCAACGCGCCGTGGCCAGCGTTGCGGGCCTGTTCGGCCTGGTTGCGCTGATCCTCGCGGCGATCGGCCTCTACGGCGTGACGGCGTACACCGTGGCGCGCCGCCGCAGCGAGATCGGTGTGCGCATGGCGCTCGGCGCCGATCGCCGCAACGTGATCGGCCTGGTGCTTGCCGGGGCATTCACGCGTGTTGGAATCGGGCTGGCGCTCGGCGTGCCGCTCGCTGTGGGGGCCGGGTATCTCCTGTCCGCGCAGCTGTACGGTGTGGCCTTCTGGGATCCGATGGCATTGAGCGTCGCGGCCGCGGCGCTGGCATTCGCCGCGTTCGTCGCGTCCGTGGTGCCGGCGTCGAAGGCGGCGGGACTGGCGCCGATGATCGCGTTGCGCACCGAGTGACCGTGGAGAATTCTCAAGACGTCGAATCCGCCGTTCGAGGATGACCGCTCCCGCGGCGTATGACCCGGATGAACCTTCGCAGGACGTCCAGCCCCGCACCGATGCAGGCCAGCACCAGTACACCTGCGATCATCTGATTGAGAGTCGCCAGCGACTTGGCCCGCGCGGGAATCCATTTCGGTCCGGCGACCAGGAGATCGCCGCTGCTCACCAGGAAAATCGCCAGCGCGACTCCGACGACCACGACAGCGGTGCGCAGGAGATGCCGCCACTTGCTCGCGGCGAACCGCGTGTTGCCCAGCCACGACAGAGAAATCCAAGAGAAGGCCAGCAGCCACAAGGGGAATCGCATCGCATACAGAGCGTCGGACGGGCTGAACACGCCCCTTCCGCCCCACACCCAGAAGAACCGCGGCGAGAACAGTGTCAGCGCCCAGAAAACCAGCCACGCGATCCCGCTGAGGACGTGAACCATCGGCCGATTCTTCGCTGGATGTGGTGTGCGAGGCGGGACCGGACTCAGAGTCTCCGGCTTCCATTTCTCCGAAAGGCGGAATCTGAGGTCCAGGTATTCCCACGAGGCAAACAGCAGCGTGATGCCCGCGGGGATAATGATTGCCGCGAGCAGGACGTCGCGCCCGAGATGAAGCAGGATCGCGCCGCCGGGCGAGGTTCCCTGAAACACAAACACCGCGACGATCACCCGGATCGTGACCCACGAAGCGAGGATGGCCCGAAGCGTGAACCAGTAGAGCGGAAACAACGTGGGGCTTATCAAACCCCGGCCTGGCTGCTCGCGGTACTGGAGCGCCACCTTTGCCGGATGACCATGCTGTTTCAGCATGGCGCTCACTTCGTCCGGGCGCAGCTCCCGCCCAAGCGTGACGGCCCGATCTTCCAGCTGAGATTCCAGGTTGGACCGGACCTCCGCTGCGATGTCGTCCATCTTGTCGGGCGGCAGCATCAGCATCAGCTTGACAGCGTGGATATACCGGTCGAGCAGCTCTTGATTCGTCAGCTCGCGGCTCATGCTTTTCTCCTTCGCGCGGCGATCGGTGCCTCCGATAGCGTCTCTATCGCGCTGTTGATCGTCTGCCATTCCTCCAGCAGCCAGGCGAGCACGGCTCGGCCCTCCGCGGTCAGGCGATAGAAGCGTTTGTTGCGTTTGTCTTCCACTCGCCAGGCGCTCGCCAGCAGCGTCTGGTTTTCCAGCCGCCGCAGCAGCGGGTACAAGGTGTTCTCATCGATCTCGAGCCCGCCATCTCTGAGCGCCTTCACCAGCGCGTAGCCATGACGCTCGACACGGAGCTCGGCCAATACCGCGAGGACGAGGCAGCCGCGCCGCAATTCCAGCCGAAGGTGTTCGAACGCATCAAGATTCATGGCTGACGACCAGACCCGTATGGCACATAGCCTATGTTACATAGTGTGTATCACACAGTGTATCTGGCTGTCAAACCAGCACGGAGAGTTGCACCGAATCTCGGTGAGATGTGGGATCGAGCGCTCAGGCCTGCGACTCTCTCAACACCGTTGCCGGATCGATGCGCGACGCGCGGTAGGCGGGCAACGCAGCGGCGATCGCTGCGATGACGGCGAGCGTCGCCGCAGCAGTGACCAGTGTCACCGGATCACGCGCCTCGACCTGGTAGAGCAGTGCGCCGACGAATCGCGCCGCCCAGAGACTCAACGTGCCGCCGGCGATGATGCCGATCGCGACCAGACCGATCGTGCCCGATAACACGAGTCCAATGACGCCTGACGGTGCCGCGCCCAGCGCCATGCGAATGCCGATCTCGGCGCGTCGCCGCTCGACGGTGTACGAGGTGAGCCCGAAGAGTCCGAGGCTTGCCAGCAGGAGTGCCAAGCCGCCGAAGAACCCTGCCAGCATCGCGACGATACGTTCCCGCACCACGCTTGCGTTGACGTAATCGGCGAGCGGTCGAAACGTGATCGCCAGATCGGCATTGACGTCGCGGATCGCGGCAGCGATGCTGCGAGCGTCGGCCATCGGTGAACCGGCTGTCCGTATAGTGAGCGCCAGTTGCGGGACGATCGACATTTCGCTCTGCTCGAGTGGTTCGAACATCGTCGGTGGGACCTGTTCGCGCAGATTGTCGTAGATCGCATCAGCCACGACGCCAACGATTTCCTGCGCCGGAGGCGGTACTGCGTCCGGCCGGTTGCGATTGAAGATCACCCGTCGTTGCACGGTGTGGCCGATCGGATTCTGGCCGTTGAGAAAACGTCGGACGAATGCCTCGTTGACGATCACGACGGCGGGCGCACCTTTTCCATCGGCATCGGTGAACGCCCGGCCGGCAACCAGGCGCATGCCGAGTGCCGCAAACCATCGCGGCGTGATCGCATTCCTGAACGTGTGCGCTTGCCGACCGCCCAATCGCGGCGTATTCGAAACGTCAACGTCACCGTTCCAGCCCTGTCCGCTGGTTGGCGTAATCATTGACAGCCCGGCCTGGACCACACCAGGCAGGCCCTGCACGCGCTCGAGTACGCGCTCGAAGACGGGTAGTCTGGCGGACCGATCGATCTGTGCCCGTTCGGCGTTGACGCTGACGACGAGCACGCGGTCGCGATCGAAGCCGAGGTCGAGATTTGTCAGCGAGGTGAAGGTGCGGGTGAACAGCATCGCCGCAACAACCAGCACGAGTGAGAGGGCGACCTGCGCGACCACGAGGCTTCCGGAGAGCCCGCCACGTCTGCCGGCGAGCGAGCGTCCGTATTCCTTGATGGCGTCCATCGGTTCGGAGGCGGCGACCCGCAGGGCCGGGACGACGCCAAACAGGAGCGTCGTCGCGATGGTGACGGCGATGGTGAACGCGAGTACGCGCACGTCGAGCGATAGATCGAGAAACACGCGATTCGTGCGCGTCGAGATCTGTTGGACGAGAAACTGCGAACCCCATCGGGCGACGACGACACCCGCTGCGGCGCCCGCAGTCGAGAGCACCGCACTTTCCGCGACGAGCTGCCGTGCCAGCCGCCAGCGTGACGCACCGAGCGCACGACGCACGCTGAATTCGTGGTGGCGCGCGGTGGCGCGCGCCAGCAGCAGGTTCGCGATGTTGGCGCAGGCAATCAAGAGGACGAGCGCCGCGATCGTGAGAACGACGATGAGCGGACGCTCATAATGACGACGAAGCGCCGATTTGCTGGTGATCGCTGGCGCAAGCGTGAACGGCTCGCTGATGTAGCCGTTCCACCCAGGGGCAGTCGCGTCTCGAATCGCCGGCTGCGCGGCACGAAGAGCCGCATTGGCCGCATCGATCGACTGGTCCGGTCTCAGCCTCACCATGATCGCGAGCCACCAGGTGGAGCGCTCGTCGAGCCAAGTCCCCGCCCCCTTGATGATCGGTTCCGTGCCGATCGGAATGGCCACGTCGAATTTGCGTCCAACCTCCGGACCAAAGAAGTCGGGCGGCGTGACGCCGACCACCGTGAACGGGGCACGCTCGATGTTGAGCCTCCGCCCGACGACGTCGGATGCGCCGCCAAACCGACGCTGCCAGAAGTCGTAGCTGATCACCGCGACCGCCCCGTCGGGTCCGCCGCCGCGCCGATCGTCGCCGGCGGTGAATGTGCGGCCAAGGATCGCGCGAACGCCCAGCGTCTCGAACAGGCTGCCGCTCGACCATAAGCCGTCGACGAATTCGGTTTCGCCTCCGGATGCGAGATTGAATCGAGTGTCCGACCAGGCGAACGCGCTGTCGAAGAGATCGTGGCGGTCGCGAATCTGTTCCCAGATGGGATTGGTCCAGCTGCCGTTGGTCAGCGTGACGAGCTGCTGCGGTTCATGAACGGGCAACGGCCGCAGGAGCAGGCTGTTGACGATGGAGAAGATCGCGGTGTTGGCACCGATGCCGAGCGCGAGTGAGAGGATCGCGACGGCCGATACGAGCGGAGACGCGCGCAGCTGGCGTATGGCCAGCCGCATGTCCTGGACATATCCGGTGGGCATGTGCCGGGCCCGCGGTCGTTTCGACACCTCGAGGAAGGAGGCAGCGTTCAACGCCTCGAGCGCGAGACGACGCGCGTCGGCCTGGCTCGCGCCGCGCGTCAACGCGGCGGCATGCAAGTCGGCAAGATGACACGCGAGCTCGTGCTCGACGTCTGGCGACAGCTCGCGCCATTCGCGATCGGCGCGCTCGTGGATCAGGGTTCGCCATTCGCGCAGGTCGCGATCACGCATGCTCGACTCCGGCGAGTTCGCGAATCAGCTCGAAGAACTGTCGCCACTCCTTGCGTTGTGCCGCGAGGACCTCGCGGCCTTCAGACGTGATCCTGTAGTAGCGTCGCCGGCGCTGTCCTGCCTTCTCGACCCAGCGGCCTTGTATCCACTTGCGCTCTTCCAGTTTGTAGAGCGTGGCGTACAGGGACGCGAAGTTGAACGTCAACGCGCCGCCGGATCGGGCTTCGATCAGCTGCGTCAGCTCGTAGCCGTGTCGCGGCTCGTCTTCGAGGAACGCGAGGACCACGAGCTCGGCGGTGCCTTTCTTCGCTTCGCGGATCGCGCCAGTGAATTCCACGGAGGCGGACTATATTCTGGAGTCCAGAATATTGTCAATCCTGGATCTGTAGTCTCGATCCGGGCTCTGTAGTCGTAGTGTCCGGCTTGAGCCGGACCAAGCACGAATGGCCACGACCGCGGTGCGGGACCGTAGGTCGCTCCGCAAACCGATCTTGATCCGGGCACATCAGCGTTCGCCGCGGTTCAACGAGCTGTGCCAATACACAGCCCACGGTTTTGCTACGGACCTACGCTCCCGCACCGCTGTAGTCGTAGTGTCCGGCTTG
>Ga0075425_100005751_pt1 | contig 12922 bp, 9 predicted proteins | sample SoiMethybrSBSTD4_FD_75300 | JGI IMG/M metagenome (GOLD analysis project Ga0075425, IMG submission 75300) | Bulk soil microbial communities from a Populus tree surrounding site in Tennessee, USA - Soil MetaG P. TD hybrid SBSTD4 | ecosystem: Environmental > Terrestrial > Soil > Tree plantation...
TCCGGATGGCGCGCGTCGAGCTTGGTCTCGACGTTGAAGCGCACGGTCGTGTTGCGCATCGTGGCCGGCAGGCCCAGGACGTCCGCGAGGTTCGGCATGCGCTGCCCGTCCACCGCCACCTGCTCGGGGAACCGCGCGGCGTAGGGTGTGCCCGGCTTGAGCCGTCCCACGTCGTAGGCCTGCAGCTCGGCGCGCGTGAGCGCGAACACGACCGGTCCGGGCGCGGCGATCCATTTTCCGCTGGCGTCGCGCGTGAAGTCCGGGTTGAGCCGCTCGTCGTGGCCGACGACGACCACGCCGTCGCGGGTGATGCCGGTGTCCATCTCGAGCGTGGTGACCCCGAGGCCGAGGGCACGCGTGAACGCGGCGATGGTGTTCTCGGGGGCCAGGCCGCGGGCGCCGCGGTGGCCTTGCAGGTCGAACGCGGGCGCGGGCGACGGCGGAGGCGCGCCCGACGCGAGGACAGCGCCGAAAGCAAGGGATGCAACGAGCGCGACGACGGATTTCGGCATCACGGCTCACGGTAACATGACTGAATGGACCGCCAACAGACCGCACTCGACGAGGTGCTCCATCACCTGAGACCCGCGCGCGCGCGTATCGACCTCGACCGTCTGGCCGCGAATTACGGCGCGTTGCAGAAGCTCGTGCCCGTCCCCGTGATGCCCGTCGTGAAAGCGGACGCCTACGGCCACGGCGCCTTGCCGGTGGCGCGCCGGCTGCTGGCCGCGGGCGCGCCGCTCCTCGCCGTCGCCTACGTCGAGGAGGCGGTGGCGCTCCGCGAAGAGGGCATCTCCGTGCCCATCGTGGTGCTGGCCGCGTTCGGCCCCGGGCAGGAGCGCGTGCTCCGCAAACACGACCTCACGCCCGTCGTCTCCACGCCGCGCACGCTCGAGGGCGTGCTCGCCCCCTCACGCGAGGGCCGGCGGCCCCTCAAGGTGCACCTCAAGCTGGACACCGGGATGAGCCGGCTCGGGTTCGACGCGGACGGCTTCCTGGCCGCGGCCCAGCGCCTCATGGACGCCGACGGCGTCGAGGTCGAGGGCGTGATGACGCACCTGGCCAGCGCGGACGAGGACCGCGACGCCACGGCGCGGCAGCTCGACCGCTTCGACGACGCGGTGGCCGCCCTGCAGACGCGCGGCATCCGTCCGCGCTACGTCCACGCCTGCAACAGCGCGGGGCTCGCTCAACTCCGTGAGACGCACACGCTGGTGCGGCCCGGCCTTCTTCTGTACGGGCTCCGGCCGCGGCCGCTCTCGCCGGAGGTGGACGTGCGGCCGGTCATGACCGTGAGCGCGGACATCGCCCTCGTCAAGGAGATCGCGTCGGGCACTCCCGTGTCGTACGGCGGCCACTGGATCGCGCGGCGCCCCTCGCGCATCGGCACCGTGCCCATCGGCTACGCGGACGGCGTTCCCCGCACCACGGGCATGCGCCACGAGGGCGCGCTGACCGTCCGCGGGCGGCGCGTGCCCGTGCGCGGCACCGTGTGCATGGACCTCGTCATGGTGGACCTCACGGACCGGCGCGAGGTGGTGGAGGGTGACGAGGCCGTCCTCGTCGGCGACGACCCCGACGCCTGGCAGGTCGCGGAGTGGGCGGGCACCAACGCCTGGGAGGTCGTGACGCGGATCGGCCCGCGCGTGCCTCGCGTCTACCTGGAGGGCGGGCGCGTGACCGCCGTCCAGTCCCCGTTTGTCCGGGCCTGACCGCATACTCCGCGGCATGGCCTCATCCCCGAAATTCAAGACCGTCTTCGGTTGCCAGGCGTGCGGGTTCGAGAGCAGCAAGTGGCTCGGCCGTTGTCCCGACTGCGGCGAGTGGAACAGCTTCGTCGAGGAGCGTCAGGAAGTGCCGACGGCGGCGGCCAAGGGCCGCGCGCCCTCCGCGTTCACGGAGACGGGCGCGAAGCCCAAGCCCTACGACCTCGTGGACGCCTCCGATACGCCGCGCCTCCCCTCCGGCATCGGCGAGTTCGACCGCGTGCTCGGCGGGGGGATCGTGCCCGGCTCCATGGTCCTCATCGGCGGGGAGCCGGGGATCGGCAAGAGCACGCTCCTGCTCCAGGTCGCGCACCTGCTCGGCCGCCAGGGCGGCGCCGTCCTCTACGTCTCCGGCGAGGAGTCGGAGCGCCAGATCAAGATGCGAGGCGAGCGGCTGGGGATCACGGGCGCCGGCCTCTTCCTGATGGCGGAGACGAGCCTCGAGCGCATCCTCGAGCACGTCGACCAGCTCAAGCCGGCGGCGCTGGTCGTGGACTCCGTGCAGACCGTGTACTCGTCGCGTTTCCCGTCCGCCCCCGGGAGCATCAGCCAGGTGCGCGAGGTCGCGACCCAGCTCCTCATGCTGGCCAAGGGGCGCGGGATCACGACCTTCCTCATCGGGCACGTGACCAAGGACGGCGCCCTGGCCGGCCCCAAGTCCCTCGAGCACATCGTGGACACCGTCCTCTACTTCGAGGGGGAGAAGCATCAGCATCACCGCATCGTGCGCGCGGTGAAGAACCGCTTCGGCGCGATCTCGGAGCTGGGCGTCTTCGAGATGACGGGCACGGGGCTTCAGGCCGTCCCCAATCCCTCCGCGCTGTTCCTGTCCGAGCGACTGGCCGGCTCGCCGGGCTCGGCGGTCGTGGCCACCGTCGAGGGCTCGCGTCCCATGCTCGTCGAGATCCAGGCCCTCGTCTCGCCGACCTCTTTCGGCAACCCGCGCCGCATGGCCATCGGCCTCGACGCGAACCGCACCACGCTTCTCATGGCCGTGCTCGAGAAGCGCGTGGGACTCCAGCTCCTCGGGGACGACGTGTTCGTGAGCGTGGCCGGGGGCCTGGAGGTGGCGGAGCCCGCGGCCGACCTCGGGGTGGCGGCGGCGGTGGCCTCGTCGTTCCGGAACCGGCCCTTGCCCGCGCGGACGGTCGTCTTCGGCGAGGTCGGCCTGGGGGGCGAGGTGCGCAGCTCCGGACAGGCCGCCTTGCGGGTGCGCGAGGCCGCCCAGATGGGCTTCACGCGCTGCATCCTGCCCGCGCGCAACGTACCGGAGGACGTGGAAGGGATCCAGCTCGTCGGGGTGAGCACGCTGGAGGAAGCGCTGGAGAAATTGGAAGCGGAGTGACTGGCCCCCGGCGCCGGGACTCTGTATATTTGGCCCGACCAATGTGGATGATTCATTCTCCGTTACGGGCCGCCGTCCCTGACGGCGCTCCAGAGGTCCCCCTATGTGGCTCGTCCTCGTTCGAGTCCTGGTGCTCGTCCTCCTTGCTCATTCCGGTTACGTGTACGCCCCGTTCCCCAATCAGCGCTGGATCGGCCTTTCCCTGGGAGTCGCGGCCGCAGTAGGACTGATGGGCCTGGAGCAGAGGCTCCGGGCCGTGCCGGGCCATCGCATGGTGGGGGCCCTCATCGGGGGCGTGGTCGGCCTGTTCGGAGCGCGCCTCGTCTGGGGCGCGCTCGACGGTCTCGACATCATCGGCGAGCACTTCGTGCATGCGCTGGTGGTCGTCTTCCTCGGCTACATGGGGGTGGTCCTCGGCGGCCAGAAGGCGGAGTGGTTCGAGCCCGCCCGCATCATCGCCGCCTTCCGCGACTCCAGCCGGCTCCACCAGTACAAGGTCCTCGACACCTCCGTGATCATCGACGGCCGCATCGCCGACATCTGCGAGACGGGCTTCCTGGAGGGGACGCTGGTGGCGCCCCAGTTCGTGCTGCGCGAGCTGCAGCAAGTCGCGGATTCCTCGGACAGCCTGAAGCGCAACCGCGGCCGCCGCGGGCTCGACATCCTGCAGAAGATGCAGAAGATGGCGGGCGTCACCGTGCAGATCGTGGAGACGGACTTCCCGGAGATCCGCGAGGTGGACCTGAAGCTCATCGAGCTCGCGCGCAAGCTCGGGGGGAAGATCGTCACCAACGACTTCAACCTCAACAAGGTCGCGCAGCTCCGTGGCGTGCCCGTCCTCAACATCAACGAGCTCGCGAACTCCCTCAAGCCCGTGGTCCTGCCCGGCGAGCTGATGAAGGTGTTCATCATCAAGGAAGGCAAGGAGCAGGGGCAGGGCGTCGGCTACCTCGACGACGGCACCATGGTCGTGGTGGACCAGGCCAAGAAGGCGCTGGGGCGGACGATCGAAGTGAGCGTGACCAGCGTGCTGCAGACGACGGCGGGCAAGATGATCTTCTGCCGCTGGCCGGAGGCGGCGGCCTTCCCCGAGGAGCCGCGGCGTGACATCCGCGTCGGCGACCGCCGCGACCTCGTCCGCAACGGCCGCGACCCCCGCGTGCCCGAGCGGCGGGAGACGGAGCGCCGCGATGGCGAGCGGACGGGCGGGCTCGCGCCCATCCCTCCCTCCGCGACACCGGGCAGCCTGGCCGGCGCGCTCGCGCCCGCCGACGATCGCACGCCCGACCCTCGCCCGCTCGAGACGGGCGGGGGAGCGGCCGCCCTTCCCCACGGCCTCCTGGACCGTCCCGCGGCCAAGGCCGAGTAGGCCGGGCTTGCCCCGAGCCGTACTCGCCCTGCCCCTGATCGCCGCCTACACGGGCGTTCTCGGAGTGCCCGCCATCGTCTTCTCTCTCCTCGGCCGGCCGCGGTCCGCCCGCCGCATGACCGCGATCTGGGCCCGGCTCGTGCTGCGGTCCCTCGGCGTGGACGTGACGGTCTGCGGGGCCGAGCGCTGCCCGGCCGGTGCGGCCGTCTACGCCGCCAATCACACGAGCGCGCTCGACATCCCGATCCTCTTCGCGTACCTGCCCGTGGACTTCCGCGTCATCCACAAGCGCTCGCTCTATCTCGTGCCCGTGCTCGGCCAGTACCTCTACGTCTCCGGGCACATCGGGATCCACCGCGGCAGCGCCTTCCGCGCCCGCAAGGGGCTGGAGCTCGCCGCCGCCCGCGTCCGCGCCGGCACCAGCGTCGTCGTGTTCCCGGAGGGCACGCGCAGCCCGGAGGGCGCGGTGGGCGATTTCAAGCGCTCCAGCTTCCTCCCCGCCCTCGAGGCCGGCGTACCCGTGGTCCCGATCTCGCTCGTGGGCGTGAAGGACGTGGCCCGCGGCGGTCTGCGCGTGCACGCGGGGCGCGTGCAGCTTCTCGTGCACGCGGCCATACCCACGGCCGGCCGTGACGTGGAGGAGGCAGGGGCGCTGGCGGAAGAGGTGCGGCGCGTGGTGCGCACGGGCTGCGAGGCGGCATGACCGCGCGCGCCGCGGCCGTGCTCGTGCTCACGACGGCGCTGGCGACGGCGCCGCCGGCCGCGGCCGCGGACAAGCGGGGCGGACTGCAGCGTGGGATCGACGCCATCCTCGACGCGCCTCGCTTCGCTCACGCCTGGTGGGGCGTCGAGGTGCGCAGCCTGCGCACGGGCGCGGTGGTGTATGCGCGCAATCCCGAGCGCAACCTCAAGCCCGCCTCCACCCTGAAGCTCGTGACCACCGCGGCCGCGCTCGACGCCTTCGGGCCGGACGCGCGCATCCGCACGACCCTCGAGACCACGGGACGGCTCGACGGCCTCGGCCGCATCCTCGGCGACGTCTATCTCGTCGGGCGCGGCGACCCGAACCTCTCCGGCCGCTTCGCGGACGGGCGTCCCACTGCGATCTTCGACGACATGGCGGAGGCTCTGCGCCAGCAGGGCGTGCGGCGCATCGAGGGGCGCCTCCTCGGACACGAAGGCCTCTTCAAAGGCGACCGGCGCGGCGACGACTGGTCGTGGGGCGACCTCGTCTGGGGCTACGGCGCGGAGGTCTCCGCCCTCTCCTTCAACGACAACACGGCCGTGCTCACCGTCTCTCCCGGTGAACGGGAGGGCGATCCCATCGTGGTCGACCGCGTTCCCCCCAGCGCGTACTACCGCGTCGCTTCGACCGCGGTCACGGGACCGCGCAGCGCCGCGCGCGAGCTGACCCTGCAGCGCGACCTGGGCTCGGCCCTCATCCGCCTCTCCGGGGCCGTCGCCGCCGGCTCCCCGCCGCAGACCCTCACCGTCGCCCTCGAGGATCCGGCGCGCTACGCCGCGACCGTGTTCGCGGAGGCGCTGGCCGCCAAGGGCATCCTCCTGACCGGCGGCGTGGACACCACCTCGCAGCCGCTGCCCGCGGGCACGCGCGTGCTGGCCGCGCACGAGAGCCCTCCGATGGCGGAGATGGTGAAGGTCGTGAACAAGGTCAGCCAGAACCTGCACACGGAGATGCTCCTGCGGCTGCTCGGGGCCCAGGCCAAGGGCGAAGGCTCCGTCGAGATGGGGCACGCGGCGGTGGACGAGTTCCTGCGCCGGATCGGCGTCACTCCGGAGAGCTGGGCGATGCAGGACGCGTCCGGCCTCTCGCGCTCCGACCTCGTGACACCCCACGGCATGGCGGCCCTGCTCGCGGGCATGGACCGACACCGTTACGCCTCCGCCTTCCGCGACAGCCTGCCCGTGGCCGGCGTGGACGGAACCCTGGCCACGCGGCTGGAGCAGTCGTCCGCGCGCGGCAAGGTCGTGGCCAAGACGGGCTCGATCCGCCACGTCAACGCGCTGGGCGGATACGTGACCGCGCGGTCCGGACAGCGTTTCGTCTTCTACGCGGCCGTCAACCATCACACCGGGCCTTCTTCGGACTCGGTGGCCGCGCTCGACGCCATCGCGTCGCTTCTGGCCGCGCAGTGAGCGAAGCGCCGGCGATCTCGCTCTCGATCGCCTCTGACCTCGCGAACCGGGTACGGCTGGGCGTTCTCGTGCTCGAAGACGTGACCGTGCGCGACGCCGATCCCGGCCTGGCGGCGGAGATCGCCGGTTATGGGGAAGAGCTGCGGCGGCGCTATCCGGAGGTGAAGAGCGCGGAGGTGCCCGGCGCCGCGGACGCGCGCGGCCTCTACAAGGACCTCGGCCTCGATCCCACCAAGGTCCGGCCGTCGAACGAAGCGCTCCTGCGCCGCGTGCTGAAGGGCGAGGCCCTGTACACGGTGAACACGCTCGTGGATGCTTTGAATCTCTGCTCGCTGCGGGCCCAGCTTCCGTTCGGCCTGTACGACCTCGACCGCGTGGAGCCGCCCATCGTCCTGCGCCGCGGCACGCCCGGCGAGAGCTACGAGGGCATCCGCAAGGCCGCGGTCCACGTGGAGGGCCGTCCCGTACTCGTGGATGCGCGGGGACCGTTCGGCAACCCCACGTCGGACTCGGCGCGGACCATGATCACGAACGCCTGCCGGCGCGCGCTCGTCATCGTGTACGCCCCCGGCCGTTTCCCGCCGGCCCGCCTCCAATCCGTGATCGACGAGACGACGGCGACCCTGACGCGGTGGTCGGGCGGCGCGGAGCGCGCGCGCCTGACGGTCCCCGCCTGACCCGCACGCCTGAGAGACTGGACGTCGTGGCCACCGCCGTTGCCGCCGCTCCCGATCGCATCCTCGAAGGCCTCTCCGGCTCCCAGCGGGAGGCCGTGCTCCATGGTGACGGCCCCCTCCTCATCGTCGCCGGCGCGGGCACGGGCAAGACCACCGTCCTCACGCGGCGCATCGCGCACCTCATCGCGTCGAAGCGCGCGCGGCCGGAGCAGATCCTCGCCCTCACCTTCACGGACAAGGCCGCGGTGGAGATGGCGGAGCGCGTGGACCAGCTCATCCCCTACGGCTACGCGGAGACCTGGATCGGGACGTTCCACGCCTTCGGGGATCACGTCCTGCGCGAGTCCGCGCTGGAGATCGGCCTCAGCCCGGAGTTCCGCGTGCTCACCCGCCCCGAGCAGATCATCTTCCTGCGCGAGCGGCTCTGGCAGCTTCCGCTGCGGCGCTACCGGCCGCTGGGCGATCCCACCCAGCACCTCTCGGCCCTGCTCTCCCTGGTGAGCCGGGCCAAGGACGAGGACGTCTCGCCCGAGCGCTATCGCGCGTGGGCGGAACAGCAAAAAGCGAATTTGGACGGACCGCGCGGCGAAGCGGGATTCACTCCCGCGGAGCCGCGGGGGGGTCTGGGGGGCGCGACGGAAGCGCCCCCCAGCTCAATGAGGGATGAAGCCGAACGCCATCTGGAGCTGGCCGCCTTCTACGCCGCCTACCAGACGCTGATCGCGGAGGCGGGCGCCGCCGATTTCGGGGACCAGATCTCGCGCGCGCTCGGGCTCTTGCGGGACCGTCCCTCCATCCTGGCCAAGCTGCGCGCGCGCTACCGGTACGTCCTCGTGGACGAGTTCCAGGACACGAATCACGCCCAGCTCGAGCTGGTGCGCCTGCTCGCGGGCGGGGAACGGCCCAACATCACCGTCGTCGGCGACGACGACCAGGCCATCTACCGCTGGCGCGGCGCGGCCGCGGCCAACCTCCTCGCCTTCCGCCGGCTCTATCCGCAGGCGCGCGAGGTGGTCCTCACCGAGAACCACCGGTCGACCCAGATCATCCTGGACGCGGCCAGCCGCCTGATCGCCTACAACAACCCGTACCGTCTGGAAGTCATCGCGGGCCTCGACAAGCGCCTGCGCTCGGCCCGGCGCACGGGCCCCCCCGTGCGCCATCTCCATCTCGACAGCGTGTCCGCGGAAGCGGACGCCGTGGCCGGCCTCATCGAGGAGCGGATCGCGCGCGGCCATCGCCCGCGCGACCTCGCCATCCTGGTGCGCAGCAACTCCGACGCCGACCCGTTCCTGCGTGCGCTCAACGTCAAGGGCCTGCCCCATCGGTTCACGGGCAACCGCGGCCTCTATGCGCGCGAGGAGGTGCGGCTGCTCGTGTCGTTCCTGCGTGCGCTGGCCTCGCCGGACGACTCCGTGCCCGTCTTCCACCTCGCGGGCGGCGAGCTCTACGCCATGCCGGAGCGCGACCTCATCCGCCTGAACCGGCACGCGGCGCGCAAGAACCGGCCCCTGCTCGAGGTCCTGCGCGGCCTGCCCACGGACGAGGAGCTGGCCGGGATCGGCGGAGCCACGCGCGAAGCGGCCGCCCGCCTGGTCGGCGACCTCGATGAAGCGGCCAAAGACGTGCCCGGCCGGCGCACGGGCGAGGTCCTGTACCGCTTCCTCCAGGCCTCGGGTCTCCTGGCCCGCCTCTCCAAGGAGGCGAGCGCGGAAGCGGAGGCGCGGGTCAAGAACATCGCGCGCTTCTTCGAGATCGTGAAGGGCTACGGCGACGTGGCCGAGCACGACCGCGTCCCCGCCTTCGTGGCCCACCTCGACCTCCTGCGCGAGGCGGGCGACGATCCCGCGGTCGCGGAGGCGGATCCCGACGACGACGCCGTGCCCGTCCTCACCGTGCACAAGGCCAAGGGGCTCGAGTTCCCCGTCGTCTTCCTGGTGGGCTGCGTCGAGCAGAAGTTCCCGCTGCGCGCGCGGCGCGACCCGCTGGAGCTGCCGGCGGAGCTGCTGCCGGAGGCGATGCCGGGCGGCGATCCGCACCTGCACGAGGAACGGCGCCTCTTCTACGTGGCCATGACGCGGGCCAAGGAAGAGCTGATCCTGACCTCCGCCGCCGACTACGGGACGGCGCGCGCGCGCAAGGTGTCGCGCTTCGCGGTGGAGGCGCTCGACCTGCCCTCGCCGGCGCCGGCCCCGCGCAAGAGCCAGGCCCTGGAGGCGCTGGCCCGCCATCAGCCCACACCGCCGGAGACCGCGCGTCCCGATCCGCCCCTGCCCGCGAGCGAGACGCTCACGCTGTCCTTCCGGCAGATCGACGACTACCGCACCTGCCCGCTGAAGTACAAATACATCCATCGGCTCAAGGTCCCTCTCCTCGTGCACCACCGCGTGGTGTACGGCAGCGCGGTGCACAAGGCCGTGCAGGCCCACTTCCGCGCGCGGGCGGAGGGGCTTCCCTCGTCCGAGGACGACGTGATCGCGGCCTTCCGCGCGGCCTGGGTGTCGGAAGGGTTCCTCTCCCGCGAGCACGAGGAGCAGCGGCTGCGCGCGGGCGAGGAGGCACTGCGCCGGTTCCTGCAGGAGGAGGCGCGCGCGCCCCTCACCCCGACCGGGGTCGAGCAGGAGTTCGCGTTCTTCGTGGACCGCACGAAGGTGCAGGGCCGCTACGACCTCGTGGTCGAGCGCGAAGGGCGCGTCACCATCCTCGACTTCAAGACGGGGGCGGTGGACGATCCGGAGGAAGCGAAGAAGCGCGCGAAGGAGAGCCTGCAGCTCGACGTCTATGCGCTGGCTCACCTGCGCACGGCCGGCCGCCTCCCGGACTGGGTGGAGCTGCGCTTCCTGGAATCCGGCCTGGCCGGGGGCAAGCGGCCGACGACGGAAGAAGCGGGCCGCACTGAAGATGTGGTGCGCGAGGTCTCGGCGCAGATCCGGTCGCGCGACTTCGAGGCGCGGCCGTCCTACATGGCCTGCGGGCAGTGTGCGTTTCGTGACATCTGCCCCCATACCGCCCGCAACCCCGAAGCCGAAACCTAATAACATTCGGGGCCATGGGCCTCGAAGCCACCTGCCAGGCACGGATGGGGCGCGTCTCCTCGGCCGGCAAGGCGCGCCTGGAGGAGACGGACCTCGTCTTCCGCGGCGAGGGCGACTTCCGATTCAAGGTGCCGCTCCAGGACCTGCAGCGCGTGGACGCGCGCGGGGGAGCGCTCTACCTGGAATGGGCGGACGGCAAGGCCGTGCTCGACCTCGGCGACCAGGCCGCGCGCTGGGCGGAGAAGATCAAGAGCCCGCCGTCGCTCCTGGACAAGCTCGGGGTCAAGCCCGGCCAGAGGGTTTCCGTCGTCGGCATCGAGGACCGCCGGTTCCTCGACGACCTCGCCGCGCGCGTGGACGACCTGACGCGCGGCCGGGCCAAGGCCGGCTCCGACCTCGTGCTCGTGGCCATGAGCGACCGCGCGGAGCTGCCGCGGCTCGCGAAGCTGCGCGAGGCGATCAAGGCCACGGGCGCGATCTGGGTCGTGTGGCCCAAGGGCCGGAAGGAATTCCGCGAGGACGACGTGCGCGACTTCGGCAAGACGGCCGGCCTCGTGGACGTGAAGGTGGCGCGCTTCTCGGAGACGCTCAGCGCCCTCAAGATGATGATCCCGCGCGCGCAGCGCTGAGCGCGCGCTTAGCAGGGAGGCTCAGTTCATGCCGCAACGCATCGGGTTCGCCGGCCTCGGCCTCATGGGCAGCCGCATGGCGCGCCAGTTCCTCGACAAGGGTTTCCCCCTCGCGGTGTGGAACCGCTCGCCGGAGAAGGCGAAGCCCCTGGTGGGGCGCGGGGCCAAGCTCGCGGCCACGCCGCGAGAGCTCGCCGAGATGTCGGACGTCGTGATCTCCTGCGTGGCCGACCCGAACGCGGTGGGACGTCTCGTGTTCGCGGAGGACGGCATCCGGCCCGTCGCGCGCCCGGGGTTCTCGTACATCGAGACCTCCACCATCTCGCCGGGGCTCATGAAGCGGGTCGCGGAGGCCCTGGAGCCGAAGGGCACGAAGGTGCTGGAGGCGCCGGTCACGGGATCGAAGACGGGGGCGGACAAGGGCACGCTCCTCTTGATGTGCGGGGGCAAGCCGGACGTCTTCGAAGAGCTGATGCCCGTGCTCATGGCCATGGGGACCAAGGCCATCCTGTGCGGCCCGCTCGGCCACGGCTCGGTCGTGAAGCTCATCGGCAACACGCTCATCACGTACATGCTCGAGGGCTTCTGCGAGGGGCTCGTGGTCGCGAAGAAGGCGGGCGTGGACCCGGAGAAGGTGCTCGAGGTCGTGATGGCCTCCGGGTTCCAGTCGCCGTATTTCCCGTTCAAGGCCACGGCCATCGCCAAGCGTGATTTCGAGCAGCACTTCTCGGTGGACCTGCTCGTGAAGGACCAGACCCTCATGCTCGAGGAGGCGGCGTCGCTGCGGGTTCCCATGCCGGGCCTGTCCGCGCTGCGCGAGGTCTTCCAGGCCGCGCGCGCCCAGGGCTGGGGCCAGGAGGACATCGCGGCGGTGTACAAGGTGATCGAGAAGAACGCGGGCCTCTAGCGTTCCCATCCCTCCACGCTGAGCCCACGCATTGCCTGAGCCAGGCGCTCCCGCGCGCATCGGCCGCTACGAGATCCACCAGGAGCTCGGCCGCGGCACCATGGGCGTCGTGTACGAGGCGGAAGATCCCGCGCTCGGACGCCGCGTCGCGGTCAAGACCATCCAGGTGCCCCTGGCCGCCTCCAAGCAGGAGCGCGAGGAGTACGAGAAGCGGTTCCTGGCCGAGGCGCGCATCGCGGCCCGGCTCTCCCACCCCGGCATCGTGGTCGTGCACGACGTCGGCCGCGACGGCGAACACGACATCCTCTACATCGCGCTCGAGCACCTTCAGGGGCGCACCCTGGCCGAGGTGGCCGCGGAAGGCCCTCTCGGGTGGCGCGAGACGCTGCGCATCGTCGGCAAGCTGGCCGACGCCGTACGCTACGCCCACGCACGGGGCGTCGTGCACCGCGACATCAAGCCCGCGAACATCATGCTCGTCGCCTCCGGCGAGCCGAAGATCATGGACTTCGGCATCGCCAAGCTCGAGGCGGGACAGCACACGTCGCCGGGCCAGTTCTTCGGCACCCCGCTCTACATGTCTCCGGAGCAGGCCCTCGGCCAGCCCGTGGACGGACGCACGGACCTGTTCTCGCTGGGCTCCGTCGCCTATTTCCTGCTCTCCGGCCGCCCGCCCTTCGAGGCCCCCAACGTGCCGGGCATCCTCGCGCGCGTCGCCTACCAGCATCCGAAGCCCCTGCGCGAGCTCGTCCCCGGGCTGCCCGCCGACGTGGAGTACGTCGTCACGCGCGCGATGGCCAAGAATCCCGCCGACCGCTTTCCCGACGGCAAGGCGATGGCGGAAGACGTGGAGGACGTCCTGGCCGGCCGGCCGCCGCGCCATCGCGAAGGCTGGACGCCGCCGCCGGTGGGAACGGGCACGGTGGCATCCGTGCGCGGGGAGGAGCTCCCCGAGCTGTCGCTCGATCCGATCGAGGCGCGACCGCCGCGCCGCCGGCGCGGGCGGATGACGTTCCGGCTCGTGGCTCTGCTCGCGC
>Ga0075425_100005754_pt1 | contig 12919 bp, 15 predicted proteins | sample SoiMethybrSBSTD4_FD_75300 | JGI IMG/M metagenome (GOLD analysis project Ga0075425, IMG submission 75300) | Bulk soil microbial communities from a Populus tree surrounding site in Tennessee, USA - Soil MetaG P. TD hybrid SBSTD4 | ecosystem: Environmental > Terrestrial > Soil > Tree plantation...
GAGGCAGCTTTGGAGGAATTGATGCGCTGTTCCGGCACACAATTCGATCCTGAAGTTGTCAACGCTTTCCTGACCACTCTCATGCGCGGTTGAAGCTGCCTACCTTTCGCCAATTTGCCCGCCAGGCCGATTTCGTAATTTTCATGTAGCCGCTGGTGGATATCGGCTCATATACTCATCCGTTGAATTCAGGAGGTGACAGGAATGAAACGCATGATATCGGTCGTTTTCAGCTTATTGGTGATGTCGGCCCTCGGCATGGCGCAAACATCGGAGGAGATGATCGAGAAAGCCCTGCTTCCAGCCCCACGGAATCTGAAGGAAGGCGCCACAGTCATCAAGTGGAAGTCCGACTACACGTACGACACATTGAAGAAGGGGACCAATCGTCTGGTGTGTTACGACCGGTCTGGTCAACCCGGGCAGCAACCGTTTGCTGTCGAATGCACGAGTATTGCGAATCTCGATCGCGTGGCTCAGAGCCTGAAGATCGAAGCGATGGGTGATGCCAAAGCCGTTCGTGCGGCATTCGAAGCGCTCGAGAAGGAAGGCAAATGGGTTAAGCCTGAGTTCGGATCGCTGTGGATCCATTACAGCGGGCCGACAAAGGAACAGGCGCGCATGCATGTGACCGTCGCAGTACCGGGCGCCACCTCGCAAACACTCGGCTTTCCCGACAATGGTAACCAGGGCGGCATCTGGATCATGAACGCTGGGTCATCGGCTGCCCACCTCATGACGCCAGGCAGTTAATGAAATCTCTGATCGTTGCTTCGTTATTAGTTGCGACACTGGCTGGAGCGCAGGGACAGCAGAAGTTCACCGGCACCATTACAGACAACATGTGTGCCGAAGGCGATCATTCGCGAATGCGTATGGGATCGACAGACGCCGAGTGCACCATCGCCTGCATCAACGCGCATGGTGCCGTCTATGTCCTGTATGACGGGAAGGACGCCTATACGCTCAGCGATCAGCAGGCGCCCGAGAAATTTGCAGGAAAAAAGGTGACCGTTACCGGCACGCTCGACGCGCGAACAAAAACGATCCAAGTACAGTCGATCGCAGGCTATCAGGGCTGACAACGGAGAACGCGGGCTAAAGCCACGCGACTACGTGCTCACGATTAATGTTTCGGCACGCACGTAGTCGCGTGGCTTTAGCCCGCGTTCTCCGTTACTCAATTCCTAAAGTTCAATCACGTACCCATCCGGATCGGCAACGTAGGCGTAGGGTACGCCCGGCGCGTGCTCTCCCCGTTCGAGTAGTCGACCACCCGCCTTCTTGACTTCTTCGATCGCATCGTCAAGGTCTGTGCGAACTCTCTCGAATCCGAAGTGAGCGATGCCTCCACTCTTTCCCGCAAGACGAGCGGATTCCGGGTCCTCGTGAAGAGCGATCATGTCCTTACTGCCGGGAGTGTTCAGGAAAACCAGGTCGTCGTCGACTTTGAAACTGACCCGCATACCGAACACTTTGGAATAGAAGGCACGCGACCGCTTCATATCGCGGACGATCAGATGGATGTGTGTTAACCCACGTGTGCGAATCATGATTGAGCTATTTGGCCTTCACGCCGCCAACGCCGCCGGCTGGATTTCGCACGCCCTGGTTGAAGGATTCTTCTTCTGAAGGCACGCAGAAATCCTCGTACATCTTCTCATTGGCCTGGAGTCTGAAAACCAGTTTGTCGCTGACCCAGGGCTTGGTGTAGGTCATCGGGTCATCGATGGTCACGGAGACTTCTAACGTGTCACGATCCACACGATGATAAACCTCGTGCAGCCGCATATTCTCGCTGTGGGGATTTCCGAAATGATCGATCCACGCCCTTTCGTCGAAGCCGACGGTGTCGACGACGAAGGTGTCACCGTCCCATTTCCCAACGGCCAAATTGCCCAGCCATTTTGGATCCGCATCTTTCGGAAGCTGCCGCCCGTCGGTCCAGATTTCACGTAGGACGCGGCCCCACTCGAAGAACTGAAGAACCCGATTTGGAAGCTGAATGAATTCGAACGGCCGGCCGAAAAACAGGATCCGCGGATAGCCCAACGGATCACATTTCCCCGTGGGATCGTTTCCCTGAACAGGCGGAACGGCTCGTGGTCCGTAAGACGGTATATGTGAGTCTAACTGTTGCTTGCCCCACGCGGTCATGGGGGGCGGTGTATTGCTCAGGCTTTGAGGGTTGCCTCTCCAGATGCCTTGCAGGTCGTGTGGATCGTGCGGAACGCTCGGCGCCGGCGCCTGGCCGCGGCCTCCGCGCTGGCCTCGCTGCGCGAAAGCAACGGACGAAACAAGAAGCAACAGCGCGACACAGGTGAACAACCGGGCGAATGGATGTCGTAATGAAGTCTGCATCGGATACTCCTTATTCGATGTTGCCGGGTCCACCCTGGCTCTTGAACTCACGGCCATCCGCGAGAACCGCTTTCGAAAAGACCACGACTGGCGCGCCGGCTTTAGAACGGAAGCCGGATACGGTGACTTCTTCGCCCGGCTTAAAGAAATTGAGCATTGAGGAGCGTGTGAATCCGGCCCGCTCCAGGTTTGTCGGCGCATTCATTTCGGCGGACCAGTGTTCGACGTTGCCTTTGTCGTCTTTTACGTCGAAGTAGAGCTGCGAATGAGGATTCGACCATGCATATTTCACAACGACTCCCTTCACGGTCACGAGCTTCGTGAGGTCGTACGATATGCCGGTTCCGTGATGCGCAGACACCGGTATTGAAACCACGATTAGAATGGCAATCAGCATCGAAAGGATAACCAGGTATGTCTTCATTGCATTTCTCCTTGGGCTGAAAATATGTGGCCGCACCTTGCGCTTGTCAAGGCAAACGAACTAGTTCGCTTCCGCGCGGCTGATTAACACGGTGCGGATCTGTTTCGTTTGTTCGGCAGTGAAGAGAAGGCCGCCGCGGGTAGCCTGTTTCACGCTATCCATTCCGAGACGCGCCTGCATGATGCCTCGTGCCGAGTGCGAATCGTGAGGGAGCATCAAGTGGCCGGCTTCGTGGGCAATCACCTGGCCAAGGATCAACGCCTTTGCATTCTTTTCACTCAGCGTATTCTCTTGACGATTAACAAACACGGCCTGCTGTGCGACTCGTTCCACGAATATGTAGGCTCTCCGGACACCCTGGCCATCATTGCTGATTGCAAAACCCGTGGCTTCGTTCGGACGGTTCATCGTCTGCGCCACCGACTCGGGAACGAACACCATTGTCAGGTCGAGCTTGCCGCTTCCGGTCGAAGGCTGATTGACATCGGCCCCTTCCGACCACTCGATTTGAATACCGGCGTGACCGTAGATCTGCTCAACGCGTACTTTTGCCAGGTTGACCACTTCCTGAGCGACCTGACCATCGTTGATGATCCGAAAAACCAGGGTGAGCCGGGGCTCTTTTACGTCCCCGTAAGCCGGCGTGCACGATGCATAAATAAGGACCACTGCTACCCATATCCAGCTGATGTAAGTTCTTGAAATCCGTGCCATTTTGCCCTCCCGTGTGTTTCGCTCCACCGAGGAAGGCGGGAACTCCGGGAAAAAACTGGCATGGCTTCAAAATTTTTTTGCGGGCGGCCGGACTCGGGAAAAAATCGGGGCCAGACCCTGATTTCCTGAGTAAGATTTCTGAATGGGTTACGAGCCAATCTGGAGGGCTGAAGACCAGCACGGGCGGCTCAACGAACTCCTCGGAACCCTCCCGGACATCAAAGAGAAGCCGCTGCGTAGGGACGTCAGTTCACTCGGCAGGCTGCTCGGAAATGTCATCAAAGAGCAGGAAGGGCAAAGGCTCTTTGACATGGTCGAATCGCTCCGGACACTTTCCATTTCCGGCCGCGCAGATCAGACCGCTTTTCAGCCACGGCTCGATATCGTTCGCGGCGTCACCCTGACGGAAGCGGCGCGACTCGCGAAGGCTTTCGCGATTTACTTTGAGCTCACCAACCTTGCAGAGACGAATCATCGCAAGCGCCGGCGGCGTGCCTCTCAGCTTTCTCCGGATAGCGCTCCTCAGCCCGGCACGATGAAAGGCACGCTTCAACGCGCCCGCAAGGCAGGCATCGGCCTGGATGACGTACTTCGTGTGTTGAGGCAGATTCTCGTTATCCCTGTTTTCACCGCACATCCCACGGAAGCGGCGCGGCGGACCGTATTGTGGAAGAGGCAGCGCATCGCTGAGTTACTCGAGGAACTCGACCGGCTGCCCCTTTCCGATGACCGTGCTTTGGAAATCGAACTCGAGATCCTCGCCGAGATCACGGCGTGGTGGCAGAGCGATGAAGTTCGGCGCGCTGCGCCTACTGTGCGTGATGAGATCCAGATGGGACTCGATTACACTGCAGTCCTCTTCCGCACGATTCCGGAACTCTACGGCGAAATTTTTCAGTCCATCGAGTCCGTCTACGGACCAATTGACGATGTTGCGGCGCTGCGCCGGCTGGTGGAGTTCGGGTCATGGATTGGAGGAGATGCTGACGGCAATCCCAACGTGACTCCGGAAACAACAGAGTACGCTCTCGTTCACGCCCGCCGGACCATCATCGGCCAATATCTCCAATCGATGAGCGAAATCCGGCGTCGTTTGAGCGTCTCCAAAAAGCGAGTGCCGGCATCCGAGGAGTTGATGGCCCTGCTCGATGAGTATGAAAAAACGCTGGAGTGTCATGGCAACGATCGGCCGGATGAACCGTACCGCCGTCTGGCGACGTGCATGATGTTCCGTCTGGAGTTGTCGGCATCGGATCCCGGCGATTCTCGAGCCTATCGTGGATCAGACGAATTTGCGGACGACCTTCGAATAATTCGCAACAGTCTTGGGGCCAACAAAGGAGAACGGCTCGCATGGTTGCTTGTGGATCCTTTGCTGCGGAACGTCGATACCTTCGGTTTTCATCTGTATCGCCTGGACCTGCGCCAGCATGCACGCATTCACGCGAAGGCCGTTGCCGCTCTTCGATCAGCGGATAAAGATGATGCCGCTGACGCCCGAGGTCTACTCGGCAGTCTGAGTGCTGTTGCGAAGCTCCAGCAGAGTTTCGACGAAGCCGCGTTGGGAACCTACATTCTGAGTGGGACCGAATCCGCTGAGGACGTTCTCTCGTTCACGTGGCTGGCCGAACTCGCCGGAATAGACCCCGCGCGCATGAAGCCCGTGCCCTTGTTTGAATCCATCGACAGCCTGCATAACGCCGCTGTGATTTGCCGGTCGATTTGGAACGATGAGAGGTATTCCAAGCTCCTCGAAGTCTGGGATCGCCGGCAGGAAGTGATGCTCGGCTACTCCGATTCAAACAAGGATGGCGGCATGCTGACGAGCACCTGGGAACTCTACAAGGCGCATACCGCTCTGCACGCTGTTGCCAGAGAAGCCAATGTCAGGCTTCGCCTCTTTCACGGCCGCGGCGGCACCGTTGGACGCGGCGGCGGGCCGACGCATCGCGCGATCGTTGCCCAGCCGCCGGGCAGCTTTTCCGGCGAGATCAAGATCACGGAACAAGGCGAAGTCTTGAACTGGAAGTATTCGGATCGCGTGCTTGCCGAACGAAATCTGGAGCTGATGATTGCCGCATCACTCGAAGCAATGCTTATGCCGGGCCGGGTTGCATTGGATCCCGACTGGAACCTGGTAATGGATGCGATGTCGAACGAATCGTACGGATACTATGTGGCGAACATCCGCGACAATCCGGACACGATTCCATACTTCGAGCAGGCGACACCCGTTCTTGAATTCGAGCTTGCAAAATCGGGATCGAGGCCGCCGCGCCGAAGCGCTGCCCGCGGTCTTACCGATCTGCGAGCGATTCCATGGGTGTTCGGCTGGATGCAAAGCCGGCACGGACTGCCGGGGTGGTTCGGCGTCGGCTACGCCCTGGAACGGTTTCCCGATCAACAGATGCTTCGAACGATGATGCAGCGGTTCCCACTGTTCGCGGACATGATTCGAAACGTCGAAATCGGCCTGGCAAAGGCCGACCTTTCCATCGCGAGACTCTACGGAGAGCTCGTCGACGATGCGCGGGTGCGCGACCGCATGTTCGGCATGATCACCGAGGAATTCGGGCGCACGCGCGAAATGGTGCTTCGCATCACCCAACAAACCGAGCTGCTGGAAAACAATTCCGTCCTCTTTCGCTCGATCCGTCTGCGCAATCCTTATGTCGATCCGATGAGCCTCATTCAGATCGAACTGCTCCGGCGGAAGCGCGCCGGCAACGACACGCCCGAACTGAACGACGCGTTGGCCGCGACGATCAATGGCATTTCTGCCGGGCTGCGGAATACAGGGTAACAACACGCGTTCGAGTTCCGTAGATTGACGACACCTACCGGGTTCGGGTAGGCTCGCACACCTCAATCGATGAGTGCGAGGCCGGCAGGGTCGGATCCCTGCGGGCAATCTGAATCCAGTACATCTCAAATCAGGAGGTCACTTGAGAAAATTAGATCCGTCCGCATGGAGTAATCTTGGTCGATTTGTCGTCGTCGCCTTTATCCTTGTCATTGCGTTAGTGGCGGGTTTGCACAACGTGTCTGGCCAAGGTCCCAATTCAAGCGAAAGCCAGATTCAAACCGGTTTTGCTATCAATCCGGTTCCGCTTAACCTTCAGGGCAAGAATCGGGCTCTGGTTGGTCTTGGCAGCTACTACGTCAACGCTGTAGTGGGGTGTAACGATTGCCACACGAGCCCTGCTTACAAAGATAATCCGTTTAACGGCGACCCGGGAGTGGTCAATGCCGCCAGGTATCTGGCTGGCGGCAGGGCATTCGGGCCGGCGGTAAGCCGAAACCTAACACCGGATGCGCTCGGAAGACCAGCTGGTCTTACGTTTTCCGATTTCAGGAACATTATCCGAACTGGAATCGACGATGATGCTGTCCCGCCGAACGTACCATCGGCCCAGCATGACCTGCTGCAGACAATGCCCTGGCCCGCCCTGAGAAACCTGACAGATAACGATCTTCGGGCCATTTACGAATATCTCAGTGCTATTCCATGTATCGCAACTCTCGCCGGAGCCAACGGGGAGCCCCCGGCACATCGCTGCACACCGTAACAATTTCGGAAAAAATCGGGGTCTGGCCCCGATTTTTTCTTCTGCATCCAAACTTTTCAAAGGGAGAATCGCACATGAGAATGTTGCTTACCGTCACCATGCCGCACGAACCGTTCAACACACTGGTTCGCAAAAAGAAGGCCGGCGAGATCCTGGGCCGCATCCTTCAGGAGATTAAACCGGAAGCCGCGTACTTCACGGAACAGGATGGAATGCGGGGAGCAGTCCTCGTCATTGACGTCGCCGATCCTTCTCGAGTCCCCTCCATCGCTGAACCGTTTTTTCTGAACTTCAACGCCGATTGCCGCTTTCGCATCGTGATGAATCCCGATGAACTCGGCCGAGCAGGTCTTGACGCAATAGCGGACAAGTGGGCTTAGACGACTTTCAAACGTTTCAAAACACCGCGATTCCCACAAGCGCCGCCAGCACGAGCATCAGCAGCACCGGCACACGGCGTGTGGCGGCGACAGCCATTGTACCCAGCATGATGAGTAGATTGGTCGTGGTCCAACCGGCGGTATTCAGGATGCCGCCGAGCACGACCATGAAAATTCCTGCTACCGCCAGACCTAATCCGCGGACGAATCCCTGCGTGGCCGGATGGTTCCCGAAGCGGCCGTAGAACCGGACGAGCAGCAGCACCACGAGAGGCGGCAATGCGATGGCCAGCAACGTCAGTGCGGCGCCGCGCAATCCATCGACGAAATACCCCATGCTGATCACCCACAGACCACTCGGCCCCGGGCTGATCTGTCCCACGGCCAGCGATTCTGCGAATTGTCGATCGGTCGCCCATCCGCGCGTCAGGAGATCCTGGTGAACGATCGGCAGATTCCCGGTGCCGCTCGTTGAGAACAGTGCGCCTTTCAACATGATCCAGAAGAGAGTGAGAGGATTTATCATTGCGGGCGCCTCTGTCGTGCGGCATGTTGCCATTGCGCCAATGCCGACAGAGCTCCGGCGCCCCACAGTATCGCCACGGCCGAAGTGCGCGCCAGCAACGTTACGACCGCACTTCCCAACAATAGGGCTACGGCCACGATTGTCGACACGTGCCCTTCTCGTCTGGCGGTGTCCAGCAAGGGCTTCACCATCGTGTAACCCAGCAGCAATCCCAGACCGACCGTCGCCGGTATGATGCCCGCGATCGCCGCGCGTACGAGCGGTGCCTGACGGATGCTGGCATACGCGGCAGTAAGCGCGGTGGTGATCGCAGCGCTCGGCACGAGCAAGCCGGCCAGGGCAAGCAGTGCGCCTGCGGTTCCGGCAACCCGCCAACCAATAAGGATGACCAATCCGAGAATATTGATGCCGGGAGCAATCTGGCACATGCCCCAGTAGCGTGTGAACTCGTCGTCGGTAATCCATCCGTAACGCTCGACCGCCACACGCCGGATCAGATAGAGCGTCGCTGAACCTCCGCCGAACGATTGCGCGCCGACGACGGTCCAGATCCACAGCAGGCGCCACAGCGAAACTCGCGTGGCGATCGATGGTTGTTGATCTTCAGTATCAAGATTCCTCACACGTCACCTTCAATATGGACTCTATAAAGAATTTGTGATCGAATGTGCACATCTTTTCTCACTAACAACTCGCGCATCGCGTTTGAAAAACCGCAAAGGAGACACCATGCGAAAGACAATTTCTATTCTATCGGTCGTTTTGGTGCTGGGCGTTTTGGTCTACACCCTGACCGAAGTGCGCGCGCAAGCGCCGGTTCCAAAAGATCAGCCCATCCTGAGTCAGCTCCTTTTCCGTGAGGATTTTAAGGCCGGAAAGGAACACGAGGTACAGTTTACGCAGGACCTTTTGACGAATCCGAATCTCGAGCTGAAGAAATACGGGCCTGGCGCGAAACCGGGTGTCTCAGACCAGTCCGGTATCCTGATCAGCAACGAGGGAGACCCGGCTACAGGGAAAATGCAGACCCTTGTCTGGACCGGAGTGGTGCAGGGCCCGTGGGCGGTGATGTTCAAGGAAAAGAATAACTATCTTGACCTGAGAAACACCGCACACGTTCACTGGAGAACCCGCCCCCGTGCGTTCAAGGAGCTTCGTCTGGTAGTGAAGCTTGCTGACGGAACAATGCTGGCGTCAGACCGGTTTGAACCCGTTTCGACTTACTCCCATGAAAGCGAAGTCTACTTTACCGATATTCTCCTGTGGCGACCGATAAATCCGGAAACGATGATGGAAGCCAAACCGAAACAGGGGGCGGGACAGTTTGTGTACCTGCCGGACCTGAGCAAGGTTGACGAGATCGGTTTTACCGATCTGGGTCCTGGCGCGGGCCATGGCGCAGTCGGAGGAAACGTCGCAATCGATTGGATGGAAGTCTACGGGCAACCCGTAAAGCGGACGGCTCAAACCTCAGCGCGCTAGTCACCAGTAGGGCGGTCGAGAGGCCGCCCTTCCCAGCAGATCGATTTGTTCCGTATCTTCATTTTTGAAACCGCGGTCGTAATTATCTACATGACTGCGTGGTTCCTCGTCGCGTTGTTGTGGCATCGTAACGATGTCGCGGACGTGGCGTGGGGATTTGGTTTTTTGCTCGTCGCCGTCACGTCAATGTTGCTTCACGGGGTGTCCGCCCGGCCGCTGCTGATTACGATTCTTGTTGCCGTCTGGGGAATCCGTCTTTCTCTCTACGTGCATTTTCGGAATCGGAACAAGCCGGAAGATTTTCGCTATCGCAAATGGAGAGAGGAATGGGGAAGCAGCTTCTATATTCGCAGCTATCTTCAGGTTTTCATCCTTCAAAGTATCCTGCTGGTTCTGATTTCAACACCGGTCATTTATGTCAGCAGCGTTCAAAATCCGCCGCTCGGTTATACCGATGTTGTGGGTGCTTTGGTCTGGATGATCGGTTTCTTTTTTGAGAGTGTCGGGGATTATCAGTTACGACGCTTCATGCGTGATCCGATGAACAAAGGCCGGATCATGACGTCTGGCCTGTGGCGCTTTACACGTCATCCGAACTATTTCGGCGAGGTCGCAATGTGGTGGGGGATTTTTCTGATCGCGCTCTCGGTACCCGGTGGATGGTGGACGATCATCGGTCCGGCAACGATCACGTTTCTAATCTTGAAGGTTTCCGGGATACCTATGCTGGAGGCGAAGTATCAGGGCAATCCGGAATTTGCGGCGTACCAACGTCGTACGAGTTCGTTTTTTCCGCTTCCTCCGAGACGTTGAGCTCGCGGCTACAGAAGACGTCAAAGGTTAACCAGGCTTTCTATGTCGCACTTCGCGAAATTGTACGTTTCGACGCTCGTCCTTTTCATGGCCCTGGACGCCGTATGGCTCGGTGTCGTGATGTCTGATTTTTACAAAGGCGAATTGGGATCGTTGGCCCGGCGCCAGGGCGATGCACTCAATCCGATCTGGTGGGCCGTCGTGGCCGTGTATATGATTCTGCCGCTCGGAATCATTTGGTTCGTTTTGCCGCGCGTATCGGATGCGAGTCCGGTGTTATCCGCAGCCTTGTGGGGAATCGCTTACGGCGTAATCACATACGGTATTTATGATCTGACCAACTACGCAACGCTGGACAGGTGGTCTCTACGCTATGTGGTCGTTGACATTGCATGGGGTGGAGCGATTTGCGGCATCGCAACGGTCACGGCATCGAAGCTCGACAGGTGGTTTACGTGACTTTGGGTAAAGAGTCAATCACGCGGGATGCGCTATTCCCCTCCTCCAGAGGAGGGGTGGCCGCGACCTCAAGAAAAACATCGCCGAAGGCATCCTTTTGATAGGAGCGGACGGGGTGGTCAGACACATTTCTGACCACCCCGTCTGCGTTAAAGGTGGCTTCGCAGCATCCTCTTGATGCGCAGCCACCCCTCCTCTGGAGGAGGGGAATAGCAGCATCCCGCGACTACCGTCACATCATCTGCGCCGGAACAGATAATGGCAGACGAGCCATTCCGTACCATTCCGATACCCAAACAGTTCTGCGCAGCTCATAAAAAACACCCGCCAGGTCGCGAACATCTTCTGCGCGTTGTCTGCGCCGCAGCTTTTAGCGAGCACATCCAGGATCGCCTTTTGATTCCGGTCCATATTCGCTAGCCACGCTTTGGCAGTGCGTTGATAGTGCAATCCATTGACGTCCCATCGTTCAACGCATTCGAGATCCTTTTGAAATTCGAGCGGCAAATTCGCGGACGGCATCATGCCGCCGGTGAAGAAGTGTTGCGCGATCCAGTCGGTCTCGTCGCGGACTTCGAAGAAATACGGAAACCACTTATGACAGAAAATGTGCATGAAAAACCGGGCATCCGGCTTCATCCATGACGCGATGCGAGCCATGAGCGCTTCCGGATTTCTCACGTGCTCGAACATTTCTACAGAGACGATCCGATCAAATCGCTTGTCCATCTGCAAATCGTTGGCGTCTGCTGTAATCACGCGCAAACGGCGAAGGCCAGCAGCCCGCGCGCGACTGTCGATGAACTTCCCTTGACTGATCGAATTCGAGACTGCCGTGATCTCCGCATTGGGAAATCGTTCGGCCATGTAAAGTAAAAGTGAACCCCAGCCGCAGCCGAGATCGAGGATCGATTGACCGTCTTCGATTTGTGCACGAATGCACGTCAGATCAAGCATTGCCTCTTCCGCAGCGTCGAGCGATGGCGTGTGGTCGTTCCAGAGTGCACAGCTGTACTTCAAACGTTTTCCGAGGCAAAGTTCGAAAAACCGCGCCGGCACTTCGTAGTGCTGCGCGTTGGCCGTGCTGGTCGCCACGGCGATAGGACTCTTCCGCATGATTTCTATGAGGCGCGTTCTCCGCGTTGCCTGAGCCTCGGGACCGCCGGCACTTTCTTCACGGAGACGGACCCGCAGCAGATGACGGATGCCGCGCCGGATGATCCAGTCCGGCAGGATGTTTTTCTCAATAAGGTGTGTATACAAGTTAAGATAGCCCGCAAAAGACTAACGGCAATTTCAAAGCATTCGGAGACTACTCTTATGATGAATCGTCGCAAGTTTGCAACGGTGCTCCTGGGCTCGGTCGCGGCCCCTCGCATGTTCTTTGGACAGGACTCACGTACAAAAACGAAGACGGTTTTCTATTCTGCTGTTGGTGGCGATCTGACGCTCTACAGTATGAACGTAGACGACGCGTCACTGAGCAAAGTCTCAACCGTTACAGTCCCCGTCAACATTCAATACGCGTGGCCGCATCCTTCTAAGAAGTATTTCTTCGTGGTCTCCAGCGACGGCGGTCCGGGAGTCATCGGCACGCGACACCTGGCGCATGTATTCCGGATCGATCCCGCAACCGGCGCGCTGACGTTTCATGGCCAGCCGCAAAACTTGCCATCGCGGCCGATCCACACCAGTGTTGACATGAAAGGCGAGTATCTTTTCACGGCGTACAACGACCCAAGTTCTGTCACAGTTCACCGCATCAAGCCGGACGGCACAATCGGTGAGCAAGTCAAGCAACCGAACCTGCTCGATACGGGCAAGTACGCCCACCAGATTCGCGCGACGCCCGACAATCAGCAGGTGATCCTGGTTACGCGCGGCAATAATGGTCCGGGAAGCAATCCGGTTAATCCGGGTTCGATCAAGACATTCCGCTTTAACAATGGCATCCTCACGAATCTCGCGGCTATTCAGCCCGGCAATGGTATGCAATTTGGACCGCGTCATTTGGACTTTCATCCGACACAACCCTGGGTCTACGTGTCCATCGAGAGCCAGAACAAGTTGTATGTGTACAGGAGAGACCCGGCTACCGGAATTTCCCGCGAACCAATGTTTGTGAAGGAGACGCTCTCGGATCCGAAATCCCGATTCCTGCAGGCCGCGGGTACGATCCACATGCATCCCA
>Ga0075425_100005755_pt1 | contig 12918 bp, 9 predicted proteins | sample SoiMethybrSBSTD4_FD_75300 | JGI IMG/M metagenome (GOLD analysis project Ga0075425, IMG submission 75300) | Bulk soil microbial communities from a Populus tree surrounding site in Tennessee, USA - Soil MetaG P. TD hybrid SBSTD4 | ecosystem: Environmental > Terrestrial > Soil > Tree plantation...
GTAGAGAATGGCGCCCGCGCTCCAGATGTCGGCGCGCAGATCGATGTCGTCGCGGCCGCGCGCCTGCTCCACGCTCATGTACTGGGGGGTTCCCATCACGACGCCGGTCTGTGTTACCGACAGGCTCACGCCTTGTTCGTCGATCGTCTTGCTGATGCCGAAATCGAGCAGCTTGATGACGATCGATCCCCCTGGCGCTCGATGCAAGAAAATGTTGGCTGGCTTGAGATCGCGATGGACGATCCCCGCCGCGTGCGCAGCTTCGAGCCCGCGGCAGACCTCGATGAGAATCGCTGCGGCGTCACCGGCGGGAAACCGCCCCTTTTTCTCGAGCTGCTCTTCCAGCGTTCTGCCTTCGAGCAACTCGAAAACGATGTAGAGGCGCCCATCGGGAAGCTGCCCGACGTCCATCACGTCGATGACGTTGGGGTGTCGAACTTTGCCGACGGCACGCGCCTCGTTCAGGAACCGCTCGCGTGCCTCGCGCCTCTTCGAGGCCTTTTCCCCCGTCACCTTGATGGCAACGTCACGCCCGATGAGCTCGTGGTGGGCCGCCCACACCGATCCCATTCCGCCTTCGCCAATCGTTCGGAGCAGGCGGTAGCGATCAGCTACCAGATCCCCAGCCTTCAAGTCAGTCCACCCAACCCACAAGGATAGCACGAGGGGGCGCCACCGCCGTTTGTCATGGTTTTCGCTGGTTTGGGCGGGGTACCGACGCGCTTTCATGGTGAGCCGCGCGTGTTGCGCCGGCGCGCCAGGCCGACTACCGTGTTACTCGGCGCGGGCCTGGCGGCTCCGCCTCCGATTTCGACTGGCTGTCCCTCACGCGCCCGTAGCTCAGCTGGATAGAGCAGCGGCCTTCTAAGCCGCCGGTCGCCCGTTCGAATCGGGCCGGGCGCGCCCCCGCGCGCTCAGCGCAAAGTCCGCCGCGCGAACTTCGCTCGCGCCGTTCCGGTCTCGTTCGAAGTCCATGCGAAATAGGCAAAGTCGTCGTCCGTCACCACGGCGACATAATCTCCGAGCCAGTCGGCCGTGGTGCGCGAAGTCTGGAAGCGGATTCCTCCTTGCAGAACGACGGGGGTGCTCCACGAGGCTCCGGCGTCGGTCGAACGCATCCACTCGATCGCCCCATCGGGATCGAGCTCTCGGGCCCCTGCGTAATACGCGACATCGAGAGCACCCGTTCGCTCGACCACGAGCTCGGGCTCCATGTACAGCCTGCCATCGTTGATGACGACGACGCCCTCTTGCCAAGCGGCCCCCTCATCGGACGAGTGCACGATCGCGAGCCCTTGCGGATAGACGAAAGCCGTGGATTCGGCTGAACCGGTTTGCGCCACTCCGTAAAGGAGCCACACGTCCGAATCCCGCGACGCCGATCGAATCGCCTGACCCGAATACGCGCCGAATCTGCCCGGAAGCGGAGCGGTCGGCGTCCACACCTTGCCATCCGCGCTCTTTTCGAGCGTTGTTTGGGAGAGAGACGCCGAATCGTAGAACAAGGCGTAGCTGACCGTTCCCGCAACGCTGCTCGTTGGAATGGACATGCTGCGCTGTCCGTCGAGCGGAACGATGTCGTTCGTTTCCCACCCCTGGCCGGTGGTGCTGGTCGACGCTTGCATCGCCGACCCGTCGAACGCGGGGGGGTTCCCCGTGAGGCTGCGCGAGTTGTAAACCAAGGTCAGCCTTCCATCGGTCGCTGCGGTGAGCCACGGATGATCGATGAAGTAGGGGCTATTGAGCACGGCGGGCGGCTCGAAGCTCGTGGCACCTTTCGCCGAGAGAGCAACGACCAGCCGGCCGACACATGTGTTCGAGCAAAGACCGATGCCCCCGACGAAGATCGAACCATCGGGTGCTGCCGCGGCAATGGGATCGCCCAGTCGGGTCAGCGCAATTTGAGAAACGTAAGGAAACGTCGCTCCTCTGTCCGTCGAGAGGGCGTAGCTGATCGGTCCAGCTCCAATCCACGCGACGACGAGTCGATTGTCCGCGAGGGCCATCTGCGTCTCGGCACCGAATCCGAGATCGACGGGGCCAATCGGCAAGAGAGGGTTCGCGTCGACGCCGGTTTCTATCTCGGCGGCATCACCCTGCGGACCCACGTCGACGGTGGGCTCGGTGCCTCCGTCGTCCGGCGGGACGCCAGCGTTCGAACTGCAGCCCAGAAGCACGGACGTCATCCATGCCCATCGAGCCCACGCGTCATCCATCATGGCGATTAGTTGCATCCCCCGCTGGCTCGGTCAAGCTCGGACGCGCGGTAGCACGGTGAGTGATGTGGGGTCACCCAAGCCTCGCGAATTACCCGTCGGGACCCGGGACTCGATCAACGACGAACCGCGGCGCCCAACGTCGTGTCGAGCGAACCAGGCACGATGTCGGTTCTTGTGCGTCCAAACGATTGTCGAATCAGATGTCTAGAATGAGTGAAGTCCGTAGGAGTGTGAGCTGCGCCGCCGCCACGGTTGGCGCGACTTGGCCCCTCTCAGCTTCGACGGGCGAGTGCCGTTTACCACAGATCATGAGGACTGGGCGGTGAATCCGGCCGTTGAATGATGACACGCACCTGGAAAAACCTCCCTCTTCTGGTCGCCCTTTCGTTTCTGATGGGATGCGACCCTGGGCCCCGCCCTTCGGGCGGCATGGGCGGAGGCGCCGGGAACCTCGGAGTCGATGCAGCTCGAAGAGACGTCGGAGCGCTCGACGGTCGCGAACTGGACACCGCGAGGGCGGACGAAGTCGCCGAAAGCGGCTCTGAAGCGCCGGACGCCGCCGCGGCGGACGAGGTCGCGGAGAGCGAGGCGGGAGGACCGGGAGTGCGGTGGAGGCTCGTGTGGGCCGACGAATTCGATACCGACGGGCGCTGGGACGAGACCAAGTGGAACGTCGAAATACACCCGCCCGGGTGGGTCAACGACGAGCTCCAGAACTACGTTGACCGAGCCGAAAACGCGCGCGTCGAGAACGGCAACCTCATCATCGAGGCACGCGAAGATTTTTTCGACAATCAAGAGTACTCATCGGCGCGTCTCAACAGCGCTTACAAGGGAGACGTGCTCTATGGTCGGGTCGAAGTCAGGGCCAAATTGCCGAAGGGAACGGGAACCTGGCCCGCGATCTGGCTGTTCTCGACGGACCAAAACTATGGCCCGTGGCCGAACTCGGGCGAGATCGACGTCATGGAACACGTGGGATGGGACCCCGGGATCGTGCACGCGACGACGCATTGCTACAACTTTCAAGCGGCGATGGGCACCCTGATGACAGGATTTACGATCGTCCCCACGTTCGGCGATGACATGCACATCTATGCCCTCGAGTGGTCGGCTGATCGCATCGACGTGTTCGTCGACAGCGACAAATACTTTACCTTCGCGAACGACGGCACCGGTTGGCAGTCGTGGCCTTTCGACAGGCGATTCAACGTCGTCTTGAACCTCGCCATCGGCGGCTCGTGGGGCGGGGTCAAGGGGGTCGACAACTCCATTTTCCCCGTGAGGATGGAAGTCGACTACGTGCGCATCTATGAACGGTCGTTATATCCCTAGTTGTTCCAAGTCATGTCCTTGAAGAAGACGTACACGCCCCCGGGATGGAATTCCGGCTCGAGGATCACGGAGAAGAAATTCCAAACCCCAGTCTGATTGTTCGAGAATTGGTCGTAGTCAAGGCCTACGGGCATTGGGATTCGGTACACTGCCCATTCGGTGCCGATGTTGACGTAAGCCTCGGTCGCGGCCATCGTAATGGCCAGTGCACCGACCATTCCAACCTTGATGCGAGCGTTGGGGTGGCTCGCCCTGGCTGAAAATGAGATCTCGCGCGCGCCCGGTTCAACGCAGATCCCTGGGTCGGTGCCCCCGTACGGCGACTGGGCGAAGATGACGCCTGCCCAGCACGGCATGACCGTGCAATTGGGGTTGTAAAGAAACTCGAAACAGGAAGGTCCCCCGTCGACGCCACCCTCACCCGAGCCTTGCGTGGATGGAGTTCCCGCGTCCGGGCCAAATGGTGGAGGATCGAGTCCCGTGGGAGGGATCGCCTGATCGCAGTCCGGGTTTTGGACGGGAGCGAAGTAGGGGGAAATGTTCTGTGAACAGCCAGGGTTCTGGCAGCCTTGGAATGCCTTGTAGACCGAATCGACTTTGAACGGCAGCTTCTGAGGGTAGCTGAGGCAATGGTTGTTGAAGACGGTTCCGCTGTCCCTCCCACCATCCGGCAGTGACCCATCCGACCCATCCGGCATCGACCCATCCGGCATCGACCCATCCGGCATCGACCCATCCAGCATCGACCCATCCATGTCGGCGGTGCCGCCCGTGCCGGCTTGCGTGCCGCCAAACCCGCCTCCCGATGATGTGCCGCTCGTCCCTGCCCCGCCCCCCGCACCACCGCTTTCGCCGACGATCGGGCCGGCGCGCAGGTAGTTGACATCCATCGAGCATCCCGCGAGACAAAGACCCAGTGTCAATTCGAAGGTCCACTGCAAGCGGCTTCGTGAAGCCGAAGACAGGATCATGCAGAGATAGGATACGGGGTGGCGCGCAACAAACTCAAGCGAGACCGCATCAGTCTCGATGTGACGCGAATCATTCGCCCTCGCCATGACCGAAGGTGAACGCCTTAGGACGCGATTGTGCGCGTAGGTAGGATGAGCGCGTCGCGGCCGTCGACGACGTGGCCCATGAGGTGCGACGGTGTCGTGCAACGCTGCACCTCGGTCGCTTCGCCGATTTCGGCACGTAGCGGCCGCCGCTCTTAAGAGCTCGGGCTCCGCGCGCGTCTCGAAAAAGTCAGATCATCGATCCAAACGTAAGGGGTAAGATAGACTGATGGTGATGTTCTTCCGCGGGCATTTTGGGAGGCCGGGCTTGGCTCTTTTGGGTGCGCTCGTGCTCGGCGCGCCGCACGCAGAGGCCGAGGACGGCGCGTCTTGCAGCAAGAGCTACGAAGGCTCACAGATTCTAAAAAGAAAAGGGGAGCTCCTCGCGGCGCGGCGAGAATTGATTGCCTGCGCGCGAACCTGTCCCGCAACCATTCAACAGGAATGCAGCAAATGGTTCGAGAATCTCGAACCTCTCATCCCGTCGATCGTGATCCATGCGGAATCGGCAGGGCAAGATCGCAGCGACGTCAAAGTGGAGATGGACGGCAAAGTTTTGACGGACAAGATCGATGGCAAGGGGATCGACGTCGATCCGGGACCGCATCAGTTCAAGTTCACTCTCGAGGGCCACGCACCCGACGTAAAGGATCTCGTCATCCACGAAGGCGAGAAGCTTCGAAACCTTCGCGTCGTCTTCGACCCACCGCCGCCGCCCGTCGCGCCTGCCGCACCGGCACCGATTCCCATGCATCGTCCCGTCCCCGCGTACGTCTATTTCCTCGGCGGGGTGGCGTTGGTCGGGGCCAGCGGTTTCGCCTATTTCGGTCTCACGAGCGAGAGCGAACGAAGCCGCCTCGAAAGAACCTGCAGCCCGACCTGTCCGGACGACGACGTCATCGGGCTCTACCGTAAGTCGCTCTTCGCCAACATCTCGGCCGGGGTCGGTGGCGCGGCGCTTGCGACCGCCGTGATCCTCGTCCTCACACGTCCGTCCGTTCCGGTAATCTCCGGAGGCACCGCTCTCTCGGTCACGCCGGTCCCTGGCGGGGGCCAGATTTCCGCGACCCGCAGCTTCTGATTCTCTCCGGCGCCCTGCGACCGCCCAGATCTTGAATGGAGGACCACCTGCCTCGCCTGCCGGCGACCGTACGTCGAGCTCCGTGGTCTTCGCGCTGAACTTGCGTGAGCGCCGAGCGACGATTGCCTTATAACAACGTGCATGTAAGATTGCTAGAATTGCACCGATGGCTACGTCGCTGATGGATGCCAAAAACGCGATGCGCGGCAAGTATCGGCTGATCGCGGAGCTCGGGCAAGGCGGAAGCGCGAATGTTTATCTCGCCGTTGCGCGCGGACCGAGCGGTTTCAACAAGCTCGTCGTACTCAAGCTGCTGAAGATGGGCCTCTCGGCGGAAGCCGAATTTCGTCAAATGTTTTTGAACGAGGCACGCCTTGCCGCCCGCCTCAACCATCCGAACGTCGTGCAGACCAACGAAGTCTTCGAGGAAGACGGACGCCCGATCATCGTGATGGAATATTTGGAGGGCGTGCCTTTCTCCAAGCTCGTGGTCCGCGCGCACGAAGCCGGGCGTAGCCTCACGCTTCCGATGCATCTGCGCATCATTTGCGAGGCTTTGAGCGGCCTTCACTACTCCCACGAGCTGAAGGACTACAACGGAACGCCGCTCGGAGTCGTGCATCGCGACATGAATCCGCAGAACATTTTGGTTTCGTTCGACGGGCGGATTTGCCTTCTCGATTTCGGAATCGCCAAGCTGACGAGCGCGCACGGAGAGACGCAAACGGGCGTAATGAAGGGAAAGCTCCGCTACATGCCGCCCGAGCAAATTCTGGGCGAGTCGGTGGATCGACGCACGGACATTTTTGCGGTGGGCGTCATGCTGTGGGAGGCAGTAACGAATCAGAAGATGTGGCGCGGCATGACCGACGCGACGATCATGCACAACGTCATCAACGGGCTGATCCCGTCGCCTCGCACCGTGAGAGAGGACGTGCCCGAGAGACTGGAACGGATTTGCATGAGGGCGCTGGCGGCAAATCAGGCCGATCGGTACGCGACTGCGGCCGAGCTTCAAAGCAACCTCGAGGAATGTCTGGCGGGCGAGACGGTCAACAACCGTGCGATCGGCCAGTTTGCGAACTCACTCTTCGCAGACGCTCGAGCCAAGACGCACGAAATCATCGAGCGCCAGCTGGCCGAGGTCGCCCGAGAGCCGAACCCGACCGAAACCAACCTTGTCGGCGGCGGCCAGATGCCGAGTATCGCGCTGACGTCACCGACCTTGACCGAAAGCGACTCGAACCGCCAGGGCCCCACGCGGAGCCGACCGCGTCGGTCCAGATGGTTTCTCGGAATGGTTTTTTTCTTCGGGATCGCGGCGGTCGGCATCGCGGTGCGCTTCTTTGGAAGAACGTCGCCCCGCGAATCGTCGTCCCTCGACGCCGTGCCGACTCCGAGCCAGACATCCGCGCCCCAGGCCATGGAGCTCCCGGAGATCGCGGTCCCGGATTCAGGCATCACCGAAGTCGCCCTCAGGCTGAGCGCGTCGCCCGCGAAGGCAAAACTGTATTTGGACGATCGGCCACTGCCTTCCAATCCTTACCTTGGCAATGTGCCCTCGGATGCCATAGAGCACTCCGTTCGTGCCGAAGCGACCGGCTACAGGTCGGAAGAAAAGTCGCTGATCTTCAAAACCGACACCGACGTTACGTTGACGCTCGAGCCGGCCAAGGATCGAGCACGTGCCCAAACGCCACCTCGACCTGTCTCCTCGCGAGGCCCGGGCGTCCCCGTGTCACCTCCACCGAAAGTCAATTGCAATCCCCCCTACATCATCGATGAGACGGGTATTCAAAGGCTGAAGCCCGAATGCATTTCGCCGTAAGAAAATAGTCTCGTAACGGCGACGAGCGGCTCTCATCGGGGGTTCTGCCCCACACCTCCGACGGCCTCCCCCGTAGGGACTTCCCAGGGTTGTCGCCGTCTCCTATGTGGCCGCCCGCGGAAATTGCGATTGCGGATATCCGCCCGACGCCAATTGCGTTATAGAAGGCGGGACTTCCGAGATGGCCATCATTGCACCTCGTTCTTTTCGTCTTTTCATTTCTTTCGTCGGCGCCGCGTGCTGCGCCCTCGTGTCGAATCGTGCGGCGCTCGCGGCCGAACCCGCGAAAGCCACGCCGATCGCGGTTGCTCCGGCTCCTCCGAGCGCGACTCCTACCGACTCCGGCCCGTCGACCACGCGAGTCCTGGCCTACGTCTCGCTCGGCGTCGGCGTTGGCGGGTTGGTGGCCGGGCTCGTTAGCGGCGCGATTGCCGCTGAGAAAAAGGGGACGATTGACGAGAATTGTCCCGGGAGCCTGTGCAACGCCACGGGCCGCGTTGCGTTGGAGGAAGCGCGGGCGAGCGCGAATGTCAGCACCATTGGCGTCACGGTAGGTTTGGCCGGGCTGACGAGCGCCGTGATCCTTTGGATCGTCTCGTCTCCATCGTCCAAGAGGACCGATGCCGCGTCGGTCGCGCTTCGACCATGCGTGATCGGAGCTGGCCGGGAAGCCGGCGTCGGGCTCGAAGGTACATTTTGATGAACACCGTTCGGGTCGCACCTCGGTTCGCCACGGCGTTCGTCGCGCTCGTGACCATCGGAGGGTGTGCATCCATTCTGGGCATCGACCACGACTACGGCACGGCCGACGACGCGGGCGGAAGCTCGGCTGCGACCGGTACGGGTGCGGGCGGATTTTCGCCAGGCAGCGGCGGTTCGGGCGGAGATCGCGGTAGCGGAGGTGACGCGGCCCCCGGCGCGATGGGCGGGGGCGCTGGTTCGGCAGGTCAGGGGGGATCCGGCGGCTCGCCGGGGACGGGCGGCTCCACAGGGGGAGACGGTGGTGCGAACGGTGGCTCGGCGGGCGCGGACATCGTGGATTCTGGACTGACAGGCGGCGGCCCCGTGGATGGTTCGATCGGAGCGGGCGGTGCTGCTGGATCGGGCGGCTCGGATGCGGGCGGCTTGCGCGACGCCATCGTCCCCATTCCCTCGCCGATCTTGCGGGTTCAGCGTGGGACGGCCAGCATCGCCGCCGGCGCCATGTCTCAGGGGGTCGCGATCCAGCAGCTCGATCTCACCCGCTCGTTCCTCGTTTTCGGTTCGCGCTTCGATGGAGTGCCGCCGCTCGAAACCGAGGTATCCGGTCAAATCAGCGGTTCGACCGCGCTCACGTTCGCACGCGCCGGCGCGGCCGGCGCGCCCGCTTTGCCCGTTCAATACTACGTCGCCGAATTCCAGAGCGGCGTGCTCGTCCAGCGCGGCGCAAGCACGATGTCGTCGACCCAGGTGAGCGTCACCCTTCCCACTGCTGTCGATCCGACCAAGAGCTTTCCCATCGTTACTTATCGCAACACCGGTGCAGGCTACGGGATGGACGACTTCGTTCGAGCGAAGCTCACCAGCCCGACGCAGCTCTCGTTGGAAAGCGCTTTGGCCGCGCCGAACGGCATCGTCGAGTGGCAACTCATCAGCTTCGACGGCGCGAGCGTGCAGTCGGGCGATGTCGCGGTCGCCGCCGGGGATACCCTGGTTACCGCCCCCTTGCAGAACGTCGACCCCGCACGCACATGGCTCGTCTTCAGTTATGTATTGGCGACGTTCACGAGCGGCGCGTCCGAAACGATGATACGCGGGCGCGTCGAGACCGCCACCCAGCTCGCGTTCCGGCGGACGGTCAGTGGCGCCACCGGCACGCTGACTTGGTACGCAGTCTCTTTCAACAACGGGACGACGGTTCAAAGCGCGACCAGCTCGTTCGGCGGTGCGGCTGCGACGGCGACAGCCCCGCTTGGCGCCGTCGATCCCATGAAGACGATCGCCGCGACGGGCGGCCTCTACATGCGCGGAGGAGCCACCGCGTTCGTGACCAACGTCAATCTCGGCTATGCGACGTTCACCCTCGACGTCGGCGCCGGGTCCCAGCTTTCGCTCACCCGCGGTGTAACCGCCGCGAACGGGGCAGCGTCCGCGGACTGGTTCGCGATCACGTTTTTCTGAACCCCCTGTTCTCGGGCGCTGGTTCTCTAGAGGAACGTCGGGTCGGGGCCTCCGAGATAGCTCGTTTGAATGGCGGGCGCCGACAGGGCGACATCGTAGAGGCGAAACTCGTGGAACGTTCCGCCGAACGACGGATCGATGATGTACTGCGAACGGCCCAACCAGTTGTTGATGTCGTTCAAAAGCGAGAGCGAGTCGGCGAAAGCGACCGAAACCTCGAACGCTCCGTTGCGGTAGAGAGTCATCTGGTCGTTGGCGTCGTCGATCACGAGGGCCACGTGGACCATCGTACCCGTCGACAGCACCCGGTTCGAGTACGCGCGTGTTTCATTGGCTGCCACTTGGTTGGCGCGTTTGAACGCGCCAAACATGACGTCGCGGCCGCCAATCGATCTCGGCGTCAAATACAACGTGCTCGATGCCATACCGCGCACGTCCTCCGTGTTGCCGGAGTCGCCGAAATCGAAGACCCGCTCCCATCCGCCGCACCCGTCCCACGTGACCCACGCTTCGAACGTTGCGTTGACCAGCTGCCTGATGATCCCGTTCGGCAAGTCGACGTACTGGTCGGTCTGCCCTCCGGCGAGAAAGAGGGTGCCGTCTCCTTGGAGCTGCGCGTTGACGACGGAACCGTGGGCCGACCCGACCGAGTCGGTGACGATGGTGCCCGTGCCGTTGAACGAATAGCGATGAACGAGCGCCATCTTGAGAACCGCGCAGAGGGCGGGGTTCGAACAGCCGCCGTCGACTGGGGGTGCTCCGGCGTCGTCTCGGGGGCCCCCGTCCGCGCAGGACAGCTGGGGGCCCGCCTCCACTTGAACATCCGCTTGGGAGCCGATGATCAAGTCAGCGGCCGAACCGCAGCCCGAGCAGACGACGAGCGTCAACAGAGCGAGACGGCTCGGAGGCATCGGATGCATCGGCTCTTCGGATAGTGTCCGTGGGGCCGATGTTCCGTGGAATGACTGCGCAAGCAATAGTTACTACGCTTCTTCTTTCGGGTGGAATTGCTGCGCGAACTTTTGCTGGATGTGGTGCGGCGCCGGTTCGTAGTGACTGAACTCGACGGAGTACGAGCCTTGTCCCGCCGTCATCGACGTGAGACGCGCTGCGTAGTCGGAAAGCTCGGCCATCGGCACCTGCGCTCCCACGGTGGCCGTTTCGGGGGTCGCTTGCGTGTCGGTGATACGTGCGCGACGTGAAGAGAGATCGCCCACGACATCACCGACGTGGCTACTCGGAATCGAGACTTCGATGTTGACAATCGGTTCGAGGAGCATCGATGCCGCGTTCTTCATCGCATCCATGAAAGCCTTGCGGCCGGCGATGATGAAAGAAATCTCCTGCGAGTCCACAGGGTGGTGCTTGCCATTATGGACGACCACGCGAACGTCCTGGATCGGGAAACCGGCGACGGGGCCCGCCACCAAGGCCTGACGGACCCCTTTTTCGACCGCCGGAACGAAATGCGTGGGAATCGTCGCGCCCACGATCTTATCGACGAACTGGAAGCCCGCGCCCCGCTCGAGCGGCTCCACGCGCAGGTAGACTTCGCCAAACTGACCGGCTCCCCCCGTTTGCTTCTTGTGCCGGTGGTGGCCTTCGGCCGCCCGGGTGGCAGTCTCTCGATACGAGACCGAGGGGGGGCGCGTAGTCACTTCGACGTGATGCCGGTCGCGGATACGCCCGAGCGCCACGCGCAGATGCACTTCCCCGAGACCCCGGAGCACCGTCTCGTGCGCATCGGAGTTGCGTTCGATCACGAGGCACGGATCTTCCGCCGTGAGCTTATCGAGGGCCTCGGCGAGCTTCTGCTCGTCGCCACGCGTCTTCGCCTCGATGGCGAGCCCGACCATCGACGAAGGCAAGCGCGTGGGCTCGAGCCTCATGTAGTCCTCATCGTGCGAGTTGTGCAAGATGGCGTTCAAGTGAATGCCCTCGAGCTTGCTCTGCGCACAGATGTCGCCGGGAATGCCTCGATCGGTCTCGATGTATTGCTTGCCCATCGGACGGAAGATGTGTCCGGCCTTGATGGGCTTCCTGCTGTCAGCCACGAAAAGGGGCGTATCGCGCGCGATCGTGCCCTGGTGCACGCGAAGCAACGCCACCCGACCCATGAACGGATCGTGCGCGATCTTGAACACGTGCGCGATGAGGTGCTGCTTAGGGTCGGGCTCGATGCGTATCTCTTTTGCATGCTCGGGCGTGAGATCGCGAAACGGATGGGGGTTCCCCTCGCGGGGGCTCGGTGCAAGCCGCGCGAGCACGTCGAGCAGTTCCGGAATGCCCGCACCGGTACGCGCAGAGACGAATGCCACCGGTAGCAAGTGTCCTTCTCTTAGCGCGCGTTCGAAAGGATCGTGCAGTTGCTCGGCGGCAATGTCCCCCTGCTCGAGATAACGGTTCATGAGCTGTTCATCGAGCTCGACGACCTGATCCACCAGCGCCGTGTGCACGGCCTGGGCCGAGGAGAAGGCCGCCGCGTCGGTAGACGGACGAAAAAAACAGTCTACTACGGAGCTTCTGTCTTTGGACGGGAGGTTCAGAGGCAGACATTCTTTGCCGAAAGCCTCTTGGATCTGCGCGAGTAGCGGTGCCAGGTCGCCGGCCGTGTCGATCTTGTTGACGATGATCATGCGACAAAAATGCTGTTGGCGCGCCCAATCCATCGCCCGGCGCGTGATCATCTCGATGCCGAACATGGCATTGATCACCACGGCCACCGTCTCGACCGCCGGCAAGACGCTTAGAGTCTGGCCGGCGAAGTCGGGTAACCCCGGCGTGTCGATCACGTTGATGCGACGACCGTCGTAGTCGAAGCCGACGACGGCTGGGCTGAACGAGTGGCCCGACGAGCGCTCTTCCGGGTCGGCGTCGCAGACGGTCGTCCCCTTCTCGACGCTGCCCATCGCCGGGATGGCCCCCGCTCGGTGCAAGAGCGCCTCGACCAGGGTGGTCTTCCCGGAGCCTGGGTGCCCCACCAGCGCAACGTTGCGGATGTCATCGATCGCGTGATGGCTGTTCGGCATTGGTGCGTCTCCCTACCAAGCTCCTCGTTGCCGCAGCGCCCGGTCGCCACGGGCAAAGCGACGCATCGATGTGCAATCGGCGGGTATCATACGGCGTCTTTCCGAGGACGACCACCTGGACTCGCCGTGGCCCGGTCGCGCCTCCGCGGTTCGGACTCGGCGGGACGGTTCCGCACCCGAATGCGCTTTCAGGCTTACGGCGCCGTCCGCC
>Ga0075425_100005756_pt1 | contig 12917 bp, 16 predicted proteins | sample SoiMethybrSBSTD4_FD_75300 | JGI IMG/M metagenome (GOLD analysis project Ga0075425, IMG submission 75300) | Bulk soil microbial communities from a Populus tree surrounding site in Tennessee, USA - Soil MetaG P. TD hybrid SBSTD4 | ecosystem: Environmental > Terrestrial > Soil > Tree plantation...
AACTGAATCGACCGAGCAGATGGGTAATATCGGGGAGCAGGTCACGCTGCAGAAGAGCCTTTCGGCGGCCAACCTGGAACCCGGCGTATACAAGATCGAGATCAAAGTGAACGACAACATCTCCAAGCAGACCCTCGATCCGACGGCGACATTTGCCGTGGAGTAAGATGGGTCCGGCTTGATCCATGAGGTAGTTGTAATGTTCCGAAAAATCTCAAGCCTGGTAGTGATCTTCGGACTGGCGCTGCCCGTGTTTGCGGCCGACAAGCCGGGTGCGATCACGGGATATGTGCGCAACGCCGCGGGAATCGCCCAAATGGGCGCCATGGTGGAAATCCTCGGCACCGCCGCTCGCGACCTCAAGGTCTTCACCGACGAGCACGGCTTCTACTCGATCCCCAATCTGATTCCCGGCACCTACAGCATCAAGGTCACCGCCCCATCATTCCTGCCAGCGCTGCGCGAGCGCATCGGACTGCGGGCGGGCTCCACCATGTTGGTGAATGTCACCTTGAGCACCCTGTTTGAGGCCATGCAACTCGGCCCACTCCGTGGGCCTGCTGATGACGATGACTGGAAATGGACGCTGCGCTCCATGGCCAATCGTCCCATCCTGCGCGTGCTCGAAGACGGCTCCTCAGTGACTGCCTCCGATGCAGAAAACGGAGACCGTGATCTGAAAGCCAGCCTCTCATTCCTGGCGGGTTCGCCGTCCGAAGGTTACGGCGGTGTGTCCGATATGAGCACCGGCTTCTCGCTCGAGCATCAGGTCTTCTCCTCAGACACACTGTCGCTCGCCGGAAATGTGGGCTACGGGCAAGGCGCTGGAGCGGCCATCCTGCGGACCTCCTACACGCATAAAACAGCCAACGGCTCCGAACCCACGGTGGCCCTCACCGTGCGTCGGCTCGGGGCTCCTGAAGTGAACTTCCACACGCAAGGTCTGCAGTCCATTGCACTGACCACGACCGATGACCTCACCATCGGCAATGTGCTCGAACTGAAATTTGGCAGCGAGTTGCAGACCGTGCAGTTCATGGGTCGCTTCACTTCCATCCAGCCGTTCGGCACCGCGGATTTGCACCTCTCGCCAAACACAGTACTCGAATACCGCTACGCCAGTTCGCGTCCGTCGGAAGCTTACGATGGGGAAAACGTTGGATTGGTGGAATCCGGCCCGCGCGTGAGCATCGCCAATTTTTCACCTGCCCTGGAGCGGGCTCATCATCAGGAAGTCTCGGTGTCGCGGCGGATGGGCAAGACCAGGGTCCAAGCTGCGTTCTACTCGGATCACGTGTCGAACACGGTCCTCACGGGCGTGGGCATGGGAGGAGCGGCGGATAACGGTGAACTCTTACCCGATGTTGACTCCGGAACCTTCTCTTATCAAGGCCGCGACCTCGACACGAATGGTATGCGCTTGGTCCTGCAGCGTAAGCTGGCAGCAGATCTGACCGCTACGCTCGACTACGGCTTTGGTGGCGTGCTGGAGTTGACCCGTCCCGACGTTGAATTGCAGGAAGCCCGGCAGTCCCTCTCGACGGTGCGCCGTCACGCTGTGTCGGGCAAGCTGAGCGGTCGCGTCCCTGGCTGCAAGACCCGCTGGACCACTTCCTATGGCTGGGTAAGCGGACAGGCATTGACGCCCGTCGACATGTTCAACGTTTCGCCCGGGCAATCGGATCCTTACTTGAATGTCTTCGTGAAGCAACCGCTTCCTGGATTTGCTTTCCTTCCGGTGCACATGGAAGCCATGCTCGACCTCCGCAATCTGATGGCGCAAGGCTATGTGCCAGTCCGAGGCCAGGACGGCCGCACGGTCTACCTGGTGCAACCCGCACGCTCCGTCCGTGGCGGAGTGGCATTCACGTTCTAGTGCAGTTTGCCTGAGGTCTGGTCCCTTGTAAGCAGGGTCATCTCGACCCTCCTAAGAACTGTCATCTGGATCCTCTTCAGCTCTTTCATCTCGATTCTCTTCAGCTCTTTCATCTCGATTCTCTTCAGCACTGACATCTCGACCCCTCTTGAGCTCTGTCATCTCGACCGAAGTGGAGAGACCTTGCGGTTCCGTCTCGACCACACCCAATCTCAGGAACCGCTCAAGCGCCCACCGTCGGTTTCACGAAAACTGCGCTTTTCCAACCGACAACTAACGACCACGACTACCTCCCCTCATCCGCCGAAGGCCCGTAGATCGCCGGCACCTTCTCCTCATTCATCCGCAGGTATACCGTCAACTGTCCGCGATGGTGCGCCATATGATTGAGCACGCCGTCGCGAATCGCGATGTAGCGTGGCTGGTCGCTCATCAATTTGCCCGCCGCCAGCATGCGCCAGTTCGTGTTCAGCAGGCGATCGTCCGTGGTTTTCTGCAAGACTTCGCGGCCCTTTTTCAGGCTGGCCTCGAACTGTTCGAGCAGCTCACGCCGTGTTTTCCACGCCGGCGGGCGGAACTTCGACCCGCCCGGCGGATTGATGTCGAGTTCGTCCATGTTCACAACCATGTCCAGCCAGCCAGGGATGTTGGCCACAATCGTCGCCAGATACCCAAGCGGCATCGACTTCTCATGCGGCTTCCAGTCGTTCTTCCCCTCCGGAACGCGCTCCAGTGTCTTGCGAATTCCAACCGCCTCGCGATCCAATTCCGCCAATAGCAGTTCGGTAATCTTCATGATGTCTCCAGCCTGGGGTCTTAGATGCATTGTGAATGAAGAAAGGATTCAGGACGAATTCTCCGCACCGCTGCGTGAACTTGTAAAACCGTAGTGGGTGCCCCAGCCTATCGCGCTTTTTGCGAAGGCTGGGTTGGAAACGGTGGACCTGGAGGAACCCGCGGGCTAGCGGGGAGTGCACCGATGTAATTTCTTATTGAGTTCGGCACCAACGAAGCCGCAACTCAGCCTTCGCCAAGAACGCGATAGACTGGGGCTCCCGGACGTGCGGACTCGTATAATTCGCCCACAATACGACTGATCTATGCAGATCGACTTGCACTCCGAACTGACCTTCAAGAACTCCTTCCTATTTCCCATCCAGAACTCCCTGGCGCGAAGGGAAGTACTGCTGGGCGCAGCGCTGGTTCTTCTGCCTCTCGTTGGATGGCTGCTGAACATGGGACATCGCATTGAGATGGTGCACAAGATGCACCACAGGCAGCCCGCCTGGCCAAGTTGGAACAACTACGGGCGCTTGCTGAAGAGCGGGACTATGACTTTCCTGGGAATGATTTATTACTACCTGCCGGGCGCAGTCCTGCTTGCCGTCAGCTATCGGCACCGGGCTTGGTTGCTCTTTCCCGCCGTGGCCTTGCTTTTCCTCGCAACTATCGCCATACCCGGATACATGACGCACTATTGCCGTGACTTGGATGCGCGCGAAATCTTCGAGCCTGTCCGTGCTTTTTCCCGGGTGCTGGAAGGTGATCAACTCTATTGGAAAGCGTGGGCCATCGCTCTGTCAGCCTTTGTATTGTCGTTCGCAGGGTTGCTGGCACTGGGCATCGGATTCCTTGTCACGAGCGTCTGGTTCTGGCAAGTAGCCGGATTCGGCTTTGCCTCAGTTTTCACTCAGCGTTTTTCACTGGCTGAAGAAAAGCAGGACCGATGATGAGCAGGTGCCCCGGCCTATCGCGTTCTTGCAAGGCCGGGTTGGTTGACCTTAAACAAAGTTGGTGCCCCAGGTTCGCGTCCGTTCTTTGGACGCTAACCTGGGAAAGGCCTGGAAGAGAGACTACGACTCCCCGTTCCCCTCACTCCCCACTTCCACGACATCCCTCACCATCTCTCGCCGGATCTGTGGTCCGCCGCCGCGCGGCACAAGCACCCGCACGCGCCGCGCTGCAATATTCACTGGCTCCAGTTTGAGGAGCTCCCCCTTGCGCACATGTACGTCGAAGCGGAACCAGTCCGTGCGATACAGTCGGCCTGATGCATAAAACGTAATCGAAGCCGCGATCGTTCCTTCATGGTCATCACCTGTGCACGCAAAGAAGCGTTTGCCAAGCTCGTCCGTCCAGGTCATGCCTCCGACCAGTGGTTCATTCAGGAAGTAGCGCACCGCGGGCACGCCGTGCGACAAACGGCGTACCTGCACCATCTGCAGCAAGACTGAAATTTTGGCAAGGTTGGTCACCACAATGCGGGCATTGCGCGAGGACAGATGCTCCATCTTGATGTGCAGCTCCGGAGACCATTGCCGGTCAAACTCTTCCCGCGCCAGCGCCAGGCTCTTATCGCTGGCCTCGACGTAGCGCAGGGTCGCACGCGCCAGCACCAGGCTCATCACGGTCGTAACCACGGTCGCCAGTAGCGGAATATAGGCCACAATCAGCGTGAAAAAGTTGCTGTGCTGGGCCAGCCATTGCAGGTTCATCGAGCGTGGTCCTCCGGCGCTCTTTACGTTCGGTGGGGATGAGCGAGTTTAGCCAAGGAGCCCAGGCTGGAAAAGTGGCCAGAGGACTAGTCCCTGGGATATGGGTCTTTCGTTACCTTTTAAGTCGAGGATGGTTGTACGAGGGAGAGTGAGCTTTCGACTTTGATCGCCGCAGTTTTTTCACAACGGCAAGGTCACTCACTTTCTTCACCGCAGGCTTCAAGGCAATACAGACTGCCGTGAACGGTTGAGACGTAAGCCCGGAACTGCTTTGAAAGGGCCCGGCTTTAGCCGGACCGTACGCGTCCGTTCAGAACTGGGGTCTAGCCTCTGCGGTAGTGGGCTGTGATCGACGACGAACCCACGCGATTATTTTGTGAATCTCGTTACAGGACCCACAGAAAAGCCAAGACATCAACGACCTTCAATGTTATGTGTTTCGTGTCTGGCAAGAAAATCCAAGGAGTGCCCCACGTCTCGCGGTTTCTGAGACGTCGGGCTCTTCCCATCGAAACTGAATCGCTCAATGTTGCTACCGAAGAAAGGAAATTCCGACTAAGATAGGCGCGCTCTCCAGCAACCAATTTCGAACGGAGGAAAGGCGATGGTCAATCGTGTTTTGATTGTGGGGCTGATTCTTTCAGTGATGCTGGTGCCGCTGCGCAGCCGTGCGCAGGAAGCTGCCAAGCAGGGCAAGACCCTTAGCGAATATGACGCGGTGTCGCAGACCTGGAACGACGTCGGACGCAAACTGATCGCGATGGCGGAAGATTTTCCGGAAGACAAGTACGACTACAAGCCGAATCCGAGCCAGCGCAGTTTTGCCGAGCAGTTGCTCCATGCCGCGGGCGCCAATTACTACTTCACGAACCTCGCCAAGGGCGAGAAACCGCCCGCCGAGGAAGAACCAAAGCGCGACCAGTTCAAATCGAAGGCCGAACTGGTGGCGTATGTGAAGAAAGCCATCGGCGACGGCGCAGACGCCCTGAAGGCCAAAGGTGAAAAGGGAATGAACGAGCGTCTGACGGACCCGTTTAGCCACGACAAGGTTCGCGTGGCAGATTTCGCATACGGTTTCATTGAGCACATGGGTGAGCACTACGGGCAACTGGCCGTCTACTACCGTGTAGCCGGACTGGTCCCGCCCGAATCGCGTCCGAAGAAGTAAGTGCCCTGTGACGCGACATGCGTGTGGAGCGACGGGCGTCCGCGCCCGTCGCCGAGCGCAGCTCGGTGTACGCGGTTCCAAACTCAGGGAGGCGACGGGCGTGCCTACGCCGCCTCTGAGATGTTCGTAAACCAAAGGCATCGGTTCAAGTTGCGGGTTGCGGCAATCGAAGAGGGGCGTAGGCTTACGCGCGAATGTCCTTTCCTTCGGCGTCCAAGGAGAGGAAAATAATCGTTCTAATCCCTTAGCCTGATTCGCCAATAGAGTTTAATAAGCGGATAAACCCAAACCCCCGTTAGCGCGTCCAAATAGGGAAGCGTTCAACTCTTGCCAGGAGGAATTGCCATGAAACGCAGAGACTTCATGCTCGGAACTGCTACCGCAGTAGGAGCCGCGTGGCTGGGCTCAAAAGGGCTTGCGATGCACAGGCTCCGGGCGATTCCCGTGATGCCTCCCTTGCCCCAAAAATTTACCGCCGCCGATACGGTGACTCTGGGCAAGACCGGAATCAAGACCAGCCGACTGGCAATGGGAACGGGCACGGTCGGTGTGGGCCATCATTCCCATCAGACGGCCCTGGGCGTCAAGGGACTTTCCGATCTGCTGCTGAACGGCTATGACAAGGGCTTGCGCTTCTTTGACGCCGCCGACTCCTACGGCAGCCATCCTCATGTGGCCGAAGCGCTCAAGCACATTCCGCGCGACAAAGTCACTGTGCTTACCAAAACCTGGGCTCGCGACGCCGCCGGCACTCGCGCCGATCTCGACCGCTTCCGCAAGGAGTTAGGAGTTGACTACATTGACGTTGTCCTGATGCATTGTCTCACCGAAGGCGATTGGGCGGACCGCTTCAAAGGGACGATGGACGTCCTCTCCGAAGCCAAAGACAAAGGCATCATTCGCGCCCATGGTTGCTCCTGCCACAGCATCGAAGCTTTGCGTACCGCAACCAAGTCACCCTGGGTGGAAGTCCACCTGGTGCGCATCAATCCCGTTGGCGCCTACATGGATGCCAAGCCGGACGAGGTGGTCAGCGTGATTCGTGAGATGAAAGCCGCCAGCAAGGGTGTGATCGGCATGAAGATTCTGGGCGCCGGTGATTTACGCACGCGCCAGGACGATGCCATCAAATACGCTTTGTCCTTGGGACTGCTCGACGCATTCACCATCGGAGCTGAGAACATTGGCGAGCAGGAGGACCTGATCCGGAGGATCGCCGCGGCCGCGTAAAAATAACTCTAACGAGTCCTGCTTTTTAGTCCGAATATTTTTCGTCCTGCTCTTTGAAAGGGGGACGGCCTTCAGGCTGTCCGTATACTACAAATCAGCGCGGTTTTACAGGCTGGTGAAAAAGTCTGTAGCAACATACAGGGAAGGGCACGAATTTATTCGTGCCGTAAACCGTTGAAAATCCGTCAGCGCTTTGGCGCCTGAGGTTCGCTTTGCTGTCTAGCCGCTCTGCTCGACGAGTCAAATCTTCCTTCGACGAATTCCCGGTTTACATTCTCTTTTAGCTAAGTTATTGAAAGTAGGTCCAGGCGATTTTTGAGCCTCGAATTGCGCCTGCCAACCTCGCATGGGATGCCCATTCCTTGCGTTCTGGAGCCCAAAAGGCGCACTTTTAGGCACGAGTCGAGGTTCAGGCCATCCGATCGGTTCTCGGCCGTCTGAGGCCCGCGAAGCGCGAATTGTTAACCTTGAGCTAAGTAGCACCGTCCCGCCGGTTCCGGCCCGCAGCAGTTGTTGAGGATGTCCAGGCTATCAGCGAATGGTGTCGCTGCGCCTTGCTTTCGTTTTACCTGTGAATCGTTGCTTACCGAGAGCCGGGCTTGGTCGCTTGACCTTCGCGCTTAAGTTCCTCCAGGAACGCCTTGCCCGTCGACGCGAGCTTCTTCTCCAGGCGCTCAGTGCAATCACACTCTCCACACGCCCAGGGCTCCGACCCGTTCTGATCACGGCAGCGACTGCGATCGTGTGCGTCCTGGATCTTCGTCAGTTCGAAATGTTCTTCCCAATACGGCTGCTCTTCCTGCAACGGAGTCGGACAATAGCAGACCTCGACCCAGCGCGCGGTGCCGTCGTCGCAAAGGCGAGCGTCTTTCATGTTGCGCAGATATTCGCCCTCGGCGACCGAACCCCGGCCAAGAGTTTCTTCCTCAATCGCTTGGAGCAGCTTTTGTTCCTCACCCGGCCTGACTTTTGCCCGAACCAGATAGCGCATGAATCTATTTTATGCTTTGTGGGACCAGGTTTCAGCGGGGGCGGGCGCCAAAGGCGACTCAGGACAGGCGATTCGGCGCGCTCGATCGGGAAAACAGTTGTATACTTCCGCCTGCGCCTGAGGCCGACGTCGCCGAAGGGGAGTCTATGAAGCGTTGGATGCTGATCGCTCTGTTATTTACAACGCCTGCATTCGCAGCCAGCATGAACATCTACGCGTCCCAGCAAGGCGGGACCAACCTGATCCAGATGATTCCGGGTGAGTTGCCGTTGCTCACCACCACTTATGCCGGCACCGCGCTGCAAAATACTTTTCCTACCGCGTTAATCTTCCAGACCAACATCGCTCCCGTGGGGACGTTCACGCTCGCGATGTCTCTGAATATCGGCGGACAGCAATTCACCCTGCCTACAGCGACTTATTCGTGTACCACCTCGCCGAGTTGTTTTTTCGACAGCACGTTTGTCCTGCCCACGTTCTTTCACGCAACGCAGGGAACGCTTACGGTGAATGTGAATGGCTCTGTGTCCACCTACGGCTTCGTATTCCAAAGTCCGGTGCCCGAGCCGGGAACACTGCTGCTCGTGGGTACAGGAATCTTAGCGATGTCGTCGCGAAAGCAGAGAAACAAAGCGAAATTCACGAAGCGTACCTGAAAGTAAAGTAGGCGCCCAGTCCCTCAAAATGGAGGGAGGGCGTCCCCGCCCGACTCTCCAAGCACAACCGTCTTCCTTCCAGTCCGGCGATGACTCCCGACTCTCCACAAACGCGCAGATTTCCTAGAAGCGTGTCACCAGCAACCACCCCAGAGCGATGGCCACCAGGTCTTCCGGAATCGCGATCGCGAAATCCGGGACGTGCAGGGCTTGCACCAGTCCGACTCGCGCCTTGTAGCCTGCGAACGCGCCGGCGACGGCACCCACGCCGCCGAGCACTGCTCCGAGCCACGGCGAATGTCCCGCGGACAACATTACGCATGCTCCGCAAAGTCCGCCCATCACGATGCGCGCAATCAGCGGCCCAGGTGCCGTGCGGGCGGGAGTTTTCGGCAACTGGTCATTGATGAACTCGCCCAGCGCGGCCAGCGTGAAGATCGCTGCTGTCCACTTGGAGCCCATAAAGGCAAGCGGAGTTCCCATCAGGTGCAGTCTTCCAAGATGCGCCGCCCAAGCGGTCACGGCCGGCGCGGTCATGGCGCGGAGTCCGGCGACCACACCGATGCCGAAGGCGAGAAGCAGGGGTAGTGACGAGTTCATCGCGAGCACTCCTCTAACTGGATTGCGAAAGGCAAATGATAGTAGCGCAGCCGCTATGCAGAAGAAAGCCGGTCGTCGTTTCGAAGAGGGAATGTTGGATTGAAGGAGACGCGAGAACTAGACTCTCCCTTGAGGGCGATCGGCCAGACGGCAGCCTCCGGTGCACTCCGAAGTCTCTCGCGAACGCTATTAATAAGCGGAAACGAGGCGTCCACCCGCTTGCTTGTTCATCAGCCGGGACAGGTCAATTTTGAGATGGTGACGTATGCCAATCAGACCCTCTTAAGCGATCACGACACACGTGTCCGAGCCTTTGGAATGGTCTGCTGAGACCAAGTTCACAATTGTGCGAGCGATCTTAGCGCCGCCCACAGAAGAAGGTTCAATTGGGTTTGCATAGTCGATTGGCGAGGAGCATACGAATCGCAGGTCAATGATGGTGAGTCGGCATTCGATTGCGACCCTCAAAATCACGTCATTGAATACCATGAGTGCGGTTGCAACTGTCCGCTGGAAAACACCGTCGGGGAAGCAGCCGTTGTAGATTGTGCAAAGCGTCAGAGGAAGGCCCAATCGTCTGCACTCATTCACTACTGTGCGATACCTGTCTTCAAACTGCTTTGAAACCTCGGCCAACATCCCTAAGGCCTGCGAAGCGGACTCTGCAGGCATGTGGAGAATATTGGAATTCATTAGAGCGTCGTTTCCTCCGACGCTGAGCACCAGATGCGAAGCATCAGATGGCATTCGCTGCAGTTGCGAAGGAACGTCTTTAGTCGTTGTACCATCGACGGCCAATAGGGAGGCGTGCCAGTCGGCCGGCAGCAGTTGGCGAACTTGTGAGATTACATCTGGGCCGCCCATCGTGTAACGGCCGTTGTCGAAAATCGAATCGCCAAGGAGAACGATGTGCATCATGCGTGTACTGATTTTAGCTATGCGGGACCACAACAGAAGGTTTGCCGATTACCTGTTCTTCGATGAGTGTTGCAAACAGGCGATGAGCCAACCTATCGGGATTGTCGGTGACATAGCGATGTTTCACCAGTTATCCGAGGGGGGCACTTCAGAAGATGCTCCACACACCTGGTGTAACCACTTCCAACAAATGGCCGTCGGGGTCCCGGAAGTAAAGCGCCTCTCCGCCATATTTCCAAGTCTTCCTTAGCTCAATCGTAATCCCCTGCTGCGACAGCCATGCCTCCCATGCTGGTAGTTCCGACCGTGAAATGGCGAAGGCGACGTGGATCGCGCCTTTTGCGTTTGTGTCTACTGTAGCGCCTTTCTTGAACAGGAGCAGTACGCTGCGGTCACCGGCACGCATCGCACACAGTCGCGTCTCATCAGTGATACCTTCTTTCTGATCCGTGTCGATCGGCTCAAAGCCAAAAATGCGGTGATAGAACTCGACCGATCGCGTCGGGTGCTCGACGTAGAGCGAGGTTTCAAGGATTCCATTAACTTGCGGTCGGCTGGGAGTAGCGTCTGACATCGTTACCCTCCGATGGGTCCGAGATGACTCAAGCCGGATGGCTATTCAGATGCGCCAGCTGCCATTTGGACGCAGCCAGACGAGTGGGCGTAGCTGTTGTAACCACGAGGATAGCGCTCAGTGACGGGTTTTGAGCGTAATCACAATTCTTCACCAGCAGCTCGGTGAGGGCCGCTTAAACTACTGCCTTCATTGACTTGCGCGTTTCGGCGACTTAAGATTCGCGACCAGCAGAACACAGGGAGACCACGTATGGAAACTTCGAACAATGTAGGTTTCGAGGTATCACACGTGTTTCCGGTCTCGCAAGCGAAGTTGTTCAAAGCTTTCATCGATGCAAACACCCTAAAACAGATTTGGGGAGTATCCAGCATTTCTGTGGATGCAAGACCTGGCGGCCATGCTCGTGCAGAACTGTCGTTCGAAAACGAGAGCTGGGACTTCACGATCAGCTATCAAGACGTGATGCCGCACCATACACTGCGGTGGATCGTGCACTTTGACCGCTTCCCGAATAAAGAACCTCAGGCCACTCTTTTGTTTAGCGCAATGGGGAGCGGGGCGGAAGTAACAGTTCGAATGAAGAATTTTGAAACGGCTCATGAGCGCGACAGCAACAAGCAAGCTTGGGAAGGGGCTCTGAGAAAATTGGAAGAGATTTTCGCCACCTAACGAGTCGAGCGGGTTGGCTTGGCCGTCCTCTAATTTTCATAAATCCCAAAGCGCGGCCGGGCAAACAGTACTCGCCTCATGAGAGGAGAACCCCGTGCTTTAGCCAAGCGGTTCACCCTACACCTATCAGGCCACTGAGAAAGCCCGCTATTTCCGTCGTTCTTCCATGATCCCTAGCAGGGTTGACTCCGAATCGCGGATCCACTCAACCATATGTCGCGGTCAGGCAGGTTTGCGATGATATGAGGCGCTCGGTGGATTGTTACGCCGGAGTCCTGAAAGGATGCGTTAGTGCGGTCGATATTCGTAGACCGGAAGTACACGAGTGAGTTTCCGCCCGCCTCCGCACTGCCAGGATTAGCATCGAGATAGATCCGGATCCCGCCGCAGTCCAGGAACGCCATGTTTGGCCCGTTCATTAGCAGACTCAGGCCTAGTGTGTCGCGATAGAACGCAGTAGCGCGTTCGATCTCTTTTACTGGAATAGCAATTTGAAGGACCCCGCTCAGTTCGCCCACCATGTCGATTCCGTCCTTTCTTAAGCGCGCCAGAGGAAAGGTCCGGCAACGCTGCGAGTCTTCGTGATAATCTGACGAATGTGTAGCTATGCTACTAATTAGCATAGCTAACTATGTCAAACAACGAGGCCGTATGTCAAGCAAACTTTCTCTCGAAGTGGCGGACGCAATCCACAGCGTGTCGATCCGGGTCTTGCGGATCGTCCGCGCTGCAGACACGAAGGCCGGGATCGGTCCGGCGCAACTCTCCGCCCTCGCTGTCCTGGTATTTGCTGGACCGAAAACGGTAGGCGAACTGGCGGCCGTCGAACAGGTCAGAGCCCCGACAATGAGCCGAATCGTGCAAGCTCTTGTGGGCCAGGGATTGGCAGTGCGAGCGAGCTCAACACATGACCGACGATCAGTGCAAATAGCCGTAACGCCGAAGGGACGCAAGCTGCTCCTCGCTGGACGTGATCGTCGGGTGCAGTTGCTGGCGAACAGACTGAGTGCTCTGGCTGAGGACGACCTGCGACTGTTACTGCAAGCTGCCCGGCTACTCGATGGATGATGAACAAGGAAGCGCCCATTGTCGTAGACACGCGATTACGCTCACAACCCGTTCAAGAAGTACCGGAGTAGAGCGTCACAGTCAGTAGTTCTCTAGTATTTCCCACATCTAAAGAGACGACTGAGGTGACATAACCCGACAAATCTTTTGCACATTGGTGACGTCCGTTCCGAAGCGCGCGTTGCTAAACTGCGGCTAATGACAGATCTCACAGCCGATGAAATCGCTTCTTCGTTGCTCGCGCGCGTCGTCCGAGAGATTCAGAAGTTCGCTATGAACAATATGATTCACGAGGGCTCGAGCGCCGAGCAAATGTGGACTCATTTCGTAGACCACTTGAGCAGCAGAAAAGAACTTGACGGTCACCCGTAGACGGTCGCCAAATCCTCACGCGGTTAGAATCGCAACGCTGCGACAGTTGACGAAATCAGACCAACCATTGGGGCGGCACTACTCAATTAAGGCTGGCGGATACTACTTGGGATACCAATCCAGCAACCGAACTTCGATTCCGGAGCCTTCCAACGCCTTCTGAAATACGCTCAGATCCGAACCGCGATAATGATAGGGGACAACAATTTTGGGGTGGAATGCTTTGACCGCTTCCGCTGCCTCGTCGGGCGGCATCGTGTAGGGCAAGTTCATGCACACAAAAGCGACATCAATGTC
>Ga0075425_100005757_pt1 | contig 12915 bp, 10 predicted proteins | sample SoiMethybrSBSTD4_FD_75300 | JGI IMG/M metagenome (GOLD analysis project Ga0075425, IMG submission 75300) | Bulk soil microbial communities from a Populus tree surrounding site in Tennessee, USA - Soil MetaG P. TD hybrid SBSTD4 | ecosystem: Environmental > Terrestrial > Soil > Tree plantation...
CGGACGCTGCGCATTGTGGCGACTGGCTGGAGGTTCGCGGGTATCTACAAGTACTCATCCGGAGATCCTCTAAACGTTCTCGCCGGGACGGATCGGGCACTGAACGGAATCATGAATCAGCGCGCTAACCAGATATCGAGTGACGCGCTCGGCGACGCGCGTCCGTTTGCTGCGTATCTGAACCCGAAAGCGTTCACAATTCCGGACCTCGGCACCATCGGGAATATCGGACACAACAGTATTTCCGGACCTGGAATATGGGGGCTGGATATGGCGGCGTCGAGAGTGTTCAATCTTCGTGAAATGCAGCGGCTGGAACTCCGGGTTGAAGCGTACAACCTCACGAATAGTTTCAAACCGGGAGATCCGAACGTCACGGTGAGCAGCAACACGTTCGGCGTCATCCGGACCCCGGCCACTTCCGGAGGGGATCCCAGGATTCTGCAATTCGCTTTGAAGTACGTTTTTTAATCTGTAGGGGCGGTCTTTGACCGCCCACTGTTTGAGTCCTCAAGATCGTGGGCGGTCATAGACCGCCCCTACAGTATGTTGTCTAAGCTCTGGCCAGCTAGTTCGTAGTGCGCCCGGCGAACTTGTAGAGTTCCGAGACGGGAACAACGTCGGATGCGTGAATAGGAAGAAGGCGTTCGACGTCGAGTTTCAAACGTTCGATATTGTCAATCAGGTTACCCGCGGTTTTCGGTCCTTCCGTGATTGCGGGAACCCCGGGTCCGGGCGAGTCGAAGATGTCCGCTTCGACGAGGAGCTTTTCCTTGGGAAGATACGCCATGACGCTGCCGTCGGTGTGTGGAGTGTCTTTGATGAGATGCACTTCGATCGTGCGGTTTCCGTCAGTGAGTACCTTCTTGTCTGTCACCGTTTCGTAGACGATCTTCTTTCCCGATTTCAACAGCGCATCAGGATCAAGTGTCCGCGGTCCCATCAGCGCTCTTTCGTAATAAGGCTTGTTAATTTTGTGCGTGATGATCGTGGCGCCTTCCGCGGCAAAGGCCCGGATTCCGCCTGAATGATCGAAGTGATGATGCGTGTTCACGAGGTACTTGACTGGCTTATTCGGGATCTGCTTCTTGGCTTCAGCAATGAACGCCGCCGCCCTTTCTCCGTTTTGCGGCGCTTCGAGCATGACGATGTAATCCCTGAACTCAACGGCGACGCTGTTGTTCGGTCCGCCAATAATGTAGAAAATGCCAGCGGCAGCTTTGATTGAACGAACGCCGGGGCCTTGCGCGCCCGCAGCGCCGCCACCGCGCTGCGGCGGCTGAATGGTTACAGACGCGTTCGGCCGGACATCATTAATCGTGAGATCCAGTACCGGGAAGCCACCCTGCGACTGAACGATCCTCGTCGGATATTTCACTCCGCCAAAGTCTTTGTATCCGGAGTAGTCGGCTTCAATCAGTAAATCGCCCACGGCCGGATGCTCGATCCATGTTTCGACCCTGTCGACGAGGCTCTGGTTGTCGATGTATCCCCGCACTGTGTATTTCGTATCCATGAACGACACGACATCGTAATTTTTCCCGTTCACCTTCTGCCGCTTCGCCGTTGCGGTGTGTTTCATCGCGGCCTTGAGAAATCCCACCGGGGTGATCCAGATATCGACTTGCTGAACCCAAGGCGCATTCGGCAGGATGAACTGGTTCTGCATCTGGTCGACAATGGGTAACCCTGTTCCGCCTCCGCCGCGTTTGTCGACCGACGTGCGCACGAGCTGAACGTGCGAGGCGGGAGCGCCAAAATCAATCTCGCGGGTGTAGGTCTTCATGCTGAATCGCGGCCACGGACCGCCCGGAGTTGCAGCCTGCGCAAATACAAAGGTGGAACCGCTGCCGGAATACTGAATCGTGCGCAGGTTGTCGGCGCCGAGCGTTTTGGCCGCGGCGCTGAGAATTGCATTGGCGTCTTGCGCGGCACTACTGGCGGGAGACAGAGCCAGGAATATTCCGAATGCAATCGAGATGCGTGTCGTCATGTTGGCGGAGTATAGTTCTGAAGACCATTCCCGAAACAAATAAATACGAGTCACGGAGAAGAAGTCATGATTTTGTTCGGCCGGCTATGTCTTAGTGTTCTCGTAGCTGTTTTTGTTTTTCCGGCGTTGTGCTTCGGACAGCAATGCAATCAGGCCACGCCCGAACCTGTGGTGAACATCGATTTGCCCGGTCATCCGTTTTTCGCGATGGAGTCGCCCGATGGGTGCTGGATCTTTGTGTCGATGCAACCAGGCCGGCCTGCGGTGCAGTCCGGCGTTGCAGTCGTGCGGCGAATCGGCGGCAAACTGACTCTGGAGCGAACGGTTCCGTTGGGGAGTTCTGTCGGAATGGTGATGACGCATGACGGAAAACTGCTCATCGTTGCGAATGATGATTACGTCGACGTTCTCGATGTGGAGCGTTTGAAATCAGGACAAGGAGATCCGAAGCTCGGACGGATCTATGGCGGAGAAGGCGCGTTTGAGACAAACGTAAACGTGACGCCGGACGATCGTTTCCTATTCGTCTCCGATCACGCGATTCCGAAAGAGACCGTCACTGTATACCGTCTGGATGAGGCACGTAAGGCGGGTTTCAAGGGTGATTTCAAGGTCGGCACGATACATACCGGTCGGGAAGTGCTGGCGCTGGTTTTTGCGAAAGACCCGCGGTACCTTTACATCGTTTCTGAGCAGAACGGCAGCGATTCGACATGGTCCGCGGCTTGTCCACAGAATCTTCCAAACAAAAAGCCGGTCGAAGGTGTCGTGCACGTTATCGATGTGGAGAAGGCAAAGAAGGACCCTGCGAACTCGATACTCTCAAGAGTGAAGGCGGGATGCGTGGCAACGCGCATGACGCTTTCTCCAAACGGAGATCGTGCCTACGTCACGGCACGCGCTGACGACACGCTGGTCGTTCTGGATACAACGAAGTTTCTGAAAGACCCGGATCACGCAAAGATTGGAACCGTGCCGGTAGGGAAGTCGCCGACCGGATCGACGCTGATGGATGGCGGATCAAAACTGATCGTCAGCAATATCGGAAACCCGAATGAGCAGCAGTCCTTGACCGTGATCGACACCGCAAAGGTGACGTCCGGGCCAGGCGCAGTGATCGGGACGATTCCCGTGGGTAGCGGTCCGCGTGACGCGACAGTCTTGAAGGACGGCCGCACACTGATCGTCCCGAACTTTAACTCGAGCACCCTTCAGGTGATCGACCTGTCGCGGCTGAAGATAACTCCCGCCAGGTGAACGCGGCTGAAGGGCGTGTTGCCCAGACGGAAAAAACGGCAGGCTGCTGCTAGTCCCCTCCTCTGGAGGAGGGGTGGCTGCGCGATCAAGAAAAGCTGCGAAGCCACGTTTGACGCGCAGACGGGGTGGTCAGAAATGTTTCTGACCACCCCGTCCGCTCCTATCAAAGGACGCCTTCGGCGATATTTTCTTGAGGTCGCGTCCACCCCTCCTCTGGAGGAGGGGACTAGCGGCGGGTTGCCGGTTTTACTCTCAAAGGCGCGCCTATTCGTCGATCGGTCCGGAACCCGCGGAGAAGTCGAGAACTTTGCCTTCCGGAGTCGTGACTTTGCCCGCGAGCAGAGCCTTTGCTCCTTCCGTGCGCGAAGGATGTCCCACAACTTTCACCAGCATGCCTACCGGCAGTGTCCCATTTTTCCAGCCGGCCCGAATCATACCGCTGGCATTACCGCCACCTGTGATTCTCCAGTCGGCCTTTGTTCCGTTGGCGTCTGTGACTTCGATCACCATTTCCGGATGCGGATTGATGATCTTTACTGACTTCACCGTGCCCTGGACTTCGACATTCTTATCCGTGTACCAGAAGTTTCCAGCCGAATGGTGTGCCAAAGCGGGAATTGAAAGAAGCAGAAGCAAACCGGCCAACGCGACTGAAACAAAAAGTCTCATATTTGTCTCCTGTTGTATTCCAGATTGAATTATTAGTCTTTGTACTTCTCAAACAGTTTGTCGTCCTTGTACCTTTGCGGCGCTGTCGAATAGAGGTGATGCAAGCCTACGTCAGGGTCGCAAAACCATTCACCGGTAAACGGCGTGGTCATCTTCTTTAACTTGATCGTCCAGGTGAAAGGCTCATTGAAAAAAATCGGGTCCTCCACCGTCACTGTGAGCACCATACTGTCTTTATCAACCAGCTTGTAGCGCTCCGTCTGTTTCTTCATGTGCGAGGTCGCGATGTGCGATTGGTCGTCCATGCCATCCGGATCAAATCCGAAGTTCATCGTCTCAACGATAAAGTCGTCTCCATCCATCCAGCCGATAGCATGACCCTGGTAGAAAACCTGCGTGGCGGGTGGATGCGGACGCCCGTCGATGTAGATGTAGCGCGGCCAATTCGATTGCTCGAAAACCTGTGTGACGGCTTCTTCCGTTGCGGAAAAGTTCCACATATAGATATCGCCCAGTTCGGTCGTGACATTGCCCGAAACGCAGGACCATTTTGGCGATATCGGTTCATCAAAGAATTTGATCCACGCGCGGGCCCGGTCGTTCATGATTTTCTCGAGCTGGTCCACCGGATACTGGCATGTCCCGCGCGGCGTCCCGCGTTCGTCTTTGAGCGAACCGCAATTGCGGTTTTCTGGAAACGGCTTCCAATTTCCGATCAGATCGTGAGGGATGTTTTCATAAGTCACGCCTGGTTTCGCGTGAGGAAAACTCGACTCGGGTCGCTGAGCCAACAAATCTAACTGACCGGCGATCACGCCAATGCCGAGAAACATGATGCCGAACATGACCCACTTTCGCACATGCGGCGTTGCTTCGCTTCGGATGAAATGCATGCTCAAACTCCTTCGGATTTAAGGACAGTTATTTTTTACGCATTTTTGCACTTTAACGGTGAGGGGTCAACGCGGCCGGTTTCGCAAATTTCGCTGCGTCGATCGGTACGTTCACCTGCCACTCCGTAAAGTCGACGTTGGTCTGTCCATCAGTCCACGTTGTGGTCCAGTGAAATGGCAGCTTGATTCCGGAGACATCACGATAATCGACAAAGTCGATCTGAGTGGGCACGCGACCGACCAATGTCTCGTTGTAGCGCACCAGCCGGACCAATAAGCCGGACTCCTGGTCGAAATACAACTTCAATGGAGGCTTGCCTGGATTGGTTCCCTGAAGGATGTATGCATCTTTGTCATCGATTGCGGTCGAACTGACCTGCCATTGAGCAGCAAGCTCCTTGATGTGCGTCGGAAATGCGACTATCGCATCGATCTTCGCGCCTTCCAGATTTCCCGCCGTGAGTTCCATCAGGCCGACCGGCTTGTCCGGGGACGCGATCCAACCGTTGGTTCCGTCATATGTTCTGGTCGCGCTGTCGTTTTTTCCCTCGAAATTCATATGAGCGATCGAGGTCATCTGGTTCGGAGCTTTCGCGTACATTTCAAACGGCACCATCTCGTGTTCCGTGTCATACCCCTCGTAGGTTCCCTTCGCAACAAGAGTACTGAGCGTGGCAAACTTCTGTGCGCCACCGGCAACCTGGATGTATTTGTTGAAAATCTGATCGGCCGTTGGAAGCTTGGGATCGGCCTGCCTGCCCGGAATATCGAAAACCTTATTGGGATCTTCGACCGGGGTTTGATACTGCATGGCCAGGCTTGGCGTGGACTCCGGGATTTGATCCGTGCGATGGCAGGTCCAGCAGGTCACAGTGCGCCCTGCTCTGAAGTTATTGTTCTTGTTGAGGGCGTTCGTCATGAGGACCATTCTCCGCGCCATCTGCTTCAGCGGGGTATCGTCCGCATACCTCTCCCAACTTTCCAGGCTTTGCTGCACATGGCACGCGCTGCAGGTCAACGTCAGGGCGGCGGAGAACATTCCCATCGTGTCCATGAACTGATCGACAGGAATTCCTTTCAGGACCTGAACATTCTTGAATACCTGGTCCGACACGAGCGGTTTCGGAGCGGCAGCAGCCTGTCCCATCGCCGTTGCGGCGCACAACGTTCCCGCGATCACCGTGGATAGAAGTGCAACAATGCTGGGGCTCGATCGAGGTCTCATAATGTCTCCACGTGAGTTTTGTGGCTCGCAATCTAGCACAACTAAGAGACCGGGATCTATATATCGCCCCTATATATAAGGATGGTTCCGGCAGCTTACGGCCATCGCCTAAACCCCTGCCGGGGAATGACTTAAATTGACCGCGAACGATAGCGTGTGATATTTTCGCCGCAACAATTCTGGAGGTCCAAGATGCGGAAAGTGAGTCTGCTACTGTTGGCGGTAGCGCTGATCAGTCTGCCCGCGTTTGCTCAAACGACCGACTTCTCCGGCGAATGGTCTAACCGAAATCACGAAGATGCCACCGACCGCATTGGCGGTCCGCCGATCGGCGACTATCTCGGTTTCGCGCTGAACGATGCGGGACGCTTGCGCGCGCAGTCCTGGGACGGAGGCGAATGGTCGCTTCCCGAGTTTCAGTGCAGGCCGCACCTCGCTCCCTACGACTGGCGTGCTGCCGGAGATCTGCAGATCATGAAGGAAATTGATCCGGTGTCGCGCGGCCTGACGGCGTATCACATTCGCAGGATTCGAACCATGGATCGCACGATCTACGTGGACGGCCGTCCCCATCCTCCGGAATATGCGGCGCATACGTGGGAGGGATTTTCCACGGCGCAGTTCGACGGGAACATTCTCACCGTGACCAATAGCCACATCAAAGAGGGTTATCTGCGGCGTAACGGCGTCGCGTTCAGTGAAAAAGTGAAATCCACGGAGTATCTGATCCGGCATGGCGACTACCTGACGGTCGTTGGATTCGTCGATGATCCCGTCTACCTCGAAGAGCCATGGATTTTCTCTGTGAACTATCAGTTGAACATCCACACTCAATTAACGTACTTCCCGTGCACGGTGATCGAAGATGAAAACATCACGCGTGTGGTTCCGCACCACCTGCCCGGAAAGAATCCGTACCTGACGGAGTGGCTCGCCAAAGACGGCGTACCGGCAGAGGCTGCGGAAGGACGGCGTGAAACGCTGTATCCGGAGTATCAATCCAAGATGAAACGGTCACCGTCCAACTGAGGAGCGCGCGATGAGAGCAGTACTGGCGATTTTTCTTTTTGCGCAGCTCGCTGTTGCTCAACAGAATCCGGCGTCTGCGACGGGTAACATCAACGTGCTTCCGGTTCGTGGCAACATCTACATGATCATCGGGGCTGGCGGAAATGTCGCGGCATCGATTGGGCGTGACGGCGTCTTGCTGGTAGACACCGGAACGGCGCAGATGGCGGACAAGCTTCTGACCACGTTGCAACAGTTGACCTACAACGTCCTGACAGCGCCGGTGGCAGGCACGACCTGCGTTGGGCCAACGTGCATGGGCGTCCTCAGCGCATACGGCTGGAACAGTCCGGCGTTCAATTCGACCACGGTCTCGAGAACACCGCCTAAAAATATCCGGTACATCATCAATACCAGCGTGGATGCCGACCACACCGGCGGGAACATAAAAGTTGCGACCGCGGGTATGACCTTCGTAGGCGGCAACGTCACCGGCGCGATTGCCGATGCCGGTGAAGGCGCCGCAATCGTCGCGCACGACGCCGTCCTGCAGACGATGACGGATGCCAATCTTCCATCGCGGGGGTATCCGACGGACACCTATCACAACGAGATCTACAAGCTGAGTCAGTTCTTCAACGCCGAGCCCGTTCAGATCGTTCACCTGCCGGGTGCTCACAGTGATGGCGACAGCCTGGTGTTCTTCCGATACTCGGATGTGATTTGTGCTGGAGAAGCGTATTCCAATGACCGGTACCCTTCGTTCGACATCAAGAAAGGCGCAAGCATCCAGGGAGTGATCGACGGCCTGAACAAGATACTCGAAATTGCGATTCCGGAATTCAGAGCCCAGGGCGGAACGATGATCATACCCGCCCATGGACGCCTGGCCGATTTTGGCGATGTCGCAGCGTACAGGAACATGGTATCGATCGTTCGAGACCGGGTTCAGGATCTGATCAAGAGCGGCAAGACCCTGGAACAGGTGAAGGCGGCGCGGCCGACCCTCGATTACGACGGAATCTACGGGAACAGCAGTCAGTTTGTAGAACTGGTTTACCGAAGTCTTACTCAAAAGTAGCCGCCGAGCTTCAGCCCGGCGGAAGGAGAGAGCACATGAAAGCGAAAGTGACGCTGATTCTTGCAGCAATGCTTGTTATTTCTATCAGCGCTTATGCGCATCATTCCCAGCAGGCGACATACGACCTCAACAAAAAGATCGAGGTCAAGGGCAAGCTGGTTCAGTTCATGTTTCGCAATCCGCATGCATTCGTAACAGTGGAAGCTCCCGATGAGAATGGCCAGCCGCAGCGGTGGTCCGTCGAGTGGGCCGGCGCGGCTCAACTGGGCGGCCAGGGCGTCACGAGAGATTCATTTAAAATCGGCGACGTCGTGACGATTACCGGAAACCCGTCGCGTACGGCTGTCGATCACAGGATGCATATGCTGACGATCAAGCGCGAGAGCGACGGTTTCGGTTGGGGAACTCGTCCGGGCGAAGTCGTCGACTAGAAGTTCGCAGGAGGAACAATGAAGCCCAGAATGCTCTGGCTTTTTGTAGTCCTTTTGGTTGTGGGGCTACAGCCCGGCGTCCATGCGCAGGGCCGTCGCGGACAGCCTCAGCAGGCACCGAAAGCGGCTGCGCCGATCGATCTCAGCGGTTACTGGGTATCCGTAATCACTGAGGATTGGCGCGTCCGTATGGTCACGCCGAAGAAAGGCAACTACGAGTCTGTGCCGCTCACCCCTGCCGGCCGCCGAGTTGCCGATACGTGGGATCCGGCGAAGGACGAATCCACGGGCAACCAGTGCAACGCTTATGCCGCGCCCGGCCTCATGCGCATTCCAGGACGTCTGCACATCACCTGGCAGGACGACAACACTCTTCGCCTCGATACTGACGCCGGAACGCAGTCCCGCATCTTTCATTTCGTGGGTCCTGAAGTCCCCACGCCGGCGGCTGGGAAATCCTTGCAAGGATATTCGAGAGCGGACTGGGAATTCGCAACTGCCCTCGACGGAGAGGGCCGCGTTGTGCCGGGCGTACGCAAGGGTAGTTTGAAAGTCGTTACGAATCAGCTCAAGGGCGGATACCTTCGTAAGAACGGTGTGCCGTTCAGCGAGAACGCGGTCCTGACCGAATACTACGATCGGATCAGAACGCCCGATGGCGCAGAATGGATCATCTTGACTGCGATTGTCGAAGATCCGCTCTATCTCAATCCACCGTTTGTCGTAAGCACGAATTTCAAGAAGGAGGCCGATGGCTCCAAATGGAATCCGACTCCGTGCTCGGCAAAGTGAAATTCCCGGTCTGACTAGGAATTTTTTTCAGAAATTGATGAGATTTGTCACCTTGATAACAAACTCGCGCTCCAGTGGCAGATTTCCGAGAGCGCTGCGCCGATCGTTGTAAACAACATAGACGTCGCTGAGGGGGCGGTACGTGATGTTATATCGAATATTCGTGCTGACCTCGTGCGTTGTGCTGTTGTACTGGAAATAAGCATTGATGAATGATTTCGGGCTGAATCCGTAAATAAATCGGGCGGCTACGAGATCGGACGTATTCTTTCCGGTAGGCAATCGAATGTTATTTCGCGTGTAATCCAGCTCCACGTTGAACCGGAAGTTCGGCTTGAGGAGCAGGGTTCCGATCAATGACCTGCTCCGCCCGTTCCAGAATTCACCCCAGTCGATCTCGCCCGAGCCGGCGATTTTTTTCGCCAAGTTGGAGTTGAATTTCCCGCTGTACGCAAGGTAGTGATAATCGCCGCGCGGCAGCAACAGACCCTGAATCGTCGTCGGATTTACAAGCCGATCGAAGGTGTGCGTCACGGTAAAACTCGCCAGCGCGGCATTGCGAAAGTCGATTCCCATAACCCCGGCATGACTCCGCGTTTCAACTCTTCCATTGCCGCCCTTGTAGTAATCCTCGGAGTTGGTGAAGAAAACGTCACGGATGGTGTCGCTACTTCGGATCAGCGGTTTCCATGTCGCATCGCTGCTGTATTGTGAGTTGTTTCTCCGCCGGATGAATCCCATTTCCGGGTTGAAGTTCGCTTGAACGGCATTGTACTCGCCGTTGATGGACCACTCGTCATCTCTCCAGGCGGACTGGAATCGCCGGGCCTGGTTCTTTCCGGTTTTGCCGGGGGTATCGCTTCGCAGAAGATACGCGTCGATCTCCCACTTGCCGTTTAGCAGAAAGTGCGCGTCCGGCCCGTAAACGCGGTTGTAGTCTCCCGCAACGGTGGAATCGCGATTGGTCATCAGAGCGCCTACATACGAGCGGGAGAAGACATTGCGTTTCAGCCGGCTGACAAAATAATTGTTCGACGGTGTGCTTGAAGCGCCCGATGTCTGGCTTTCCGTTTTCATGGCAATGATTCCGACATCGTATGGACCTGCTTTTCCGGTTAGCCGCGCTCCTCCCAGAATCGGAATAGGTGTCCCGGTGGCGCTCAGTCCGATTCGGCGGCTGAAGAAAGGCAGGAGATTGCTGTTGTTTCCCGGTCCGACATTGAAGTTGCCCGCATTTTCCAGAAAGAACTCGCGCTTTTCCGGGAAGAAAAGATTGAATCGCGTGAGATTCACCTGCTGCGTATCGGACTCGACCTGCGCGAAATCGGTGTGATACGTCGTGTCGAGAGTTAGTGATTTGGTAACGCCATATTTCGCATCGACGCCGCCGTGGTAATCCCGGATTTCACCGAGGCCACGAATTCGTTGCATCTCGGCGCCGTTTCGCACATCCGTGATTCCGGCAGTAAAGAACGGTTTCACACCGAGATTTTGTCCCGGATGAATGTCCTCGAGACCCTTCAGAGTTCCCATCATCGAGGGCCTTGGGCAGCAGGGAAATCGAAGCGGTACCGGCGACCACATGTTTTCCTCGGAAAGCGAGAGAACTCTCCGACTGATGTTGACTCCCCATTCCTGGACCCGCGCGTTGGAGAATCTGAGGGTCTTGAAGGGAATCCGAAACTCGGCGATCCAACCGCGGTCGTCGACACTGGTTCTCACTTCCCAAACTCCATCCCAGTCGCTGTTCAAATTATTGCCATCATTCGTAAGCTGCTGGTCGCGGCGCGCGCCCGCGGGATTGGTGCCGAACAAAAACCCGGAGCGCCGGTCATGCAGGCTGTCGATAATGACGCTTATTCCATCGGTATCGCGAAAGCCGAAATCTTCCTTCAATGAATTGACGACGCGATGCTCGATATCCTTGTCCCAGCAATCCACTCCCACGTACAGATTGTCGTTGTCATACAAAAACCGGACTTCGGTCTTATTCGTGGCCGCTACGCCGGGCCGTGCCCATTGGGTAAAGTTCGTCGCGGGAATCGCCTGCTGCCAGACGGGTTCCTCCAGATGACCATCCAGCGTGATCTTCTCCGTGATCCGGACCGCAGTTACATTCTTGTCTCGCCACGCTGTCTCGTAATCAATCGGCGAGGCCACATTCGCGCGGCCACGCTGTTGCGAATACGCGAGCGGACTCGCGCAGACACAGATCATCAGAATTCGGGTGAGAAGCTTCATAGGGTGAAGTGGCGGCAAATCTACGATGCACGGTGTTTCGAGTCAATGAGGAAAACGCGAGAACTTCCGGAGGTTTCATCCGTACGCGGATAGGCGTACTATTACTCCGCGAAATAACCCCGCAGGAGGACCAATTTCATGTCACTAAAGGTGATTTTGACGGCATTGCTTGCCCTCTACACACTGCCTGCAATGGCTGCAACCTGCGAAACACTGGCTTCCGTCGCGTTGCCGAATACGACGATCTCAGTGGCCCAAACAGTCGCACCAGGCCAATTCACTCCACCGGCAGAAGCCGGGCGTGGAGCCGGTTTTCAGGATCTCCCTGCGTTTTGCCGGGTGGTCGCCAAACTGAAACCATCGAGCGACTCCGACATCAATATTGAAGTGTGGCTGCCGGCTAGCGGCTGGAACGGCAATTTTCAGCCGGCCGGTAATGGAAACTGGGGTGGGTCTATCAATTTTGCCGAGATGGCGAATATTCTTCGCAGCGGCTTTGCAACAGCCGGCACGGATACCGGGCACATAGGGAGCGTTGCGAATTTCGCATATGGTCATCCTGAAAAGCTTGTCGATTTCGGCTACCGTGCATTCCACGAAATGACAATCGCCGCCAAAGCGATGGTCTCCGCTTATTACGCCAGCGCTCCAAAGTTTTCGCTGATCAATCAATGCGGAGGCGGCAGCCGAGAAGCTCTCGCTTCTGTTCAACGCTTTCCCGCAGACTACGATGCTGCCGGCGTGATCGGCTTCGATGGCCACAAGACGTCGCTGCATTTCGGACAGATCTGGCTTTATCAGGCCACTCACAAAGAACCGGAAAGTTATGTTCCTCCGGAAAAATATCCGATCATTCATCAGGCAGTACTCAACAAATGCGACGCGCTGGCCGACGGAGTGAAAGATGGGCTCATCGACAACCCGGAAGCCTGTCCGTGGGATCCTAAGGAGATTCAATGCAAGGAAGGCGATGGCCCGAATTGCTTGACACCGGCCCAGGTAGAAGCCGTTCGCACAATCTATTCGCCCGTTACCAATCCGAGAACCAAGGCAAAGGTGAACTCACAGGTTTTCAAAGGCAGCGAGTTGGGATGGACCGCCGCCGCGGGCCCAAACCCCTTTCCCAACGCTATCGAATTTTTCAAGTGGGTAGTGTTTGCGGATCCCAATTGGGATTACAAAACAAGACCGGTGAACTTCGACAGCGACGTGGCCATCGCTCAGGGACCTGCACTCAGCGCGCTAGGCGCAGTGAATCCCGATATCACCGGATTCCTGAATCGGGGTGGCAAAATGCTCATCGTCAGCGGTTGGGCCGATGCGGC
>Ga0075425_100005758_pt1 | contig 12915 bp, 10 predicted proteins | sample SoiMethybrSBSTD4_FD_75300 | JGI IMG/M metagenome (GOLD analysis project Ga0075425, IMG submission 75300) | Bulk soil microbial communities from a Populus tree surrounding site in Tennessee, USA - Soil MetaG P. TD hybrid SBSTD4 | ecosystem: Environmental > Terrestrial > Soil > Tree plantation...
AGCGTCGCCGAGCCGAGCCGCGAGCGCCGGCCGATGATGATGATGCGGTCCTTGGCCGCGAGGCGCTTGGTGAGGCGAAACGCAATGGCAGCCGCGAGGATGCCGTTGCCGAGGATGACGGTGTGCATGCAGCTCTACCCTTTCACCAGGTAGCACAGCCCCGGGTAGGTCGCCGCGCGATGGAGCGTGTGCGCATGCTTGCCGAGGATGTTCTCGGCATAGACGCGTGCCTCGGCGGGGATCGTATTGCGCGTGAGTTGCCAGAACGCCGCGACGCCGCCCGGCACGAGCCGTGCCCAGACCGCTTCGAACGCCTTCAGCGTCGGCTCGTAGGAATTCACGTCGAAGAACGCAAGCGCCACGTATTCGTTCGGCTTCTCCTCGAACAAGCGCGGAATCGTCTGCCGGCAATCCCCCTTGATCACCTCGTGCTTGCCGTGGTTGTGGCCCATGGCGTTGCTCTTCTCGTGCAGGACGAGGAGCTGGCGCAGGAACTCGGCGTAGTCGGCCCCGCCTACGCCGTAGGTGCCGTCGCGGTGAAGCTTGCTCGCTTTGTCTTTTTTGGAAAAACCCTTGTACCCCTCGAAGGTGTCGAAGCAGAAGATGCGGCGGTTGAAGTGCAGGGGCTCGAAGATAGCGCGCAGGTTCTCGCACACCACCGCGGTCTGCCCGCGCCAGGTGCCGACGTCGAAGATCGAGCCGGGGATGTCGACGATGCGCCTGTAGATGTCGGCGATGGCAAGGATGCGCGCGAGCAGCGAGCCGCGCAGGAACAGCCCGAGCGAGCGCTCCTTCTCCTCGTCGGTCGCCTCGTAGGCGTTCATCAGGCGGAAGATCTGCATCCGCGCATCGATGCTCTCCGCCGCCGAATAGCTCACCCCCGCGGATTCATGCGTTTTGCTCATATCTTTCCCTGACGATGTAAAGCGGCCGGTTCTGCACTTCGCGGAAGATCTTCGCGACATACAGGCCGACCAGGCCGGTGCAGCCGAGCTGGATGCCGAATGCGATGAGGCCGATCGAGGCGAGCGAGGCATAGCCCGGCAGGTAGTCCACGCCGAGCAGGCGCTCGGTGACAATGTAGAGGGCGAGTACCATGCCCAAGAAGGCCACGACGAAGCCGGCGATCACGACGAGCTGCAACGGGCGATCGGAGAAATACAGGATGCCGTTGACCGCGAGGCGCAGCCGCGACCAGAAGTTGTACGCCGAGCGCCTGTCGGCGCGCGGCTGGTGCTCGATCTCGACGTACTTGTGCCGGAAGCCGAGCCACTGGTCGAGGCCCTGCGGGAAGCGCGACTTCTCGGTGAGCGCGTTGTAGGCATCGACGAAGCGCCGGCTCATGGCGCGCAGCGGCGAGGTGTTCTGCGGCGTATCGAAGCCGGTGAAGAAGCGAAACAGGACGAAATAGAGGTAAGCCGTAAGCCGCGTGGTCCACGGGCTCCTGCGCGCCGAGTACTGCCCGGCCACGAGGTCGTAGCCGCCCTGCCGCATCGCCTCGAGAAGCTTCGGGATCGCGGCCGGCGGGTCCTGCATGTCGACGTTCATGCGCAGAACTACCGCGCCGCGCGCATCGCGCAGGCCGCAGGCGATCGCCGAGTGCTGCCCGAAGTTGCGCGAGAGATCAATGACGCGCACGAAGCGGAAGCGCTGGCGCGCCTTCAGGAGCGCGTCGAGCGAGTCGTCGCGGCTGCCGTCGTTGACGAAGATCAGCTCGAGCTTCTCGTGCAGCGGCGCCGACCCGAAATGGCGGGACATGACGCGGCCGACTTCATCGCACAGCGCCTGTGCGAGATAACCGTCGCCGTAGATCGGCACGACGATCGAGCACTCGATCGCCAACTAGCGCCTCTTTACGAACCGCATGTAGCGCGGCGCGTCTTTGCCGCAATTGAACAGCAAATCCAAGATCGTCACCTCGTGCGAGAACGTCCCCCACAGCTGAGGATATTCGGGGTAGCCGGCGTAATCAAACCAGCTCACCCGGACACCGCGTGTGGAAAATTCACGCTCGTCGATGTAGCTCTTGGCGCTCGGTCCGGAGAGGTACTCGCCGGCCCCGGCCTGCACGGCGAGCGAAACCAGCCGCTCGGTCCTCCCCGCGACGAGCTCGTAGTCCCCGCAGTTGCTGATGCGGGTTTCGATGCCGAGGTAGCGGCAGATCGCCTCGATGAATTCGCGATTGAGCGCCGAGAGATGCGTGTGGCGGCGCTCGAGGTACAGCGGCTGGAAGACCCGCGCGAGCTCGGCAAAATGCGGCGCGCGCCCGTAGTTCGCGGCGAGAGTCTTCCAGTGCTTTTCCTGCCAGCGCGCATCGGGCAACTCGACGTCGCGGATCCTGCGGCGGATATCCTGGCCCACCGGGATTGTGAGCCACTCGACGCCCTTCGGCGTCTTGATCCTGTTGCGGTTGCGCCAGTCGTTCTTCGTGAACTGCACGTCGTCGTAGACGATGAACTCGTCGACCGCCGCGATCAGGTCGAAATAGCCCTTCCAGGGAATGTAATTCGATTGCACGATCGCGACCTTCTTCATCGGCCGGCGCACGGCGCCGGCAGCACGGCGCGTTCCCAGTCGGCCAGCCGTCCGAGGTCGACCTCTTTCGCCAGACGGTAGCGATTCAGCATTACCCGGTCGGCGTAGGCTTCGAGACGGGCATCGAGCCCGGCGTAGTATCGTGACCATCCTGAAGCAAAAGGCTCGGTCACGGCGCTTTGTCCGCGAAACAGCCCAGGGCAGGCCTTTTCTATCCGGTCGAAGACCAACGACGCTTGCCGCTCCCTGTCGATGTCGGCCGGATCGCGCGGCGCGGCTCGCAGGGCGCAACTTGCGAGCGAAAGCGGCTCGTGCGATTGCCGATTGCCGGCGAGCCAGTTTGCCGCTCGCGAAAGCGCGTCATCGTCGTCGGGCCGCCACGGAATCTCGAAGCAGTCCGCGGTGTCGACTCGATAGCCGAGCCGCCGCAGTCTCATGTCATAGATGCGCACCTCAAGCTCGCGCCCCAGGGTGCGAACCTGTCCGCGATAGCGTTCCAGCAGCGCCCGCAGCCTCGGCGAATCGGCCGCCAGGCTGTGCTGCCCGCGAAAGTTGACGAACGAAGAATCCGGATGCACGAACGGTGCGATCACCGCCATGGGAAGTATTTCGACGCTCAGGTAAAGCGCCGGCTCTCGCAGCGCGCGCTCGGGCACCACGTAAGGTAGCCAGTGCCGCGACCAGCGCTCCGCCAGGAACCACCGCGTCGGCGACGCGATAAACGTCATTGCAACCTGCGCCAGCAGCAGCACGGCGAGCGCGACGCGCGCGCTACGGGCCGGCAGCAGCCGCTCCGCAGCTCGCGCCAGACATACGCCGGCGAGCAGCAGCACGATCAAGCCATAGCGGCCGTTGGCCGAGCCTGCCAGCCACAGGGCGAGCGCAGATGCAAAGAACGCGAGCACACGCCAGTCGGCGCCCTGCAGCGCGCCACTGGCGCTCGCGCCTCGCCTGGCCGCCAGCGCCGCGAGCGCCAGCACCGTCAGCAACAGCGCGGCAAAGCGCAGGTCTGGCGCAAAATTTTCCGAATAGATCCGCGGGTCGAGCGTCGCCATGCGGAAGGGAAAGGCGATCACGGCGCTCGGATCCTGCAAGGCGAAGCGCTCGCCGATCATGTTGAATTGCAGCGCGTCGGGCGAACGGAACCACCCGTTCAGCAGCGGAAACACCGGATTGCCGAACTCGCGCCACAGCAGCGCCAGCCACGGACCGGCAAGGACGCCAACCGTGAGCGCTGCCGCCGAAAGGTACGCAAGGCAGGCGCGCAGGCGCGAAGCGCCGGTGAGCCCGGGCATTGCCAGGGTCAGCGGCAGCGCCGCGAGCGCATAGGCCGCATTGGAGTACTTGAGCGCCGCGGCAGCGCCGAACAGCGCACCCGCCCCCGCCGCACGGCTCGCGGCGTGCCGGTCCTCGCGCAGCAGCAGCAGCAGCGCCGCAAGCATGGGCGGCACGAGCAGCGGATCGAGGAAGCTGCCGCCCAGCGTCATCCAGTACACGCCGGTGGCGGCGCCCAGCGCGGCTGCCAGCGCAGAGAAGAAGCGTCGCTCGCCTGCCGGCAAATGGGCGAACAGCCGCCAGGCGATCAGGTAGAGAAGGCCGATGCTCAGGCTGTGCGCCGCAGCCAGTACGATCGAGACCAGGACGCTGTGCCAGCCCTGCGCCACCATCAGGTAAAACGGCAGGTAGCCGATCGGGTTGAGGTAGCTCTGAGCGCTCGCCGCGAAGAAATCCTGCCCGAGCCGCCCGCCAAGCAGCTCGTAAGGCAGGTAGTAGTGGTAGTTGAGCAGATCCCAGTTGACATCCTTGCCGGCGTACACGCTCCACGCCGCGCAAACGAGAGCGGGCAGCCCGAACACCAGCCAAGGCGACGTGCGTGCCACGCGATTTGCGCTTACCTGCTCATGCGGGATTTGAGTTGTCTCAGGCGCTCTTCGACGGCGCTCAGCGCCTTCTCGTCCCCGGCGCTGCGGTACTGGTTCTGCAGCTCCTTGAAGGCCGGGTTGGCCGGTGACGGCCATACCGACACCGAGGTCTCGAGGTCGCGCGTCGCGCCCGCGCCGTCACGCATGTTGGCGCGCAGTATCCCGCGGAGGTAGAAGAAGCGCGACAGATTTTCCTTGGGGACATCGGCAGGCATCGCGTCCCTCGCCTTCTCCAGGAAGCCTTCCACGACGCCAGGCGCGTACCCCTCCTGGTTCGCGAGGAGCCCTTCCGCGATGCCGAGCGCGCCGTAGAAATCCTTTGCCAGCAGGTCGATATCACGCCGCGTGCGCTCGTCGGGCGGATGGCTGCGCGACAGCGTCCGGGCGAGGAGCATGGCGTAATGGCGACGCAGCTCGCCCTGGATAAAGGCCACCCAGGCGTTGGCGTCGTAAGCACCGAGGACCGACTCCTTGAAGAACCGCGCCGCCTCCTCGGCAATGTCGACGGCGACCCGCTCGGTGTCAGTGGACGATTTGTCGACCTCGACAAACAGCCAGTGGTCGCGCTGCGCATAGCGCGGATAGGTATCGAGCGTAAATACCACCGGGTTGGTCTGCTGGTCGATCATCTGGTCGACCACGCGCTGCTTGGTATCGGCGTCGGTCCTCAGCGGATGAAACAGGCGATTGCCGAGAATCATGCCCTTCGGGTCGTAGAGCGTGATGTCGGGCCGCTGGTTCTCGATCATGTGGAAATAGGCCATCGGCGCGAGGTCGGGGTCGCCCGTTGTGATGACAACGGCGTTCCGAGGCAAAGTCCGCAACATCGCCTGCGCGTAGCGCGCCCCCCAATCATCAACGCTCAGCAGATTGATGCGAGCGCCGTTCACGAAGACCACGGCGAGCAGCACGGCTGCCGCGGCCACCGCGTACGACGGCCGCCGCGCGTAGCGCTCTATCGCCCACTCGAAGCCCAGCGCCATCCAGAGCGCGCCGATCGCATAGGCCGGCAGGGGAAAGACGTGAAACACGTGCGCGCGAAACGAGTCGTAGTCGAGGCCCAGGAGCAGCAGCAGGAGCACCGAGGGCATCAGGAAAGCGACGCTCATGAACGCCGCCACGCGCCGCCCGAGGATGCGCCACTGCACGGCGAATCCGGCCGCGGCGAAGAGCGTGCCGATCACGGCGAACTGCCGCAGCAGCTCGCGGCAGAAAAAGTCGAAGAACCGCACGTGGTCCAGCCAGCTCGCCGACACCGAGTGATCGACGTCGGCGTATCCGGCGCGGCTCAGGAAAAAAGCGATTTCCTGGATGGTTTCCAGGGGACCATTGAAGCTGATCGGCAATGCGCTCCACGAGCGGCGCACCATCCACACATACGGCACCAGGCCGAGAATGACGAGCCAGGACAGCATCCCGAAGCGCTGCAGCAGCTCCCGGCGCAGCGGCCAGAGCAGGATGACGAATGCCGGCGCGACCAGCAGCATCAGCGGGTAGTGATTGCTCAGGCTGAGGCCGAAAACCAGTGCCATCCAGGGCAGGAGGCGGCTGTGGTGCGCGCTCTCCCCGCCCTGGAGGGAAGGCGGGCAGGCCTGCAGCCCCATGAATACCAGCGACAGGAAGAAGAAGGTGTTGAGGGTGTAGACCTCAGCGATGATCGACTGCGACCAGAACACCGGGGAAACGCCAAGGGCGAGCGCCGCGAGGTACGCCGGCAGCCGCCCGCCGACCAGCGCGCGGGCGCACAGCCAGGCGGCGCCGCAAGTCAGGGCGCCGAACATCGCGCTCACCAGGTGCACGCGGTAGGCGACAGAGCCAAACGGCAAGTACGTGAAGAGATGACCGATCAGGGTGAAGAGCGGATAGCCCGGCGGGTGCTCGATGCCGAGAAAATAGCTCGACAGGATGAACAGGCCGTCGTCCTCGAGCGCCACGCTGCGGGGAGCGCTAGCCGCATAGAGCGCAAAGAGCGCGGCGGCGACCATGCCGGCCTGCAGCCAGTCCGCCTGCTTGGGCCGGAAAGGCTGTGCGCGGATCATCGGCGCTTGGTGGCGGTCGAGCCGCCCCAGGTGAAGGAGGCCGTCATGAAGAAATTCCAGAGCGCGGCGACCAGCGCGCCGGCGAGTCCGGCCATCCAATACGGCAGCGCCTTCAGGAACAGCCACTCGGCCATCGCGAGATTGATGAGGGCGCCAACGCCGCAGGCGGCGTAGAACGTCAGCAGGCCGCGCCACAGCGCTCGCCCACGCAGGCGCTGGTCGCCGTAGGTGAAGACGTTGTTCAGGAAGAAATTGCTGGTCATGGCCGCCCAGGTGGCGATGCCCTGGCTCAGCAGAAAATTCTGCGACAGCGCGAAAATCGGCCAGAGCACGCACAGATGCACGCCGACGCCGGTCACGCCGACGGCCGCAAAGAGGAAGAAGCGCGCCGGCAGCAGCCGCCCCGTGAGGTGATAAAGCAGCAGCATGAAGAATTCCGCCACGACGCGCGCGCTGAGCTTGCTTTCGCCGGACGCGCGGCTTCGCATGCGGTAGGGCAGCTCGACGACTCGTAGCTCGCCGCGCGCGGCGGCGATCAGATCGAGCAGGATCTTGAAGCCGCGCCCGTAGAGCTTGCGCACGACCCGATCGAGAAACGTCCGGCGCACGACGAAGAACCCGCTCATCGGATCGGTCAGATCTTTGCACAGGGTCTTGCTCAAGGCGCTCGCCAGGCGACTCAGGCGCACTCTTGCCGGGGCGAGCCCGCCGGTGCTGCCGCCCGGCATGTAGCGGCTCGCCACGGCGATATCGGCTTGCGCCTGCCGCGCCGCGGCGAGCAGTTGCGGCACCAGCGTCTCGTCGTGCTGCAGATCGGCATCGATCACCACAACGTACGGCGCGGAGCTCGCGAGCATGCCCTCGATGCACGCCGAGGCAAGCCCGCGCCGGCCGATGCGGTGGACGCAGCGCACGCGGCGATCCTGCTGCGCGCGCTCGCGGACCAGCAGCTCGCTGCCGTCGTAGGCGTCGTCGACCACGATGATCGTCTCCCAGTCGAGGCCGGCGAGCGCCTGGTCGAGCGCCAGCAGCAGCGCAGGAATGTTGTCGCGCTCTCGAAACGCCGGAACCACGACGGACAGTTCAGGCATTTGCCGCCCTGGTGTCGAGGTCCCAGCTCAGCAGGCTCAGCAGGAACGAGGCGAGCATGATCTCCGTTCCACCGACCATCAGCGCCGCCGCCGGAATGGTGTCTCGCATCACGACCCTGGGATCCAGTGCGCCGAAGCCGGCTTCGCGCCACTGCCAGAAAGCCGCGCCGCTCCAGAGCAGCCCGCAAAGCGCCAGCCCCAGGCCGAGCAGCAGGCCGCGCTCCAGCGTGAGCGTCTTGAGCAGCCTGTCGAGACTCGGTCGTCTGGGCAGGAGGCCGGCGTTTTGCGCCGAGACGCGGGCGAACAGGGCGAACAGGCACAGCTGCAGGCCAAGCAGGGCCGCGGCCGAAGCGTAAAGCATGCTGTGAATATCCAGCCCTGCGCCCAGCAGACGAAGCGGCGTGAAATACAGCGCCGCCGTCAAGGCGATGCCCGCGGCGAGCAATGCGAGTCCCGGATAGAGAAACAGCCAGCGCGGGCTGAAAAGCAGGAGAAACCGAAGATGCCGCCAGCCATCGCGCCAGCTGCGCAGATGCGACCCTCGTCCACGCCCGTCCGGATGCAGGATGATCGGCACTTCCGCGATGCGCCATCCCGCGAGCGCCGCCTTCACGACGAGCTCGCTCGCGAACTCCATTCCGCTGGTCCTCAGATGAAGCGATGCGATCGCTTCGCGATCAAAGCCGCGCAGCCCGCAGTGGAAATCGCCGACCTTGGCGCGAAACAGCAGCCGGCCGACGAAGCTCAGCACCGGGTTGCCGAGGTATCGGTGCAGCAAAGGCATGGCGCCTTTGCGGATGCCGCCGCGAAAGCGGTTGCCCATCACCAGCGGATAGCCTTCGCGCAGCTTGGTTACGAAGGCATCGAGGCGGCCGAAGTCGTAGCTGTCGTCCGCATCGCCCATGACGATGTAGCGGCCGCGCGCGGCGGCGATGCCTCCGGCAAGCGCTGCACCATAGCCGCGCCGGCCGACTTCGACGACGCGGGCCCCGGCGCGCTCCGCAACCTTGCGAGAGCCGTCGACCGATCCGTTGTCGGCGACCAGCACTTCTCCATCAATCCCCGTGCGCTCGAGAAAGCCACGCGCCTTGGCGATGCACAGCGCGACCGTCGCGGCCTCGTTGAGGCACGGCATGAGGATCGTCAACTCGGTCACCCCTTTTGCCCCCCAGCAAAAAAAAGGTACCCCGAAGGGTACCTTTTTCCCGAAACTAGGCCCGGTGATTAGCCGCGGCAGGAGCCCGGCAGATACTTCGCGCTGACCGTCGTGCCGTCGCCCGACGCGCCGCAACGCCAGCCGTAGAGGGTCTGGCTTGCGCCGGCCGTAAACGTCGACGGCGTCGTGGGGTCCGAAAGCGGGAGCAGCGTGACAACCGACGTGTTCACGACGGTGGCGATGCCCTGTACCGTGGCCTTCACCACGCCGTTCTGGTCGGTGTGGACCGCGTTGACGTACTTCGTCTGTTGCGACGCCGTGAGGATCTCGCAGCCCCAGCCGTCCACCGCAGGCGCAGTGGTGGGCCCCGACTGGTACACCTCGGTAATCGACGTACGGCACGAGCTCATCGCGAGAATCACTTCCGACATCTTCGCGCGGATCGTGTAGTCCTGATATGCCGGCAGCGCGACGGCCGCCAGAATGCCGATGATCGCGACCACGATCATCAGTTCGATCAGGGTGAAGCCCTTCTGCAGCGTTTTCATTTGATACTCCCCTTTCTCTTGGTGGGCGAATCGATCGGTTGGTTTTGTACCCGACCTGCCGTTACCACGCAATCTCCATGCCGTACGTGACACGCCCCGGATGGGCTACGGCACGTTCAAAATGTCACTTAAATGTGGACGCAGGAGTCCATTCGCGTCAGGAGCTGTCAATTTTCGTCACTCTCATGCACTGCCGGCCCTGGCGGCCGAAGCGACGGTCATGTAGGCCACCAATTTGTCGGTTGCCACTTCCACGAACGGCTCAGGGTAGCTCGCTTCCTTCAACGCCCACTTGATGCGATTGCCGAAGCACGCTTTCTGGTAGAGGTTGGGCCGGCGTTCGGCCGCGAAGGCGCTGATGCGGGTAAATATCCGATCGAGCGTTCTCACCGCCTTTTCCGCGGACTTTCTCGTCGACAGGTCGACGCCCGCTTGCGGAAATTGCTGCCGCAGCTCGGCGACGATCGAGTCTGCAAATTCGTCGATGTGCTTCCTCGAGAACCAGTCCAGCAGCATGCGCCGCGATTATAGGTCGAGGCCGGCGCCGGGCCACAGCGTAAAATCCGCGCGTGTTCGGATGGCTGTCAAAGCCGAAAGAAGAAGCGCAACCCACAGCGACCGATAGCGCCGAGCGGCTGATTGCCGAGGGCAATCGCGCAGAGGATGAGGGTGAGCTTCTGCGGGCCTGCGAGCTGTATCGCCAAGCCCTGGCGCTCGCGCCCCGGCATGCGAAGGCGCATCTCAATCTCGGCGTCGCGCTCGAGGCCATGGGCGATGGCGCCGGAGCGATCCGCTCATACGAGCAGGCCCTCGCTGCCGACCCGGCCAATCCGGCGGCGAATTACAACCTCGGCAAGCTGCTGCAGGTTCGCGGCGAGCTCGCGCGCGCCGAGGAGCTGCTGACGCGGGCGCTGCAACGCCGCCCGGACTTTCCGGAGGCGCGAATCGTCCTCGGTTCGGTGCTTGCCTCGCAAGGCAAGTGGCAAGAAGCGCGCAGCGAGTTCGAGGAGGCATTGCGGCAACGGCCCGACGACTTCGGCGCGCTTTTCCACTACGCCGGCGTGCTGAGAGCGCTGAACCGGCTGGACGACGCGCGAACCATGCTGCAGCGTGCGCTCGCCATCGATCCGCGCAACGCCGACGCGCACGCCGCGTTGTCCGACGTGCTGTGCGCCCAAAGCGACCTCGCGGGTGCCACGGCCGAGCTCGAAGCGGTGCTCCTCCAGCGACCCGACTGGGCGGATGCCCTGCACAACTACGGCTGCATGCTCAGGCGCCAGTTGCGCCTCGCGGAAGCGGAAAACGCCTTTCGCCGCGCCGTCGCGGCGCAACCGGGCCATGCCAGCGCCTGCCGGATGCTCGGAGAAGTCCTGCTCGCCCAATGTCGCACCGACGAGGCGTTCGAGCATTATCGGGTCGCGCGCCGCGATTGCCCGCAGGACTTCGGCCTCGAATCGGCCGAGCTTTTCGCGCTGTGCGGCTCCGAGCGCATTTCGGACGCCGATCTTTTTGCCCGGCACGCGGCATTCGGCAAGCGAATCGAACAGGCGCATGCCCCGCGCATCGGGCCTTTTCGCAACGCCCGGGAGCCGCAGCGGCGGCTGCGCATCGGCTACCTCTCCGGGGACTTCCGCTACCACGTCGTGACACTCTTCATGCTTCCCGTGCTCGAGCGGCATCAGCGGTCCGCCTACGAGGTCTACTGCTACTCGACGACCGACATGAAGGACGGTTACACGCGGCAGGTTTCGGCGCTTGCCGACGTATGGCGCGACGCAGCCGGGCTGTCGAGCGGCCGGCTGACCGAGGCCATCGCCGCCGATCAGATCGATATCCTGGTCGACCTGGCAGGCCATTCCGGCATTCCGCAGCTCGCCACGCTGGCGGAGCGTCCTGCACCCGTTCAGGCCACCTGGCTCGGATACCTGAATACGACCGGGCTGACGCGCATCGACTATCGGATCACCGATCGATTCGCCGACCCGCCCGGAATCACCGATCGCTACCACACCGAGGCATTGGTCCGGCTGCCGCACAGCCAGTGGTGCTACCGGCCGTTCCTTTCGCCATCGGTCGCGGCCACGCCACCTTCCGCGAAAAAAGGCTTCGTCACCTTCGGCGCATTCCACCAGTCCAACAAGATGTCGCCGCTGGCGCGTCGCCTCTGGGCACAGGTTCTGGCGGCAGTGCCCGATTCGCGCCTGATCATCGTCGGCGCGCCGCGAGGACGCACGGAGGATGACTTGCGGCATGACCTGGTCGGCCCGGGGGTGGCACGAGAGCGCATCACCATCGTGCCGCACAGGTCGCTGGAGGACTATCTCCGCGGCTTCGAGGACGTCGACATTGCGCTCGACACGCTGCCCTACAGTGGCGGCACGACGACCTGTGACGCGCTCTGGATGGGCGTGCCGGTCATCACCGCGCCGGGTTCGCGGTCGGTTTCACGAAGCGCCGCCAGCGTCCTGAGCGCCGTCGGGCTTTCCGACGGGATCGCCACCGACGCCGCGGATTACGTGCGCCGCGCGGCGCGATTCGCCGGCGAGCGCGAGCTCCTGGCGGAGCTGCGCGGCTCGCTGCGCCAGCGCATGCGCGCATCTCCTCTGATGGATGAGGAACGGTTCACCCGCGACCTGGAGCACGCCTATCGGCAGATGTGGCGCAAGTGGTGCGAAGGGTCCGATGACAGCGGCTGATCCTGCCGAGGACCTTATCGCCGAAGGCAATCGCGCCGAGGATGCCGGTGATCTGCTACGCGCCTGCGAGCTCTATCGGCGGGCCGTCAGCCTGGCGCCGCGCCATGCCAAGGCACATCTCAACCTCGGCGTCGGGCTCGAGGCAAGCGGCGATCCGGCCGGCGCGCTGGCCTCGTACGAGAAAGCGCTCGCGATTGACCCGACGAGCCCGGCGGCGAACTACAACCTCGGCAAGCTGCTGTACACGCGAGGCGCGTACCGCGAGGCGGAGGAACGGCTCAGTCAGGCACTCGAAAGCCGCGCCCAGTTTCCCGAAGCCCGCATCGTCCGCGGTTACGTCCTGTTTGCGTTAGGCGAGCTGGAAGCGGCGGCCAACGAGCTCGAAACGGGGCTCGCGCAGCGACCGCACGACGAGGCCGCGCGTGCCGTGCTGTCGCAGGCGCTTTTCAACCTGGCGGAAATGCGCGCAGCGGGCGGGGACCTCCCAAAGTCGCTGGATATCTATCGGCGGCTGCTGGAGCGCTCGCCCGGTCACGCAGCAGCGCTTTGCAACGCCGGCACGATCATGAAGTCGCTCGGCCAGGTCGCCGAAGCGCTCGACTACTATCGCAAGGCGATAGCGGCCGATCCGCAGTCCTTCGAGGGTCACTACAACCTCGCTATTACCCAGCGCGAGCAGGGTCGCACCGAGGAATCGCTCGCCGCATTCGGGCGCGCGATCGAGCTGCGTCCCTCGATGGCGGACGCCCATTTCGCTCTGGGTAACGCCCTGCGCATGCTCGACCGCAAGGCCGAGGCGCTGGCGGCCTTCGAGCGGGCACTGGCGCTCGATCCGGACCACGTGAAAGCGCGCTGGTCGCGCGCAGTGGCGCAGCTGCCCGCAGTGTACGCGCCAGGCGAGGATCCACAAGCGTTCAGAAGGCAGTTC